>Ga0081538_10004293_pt1 | contig 13185 bp, 13 predicted proteins | sample TabmetS5T2R1_FD_71022 | JGI IMG/M metagenome (GOLD analysis project Ga0081538, IMG submission 71022) | Tabebuia heterophylla rhizosphere microbial communities from the University of Puerto Rico - S5T2R1 | ecosystem: Host-associated > Plants > Roots > Rhizosphere ...
AGGCCCCGTTTCTTCCGCCGGCCACGATCGAGCGCGCGTGCCTGAACGCGGCGCTCGACGCGTGTGGCGAGTGCCCGCTCACGCTGGTCAGCGCGCCGGCCGGCTGGGGCAAGACGGTCCTGCTCGCGGCCTGGGCTCGGACCGGCGGCGCCGCCTGGCTGCCGATCGCGTCGCGTCACTCGGACGCGGCAACGCTGCGCGGGGATGTCGAGCAGGCGCTGGGCGCGGCGCCGGCCGCGGCGCCCGCGCTCGTGCTCGACGACGTCCATCTGCTGCGCGGCGCCGGACTGGCAGCGCTGCGGGAGCTCGTCGACGACGGCGCGATCCGCGTGGTCGCCGCCGCCCGCTTCGATCCGGACCTGCGGCTGGGCCGCCTCCGCCTCGCCGGACGCGTCGGCGAGCTGCGCGCCGCCGAGCTGGCATTCACGGAGGCCGAAGGCGCCGAGCTGTTCGCCGCGATGGGCCTCTCGCTGCGCACCGACCAGGTCCGCCGGCTCGTCGCTCGCACCGAGGGTTGGGCGGCCGGGCTGCGGCTGGCCGGGCTCGCGCTCGCGCGCGAGGCCGATGCCGAGGCGTTCGTCGCCGGGTTCGCCGGGGACGACCGCGCGGTCGCCGACTACCTCACGGGCGAGGTGCTCGACGGCCAGCCCGCCGCGACGCGGGACTTCCTGCTGCGCACGAGCGTCGCCGAGAGTCTCTGCGGCGAGCTCGCCGGCGCGATATGCGGTGCCCCGGAAGGGTCGCTCACCCTCGAGCGGCTCGCGCGCGCCGGCATGTTCCTCGTCGCGCTAGACCGCCGGCGCCGCTGGTACCGCTACCACGCGCTGTTCCGCGAGCACCTGCGTGCGCGCCTGCGGCTGGAGCAGCCCGCTGTGGAGCGCGAGCTCCACGCCCGCGCGGCCGCTTGGCTTGCGGCCAACGGCCACGGCGTAGAAGCGGTTGCGCACGCGCTCGCCGCCGGCGATGCCGGAGGCTGCGACGAGCTGCTCGCGGAGCAGTGGGTCGAGCTGCTCGCAGGCGGTCGGGACGCGGCCGTCGTCGCGGCGGCGTCCGACCGCCGACGGTACGACGCGCGGCTCGCCGTCGCCGCCGCATCGGCGCTCCTCGAGCGCGGCGATACCGCCGCCGCCTGCGCCCGCCTCGAGGCTGTCCACCCGCCAGGCGCCGTCGAGCGCGGCGGCCTCGCCGGGCGGCTCGGCGCCGAGCAGCACGCGCGAGACGCGGCATCCGTTGCCGCGCTGCTCATGGCCCGCGCCCGCGGTGACCTCGCGGCGGCCCGCGCGGCGTCTGAAGCGCTCTGCGAGCCCGGCCGGCCCGCGCTGACTGATGCGCTGCGCGCGGTCGCGCACGCCGAGCTCGGCGCGACCGAGTTCGCGCACGGGGTACCGGAGGCGGCCGCCGAGCAGCTCGAGGCGGCCGCTGCGCTGGCGGCGGAGGCGGGCGCGGAGTGGGTCCTATTGTCCTCCGGAGGCCGCTCCGCGGCGCTCGAGGCCGCGTCCGGCCGGCTCGCTCGGGCGCAGAAGGCGGCGCTCGCCGCAATCGCGACGGCCGAGCGGCGCGGCTGGCACCGCAGCGCGCCCGCGGCCTGGGCCTATGCAGCGCTGGCGGCGGTCCACTGGCAGCGCGACGAGCTCGACGACGCCGAGCGCCGCTGCGACTCGGCGGCCGTCGCCGCGCACGCATCCGCGGACGCGCAGGCGCTGATCGCCGCGCGCGTGCTGCGCGCCCAGCTCGCCGCCGCCCATGGGGACGTTGAGCGGAGCCGCGGCCTGCTCAGCGCGGTCGAGGACGAGCTGCCGGCCGCTGGACCGCTCCTGCGGCGCTGGATCGAGGCGCTCGGGCCGGCCTGCTGCGATTCGGCGGGCGAGGGCGGACCGATCGCGGAGGCGGCCGCATGGATGCGCCGCGGCGATCCGCTGGCCGCGCTGCGCCGCGTCGAGCGACTCGCCGAGGCCAATCCGCCGCTGCACCCAGCGGCCCGCCTCCACGCGCTCGCCATCACAGCGGTCGCGCGGCACGCGCTGGGGCGGCCGGAGGAGGCCGGGCGGGCGCTCGAGCAGGCGCTCGCGCTTGCAAGCGCCGACGGCTATCGCAGGCCGTTTCTCGCCGGGCTCCCGCTGCGGCGCCTGCTCGAGCGCCAGCTCGACCGCCCGACGGCGTATGCTCCGCTGGCGGCCGAGCTGCTCGACGCGCTTCAGCAACGCGACGAGCCGCCGGCCGGGCTGCTCGAGCCGCTGTCCGAGCGCGAGCGCGCGGTGCTGCGCCTGCTGCCGACGCTGCTCTCGTATCCCGAGATCGGCGCGGAGCTGTTCGTCGCCGCCAACACCGTGAAGACGCACGTCAAGAGCATCTACCGCAAGCTCGACGTCGGCAGCCGCCGCGAGGCGGTCACGCGAGCTCGCGCACTGCGGCTGATCTGACATGCGCGCCGCGATCGCAGCGCATCTGCGAGCGCACAACGTGGCGCGGATCATCTACGGCGCGATCATCGGCCTCGCCCTGGTGCTCGCGCTCGAGCTCCATCCGCCGGCGTCCGGCGCGGTAGTGGCGACGTTGCTCGGCACGGCGCTCGCCGTCGCTGTGGCGGAGGTCTACAGCGACGTGATCGGAACCGAGGTGCGAACGCGCAGGCGGATCTCGCGCGCACACCTTTCGGAGCTGCTCGAGGACGCCGGCGCCGTCGCATTCGGGATCAGCTTCCCCGCGGTCTTCTTCATACTCGCGGCGGCTGGAGCGATCGACATCGAGCTCGCCTTCACGCTGGCGAAGTGGAGTGGCCTCGGCCTGATCGGCTTCTACGGCTTCTGCGCCGCGCGGCTGGCCGGCGCGACGGTCCGCAGGGCGCTTCTCCAAGCCGTCGCGGTCGGGCTGATCGGAGGCTTCGTGATCGCGCTCAAGGCGCTGGTGCACTAGCAGCGCATCGCCGCCGCATACGCTTCGGCCGGATGGCCGGAGCGCGGGCATTGCTGGTGGCGACATCCGTGCTGCTGATCGCGGCGACGCTCGCGGCCTACGTCGGGCGGGTTTTGTTCAACTCCGAGCAGTTCGCCGACCGCGCAACAGCCGCGCTGCAGGACACGAGCGTCCGGCAGGTGATCGGCGACCGCGTCACCGACGAGCTGCTGCTTCCGGCGAAGCCTGACCTGCTGGCCGCGCGGCCGCTGGTCGCGTCGACCGTCTCCGGCGTGGTCGGCGGGGATGCGTTCGCGAGCCTGTTCCGCCGCGGCGTGCGCGACGTGCATCGGGCGGTGTTCCAGCGGGACGCGGACACCGCGACCCTGACGATTGTCGACGCGGGCGTCGTCGTGGCGGCGGCGCTGCGCGAGCTCGAGCCGGAGCTCGCGTCGCAGATCGAGTGCGACCAGCGGTTGCCCTGCTGAGCCGCGACATCGGCGCTGCGACCGGCGATCTCGCGCGTATCGCGCGGGACGTCCGCGTGCTCGCATACGTGCTGACGACGCTCGCGCTCGCGGCGGCGGTCGCCGCGGTCGCGGTGAGCGCGGACCGGCGCGCCGTGGCGGCACGTGTCGGCGTGGCGATCGCCGTCGCGGGCGTTGTGATCGTCGCCGGTGAGACGGTGTCGCGGCCGCTGCTGCTAAACGGCGTGAGCGATCCCGACGACCGCGCAGCGGCGGCGGCCGTGTGGGACGCCTTCCTCGGCGACCTGCGGACGACCGGCCTGCTGCTCGCCGCTTCGGGCGCCGTTCTGGCTGCGGCGAGCGCGTCGCTGATCCGCCCAATCGAGGTCGAGCAGCCGCTGCGGACCGCCTGGCGGATCGTGAGCACGGAGCCGGACGCGACGCTGGCGCGAGTCGCCCGGGCGGCAGTGCTCGTCGCCTGCGGTGTGCTCCTGATCGCGCAGCCCGCGGCCGCGCTGCGGATCGCCGTCACGCTGGTCGGCGTCTACGTCGTCTACAAGGGCGTCGAGGCGTTCCTGCGGTTGATCAACCGGCCTGCGGATCGGGCCGCGACAGCGGGGCCGAGCGGACGGGAGCGTCGCCGCGCGCGCGTCCTCGCCGTCCCGGTCGCGGCGACGCTCCTCGTGGCGGCGGTGCTCGCCGCCTTCCTCGCCGGCGGCGGCGTGGACGAGCCCTGCCGGCCGTGTCCGGCTGCAACGTCGTCGAAACGCTGAACGGAACCTGAGCAGGGCCGGTGACGTCGTCACGCCTCGGCGGGCGTGTTGGCGGGCCCGTCACCCTGCGGCGCCGCGTCGGCGAGCCGCTCGTGCAGCCGCGCGCGCAGCTCGTCCGGGTCGTAGTGGCGCTGCTCGCGCCGCTTGCGCGCGACCACGGCGCCGGTGGCGGCCACGCCGGCGAGTCCCGCGAGGCCGACGAGCTTCCAGGGGATGCGCATCAGTCGCATACGTTACGGCCGTGCGCGACTCCGGGCTTGCGCTGGACGACGCCGTCGCGATCGCGGCGACCGGCGACCTGTGGCTGTTCCGCGGCTCATCGATCGCCGACCGCGCGATCCAGACGGTGACCAACAGCCCGGTCAACCACGTCGGCATGGTCGTCGCGATCGATGACCTTCCCGCCCTACTGTGGCACGCCGAGCTCGGCCGCTCGCTGCCCGACGTGTGGACGGGAGAGCGCCAGCGCGGCGTGCAGCTGCACCTGCTCGCCGACGCCGTGCGGGCGTGGCGGGAGCGCTACGGGCAGAGGTCCTGGATGCGCCAGCTCGAGGGCACGATCGAGCGCGAGCACGAGGATCGGCTGATGCAGGTGATCGAGCGCTTCGACGGCCGCCCGTTCCCGACGACGCCGGGGCTCGCACGCCAGTGGTTGACGGGCCGCTTCCGCCGCCGCGCCACGTCGCTCGAGACCGTCTACTGCGCCGAGCTCATCGCGACCACCTACCAGCACATGCGACTGCTGCCGGAGCGGCGGCCGGCGAGCTGGTACGACCCGGGCCGGTTCTGGAGCGGCGACAGGATCGAGCTCCAGCCGCCGTTCGCGCTCACGGCGGAGATCGCCGTGCGTTGAACCCGCTGCGGCCCCGCGGCCGGCTGCCGATAACGGGTGCCAAGAGGGCGTACGCGTGCCGCCGCAGCTTCCACCACCCGACCCGTACGAGTCGCCCGGCTCCGGCTCGGTGGACGGGTTCGCGCTCGCCGGGCCGACGGCGGTCTTCCTCAACGGGCGGCCGAGCGCGCAGACCGAGCGCGTCTGCGACGCGATCCTCAGCCTCCGTCCGGGCGCCCTCATCGTGCTGGCGCCGGACTGACGCCCGCATAGCGCCGGCGGTGCAGGACGGCGCCGGCGAGCCCGAGCGGCAGCGGCAGCCAGTACGTGAACAGGCGGTACGCGAACGTCGCCAGGACGGCCTCGCCGGCCGGGACGCCGCACAGCGCGAGCGTCGCCGTCAGCCCTGCCTCGACGAAGCCGAGCCCACCGGGCGTCACCGGTATCTGCGCGAGCAGTTGCGCGGCGCAGAACGCGAGCAGGATGAGCGCCGGACGCGGCGCGGTGCCGACGGCGGTGAGTGCGACGTACAGCGAGCCGTAGTCGAACAGCCAGCGGCCGATGCCCGCGGCGAGCGCCGCCTTCCAGCGCGGGCCGACGGTGGCGACGATGCGATCGCGCTCCCGCAGCAGACGCGCCGGCAGCCCGGTGAGCGGCTCGCTGCCGCGGCGCAGGCGGTTGCGCACGCCCTGGATCGTCCGGCCCACCCACGCGAGCGGGCGGTCCGCCACGAGCATCGCCGCGCCGCCCGCGAAGAGCACGCCGAACAGCGCAAGGCCGACGACGGTCGCCTCGACGAGCGTGCGGTCGACGCCGCCGCGCACCAGCGCCGGCAGGGCCAGAACGGGCAGCGCCAGCACGATCGCGAGCGTCAGCAGGTTGGACGCGGTGAGGCCCGCGACCGCGCTCCCCCTGGCCAGGCCGGCCTGCGTGAGCATCCTGTACTGCAGCGCCGCCCCCACGGCGCCTCCGCCCGGCGCGACCTTCGAGATCGCGCCGCCCGCCAGCTGCGAGGTCGCGACCGCGTACCAATCGCGCGTGTGCAGCGCGACGCGCTGCAGCGCCCACAGGCACACCAGGGCCGCCGCCTGCAGCAGCGTCATCGCCAGCAGCCACGCCGGCGCGACCTCGTCCAGGTCGCGCCACGACGCCAGCAGCTCGAGCACGCTCGGAGCCACGAGGTAGAGCGACACGCCGCAGATCGCCAGCTGGACGATCGTGCGGACGAGCGCGCGCCGCGGTGGCTGCTCGGCCGCGCCGCGCTCGATCTCGCCCTCGACGTCGGCGCGGTGCTCGAGCGCCTGCTCGAGCCGGTCGCCCAGGCGCCGTGGCGGCGGCGCCGTCTCAGGCTCCGACGCGGTCACGGCTCGCGCGCGGCTGCGCGGCGGCCCCGCCGTCGGTTCCGGTCAACGTGGTACGCCACGCGCGCAGCAGCTCGTTGACCGCGGCGGCTCCCACAAGCGGCTCGGCGGGCGCCGGCAGGCGTGCGGGATAGAGGATGAACGGGCGCGTCTGCGGGCCGCCGAGCCCGCCGTGGAACGAGATCAGCTCCTCGAACGCGCAGCCCTCCTCCGTCAGTGGGTCGTAGAAGCTGTTGACGATGACGTCGGCGATGTGCTCGAAGCCGTCGCTGCGCAACAGGTGCCCCGCGGCGCCCGGCGCGAACGGCGCGAGCGGGTCGTCGCCCTCGACCGTCCCGTCGGCGAGCCTGCGCATCCCGCCCGCGCCGAGGACGACCGGACCGTGGCGCTCGGATCGCACGAGCACGAGTCCCACGTGCGGGTGGCTGCGCAGCGCCGGGAGCAGCTCCGGGTGGCGCTGCTCGATCTCCTCGAGCGTCAACCGGCGCCGCTGCTCCATGAGGTAGATCAGGCCGAGGTTGCCCGAGCCCAGCACGACGACGTCGCGGCCGGACACGTCGCTCTTGGCCTTGCGCTTGCGCTGCTGCGTGCGACCGGTCGCCTCGTCGACCGCCTGCCCGACCTGGGCGACGTGCTCGTCGCCGGCGGCGACGGCATCGACCTTCCCGGACGCCAGCGACCGCTCGACGAGCTCGTCGAGCCCGTAGCCGTTGCGCTGGCGGAACGTGGCGCCCTGCGTCTGGCCGTGGTCGGACAGCACCACGATCTCGTACGGACGCGGCGCGTACTGGCGCGCGTGCTCGAGCAGCGCGAAGCGCTGGTCGAGCTTGCGCAACGCCTCGAGCGTGTCCGGCCGCTCCAGACCGGAGTGATGTGCGACCTCGTCGTAGCTGGCGAACGTCGCGTAGATGGCCGGCACGCCCCGGAACATGTCCTGCAGCACCGCGAACGTGACGAGGTCACGCACGACGACGCACATCACGGCGCGGATGAACGGGTAGGCGCCGCCGCGGTGGCCGCGCGGCTGCACGTCGCGCCGGCGCTGGCGCGCGGCGGCGACCAGCTCGAGCACGACCTCCCAGGTGAAGAGCACGACCGTGCGGGTAACGTTCGCGCTGTTCGCGAGGAATGCTCGATAGCCCGGGTTGGGCGCCCGCTCCTCGGCCAGCCGGCTCACGGTGAGGATGGCCCTCTCGGCCTCGCCGGACAGCAGGTTGCCGCGGCTCGTGCCGCCGGCGACGAGGCCGATGCCGGTCGCGTGCCGGCGCTCGATCTCGGCGCAGTCGTCGGGATCCGAGCAGGCGATCAGCCGCGCGGACTCCTTCTCGACCCAGCGGAACGCCGGGATGTTCTCGTTCGACCCGAGCAGGATGCCCGCCTGGCTCGCGCCGGTCTGCGACGACAGGTCGGGCTCCCACTCGACCAGCCGATGGCTGCCCTCCGCGAGCCAGCGCGCCATCGCCGGCGTCGTGCCGTCCCTAATCGCGCGCTGGAGCACCGGCAGCGCGAGCCCGTCGATCTCGAGGAACACGATGCCCGGCACGTCGCCCTCCACCACCGGTCCGCTGCGCCGGGCGACGCGGCGGGCGACGCGCAGTGTGTACTCGTCGTCGTCGTTGACGCCGGCCACGACCGCGATCGCGGTGCTCACGGCCGACGCGACCAGCGCGACCAGCAGCGCGTCGCCGAACTGGTCGATCTGCAGTGCCTCGGGCACGATGTCGGCTGCGATCCGGAGCATCACGGCGTCGAGCACGAGCACGAGCAGGAACCCCGCGGCGACGGTGAACGGCAGCCGCAGCGCCGCCACAAGCGGCGGCAGGATCGCGTTGAGCACCGCGACTATCGCCGCGACGAGCAGCGCGCCCCAGAACCCGTTCACGTGCGCATCGGGCACGATCCCCGCCGCGATCAGCAGCGCGATCGCCGATATGACCCAGGCGAGCAGCAGCCGCAGCGGCCGCAGCCGCGGCCGCTGCGGGTGCCAGGACAGCGCGTCGGCGCGCTGCGCCGTCATCGCGCCGCCGCGCGGTCGGCGAGCTTGGCGCTGAAGAACTCCAGCGCCCGGCGCGTCTTCGTCTCCTGCTCGCCCGTCACGTCGACCCCGCGCTCGGCGAGGAACGCGCGCGTCTCGGCCGCGACCGTGAACGCGTCGGCGGGCGCGCACTTCGTCGACAGCTCGAGGATCCGCGAATCGTCCGGATAAAGCCAGAACTCCGCGACCATCTTGCGCCCGAACCCCTTCGGGGAGAACTTCAGCTTCAGGACGAAGATCGGGCCGAGCACGGACAGGTCGTCGAGCCCGACCCCTGCGGGCGCGTACTCGGCGAAGAACGCGCGTTGCTCCTTGCTGAACAGCTTGCGCAGCGGTCGCTCGCCGGCCGCGGCCTCCTTGACGCCTTTCGGCTCGATGTTCTTCATCGTCCCCGAGCACACGAACCCGCCGGGCATCGCGTCGACCTCGACGCCGAACGCGGGCGACCGGCGGATCGCGCGCGGCAATTCGTCGGGCACGACCGGGCGGAGCTTCACGACCGAGTCGTCACCCTTCGCCTGCACGCGCCGCGCGCGCACGACGACGCCCGCGCCGTTCAACGCGAGATCGGGCGTGTCGAAGAAGAAGACCTGGCGGATTTGCGCTGCGACCGGGTCCATGCCGAGCGCCGTCACCGACGAGCGCTGATCCGCCTCGGGCACGGTGAGCTTCAGCTCGACGCTGTCCGCACCCTCGAGCAGGCCGAGCAGGTCGGCGACTTCGGCGTCGGACAGCCCGGGACGGGTGGCGGCGGACGTCATGTCGTTCCTCTCCAGTAGGGGCGCCGTCCAGACTCGCCGACGCCCGCTCCGCGCTCAAGGGTGCGGTCTTGTGAGTCGCCCGGGATGCTCGCACACAGGCGCGCCGGCGCCGGCGCGATCAACGAGCAGGCGCCGCCCGCGCGCGCCGCCGCCGCATGGCGGCGCCCACCGCTGCGGTGACGCCGGCGCCGCCGGCGATCGCCGACCAACGCCCCGCGTTCCGCGGTAGCGCGGACCTGAGCTGGCGCCCGTACCAGCATGTGACGCGCCAGTAGGCGCGCCCCAGCAGGTCATCCACGCGCTTGGCCACCGCCTCGCGGCGTGAACGCCGGCGACGGACGAGGGGGGCGCCGATCTTCATCGCTCAGTCCCCCCGGTGGCTCATCGTGTCGATGCAGACCGTGATCGCCAGCACCAGCGCATCGTCCTCGCCCGGTGCGATCTCGACGCCGTACGTGTCGCGCACGGCGAACCAGCGCTTCGACACGCTGGCGACGGTCTCGCCGTCGCGCTCGATCTCGTACTCGTGGTCGACTAGGTTGCCCTTCGCGTTCATGTCGGCGCCGCCGTCGACCTCGATCGAGAAGCGGTCGCGGACGCCTACGAGCGCCTTCTTCACCGTCGCCACGGAGCGCCCGTTGCGCTCGATCTCCATCCTGTCGCGCACGCTCAGCTTGCGCTCCTGGAGCTTCGCGACCTCGTTGCCGGCTGCGTCCTCGAGGATGAGCGTCGTTCGGATGCGGAGCGCCTTGCCGTCGACGCGGAATGCGCGCGTGCCGTCCTCGGTCTCGATCCAGAAGTCGTCGCCGATCGACAGCAGCCGCTCGCGCATCCGGTAGCGCGTGCCGACCGCCGCGTCGCGATCGCGGTTACGCAGGATTCCCATCAGCTCAACGCCTCCCGTAAGCGCTCGTGGTCGGCCGGGCTCAGCGACGTCTGCAGCACTTCGCCGCGGTAGCGCCTGACGCGCTCGATCAGCTGTTCGCGCTGGTCCGTGCTGCCGAGGACGATCAGCGCGGCCGCGCCGGGACGGAGCCGCGCGCCGAGGTCCTCCATGAACATGTCGTCGATCCCCTCGTCCGCCAGCTTCGTGCCGAGCCCGCCCGTGGCGGCGCCGATCGCCGCGCCGAGCAGCGGGGCGAGGAAGAACAGGCCGATGAGCGCGCCGCCGGCGGCGCCCTTCGCGGCGCCACCGAGCGCCTTGCTGCCGAGTTGGTGGAGCTTGACGCCGCCGTCGAGCGTGCGCTCGACCAGCACGGCGTCGTCGAGCCGCGCGAGTCCTTCATCGGCGGCCCGGATCAGCTCCTGGCGCACCGCCTCCGCGGTGGCCAGGTCGGGGTACGCGATCGCCGCCAGTCCGCTCATTGCCGCGCCATTGCGATCCGCAGGCGCTCCTGCGGGCCGATCATGTGGTCGACGTCATCGGCCGCCGCGTCGACGTCGATCTGGATCCAGCGGATGCTCCCGTTGAACTCGCTGTCGCCCGGCCCATAGTCGTCGCTCACGGGCGTGGCCGTGTCGCTTCCGACGTCCGTGGTCTCGTCGCCCGAGAAGATCAGCGCCTGCGTGGCGTCGACGCGCCCCTCGCCGACTCTGTCGCCGTCGAGGAAGAGGTTCACGGTGCCGCCTTTGGCGAGACCGCCGCCGTCGTAGGCGAACTCCATCCGCACCTGGTGCTCGCCGGGGGGTATCGGTCTGTCGCCGTCGACCTTGAACCGCCGCAGGCCGAGGAGGTTGTAGCAGTAGGCCGGCGTGCCGCGGTCGTGCGCGTACAGGCTCCAGCCTCCGAACGCCCCGCCCTGAGCGACGATCACGCCGTGCGCCCCGCTCTCCGGGACGACGACCTCGGCCGTGACCGAGTGCGACTTGTTCTTGATCACGAGCACGGAGTTCTCGCTCAGGCGCGTCATCCCGCCGAAGAGCAGCTGCGAATCGCCGCGGACGAGCTGCGGCCGGCCCGCGAGGTCGGAGTTGAAGCGCTCCACCCGGCGGTCGTCGAGCGGCAGCACGTCGTACTTGACCGCCTCGATAAGGAACAGCCGCTGCAGCTCCGCGAGCTTCTCGGGCTGCTCGGCGGCAAGGTCGTGCGCCTGCGTCCAGTCGTCCGGGCCGTAGAGCTCCCAGACGTCGTCGTCGTATGCGGGCATCTCGGCCGCCATCGCCCAGGGCGTGCTGTGGCGGGTGACCGCGGTCCAGCCGTTGTGGTAGATGCCGCGGTTGACGAACATCTCGAAGTACTGCGTCGTGTGCCGGTCCGCGGCGACGCCGTCGTCGAACGAGTAGACCATGCTCTTCCCGTGCAGCGGCATCTGCTGGACGCCGTGCACGCTGACCGGCTCGGGCAAGCCCGCCGCCTCGAGCACGGTCGGCCCAATGTCGATCACGTGGTGGAACTGGGAGCGGATCTCGCCCCTGGCGCGGATTCCGTTCGGCCAGTGCACGATCGTGCCGTTGCGCGTGCCGCCCCAGTGCGAGGCGACCTGCTTCGTCCACTGGTACGGGGAGTGCTCGAAGCCGCCGCCGCCCGTCGGCCACGCGTCGAACGGCCCCATCGGGCTGGTCTCCCAGACCGGGACCTCGTGGCACTTTCCGAACTGCGCCGTCGAGTAGCCGTTGAGCTTCAGCGTCTCGGCCAGCGGCGCCGCGGTGTTCGGCCGCTTCGAGTTGTAACCGGGCGCCGAGGTCGCGATCTCGGTGATGCCGCCCATGCCGACGGAGTGGTGGTTGCGCCCCGTCAGCAGGGCCTGGCGGGTCGGAGAGCAGAGCGCGGTCGTGTGGAAGCGGTTGTACTTCAGGCCGTTCGCGGCCAGCCGCTCCGCGGTCGGCGTCGCACACGGGCCGCCGAACGCGCTCGACGCGCCGAACCCGACGTCGTCGAGCAGCACGACGAGGACGTTCGGCGCGCCGCCCGGCGGGCGCAGCGGCTCGATCGCGGGAAACGACGAGTTCGGGTCCTTCGCGTCGTACGTGACGAGCCCCGCGTAACGGCGGTCCGGGATCGGCAAGGCCTCACGACCATTGCTCCGCTGCTCCGACATCGCGTGCCGGTCTCTCTAGGCCGTGGCCGTCGACTGGCCAAGCGCGGCGCGCAGCTGCTCCTCCTCCTCGGACCCGAGCGAGGTCTGGATGATCTCCCCGCCGTAAGGCCGGAGCCGGTCGATGACCTTGTCGCGCGCATCCGTGCTCCCGAGCGCGATCAGCGCCGCGCCGCCCGGCTGCACCTTCGCGCCGAGCTCCTTCATGAAGTTGTCGTCCACCCCCACGTCGGACACCTTGCCGGCGACCGCGCCGGTCGCTGCGCCGACGGCCATGCCGAACAGCGGCGCGAGGAAGATGAGGCCGATGAGGCCGCCCCAGAGCGCGCCGCCGGCCGCGCCCGCACCCGCCGTGCTCATCGCCTGGTGCAGCTTGATCTTGCCGTCGTGCTGGTGCTCGACGACCACCGCATCCTCGAGCCGGAGGAGGCGCTCCTTCGTGGCCCGGATCAGCTCTTGGCGAACCTGCTCGGCCGTCCCCGTGTCGGGGTAGGCGATGGCGACGAGCGTGCTCATGTGTGCGCTCCCTGTTGTGGGTTCAATGTCAGGGCAAATCCTCTGACCGCCCTGCGTGGAGGGCAATGAGGCGGTCCAGTGTGAGGACGGGGTGGCAGGCACCCCCGGGGCGTCGCCGCCGTCGCTGAAGCGGACGAGGATCTCCTGGCGCGCGTCCCGGCGCGCCGCCTCGGCCGAGCGGCGCAGCGCGGCGCGGTCGGCGGGCAGCAGCTCGCCGGTCAGCGATCGCGGCCACAGGCGGCGGGCGCGGACCACGTTGACCTCGGCGGCGAACAGAATCAGGTGTGCCAGCAGGAAGAACCACGACATCAGGCCGATGACGACGGCGAACGTCCCGTACGTGTCGCTCGCCCGCGTCACGGCCTGATCGACGTACCAGCCGCCGGCCGACTGGAGCAACAGCGACCCGACCGCGGCGACCGCCACGCCCGGCAGCAGCTCGGCGAGGCGTCGCGCATGCGTCGTCAGCAGCCAGAAGCCGGCGAGGTAGATCGCCGTGTTGACGGCGAGCGA
>Ga0081538_10004294_pt1 | contig 13185 bp, 10 predicted proteins | sample TabmetS5T2R1_FD_71022 | JGI IMG/M metagenome (GOLD analysis project Ga0081538, IMG submission 71022) | Tabebuia heterophylla rhizosphere microbial communities from the University of Puerto Rico - S5T2R1 | ecosystem: Host-associated > Plants > Roots > Rhizosphere ...
GAAACAGCGCTGCGCGCAGACTTCGCCCTGGTGCATGCATTTCTTTCCGATTATCTCGGCAACCTTTCCTACGCCCTCACCGCCCGCAACTTCAACCCAGTCATGGCCATGGCGGCTGACACGGTGATCGTTACCGCCGAACACATCGTTCCGGTTGGCGTGATCGCCCCCGATCACGTCGTCACGCCGGGCCCGCTGGTCGATTACCTCGTCGCGAACGGGTGACCTATGGATCCACAAATCATCATCGCCCGCCGCGTGGCGCATGAGCTTCGTCCCGGCAATCTCGTCAATCTCGGCATCGGCATTCCGACCCTGGTTGCGAACTACGTGCCCGAAGGGCTGAAAGTCTTCTTCCAGTCCGAGAACGGGCTGATCGGCACCGGGCCGATACCCGAGCAAGGCATGGCAGATCCGCTGCTCACCGACGCCGCCGGCAAGCCGATCAGCGCGCTGCCGGGCGCCGCCACCTGCGACAGCGCGATGTCGTTCGGCCTGATCCGCGGCGGCCATGTCGACATCACCGTCCTCGGCGGCCTGCAGGTCGATGCCGGCGGCCACCTCGCCAACTGGATGATCCCCGGAAAGATGGTGCCGGGTATGGGTGGCGCCATGGATCTGGTGAGCGGGGCCAAGCGCGTCATCGTCGCCATGCAGCACGCCGCCAAGGGCAAATCCAAGATCGTGGCCAGGTGCAGCCTGCCCCTGACCTCGGCGCGGCCGGTCGATCTCGTGGTGACTGACATGGCGGCGATCGCCTTCCCCGATGGCAAGGCGACGTTGCAGGAAACCGCGCCCGGAATTGCGGTCGCCGAGGTGCTGGCGGTGACGGAAGCCGAACTCGTCATTCCGGATGTGGTGCCGGAAATGAGACTGTGAAGCGCGAAACCGGATCGACGACATGCGGATATTCAACGGGTTCGAAGACCTCAAGGCCGCCGTCGGCACCGAGATCGGCATCAGCGATTGGATCGAGGTGACGCAAGACCGCATCAACAAGTTTGCGGAAGCGACCTGCGACGAGCAGTGGATCCATGTCGACCAGGAGCGCGCGAAAGCCGAGATGCCGGGCGGCAAGACTATCGCGCATGGCCTGTTATCGTTGAGCCTGACGCCGATGTTCATCCGCTCGGTGATGGGCCTGAAGGGGCTCAAGAACACGCTGAACTACGGCGCCGACCGCATCCGCTACCTGTCGCCGGTGCCGGCGGGCTCGAAACTGCGCGGCCGCGTCAGTGTTGCCGAGGCGGAAGACGTGCCGCCCAACGGCCTGCGGGTACACTATCGCGTGGTCATTGAGATCGAAGGCGGCCAGCGCCCGGCCTGCGTCGCCGAGGTAATCGGCCTGCATTACTGCTGAAGCAGGTCGTCACCCCACGCCTTAATCGATGATGTGGTACCCCCCTTCGATATAGAGCACGCTTCCAGTGATCAGCCTGGCACCATCCAGCGCGAGGAATGCAGTCGCCTTGCCGACATCGTCGATGCTGACGAGGCTGCGCGTCGGCGCCTGCGATTGAGCCTTGTCCATCAGTTCGTCGAACTCAGGAATGCCCGACGCTGCCCGGGTCGCGAGGGGTCCCGGTGAAATGGCATGGACACGAATGCCCTTCGGGCCGAGCTCGGCTGCGATGTAGCGCACCGCGGCTTCCAGCGCTGCCTTGGCGACACCCATCACATTGTAATTCTTTACCACCATCTGGCTGCCGTAATAGGTCATGGTGAACATGGTGCCGCCGTTCTTCATCAGCGGTTCGGCAAGATGCGCCATGCGCATGAACGACCAGCAGGACACGTCCATGGTTTTCTGGAAACCTTCACGGTCGACATCGACGACGCGGCCATGCAGCGCGCCCTTCGGCGAAAATGCGATCGCGTGAAGCAGAAAGTCGAGCTGGCCCCACTCCTTCTTGATCTGCTCGAACACCGTCTCGGTTTCGCCTTCGACCATGACGTCGAGCGGCATGAAGATCGGCGCCTCCAGCGCCTTGGCCAACGGCTCGACGTGCTTTTTCGCCTTGTCATTCAGATAGGTGACGGCGAGGTCGGCTCCCAGTGCGCGAAACGCCTTGGCGCAGCCCCATGCGATGGATTGATCGTTGGCGATGCCGACGACCAGCCCCTTCTTGCCCTTCAGCGCGACGCTGGTCTCGGGAAAAACCGGGATGTTCATGACACTCTCTCGCGTTTCTGGTTTGGCGATTGCTGGTTGATGAGCAGCCCAAGCGTATGCTGCGCAATCATCAGCTCTTCATCGGTGGGTATGACATAGACCGGGATGCGGCTATCGGACCGGGATATTTTTGCAACATGCCCCGCGTTCTCTGCCGGATCGAGCGCGATGCCGAGCCAGGCAAGTCTTTCCGCAATGCGAGCGCGGATGGAAATCGAGTTCTCGCCGATGCCGGCGGTGAATACAAAGGCATCGAGCCCCTGCAGCGCCGCCGCCAGCATTCCGGCGTTGAGACCAACCCGGTAAACAAAATAGTCGATCGCGAATGCCGCGCGCGGGTCTGCGCTGGTCTCAAGCTCACGCATGTCGTTGCTGACGCCGGACAGGCCCTTCAGGCCGCAGTCGCGGTAAAGGAAACTCTGTACGTTCGACGTCGACATGCCCTTTTCGGCGATCAGGTAGAGCACGACGCCGGGATCGAGCTGGCCTGGGCGCGTTCCCATCGCCAGTCCGTCCAGCGCGGTAAAGCCCATGGTGCTCTCGACGCTCTTTCCGGCATCCATCGCGCACATTGATGCGCCGCTGCCGAGATGGGCGACGATCACGCGACCGCCGGCGATCTCGGGCGCGACCTGCGGCAGACGTTTTGCGATGTATTCGTAGGAGAGGCCGTGGAAGCCGTAACGCCGGATGCCTTCGGCATGCAGCTGATGCGGGATCGCATAGTGGTCCGCCAGCGCATCATGATTACGATGGAACGCGGTGTCGAAACAGGCGACCTGCGGCAGCGCCGGAAAATTATTGAGCAACGTCCTGATCGGCGCGAGATTATGCGGCTGGTGCAGCGGCGCCAGCGAGACGAACCGCTCGAGCCGCGTCACGACGGCGTGATCGATCAGCACCGGTCGCGCATATTCCGGTCCGCCATGGACGACGCGATGTCCGACAGCGATGGGATTGATGCTGAGCTCTTCCCGCAGCCATGCGCCGGCAACCGCCATTGCCGCTGGGACGTCCGCAACGGATTCGATCGGAAAAGCCCGATCGGCCAGCGGATCGCCGTTCGGACCGCTGGCGCGCAACCGCGGGCGGCTGCCGATCCCATCCATCTGGCCCTTGATCTGACGCCGCAAGCGGCCCTCGCCTTCCACGGCGAAGACCTGGAATTTGACGCTGGAAGACCCGGCATTGACAACGAGGATCGTATCCATGGTGATCACGCAGCTGCTATTGGAGTAGTCTTGCGCCGTGCATCAGCCTGCAGGGCGGCAACGGCGGCGGACGCCATCCGTGACCGCGCCGAATCCGCCCGAGATGTCAGCACGACGGGCACACGCGCGCCGAGCACAACGCCGGCGCCGTCGGCCTTGGCGAAATACGCGAGGTTCTTCGCCAGCATGTTGCCGGATTCCAGATCCGGCACAACCAGGATCTGCGCCCGGCCCGCAACCTCCGATTTGATCCCCTTGATGCGCGCCGCCTCGAGGTCGATGGCATTGTCGAAGGCAAGCGGTCCATCGAGCAGCGCTCCGGTGATCTGTTTGCGGTCAGCCATCTTGCACAGCGCAGCGGCCTCGATGGTGGACGGAATCTTCGAGGTGACGGTCTCGACCGCCGATAGGATAGCGACCCGCGGCGTCGTGCCAAAACCAGCCTGGTTGAAGAGATCGACCGCGTTCTGGATGATGTCCCGCTTGGCGTCGAGGTCCGGGGCGATGTTGATCGCGGCGTCGGTGACGAACACGGTGTCGGTATAGGCCGGCACGTCCATGACGAAGACGTGGCTGATGCGCCGGTCGGTTCGCAGTCCGCCAACCTTTGCGGTCACGGCGCGCATGATCTCGTCGGTGTGCAGGCTGCCCTTCATCAGGACCTCGCCCTTGCCTTCGTGGATCAGTTCGACGCCTTTGGCGGCGGCGGCCGCCTCTGTGTTTGGTGTGTCGACGACCTCGCAGCCGGAGATGTTCAGTTTGTGCTTGGCGGCGGCCTCTTTAATCCTGGCCGCAGGCCCGACAAGGATCGCCTTGATGATCCCGGCTTCTGCCGACTCGATCGCACCCCGCAGCGAGCTCTCGTCGCAGGGATGCACGACGATGGTCGACACGGTGGGAACGCCTTTCGCGGCCGCGATGAGCTTGTCGTACTTCGACCCCGGCTGCGTCCCACTCACTGCGGCTGGCTTGGTGCTCATTGTATCGCTCCGAAGTTGCGCGGGACCAACGACGCCACGGATATGACAAGGCCGTAGCATCGACCCACTATCGCGTATTGATCGAGCTTGGATCGTGCCGCGATGCCGGCTTTGATCTAGGTCAAGCACTTTTCGAACAAAGGCGGCCGCGGGGAACAAACCACCCCCAAGTGCGGACGGCTGCACAATTTTTGCTGACGTGCGGCCAAGACCCCATCTCGCTTGACATAGATCAAGCGAAACGCCGCCTCGACGTCACTAACATGGAGAAAATAGCAAGGTACCGCCGGCCGGGCCTGACACCAATTTTCTCGGGATGGGAGACGCATCATGAAGGGTAGCGCGGCGCTCAAACAGGATGTTACGACGGACGCATGGCGGAGCTTCCAGCCAGGCGACTGGTCATCCACAATCAATGTTCGCGACTTCATCGTCCGCAACATCACCTCCTATGCCGGGGACGAAAAGTTTCTTGCCGCGCCGTCGCAACGCACCAAGGCGGTGTGGGCCAAGCTGCAGCCCTACTTTGCCGACGAAAGGAAAAACGGCGTCCTTGCAGTCGACGCGCAGAATCCGTCGACGTTGCTGGCGCATCAGGCCGGTTACATCGATCGTGACAACGAGGTGATAGTCGGCCTTCAAACGGACCAGCCATTCAAGCGGGCGATCTTCCCGTTTGGCGGACTGCGCATGGTGGAAGCGGGCCTGAAAGCAGCGGGGTTCGAGCCCGATGCAAAGGTCCACGAAACCTTTACCAAATACCGCAAGTCGCACAATGACGGCGTGTTCGACGCCTACACGCCCGAGATCATGAATTGCCGGCGATCTGGCATCATCACTGGCCTTCCTGACGCCTATGGTCGCGGACGCATCATCGGCGACTATCGCAGGGTCGCCCTCTACGGGACTGACCGCCTGCTGGAGGTCAAGCGCCAGGAACGGGCCCAGATCGATGACATGTGGCCGACGGATGAGGTCATCCGCATGCGCGAAGAGCTCGCCGAACAAATGCGCGCGCTGCAAGACCTCGCATCGATGGCGAAGCTCTATGGTCACAACATTACGCAGCCCGCGACGAACGCGCGGGAGGCGTTCCAGTGGACCTACTTTGCCTATCTCGGCGCCATCAAGGAAGCCAACGGCGCGGCGATGTCGATCGGGCGCATCTCGAGCTTCCTCGACATCTACATCGAGCGCGACCTCAAGGAAGGCGTCCTCGACGAGGCCGGCGCACAGGAGCTTTGGGATCAGCTGGTGCAGAAGCTGCGCATCGTTCGCTTCCTGCGCACGCCCGATTACGACGCGCTGTTCAGCGGCGATCCTTACTGGGCGACCGAATGCGTCGGCGGCATGGACCTCGATGGCCGGGCGCTGGTGACCAAGAGCAGCTACCGTATGCTGCACACGCTCTACAATCTCGGGCCCGCCCCGGAGCCGAACATCACGGTGCTGTGGTCCAATCACATGCCATCCACCTTCAAGCGCTTCTGCGTCAAGGTGAGCCGCGACACGTCATCGCTGCAGTACGAGAACGACGACCTGATGCGACCGTACTGGGGTGACGACTATGCGATCGCCTGCTGCGTCTCGGCCATGCGGCTGGGCAAGCAGATGCAGTTCTTCGGCGCCCGCGTCAATCTCGCAAAGGCCCTGCTCTACGCCATCAATGGCGGCCGCGACGAGGTTTCCGGCGAGCAGGTTGCGCCGCAGAGTATGCCGGTTGCGGGCGACTTCCTGGACTATGACGACGTCATGGCGAAATTCGACTCGACCATGGAGTGGCTCGCCAAGACCTATGTGCATGCCATGAACTGCATCCATTACATGCACGACAAGTACTTCTACGAGCGGCTGGAGATGGCGCTGCACGACCGGGACATCCTGCGTACCATGGCGTTCGGGATCGCCGGTCTGTCGGTGGTTGCCGACAGCCTTGCCGCCATCAAGTACGGAAAGATGCGCGTGACCCGCGACGCGACCGGACTGGTGGTCGACTACCAGAACGAAGGAAACGCATCGACCCCGCAATTCGGTAACAATGATGACCGTGTCGATCAGATCGCCTCGGAGATCGTGACGAGCTTTATGCAGAAAATCCGGAAGCATCCGACCTACCGGAACGCGACGCACACGCAGAGCGTTCTCACCATCACCTCGAACGTCGTCTACGGCAAGGCTACAGGCAATACGCCGGATGGCCGCCGCAAGGGTGAGCCGTTTGGACCTGGCGCGAACCCGATGCACGGCCGGGACAGCCATGGCTGGCTCGCCTCGTGCCTCTCGGTCGCGAAGCTGCCCTACAAGGATGCGCTCGATGGCATCAGCTACACCGTTTCCGTCGCTCCGCAGAAGGCCCATCTCTCTGAAACCCAGCTTGTCGACGAAGCCACCAAGGCCTTCGATCTCTATTTCGGGCACGGCGGCTTCCACATGAACCTGAACGTGATCGACAGGGAGACGCTGGAAGACGCCATCAAGAATCCGGACAAGTATCCGCAGCTCACGATCCGCGTGTCGGGCTATGCCGTCAATTTCGTTCGCCTGACGCCGGAACAGCAAAGGGACGTGATCAGCCGCACCTTCCACGGCCAGATCTGAGCCCCAAGGGGGTCATCGATGTCGACTCCGGGTGCACTTGAATCGGGAAGCCGTCACGACCTGCGTACGGGCGTCTCGCCCGACGCGCCCGATGAGGACAAGTTCAAGGACGAGCAAGGCGCGTTCGGGTACTGCCATTCGTACGAAACGTCATCCCGGTACGACGGTCCCGGCCTGCGGCTCGTGCTGTTCGTTTCGGGCTGCCTGCTCCGATGCACCTATTGCCATAACCCCGATACCTGGCATCTCAAGGACGGAACCTACGTATCGGCCGAGCAGGTGCTGCGCCGTCTCGGCGAATTTGCTCCGGCGCTGCGAAGCATCGATGGAGGACTGACGATATCGGGCGGCGAGCCGATGGTACAGCTCGCTTTCATCAAGCGCATCTTCGCCGGCGCCAAGGAAATGGGCCTGCACACGGCAATCCAGACATCGGGCTTCCTTGGCGATCGCGCCGATGATGCATTTTTGTCGGTCGTTGACCTGGTGCTGCTCGATATCAAGAGCTCGGATCCGGACACCTACCGCAGGGTCACGGAACGGGACATCGCGCCGACGCTGCGCTTCGCAGAGCGTCTCGCGTCGATCGGCAAACCGGCTTGGGTCCGCTTCACGCTTGTGCCCGGCCTCACCGACGATCCCGCAAATGTCGAAGGCATCGCGAAGTTCGTTGCACCCATGAAGAACGTCGAATGGGTCGAGGTGCAGCCTTTCCACCAGATGGGTTCGTTTAAGTGGAAGGCAATGGGCATCGACTACAAGCACAAGGATACGCCGCCTCCCAGCCGCGAACTGGTGAACCGGGTTATCGGCCAGTTTCGCGATGCGGGCTGCCGCGCCCGCTAACAGATTCATACCGATCCGGAGAAACAGATGTTGGACCTTGCCCGCGATATCATCGGTAGTCAGCCGATCCTGACGGCATTTCTCGCGATCGGTGTCGGCTACCTCGTCGGCCAGATCAGTATCGGCGGCTTCTCGCTCGGTGTGGGCGCCGTGCTCTTCGTTGGCCTCGCCATCGGTGCATTCGCGCCGAAAGCCCAGATCACAGGCCCGATCGGGCTTACCGGCCTGATCATGTTCCTTTACGGCATCGGAATTCTCTACGGCAAGCAGTTCTTCGAGGGCATGGTTGGCTCCGGGCAAAAATACAATCTGCTTGCGCTCATAGCGTGCCTGGCGGGCCTCGGCATGGCACTCGGGCTCGGACAGCTCTTCGGCGTCAAGATCGGGCACACGCTGGGCATCTATGCCGGATCGATGACGAGCACAGCGACGCTGCAGGCTGCCCTTGATGTCACCAAGACCAAGGACCCGTCGATCGGATATTCGATTGCATATCCGTTCGGCGTCATTGGTCCCATTCTGTGCATCTATTTCATGACGCGAATGGTGCAGCCGAAATTTCCCGCGAAGGTGCAGCGCTTTCACATGGGCGAGATTTCCATCGGCGCGGGCTTTGCCGGCCGCACACTCGGTGAACTGACCAAGGATTTTCTCAGGGACGTCCAGGTGACGATGGTTCGCAAGGCGGGACAGAATATCGTTCCTGCGGATAATACGGTTCTGTCCGCCGGCGATGCGGTCCTGATCGTCGCTGACAGCCAGGAGGACATCGCGAACGCCGCAGCCAAGCTCGGAATGCTCGAGCCGGGCCGGCTGGCCAGCGACCGGGCCGACCTGGACTACATCAGGGTCTTCGTCGGCAAGGCAAACGTGGTGGGCATCCCGCTTTCCAGCCTCCCGATGCCGTCAGGCTTTTCAGCGCACCTTCTGCACGTCCGGCGCTACGATGCCGATCTTGTGCCCTCACCCGACCTGATGCTCGAATTTGGCGATCGGGTCGGCGTATTGACGCCGCCGGACCGCAAGGAAGATATCCGCAAGCACTTTGGCGATACGGTCAAGGCAACCGCCGAGTTCAGCTATGTATCCCTTGGACTTGGGATGGTGATGGGCGTTCTCCTCGGCCTGATACCGATTCCGATCCCGGGAGTTGGCGTCGTTACATTGGGAATCGGCGGCGGACCGCTGATCGTAGCCCTCATTCTCGGCAACCTGCGACGCACCGGGCCTATGCTCTGGACCATGCCCTTGCCGGCAAACATCGTCCTGCGAAACTTCGGCCTTGCGATGTTCCTGGCCACTGTTGGTGTCAATGCAGGGCAACCCTTTGTCCGCACCGTCGCCGAATCGGGTTTCACCATGTTGTTCATCGGTGTTGCCGTCCTCCTCACCACCGTGGCAATCGTCTTGCTGGTCGGCCACTACGTTATGCGGATACCCTATGACGATCTCGTCGGCGTGGCGTCCGGCGCGACCGGCAACCCAGCCATCCTTGTGTACTCCACCAAGATGGCGCCGACGGAGCGCCCGGACATCGGCTATGCCATGATTTTCCCGTCGATGACTTTGGTGAAGGTGATTGCTGTACAGATCGTCGGACTTCTGGCGATAGGTAGCGCGGGTGGATAGCGGGGTGTCCGACGACTGAGGAAGAATTCAGGATGGCTGAACCGGTACCCGCGCCCATCTTCAATTTGCAGGCTTACAGCCCTGCGGAGGTCAAGGAGGCTGTCGAAAAGGTCGGTGTGAAGAAGGCCAATCTGCCCTTTCTGGCCTCCCTCATGTTGGCGATCGTGGCAGGTGGCGGCATCGGGTTCGGCGCGCTCTATTATACCGTCGTGGCCAGCGACCCGACGCTCAGCTTCGCTGCTGCACGTGTATTTGGAGGACTCGTTTTCACCCTCGGACTGACACTCGTCCTTGTGGGAGGGGCCGAGTTGTTTACAGGCAATAACCTTATCGTGATGGCCTGGGCCAGCGGCAAGGTGTCTACGCGCACGATGCTGCGCAACTGGGCCATCGTCTATTTTGGCAACTTCATTGGAGCGCTTGGGCTCATCGTTCTGGTCTTCTATTCTCATCACCTCGACATGAACGACGGCCGCGTCGGCTTGTCGGTATTGAACACGGCGGCCGGGAAGATACGTCCGGATGCGGGCACGCTGTTCTTCAAGGGCATTCTATGCAACGTGCTCGTTTGCGCGGCAGTCTGGCTTGCCTATGCAGGCCGATCGGTCACCGACAAGATGGTTGCCGTCGTATTGCCGATTTCCGCCTTCATCGCGGCCGGCTTCGAGCATTGCGTGGCCAATATGTACTTCCTGCCATTGGCGTGGTTGCTGGTCCAATCCGGTCATGCACCGGCGAATTTTGACGCGTCGCTCATCACCATCGCCGGCATATTGCACAATCTCGTGCCGGTAACGCTGGGCAATATCGTGGGCGGTGCCGGCTTTGTCGGCGCCGTTTACTGGGTGATCTATCGGCTAACCTTCGGTGATCCCGCTGAGAAGCAAGGGCCCAGGATCTGATGAGCCGCTAAGCTGTGTTCGAAGCGGCCGGTTTGACCGCCGTAGCAATGCCTACTTCTTTCGTTGACCCAGCTCATCAGGGCGGACGCGCGCCAAAAAGCGCGGCTATGACGCCCTGCTAACATTCGCGGTGTCTGCCCCATCGAGCCCAAACAGTCCAGCCACCTCGTCCAGGCGCTTTGCCACCTCACCGGATATCTCCGCGCTTGCGGACAGCACTTCCTGAATGGCCGCGAATGCCCTGTTGCGCTTTTCCGCATTCTTCGGCAGGAGGCTGGGGATCGCCGCAAGCGCGGCTTCTCGGTCCAGCAGCAGCATGAAGAACTGCTCGCGCACCAGCATCTTGAACTCAGCCAGCGTCAGCCGCGCCGACTCATCGGACTGGCGCAGCCGCCGCAGTGCCTCGAGGCTGCGTTCGTCCACCATGCCGCGGGCGGAGCCGACATAGAGCAGCGCGCGGAGGCCAGCCTCCCTCAATCCGCCAGAACCGATCTTCGATTTCAGCTCCGCGATGCGGGCCTGAAGAAGCTCGCGGTGCTTCGGGTCCATCTCGCGCCGGCGCGATGGCGTCGACTGCGGATCTACGCCCACGACGGATTGCAATGCGGGCGCGCCATAGATGGCCAGGAACATCGCCTCGCTGAGCGCTTCCTGCGAGTCGCGCCATTGATCGAGCGAGCTGACTATCTGCTTCGAAACGCGCTCCTGGAATGCCAGGAACGGATTGTCCTCGGGAACGGGCTTGCGGTTCTCGCGCGCCTTGTCGGCCGCACTCTCGACCCCCTTCATGAACGGGTTCTGGCTGCTGAACGCTTCATATTGCAGCCGCAGCGGATGCCAGTTGCGCATCATTTCCGCCATCTGCGGCGTCACCATCGACTTGACCCAAGGCTGTACGTACCTGCGGTAGGCCTCGAGGTTCATCTCCGAGACCCGCTTGGCGGTCTCGAACCGGCGCTCGTCCTCCGGCGAATTGCCGCCCATGGCGCGGATATCGTCCAGCGTGCGCGCTTCGCAGCGCATCACCCACTGCCCGACCGTCAAGTCGTCCTTGGTCGTGTCAGGCCCCCTCGCCTCAAAGGTCGCTTCATAGAGGCCAGGCGGCAGCACGTCGATCAGGTCGATGTTGCTGGAGAACTCGGCATGCTCCTTCCTGGCGACGCCGCCGGAAACGAAAATGCCGAGGTGTCCGATCGTTTGATGCACCGTGTAAACGATGGTCTGTCCGTAGGCCCTGATCTCGTCGACATCGGCATAGAGGTCGAGTATCCAGTGCAACGCCTGCTGCGGCGGGGTGATGTTGTCTCCCTCCGAGCAGAACACCACGATCGGCGAACGGATGTTCCGCAGGTCCACGGCAGTTCCGTCGGACGTCTTGATGCGGCCGGCCGCGAGATTGTTACCGACGAAGAGCTCGTCGACGATGAACTGGATTTCTTCCGCGTTCAGATTGACGTGGCCGCCCCACCAGCGCTCGAATTCGAGATAGCGGTCAGCCTCGGTGTCGACCTTGGAATAGACGTTGTACTGCTTGGTCCAGAGCGTGTTGGAGGGGTTCTGGTTCTCAAAGTTCTGCACCAGCCAGGCGCCGTCGAACTTGCCGCCGCCCAAGTCGCTGGTAAGCGCAGTGAGCCAGCTTCCGCCGAGCAAACCGCCGGAATAGCGCATCGGATATTTGCCGTGCACGCCCGCCCAATAGGCCAGCGGCGCGCCAGCGATGATCAGCGGACCAAACAGCTCCGGCCGCAGCGAAGCAAGGATCATCACGGCCCAGCCGGCCTGGCAGTTGCCGATCACGCACGGCTTGCCGTCGGCCTCGGGATGCCGCTCGATCACTTTCTCGATGAAAATCGCTTCGGCGCGCGCGATCCGCTCGATGGTCTGGCCCGGCATCGGTTCCGGCAGGAAGCCGATAAAATAACAGGGATGACCCGCCTTCATCGCAACGCCAATCTCGCTGTCCGCCTTGAAGCCGCCGATGCCCGGGCCATGGCCGGCGCGGGGGTCGACCACGACGAAGGGGCGGCGTTTGAGGTCGATCTCCACGCCCTTGGGCGGGATGATGCGGACCAGCGCATAATTGACGGGCTCATCCAGCTTGCGGCCGTCGATGATCAGTTCGGCGGCATAGCTCAGCACATGCGGCGCGGTCTGTGCGACATGCTCGCGGTACTGGTCGCCACGCTGGCGCATGATGTCGAGGAACAGCACGCTGCGCTGTCCAGCATCAACCATGTATTCCACGGCTTTGGCGACAAGCCCAGACATCGCGCGGCCTGGCAGTTCCGGTCTATCGAGAGACATCGTTTCAATCCTTCTACCGGCAATCTGGATAGAAGGCGGTTTGGACGAGCCGGACTTTGATTTAGGTCAATCCCGCTCAAGCGCTCATCATCCTTGTTTGAGCCGGGAGGAACATGGATGCTGGCGCCTGAAAATTACTCCGCTACCGAACGCCTGCGCGACGGACGTGAGATCGAAATCCGCGCGCTGCGGCCCGACGACGAGGACGACATGCTGGCGGCGATCGGCCGCACCGGCACGCAGTCGCTACAACGCCGCTTCTTCGTGGCGAAGCGCGGCTTCTCAGAGAAGGAGATTGCCTTCTTCATGAACATCGATTTTGCCAATCACGTCGCTCTCGTCGTCCTTGCCGATGAAGGGAGACAGAAGGTCATCATCGGCGGCGGACGCTATATCGTGACCGAGCCTGGACAGGCCGAGATCGCCTTTGTCGTGATCGATGACTATCAAGGCCAAGGTATCGGTACACTACTGATGCGCCATCTTGCGGTCATTGCCCGCAGGGCGGGATTGAAAGAGCTGATCGCCGAAGTCCTGCCCGA
>Ga0081538_10004295_pt1 | contig 13184 bp, 10 predicted proteins | sample TabmetS5T2R1_FD_71022 | JGI IMG/M metagenome (GOLD analysis project Ga0081538, IMG submission 71022) | Tabebuia heterophylla rhizosphere microbial communities from the University of Puerto Rico - S5T2R1 | ecosystem: Host-associated > Plants > Roots > Rhizosphere ...
CCTCCGATAGGACCACGACAGATCGCTTGCGCACCTCGGCCTCCTGCGGCAGCGGGTTCCCTGGACCGCACGAGCATGAGACAAACCAGCACATCTCACAACTCACGACTGACAACCCACTAGTTGCTTGAACGCATCCCGCGGATATGCCTGATAAGGATGCTCTCAGGCGCCTCAGAGCCGGTCGGCGGGAGAGAGGCGCTGGTGGGCTTCGCGGGCACGGGCGTCGGCGGCCGAGGCGCCGTAGCGCTGGAGCATCTGGCGCGACTTCCAGCCGGCCAGGCGCATCAGGTCGGTCTCACCGCCACCCTCTGCCAGCCACTCGTGGGCGAAGGTGTGGCGGAACTGGTGAGGATGCAGTCCCGGCAGGCCGGCCTGGCGGCCGCGACGCCGCAGCATCATCACCAGACCGTGCGCGGTGAGCCGGCCCTTGAGGCCGATCCAGAGCCAGGGGAGGTCGGCGTGCTTGTGGCGGGCGCGGACGCGAAGGTAGCGCTCCAGGGCCTCGCCGGCCTTGTGCCCGAACGGCAGTGCGCGCTCGCGGCGGCCCTTGCCGAGTACCAGCAGCACGTCCAGGTCCAAGTCGACGTGGACCAGCTGCAGGTCGGCCAGCTCGGCGCGGCGGGCGCCGGTGTCCAGCAGCAGCATGATGATGGCGGTGTCGCGGCGGGCCTCGAAGCCCTTGCCGGCGCAGGCGGCCAGCAGCCGCCGCAGGCCGTCGGCGGGGACGATCGGGATGGGCCGCTCGGGGATGATCGGCGGGCGCATCCGCGCCATCGGGTTGGGGAGCTCTTCTTCCACCTCGAGCCAGCGGTACAGCACCCGCAGGACCTTGTAGCGGGTGGCGGCCGTGTGGGCGCTGCGGCGGCGCAGGATGTCGGTGAGGAAGTCCTCCAGGTCGGCCTGGGTGGCCTCCTCCAGCCGCGTGCCGCGGGCCCTCCAGGAACGCCTGGGCCAGCCGGGCGCTCTCCAGGTAGTTGCCGACGGTGCGCTCCGAGCGGTTCTGCGCCCGTAGGTGCCGCTCGAAGGAGCGGAGCAGCGAGCCGGGGGCGGCGCGGCGGTCCATGCCGCAGAACTAGCATATTAGGCGTTCTCCATCCGTTATGCGGCCCCTCCGGCTGGCCCGGGACATGAAGATGACCAGCGTTTGCGCTGGTCATCCGTGGTGGGGTGGAGGTGAGGGGATTTGAACCCCTGACTTCCTCCGTGCGAGAGAGAATCGAGCCGTCGGTACGACCTGCGATGCTGATCCAGAAGGGCTACTGAGCTGCGACGTTGAGTGACCGTCGTTGCCCGGTGCTGTCCGTCGTTATCGGGTGGGATGTGGCCCCAGCGATCCCGTCTGGGCCATCGCCGACGCGGGGTGCAGGCCCAGGCCAGTCCTCGGGTGACAGCTGCCTCGTTGGCAGGTCGTCGCCGATATCGTGGTGGCTGCCGGCTTCGTAACGATCTCGGGACGGTCTCGCTGTAGAACGTTGCGCACCTCGCGAAGCGTGGTTGCGGGACTGCGAAGGGGGCGAGGCGCCACCGTGCGCAGGCGCTCGACCAGAGTAGCCTTGGGGCTGCTGGCGCTCGGCTGCGTCGGCAACGCCGCCGGCGTCGCCCTGTCGGTGGCCAACGGCAGCTTTCGACAAGACCTGGGCGATACCCTGATCGTGCGGCTGGCGTTCGCGGCCTTCCTGGTGGTCGGCTGCCTGATCCTGGCCCGCCGGCCCGGCAACGTCATCGGCTGGGTCTTTGCGGCCGTCGGGCCGCTGACGATGACCGGGGGACTGGTCGAGCCCTACGCCGAGTACGCCTACGTGACCCGCCCCGGGTCGCTGCCCGCCCCGCTGGTCGCGGCCTGGGTGTTTACATGGATCTGGGACCCAGCGATCATCCTCACCTTCGTGTTCCCGCTGCTGCTGTTCCCGACCGGGCGGTCGCTGTCGCCCCGCTGGCGGCCGGTCGTCTGGCTGGCGGCCGGCCTGACCGCGGCCGAGACCGTGCTGGGCGCGCTCAAGCCGTCGCTGGTGCTGCCGGACGGGCGCATGGTGGCCAACCCGATCGGGGTCGCCGGTGTCGGCAACGTCAACGCGAACATGCTCGGCACGGTCCTGGGCGGCCTGGCGCTGCTCTTGCTGGGGGCGGCGATCTACTCGCTGGTGGTCCGCTTCCGGCGGTCGCATGGTGTGGAGCGCCAGCAGCTGAAGTGGTTCACCTACGCCGGCGCGCTGGTGCTGCTGGCCCCGCTCAGCGGCCTCCTGTTGCCGAGCCTCGGCAACCTACCCTTTGTGGTGATCATTGCCCTGCCGATCTCGGTGGGCATCGCGATCTTGCGCTACCGGCTGTACGACATCGACCGGCTGATCAACCGCACCCTGGTCTACGGGCTGCTCACCGCCCTGCTCGCCGGCGTCTACGCCAGTGTGGTCCTGGTCCTGGGACAGGTGTTCGGCGGGGTGGGCGCCGACCCGCCGAGCTGGGCGGTGGCCGGCGCTACCCTGGCGGTGGCGGGCCTGTTCCAGCCGGCCCGGCGTCGCATCCAGACGGCGGTGGATCGGCGCTTCAACCGACGCAAGTACGATGCCGCCAAGACGGTGGAGGCGTTCAGCGCCCGGCTGCGGGACGAGCTCGACCTGGACACGCTGTCGGCCGAGCTGCTCGCGGTGGTCCACCAGACGATGCAGCCGACCACGGCGTCGCTGTGGCTGCGGCCATCGCCCCAGGGTCGCGCCGCGCTGGAACGTTAGCAGCGAGCCTAGGCCTGGCCGCCCCCAGGCGACTTCTTCCGTGCGAGAGACAATCCGGGTGATCGGAGGACCCAGGCGAACGCTCGGAGACGGCTTCTGACCTGCGCGGTCGGCTGGCCGTGGCTATCCGCTGCTGTCCGTGATCTTCCGTCCGTCTGCGGCCCCAGGGCGGCCCAGTCACGAGCTTGGAGGCATGCTCGAGGGGAATGGCCGGTGCTGCTCCGACGCCGAACGGCCAGGTCACGCCCGATCTCAAGGGGTCGCGATTGACCGCTGGTGGCCCTTCGTGTCCGCTGGCTAGGCACACCAAGGCACGGCCGGCGGGACAGGATCAGGGTGATCACGTCCGGTTCCTGATCACACGAAGGACCTCATGTCGCGAGTCACAGTGACCCATAGGCCATGAGGAAGGGGGCGCCGACGCGCCCCCTTCCTCTGCTGGTCACGGTTTACGGTGTAGTTGGGTCGGCCCAGGAGCCGCCAAAGATGTCGGTGTTGCCAAAGGTCGCCGCGCAGTCCACATTGGGCGCCGGTGGCGTGGCGGTGGGATCGGTTGGCAGGACCGCCCGCCAGGCGTTGATGGCCGGACACACGGTGCCGTTGCGGACGTCGTTCCAGACCGCCGCGCCATAGTCACGGGTGGCGGCCGCGTACACGTAGTCGCCCAGGAACTCCGCCTGCAGGTTGTTCTGGGCCGACGCCCTCGGGTCACCCTCGGCGCCGCGGTGCAGTTGCGTCCACCCGGCCGGCGCCCCACCGGCGCCGATGTTGGCGTGCAGCACCACCCCCACCAGCCCCCGCGGGTCGGTGGTGTTGGTGCGGAAGGGGGTGGTGAAGGCGTTGTAGACCAGGTACAGGTCGGTGCCGTCCGGCGACAAGGCGGGCGCCGAATAGTAGCCGCGGTCGCTTGGCGAGGCCTCTACCGCTGTGGGGGCCGACCAGCTGGCGCCGCGGTCGGTGGAGGAGCTGACCATGACGTGCTCGTCGTTGAGGCCGTCGCGGCCGTCCACCCAGGTCAGCACGATTTGGTCGGTGGCATCCGCCCCGGTGGGGGCGCCGTTGGCGATGTCGGCGCTGGGGGCGGCGGCCAGGTCGCTGCGGGCACCGGCGATCCCGTCCATGACGCAGCGGGCGATGACGGGGTCGACGAAGAAGCAGGGGTCGGTGACCCGCTGGACCGGGACCGGCCGGGTCCACTTCACCCCACCGTCAAAGGACTTGACCAGGAAGTGGGTGGCGGGCGGCGGCACCGTCACCGACGGGGATACGAACTCCTCGTAGAAGACGTAGACCACACCCTGGCTGTCGGTGCGAATGGTGCAGCCAGACTGCCCGAAGTGCCGCGGTGCCACGTTGTGGGCGGGCGAGACCTGCTTGTTGGCCCAGGTGTCACCGCCGTCGCGGGAGCTGGCGACCACCAGCGGCGCCGCCCCACCACCGCGGAAGGCCGCATAGCAGACATAGACGTTGCCGAAGTGGTCGCTGGAGGCGGCGTTGTCGGCCCAGATCTGCTCCTTGTCGGCGAAGGTCGCCGAGGACTGCTTGCTGGCGATCACCGGCCGCATCCAGTTGTTCTTGTCCGCCACGATCTGCGGGGTGAGCGCGGGCTGGCCGTCGATGCGCGACACCCCGATCCCCTCGAACCCCTTGAAGGCCTGCTCGTCGCGCTCAGCGGAGAAGTTCGAGGTCAGGTTGGCGAAGTACAGTCGCGACCCGTTGGCCCAGTCGAAGGTTCCGTCGGGGCCCGGCTGAGGGCCGAAGGTCACCGCCGGGTCGCCGTCAGAGACCAACCCCTCCTCGAAGTACCAGGGCAGCGTCCCGATCGGCCCCACCCTTGGGGTGCAAGTGAACCCGGGCGCGCCGACGCAGTGGCGCGCCGTCCAGCCGGTGTAGGTCGGCTGGATCCAGGTGTCGCCGGCGTCGAAGGAGAACTGCACCCCGCTGACCCCGACCCCCTCGGTGAACGGGCAGGTCGTCGGGTCGCCGGCGTTGCAGGCCTCCATGTCGATGTTGTCGTTGGCGCCGGCCGCCAGCACGTTGGGATGGTTGGCGTCCACCGCCACCGCCGGCTCGTTCTGCTTGTTCTGCGAGAAGACGTTGTCGTTGCTACCGACGGTGACCTCCCGGTCACCGCCATGGGTCGCTGAGGCGACCGCCGGGCTGATCAGCGCCGCCACCAAGGCGAGCAGCCCAGCAATGGCGATATGCCGTGCCAAGCGCATGGCACCCTCCTTCGGGGACCGGGCGGGAGCGCCTGCCATGCCCGCCGCATGTCAGGTAGAACGCTCGACTGGATGGCGGCGTTACGCAGGCCGTTCAGTGCCATCACCCGACTGCGCTGGCCTGCGCGCGATCCAGAATCCGCCAGCATCCTTGGCCTCTTGTGCGCTACCGGCGGCGACTCCGCGCCGGTGCTCGCAGCCGGTATCAGCATCACCATGCCGTTCCGAACGACGCTAGTTGCCTCCATCGAGTGGGTTGAGCGAATCCAGAGGCAATGCCGAGCGGCGGTGCCCCAACGATGCCCCAATCCGGAGGCTCGTCCAGGGGAGTCTCAGCAGCGAGGGCCGCTGAGCTGCGCGAACCTGGTGGGCAGGGACGGGATCGAACCGCCGACCTTGCGGTTTTCAGCCGGGTTGGCCTCATTCCGAGTCCGTCCAGGATCGTCCACCTCCGTTGCATCCGCCCTGCTCAGCAGGCATGCAGGCGGACTCCTCATCCGGGTTGATCGGAGTCCGTCCGGGCCAGTGCGGACCGGTTGGGCAGAGCGGCGGCACAACCGCAGGGGCTCTGCCCGTGGTCGGCTCCAACTGTGGCCATCAGCTGTTGTCCATGACCTTTCGTTCGTGTGCGACCCCAGTGCGGCCCAGTCACGAGCCTGGAAGGCAGGCTCGGGGCGCGGGCCGGTCGCTGTTCCGGCGCCGAACGGCCAGGTCAGGGCGGATCTTCCACGAGCCGTAGTTGACCGTTGGTGACCGCTGGTATCCGCCGGCTAGGGCACACAGAGGGCACGACCAGCAGGCCTCCGGGGGAGAACCCTGGGAGCAGGGCGGGGCGCATGCGCTGCTGGTCAAGGAGGTCAGTGATTCGGACTGGCAGGCCGCCCGTCAGGCCTCGACGAGCTGATGCGCAAGCTGCTGGTGGTGCATCGGCTGCTGGAGGCCGAGGAGCGCCTCGCCAACCGCCAGCCGCCGACCGAGCCGACGTAACGGCTGGATTTGCGCAAGCGTTCTGTCTGGTAACCGGTCCAACAGTGCGGGCGGTGTCCCGCTCGGCCCCCCGGCGGGAGCCGCCCGCTCTTGTTTGCAGGCGGCCGCGCACGTGACCTGGCAAGCGCATACCACCAGGTGGCCGTGCACGTGCGTAGGCACAGCGGGGGGTCAAGGGTCAGACGGGGCGGCCTCTGGGCCCCCCGTTTGGCTGTCAGGGCGTCGGTGGAACCGGGCACGGTCTCCGAGTCCGAGTAACGCCTGGCAGTGATGCAGCGCTCTTCTTCTCGGTACAGGGGAGTGCGACGGGTAGAGCGAACGGCCTCGGTGGTGGGGTGATCCCGGGGCCGTTTGCTCATCCTCAGGTCGCTCATCAGACGTAGATACTCAGGCAGCCGTCCCTGGATCCGTCCGGCCTCCGGACCTACGGCGCACCCTCATGCACAGCCCTCTACAGACCGATCACTTGCCGCGACGATCCGCTACTGACCCGTCGATACCTTCGGTCTGTGCCCCCAGTGTGCCCCAGCGTCCCATTCGGTCGCGGCAAGGCGGTAAGCAGGATTCCCGATTGGGTCTCGAACAAATGTTCGATACCTTGGTCCAGTGGGGACCTGGCACGACCCGGACCTGGGCCCGATCGCGGCACCGCTCGAGCAGTGCGCAGAGCTGCTCGGCGTCGACCTAGCCACCGTCCAGGAGCTGGCCACCAACGTCGAGCCCTACCTCCGCACGGACGGCACCAAGGTCTGGAGCCTGATGCAGCTTGAGCGCCAGCTCCGGCCCGAGGCATACCGCCGGCGCCGCGGCGGCTACCTCGACCGCCGACAGACCCTGGCCGACGACACGTGAACGTACGCCGCGGTGCTCGATGACCTTCGGGACCACAATCTGAATCTCTCGTCTGCGTTATCCCAGCTGCGTGAGCCAAAGGGCCCGCGACCTGCGGTTCCTCCGAACCATGGGCGACCGTTGGTGACCGCTCATGCCCGTGCTCGACCGTTGTGACACGGACCCAGCGCGGACCGAGCGTAGCGGAGCTTGCGCAGCTTGACTCCCACTCTCCCGGTTCTCAGTGGCCTCGACAGTGATGCGCAGGCGCAGCTCCCATGACCGCTTCTGTGTCAGGAAAAAACCAGCCCGGAGGGAGTGACTGGCACCGACCATTTCTCCAGATAAATAGCAGGACCGAGGTGCCCGAGACAGACCGCTCGTGCCCCTCGTGGTCCGGTGATCCATGCCCCAGGTGTGCCCCAAGAGGGGAAGTCCTCATGCCTGGCCTGCGCCGCCAGGCCACGATCCCGGCATGGCGACGTTACAGTACGAGTCCAGGGAGAATATGGGCCGCAAGTTCTGGACGGCCCGCAACGGCCGCTACGCCATCCGGATCAACGCCAAGCAGCCCGGCGTCTACCCATGGCTCATCACCCTGGCGGGCCGCTCAGTCCGCATGGGCTCGCCTCCAACCCTGCCGAGGCTGCCGGCGCAGTGAGCAACGCCCTGGACGAGCTGCCCCGATAGCAGTCGAGATGTGATCCAGACGATCGGCGGGCCAGCTCGTCCCTCGACGGGAGCGTCACGGCGGGCAGCCCGACGCCGGCCGGTGCCGGCGTCCGTCCTCGCCCGCCGCGGTCCCCGGCGAGCCGCGGCGCCCCACCGAGGGGTCGAGCCAGCCAGCCGGGGCGCCCAGCGTCGTCCTTGCGAGGGTATTGCCTGCGACGGGGGAGGGCCTCCGGCCCTGCGACCGGAAATGCCTCAGGCGGCCAGGGCTTCCCGCCCTCGACTCGGGCCCTCCGAGCCTTCATCGTCACCGACCACGACCGAATTGACGGGGCCGGTCCCAGGCGAACCGAGCCCCGACGCAGTGAGTCCGCCGGGAGTAGAAAAGCGCAGAATCCGCCCAGATATACGGCGCGGGACAGGACCGGTCAGACGTATACAACCTGACGTACGCCGCTATAGTCTGGGTGTCCAGATCCAGGAAGAAGCAGTTCGATGGAAGGAGCTGCAGCATGGCCCTGGAAATCTTTCTGGTTATTCCGCCCGATTCGGCAAATCCCCCCATCACCGCCGATCCTGTCCAAGACGAATACTTCAAGACTACATTTCCGAACGCGGCCGTGGTCCAAATACGCCAGTTCAGCCTCGGCACGGAAAACCCGGCTTCCCTCGTATCGGCTACTACCGGGTCGGGCGGAGGAAAGGGGACGCTCAACCCCGTGGTCATCGAAAAGTCGGTGGATACGCTATCCAGCGCGCTGTTCTCGATTGCCGTCACGGCCAACCCTTTGACCACAATGCGGTTGTACATCCGCAGGGCCGGCGACGGCGGCGGCAAGCCATACCTCGCCTATCAGTTTGGGTCGGTCTTCGTTGCCAGAATTGACTGGAGCGCCGGCAGCGGCGACAAAGAGCCGGTTGAACAGGTGACGTTCGCCTACGGTTCCCTGGCCCTTGGCTACTATCCGCAGAAGCCTGACGGAACACCCGACACGGCTGTGACACAGAGTTGGAACCAGGTCGCAAATGAGACCGTGCCTGACGTATTGGCCGATTTCTAGCTCGTGCCACAGGCGCCCTGCTTGGCTCCCCAGCGCGAGGGTAAGGGCGATACCCGGTGACGGACGTGTCGTCGCCGGGCCGGAGGGCGGCCGTGGGCCGCCCGCAGAGCCGGTTTGATGGGAGGGGGCAAGCCTGTAACGACTGTTGGTGCAGCCTCTGTCGAGTAATTACGTGAGAACGCAGAAGCCCTGGGTCCCGCCTACCAACGACATGGCCCCGGGCGGAAGGCTCGGGGCCATGCGGAGCGGCGTCGCTCTGGGCCTGTCCCCAGCAGGCCGTCCCCCTCCGGCCCTCACCACCCGGAGGGCTGATCTGTGGTCCCTGCCCTGGACCCGGATCGGGCAAACGCCACGCCGGGTAGATACGCACAAGTAACGAGCTAGGGGTGTCAAGTTGCTGGGTAGGTCACGGCCCAGATCACGAGCAGGCAAAGGAGGCCGCGATGTCGGTGGTCAGCTTCGCCTTGGCCCTACCCCTCGTCCTGCTGTTTGTGGCAATGCTCACCTACCTGCTTGCGCGCGCGTTTCTGCTGATCGGCCCGCCTGGCGCCTACCGGCATCGGCCGCCGAGGGGGCGGCACCCCTAGCCGGCGCACCACCCTGGCAGCAGCCATGCGGGTACCCGTCGGCTGTGCCCGCTGCTGCCCGTGGGGGTGTGGACGCGGCGGCCGGCGGTCGGCCACCAGCAGATCCGACACCGACCTTCCGTCGCCTGCTTTTGCTTGCTCACGATAGCCCGGCCCGGTCGGGGGAAGACTCACGGCGAACCACCCGGAAGGGAGCCTGCTCTCCGGAAGGGGTGTTCCATGGAGCTGACCATCCCCGCCGCCCCAGTCCAGCTCGCCGGCCTGCGGCAAGCCGCTCGCCGCGCCCTGCGTGAGGTGCCACCCCAGATGGTGGAGGAGCTGGTCCTGGCCCTGGATGAGGCAGCCACCAACGCGATGCTGTACGGGTCGCGTGGCGGCGACCCGGTCCAGGTGGCCGTCTGGGTCCGGGACGGCTGGGTCGAGGCCACCGTGGTGGACCACGGCCCAGCCCAGCCACCCCACCCCCCAGCGACCAGCGACCGGCTCAGCAGCCACGGCCGGGGGCTGTGGCTGCTTGCCTGCCTGGTCGACGAGGTCCGGGTGGAGCGCGTCAAGCTCGGCACGCGGGTGACGCTCCGCCGGCGGATCCGGTCGCCAAGCCGACCCAGGGGAGGTGGTCGGCAGCCTTCGGCGGGTCGCGCGTTCAGCTGACCCTGGGGTTCGGCGGCAGCGTGGAATCCGGTACGGTCGGGTGCTAGCCAAAGGAGCCGCCCGTGGGTAGCGCGCCTGAGGAGCTCGCCGCGACCCTGCGTGAGCTTGCGCGCCTGGGTGGCCGAGCTGAGCGCTCGGGGCCTGGCGCCGGCGACGGTGCAGAAGGCCTACCAGCTCCTCTGCAAGGTTATTGGGGGCGGCAGTCGACGCCGGGATGATCGCCCAGACGCCGTGCCGGCGGGTGCCGCTGCCGAAGGTCGAGCGTGAAGAGATGCGCTTTCTGACCCCGGCCGAGGTCGCCGGCCTGGCCGACGCCATCGGCTCGCGCTACCGCGCGCTGGTCCTGGTCGGCGCCTACGGCGGGCTGCGGATCGGGGAGCTGGCCGGCCTGCGTCGGAAGCGCGTAGACGTGCTCCGGGGCACGGTCACGGTGGCCGAGATCGTCGTCGAGGTCCAGGGCGTGCTGCACATCGGGCCACCCAAGACCCGCGCCAGCCGGCGCACGGTTGGGCTACCCCGGTTCGTGGTCGAGGAGCTGGCCCGCCATCTTGCTCATCTGGGCGACCCCGCTGCCTTCGTGTTCACCGCACCGCAGGGTGGCCCGCTCCGCGTCACCGCGTTCCGCGCTCGGGTATGGCGGCCAGCGACCAGGGCGGTCGGCCTGGACGGGCTGCGCATCCACGACCTTCGCCACACGGCCGTCGCCCTGTGGATCGCGGCCGGTGCCAACCCCAAGGAGGTCGCCGTGCGTGCCGGTCACGCCTCGGTGAGCTTCACCCTCGACCGCTACGGCCACCTGTACCCCGAGGCCGACACGGCGCTCCGCGAACGCCTGGACGCGCTCCACGGCGGCACCCAGGCGGCTGCCGTGAGCACCGTCGTTCGGCTGCGCCGGCGGGCCCGCCGTGGCCCCAGTGTGGCCCCAGGCGGCCGCGGGGACGACAAGAGCGCCGCCGATGACGCACCGACGACGCTCTGACCTGCTGGGTTGTGGGGTGGAGGTGAGGGGATTTGAACCCCTGACTTCCTCCGTGCGAGTAAGTGGCAGCCCACCGCTGTGCCGACCTGCGTTTGCGCAGGTCGCTGCGGACCGTCAGGGGCGAAGTTAGGCGTTCTGACGGTGGTGCTTCCAAGACCGAGAGCCCGCGTGGGAGCCCAACCCTCCAAGGCAGCGCCTATATCGTCGCACTGCTGGTCGTGGTCGAAGCGTACAAGGCGGGAAGGTGCCAAGCGGCCGGTCGGCGCCGAGGTGGTCGTCGAGCCGAATAAGGTGCTTGCCATCCTCCGGGCGGGTGGGCGGGAGGTAGGCCACTTGGCGTAGGACGGCGTGACCGCGTTCATCTGGGCGGTAGCAGGAGGCCTCGCACCGCGTGGCTGCGTGCGTGCCGCTGTCATGCCACACCGCTGGTTGGGTCGGGGGTGTCGGCCTTGAGGTGGTGGCGTAGGAAGCCGACCTGGTCGGCGACGATCTTGTCGGACAGGGGTGGGAAGTAGACCTGGAAGTGGTCGGCGGGATAGTGGATGGCTTGGCCGTGGGGCGCCCGCTCGGCGACCTCGACGGCCAGGGCCGGGTCCATGAGGTCCTCGTGGTCGCTGACGCAGACCAGCAGCGGGCAGCGGATGTCGGTGGCTCGCCGGGAGGCGTCGTAGGTCAGCAGCCCCAGGCCCGAGGCGGCGGCGACCCGGTTGTCGAAGGTGGCGCTGCCCTGGGCGACGGCGTGCCAGCCCTCGAACGCGCCGGGGATGGTCACGAAGGCCAGGTCGCCAGGGCGCCCGGCGATCTGGACGTAGCGGCGAGCTCTCCCGGTGGCGACGCGGAGCAGGTCGGAGGCGATCGGCCAGGCGAGCCGGGCCAGGGTCCGCCAGCCCGAGACGAGCGCGGGCGCCCGGCCCCGTAGGATCGGGCACTGCACGACGGCGGCGGCGAGCTCGGGGTGGCGGGCGGCGGCGGTGAGGACGTGGCTGGCGCCGAAGGAGGTTCCCCACAACGCGACCCGGCCGGCGTCAAGGGCGGGGTGGGACGCCACCATCGCCAGCGCCGCGTCCAGGTCTTGGAGTTGGCGCCGCACGCTCAGCAGTTGGCGGGGCTGGCCGTCTGAGGCGCCGAAGTGGCGGTAGTCGAAGGCGACGACTGCCAGCCCCGCGGCGCTGAACGCGCGCTCGTACTGGGGCAGCTTCATGTCGTGGACGGCGCCGCCGCCGTGAACCAGGACCACCACGGGGTGCGGTGGTGGCCCCTTGGCCAGGGTGACCCAGGCCGCGCAGCGCTGGCGGCCGGATGGGAACGAGGTCTTCTCGGTCACTGCGCCTCCAGCTGGGTCCGTGGCACGCGGAGCTGACCGGTCAACGTGGGTAGGCGGGATTGCGGCAGGGTGTGGCTCACAGCGGGGTTGGGACACGCTGGAGGGCGGGGTCGCGCGGCCGGTCGGCTTGTGGTCGGGCAGGGGACGGGACCACGTCCTAGAGTCGGCCGGCCCGGTGTGAGCAGCAGCGCAAGGATGATCGGCAGGGTCATGTCCATTCTCCTGGTCGTTAGGCTTGTGATGGGTTGGTGGTCAGTGGGCGAAGGCGGGGCGGTCGGTGGCGGGTGGGCGGCCGTGTGGCAGCAGCCATGGGCCGGCGAGGGCGGCCAGGGCGGCGACCACCGCGCAGGCCAGGAACGCCCGGTCGAACCCGCCGACCGGTGGCGGGCCCTGCAGGGGGCCGCCACCGATGCTGGCGCCGGCGACTGCGGATACCACCGCCACCCCCAGGGAGGCGCCGAGCTCATGGCCGGTGTTGAGCAGCCCCGAGGCCAGGCCGGCCTGGGCCCGGTCGACGTCTGTCATGGCGGTGGTGGTGGCGACCACGAAGCCCGCGCCCAGCCCGGCGGTGGCCAGCAGCAGGCCCGGGAGCAGATCGACCAGCACCGCGGCGTGCGCGGGCAGCCGTGACAGCAGCAGGGCGCCGGTGGCGGTCAGCCCGAAGCCGACCGCCGCCACCGGCCGGGGACCCAGCCGGCCGACGGCGCGGGCGCCGAGGTGGCTCGACGCGATGGTGATCAGCGCTGCCGGGAGGAACACCAGCCCGGTGTCCAGGGCGGTGGAGCCGAGCCCGCGCTGCAGGTACAGCGAGGACAGGAAGTAGGTCGCCAGCAGCAGCCCGGAGGTCGCCAGCATCACCACCTGGCCGGCCAGCAGCGGCCGGCGGGCCAGCAGCGGCAGCGGCACCAGCGGCTGGCTGGCGACGCGCTCGATGGCGACGAACCCCCCTGCCAGCATCAGCCCCGCCGCCAACGGGACCAGGGTGGTGGCAGCATCCCAGCCGTCGCTGCCCGCCTTGACCAGCCCGTAGATGACCGCTGCGGTCGCCAGCGTGCCGGCCAGCGCACCGGGCAGGTCGATCGGGCGCGCGGGCTGGCCTGGCCGGGCGGCGGGGACCACCGCAGGCGGGGCGGCGGCGAGG
>Ga0081538_10004296_pt1 | contig 13175 bp, 16 predicted proteins | sample TabmetS5T2R1_FD_71022 | JGI IMG/M metagenome (GOLD analysis project Ga0081538, IMG submission 71022) | Tabebuia heterophylla rhizosphere microbial communities from the University of Puerto Rico - S5T2R1 | ecosystem: Host-associated > Plants > Roots > Rhizosphere ...
CCCGCCGAAGCCCATGGCGCGGAAGCTGTCGTGGCCGGTCTCATTGGTCACCCACCAGTGGTAGCCATAGCGCCCCGGGCCCCTCGGTGGGTCGCTCTGGGGCCGGGTCGAGGCGGCCACGTAGTCAGCCGGGACCACCTGGGTGCCGTCCCAACGCCCGCCGTTGAGGTACAGGTACCCCAGCTTGGCCAGGTCGCGGGCGGGCAGCCGCAGGAGGCTGTCGCCCAGGTGGTAGCCCTGGGGGTCCCTGGGCCAGGCCACCGGGGCCCGCTCGTAGGCCGCCACCTGGGCCCGGGTGGGCGGCCAGCGGCGCAGCACCTGCTCGAGCGCGTTGTCGGTGGCGATGCCGAGGGGTCCGAAGAGCTTGGCTCGGGCGTAGGCCAGGACGGACTGGCCGGTCGTGTCGGCCACGATGGCTGACAGCAGGTGGGAGTTGGCGCCGGCGTAGGCGAACTCGGTGCCGGGCGTGGTCTCCGGCCGCCGGCCCAGGATGTGGCGGACCCAGTCGCGGCTCTTCAGCATGCGGTCCCAGATGCGGTCGTCACCGCCCAGCGACGAGTCGTCCCCGGCCAGCCCGGAGGTCATGGTCAGCAGCTGCGCGACCGTGACCCGGCGCAGCCGCGGGTCGGCGTCGGGAGGGAGGTGGGGGGCCAGGAGCTCCTCCACGGTCTGGTCCAGGCCCTTGAGTTTGCCATCGCCCAGGGCGATGCCGACCAGCGCCGAGACGAAGCTCTTGGTCACCGAGAAGCTGCTGTGGCCGTCGCCAGCGCCGACACCCTGCGAGTAGCGCTCGTACACCAGGTAGCCTTGGCGGACCACCAGCACGCTGCGCACCTGCGGGTAGCTGTCGGGGACGATGGTGTCCAGGTCGTCCAGGACCGCCGGGTCCATGCCCTGCTCGTCGGGAGCAGCGGTCCGCCAGCCGGCCGTGGGCCAGTAGTCCCGCTGGGCCGGCGCCGCCGACGCCCCGCTGGTCGCCGTCGTCTCCCGCCCGTCGGTGCCGGTGCAGGCGGCCGCCAACAAACACCCCAGGCCGACAACCAGCAGCCGGATCCAGTAACGAATGCCGCCGATGGTCTGCAGCATGACGCCACCTCCCCGCCACGACGATCGTCGGGCTGCGCCAGCGCCAACTGTGCGCTTCACCCAAGGAGGGCACAAGAGCCAGGTGCTCCTCAGCTCGGTTCTGGCTCCAGGCCTCGCTACGCTACCGAGGTCGAGATCCGGCGCCGGCTGGGAGGCGAGAGCGCTGTGGGCGGGGATGGTGAGCTGGCGCGGGGGCGCGAGGCGGCCCGACGGCTGGCGTGGGAGGACGCCTACACCGCGTTGTCCCTGGCCGACCGGTCTTCCGCCTTGGCCGGGGAGGACCTGGAGCTGCTGGCGACTGCCGCATATCTCCTCGGCCGTCTGGAGGACTGCCTGCGGGCGCTGCAGCGCGCTCAGCAGCTCTACACCGAGCGCGGCGATCTCCGGCGGGCCGCGCGGTGCGCGTTCTGGCTTGGCTTTCACCTGATCAACCAGAGGGAGCTGGCGCAGGCCAGTGGCTGGCTCGCCCGCGCCAACCGACTGGTGGAGCACGAGCCGGAGTGCGCCGAGCACGGCTACCTGTTGCTCCCGGTCGCAGTGCAACAGGCGGTGGCCGGTGACCACGCGGGAGCGCGGCGCACGGCGGCCCGCGCCACCGCCATCGGCAGACGCGTCGCCGATGGCGACCTGGTCGCGCTCGCGCTGAGCGTCCACGGCCGCGCCACGGTGCGAGAGGGCCGGGTCGGCGAGGGCCTGACGTTGCTGGACGAGGCCATGGTGGCGGTGGTGGCCGGCGAGCTGTCGTCCTCCGTCGCCGGGGCGGTGTACTGCTCGGTGATCGATGCCTGCCAGGAGGTCCTGGAGTGGCGCCGCGCCCACGAGTGGACCACCGCGCTGGCGGCCTGGTGTGGCAAGCACCCCGACATGATCACCTTCACCGGTCAGTGCCTGGTCCACCGGGCCGAGATCCTGCAGCTGCACGGGGCCTGGCCGCAGGCGGTCGAGGAGGCCAAACGGGCGGGTGAGCGGCTCGTCCAGGGGGCCGACAGCTACGCCATCGGCGCGGCCTGCTACCGGCAGGGGGAGCTCCACCGCGTCCTCGGGGACTTCACGGCGGCGGAGGACGCCTACCGGCAGGCCAGCCGATCGGGCCTGGAGCCGCAGCCGGGGCTGGCCCTGCTGCGGCTGGCCCAGGGCAGGATCGACGTCGCCGAGGCGGCCATCCGCCGGGTCGTCGCCGAGACCTCCGAGGGGTTCCGGCGGGCGCAGCTGCTCCCTGCCCAGGTCGAGATCCTGCTGGCGGTCGGCGACGTGCCGGCGGCTCGCCACGCCGCCGATGAGCTGACCGGACTCGCCGAGCGCTACGACACGCCGGCGCTGCGAGCGGTGGCGGGCCACGCCCATGGTGCGGTCCTGCTCGCCGAGGGCGATGCCCGCGCCGCCGTGGTCGCCCTGCGCGGCGCCTGGCAGGTGTGGCGGGAGCTGGAGGCGCCCTATGAGGCAGCGCGGGTGCGGGTGCTGGTCGGGCTCGGCTGCCGGACGCTTGGGGACGAGGAGACCGCGACGATGGAGCTGGACGCCGCCCGCGCCGTCTTCGCCCAGCTCGGCGCGGTCCCGGACCTGGACCGCCTGGCGACGCTCGATCGGCGCCGACCCGCCTCCAAGAGGCACGGGCTGACCGCGCGTGAGCTGCAGGTGCTGCGGCTGGTCGCGGCCGGCAAGACCAACCATGCGATCGCCACCGACCTGGTCCTGGCCGAGAAGACGGTCGACCGGCATGTGAGCAACATCTACCTGAAGCTGGGCGTGTCCTCGCGCGCCGCCGCCACCGCCTACGCCTACCAGCACCGGCTCCTCTAGCCCGGTTGCGGGGAACTCCCCATCTTCGGCGCGCCCGGGAACTTGGGGGTTTCCCCGACGCCGCCCGGCCGGCCGGCCCCTAGCGTCCAGCCCAGACGCATGCTCCAGAGGAGGCAACGATGAGCAGCCGGCCGCAGACGCGCACCCACCCACCCCACTCGGCCGAGATCCGCCAGGTGTACGAGCGCCTTCTGGCCGGGTCCCCGGTCCGCAGCCGCCACATCGAGGTGGCCGGCCGTCGGGTCCACCTCCTGGAGCAGGACGGCGGGCCGCCGGTGGTGCTCCTCCACGGCACCGCGAACCCGGCCGGGTTCCTGCTGCCGTTGCTGGGCGAGCTCCACGGGGTCCATGCGATCGCCCCCGAGCGGCCCGGCGTCGGCCTGAGTGACCCGGTCGACCTCCCGGCAGCCCGCTACCGGGAGGCCGCGGTCGCCTGGCTGGACCACCTCCTCGACGCCCTCGAGCTGGACACCACCACGCTGGCCGGCCACTCCGGGGGCGGGGTGTGGGCGTTGTGGTACGCGCTGGCCCACCCGGAACGGGTCGAGCGGCTGGTGCTGCTGGGCGTGCCCACGTTGCCCAGGACCCGATGCCCGCTGCCCGTCCGGCTGATCGCCACCCCCGGGCTGGGGCGGCTGCTGTCGCGGCTGACGCCACCCAGCCGCGCGTCGATCCTCCGGTTCGCGCACCACGTCGCCCGAGAGAAGGCGGCCCTGGCCCGTCATCCGGACCTGATCGACCTGCTGGTGGCCGCCGGCCGGGACCCGATGACCGACCGTGCCGGCATGGCGGAGTTCGACGCGTTGATCTCGCCGTTCGCCCTGCTGTCACCTTCCGGATGGCGGCACCGCGGCCGCGTGCGACCCGACGAGCTCCGCGGGCTGGCCATGCCCACCCTGGTCCTCTGGGGCGAGCGGGACCCGGTCGGCAGCATCCCGGTCGCCCGGGCGATCACCGAGCTGATCCCCCACGCTCGACTGGAGGTGCTGCCCACCGGGCACGGGCCCTGGCTCGGGCAGCCGACGCGGACCGCCGCGTCGGTGACCGACTTCATGCGATGAAAGCGGCATCCGTCATACTCCAGGTCGATGACGGCGACGGGCTTTCCCGCCACGCTTCCGGCCCCGCGCCGGCCCGACCCCCTGGACGTGCCCGCGCTGGGCTGGGGGGTCCTGGGCACGGGATGGATCGCCGAGCGCTTCGTCCGCGCGCTGCGGACCTCGACGACCCAGCAGGTCGTCGCCGTCGGCTCCCGCACGCAGGCCGCCGCGGAGCGGTTCGCCGGCACGGCGGGCGTCCTGACCGCGCACGGGTCGCCCGAGGCGCTGGTCGCCGACCCCGGCGTCGAGGTCGTCTACGTCGCGACGCCGCACCAGGCCCACCGCGCGGGTGCCCTGCTGGCGATCGCCGCCGGCAAGCACGTGCTGGTGGAGAAGCCCATGGGCCTGGACGCCGCCCAGGCCGAGGAGGTGGCGGCCGCCGCGGCGACCGCCGGCGTGCTCTGCATGGAGGCGATGTGGACGCTGTTCCTGCCGCGCTTCGACGTTGTCCGGCAGGTGCTGGAGCAGGGGGCGCTCGGCGACGTCCGAACGGTGCTGGCCGACCACGGCGAGCGGTTCGACCCGCCCCACCGGATCCTCGACCCTGCGATGGCGGGCGGGTCCCTGCTCGACCTCGGCTGCTACCTCACCGCGCTGGCGACCTGGACGCTGGGCCCGGCCCAGGACGTGTACGCCACCGGCGAGATGACCCCCAGCGGCGTCAACGGCCAGGCCGCGATGGTCCTGACCCACGGCGGCGGCGCCCGCAGCGTGCTGCACACGACCCTGCTCACGCGCACCCCGACCGCGGCGGTCATCGCGGGCACGGCGGCAACTCTGACGCTGCCCGGCCCGTTCTTCATGCCCGGCGACGTGGTCCTCACCTCCGCCGACGGCAGCCGGACGGTGACCTGGGCCGAGCCCGAGCCTATCGGCCACGGCGGCCTGTACCACTCCGCCGTGGAGGTGGCGCTGCGGGTGTCGGCGGGGGAATTCGAGTCGCCGCTGCGCCCGGCGGCCGACGTCGTCGCCGGGCTGCGGGCGCTGGACGAGGTCGGCCGCCAGCTCGGGGTGCGCTACGACGCGGGGCGCTGAGCCGAACCGAGGGCGGCGCCGATCACCCCGAGGGTGAGGCCGAGCACGGGGAGGATGCCGAGGCCGAGGATCAAGGCAGCGGTCAGGTTCACGCCGACGGGGGCCACCAGCTCGCCGTCGAGCGTCCGGCCGTCGATCGCGTGACGACGCAAGGCCTCGGGCAGCCAGATGGCGTAGGTGAGCGGCATGCTGGCGGCCACGGTCCAGACGGCGGCCAGCAGGCCCGAGCGGAGCGACCGGCCGGCCCACCCTGCCGCGAACGCCGGGACGAAGAACACGGCGACCGGTGCGAGCGAGAGCACGACTGCGAGCCCGAACACGAGCAAGGGCGGGGGCTGCGTCCCGTCGGCGCGGACGATCAGCAGGAACCAGGCCGCGAACACGACACCGGCGGCCGCGCCGAGATGGGGTGCGAGCCGGCTGGTGCCCAGCCACCGTGGGGATGCCAGGGCGATCCACAGGCAACCGGCCAGCACGGCGGCCAGATACACCGCCGCGGCCGGCGGCAGGTACCGCGCCGCGGCCGGCTCCCGGCGCAGGAAGATCACGGTTACGGCGATGGCCGCGGCCACCGCGCCGGTCACCAGGACGGTCGGCGCCGGCGCCGGCAGCCGCGGCCGCAGCCGGCGCGAGCGGGCGACGGCCACCACCACCATCGCACCGACCAGGGCGGTGAAGCTCACCGCGAACACCCTCAGCCCAGGCACCGCCGCGTCGACCGCCGGCCCGGCGGCCGTGGTGGCCACGACCACCAAGGTCACGAGCGCCAGCAGCGGCCAGCCGCCCGCCGGTGGCAGCCACAGCGCGGCCCGGGCGCTGCTGAGCGCGAACCGCCAGCGGGCCGACCGACCCTGGACCTCGGCCAGCTCGGCCGTCATCGCCCGACCCCACTCTCGCCGGCGCTCGGGGAGCGCCGCCACCGCGGCCGCGAGCACCCGCCCGGGCAGGTCCGTCACGGCCATGTGGGACCCGGTCCCAGACCACCAGTGGCGCAGCACGAGCCGTATGGCGAGCACCCACAGCACCGGCGGGACGACCAGCCACATGACGGCTGCTTCCGGCGCGGGGAGCTCGTCGGCCCGCGCGAGCGCGACGGCATAGAACACTGCCCACCCGACCACGACGACCCAGGTCGTGATGGTCTGCACCCTGCGTCGGGTCCACCTCATGCGCCCTGCCACCTCTCCTTCAGATCCGACCGCCGGGCCCCGGCGGTGGCGGCGAGCTCGGTGGCGAGCGCCCGACCGGACCCGGTCAGCCGGTACCGATGACGAGGCGGCCGGCCGGCGGGGACGTCGTTGTCCCAGGTAGTCTCCAGCAGGCCCCGGTCGGCCAGCCGCACCAGGATCGGGTACAGCGAGCCGGGTTTGAGGTGCAGCCGCTGGCACAGCTGGTAGCCGTACCGCCAGGCGGTCGGCTGCTCGGCCAGGGCCAGGACCACCGCCGTGGTCTGGGCGGAGGGACGTCGGTTCCGGGTCACGGGCTAACTCTACACATTCAGAGTTACGCCGTCACGTCAGATCACTACAGACGCTGGTCGACATGAAGAACGCGGCCAACGTGATCCCGGGGCAGTTCGAGGCCAAAGGCCACGACTACCGGGCCGACCTGGCCCGCTTCGTCCGCGAGGTCTACCGACTGGAGGCCACCGACGTCCAGCTGGCCGCCGTGGAGCGTGCCCTGCGCGCAGCCGAGCTGGAGCGCAAGCACCTGCTCGACGCCGCCAAGCGCCACGAGCGTCGGGCCGGCGGCAACGCGCTCAGCCGGTCGCGTCGGCGCACAGATTGATCCGTCTGGCGCGTCGCTCAGGTGAGGCGTCGGCGGGTCCACCAGAAACAGAACCCGGCGAGCAGAACGGCGATGGCGAGGAAGACGCCGGCTTCGGTCCATTGGAGGGGCCAGAAGTGGTTGGCGGGGTGGTAGGTGAGGTCTTGGCGCAGGCCGAGGGTGCCGATCCAGTCCGTGCAGGTTTGAGGTGCGGTGTCGGGCCCGCAGTATTGCGGGTTGGCGGGCCCGGTGAAGACCTGGCCGGTGGCGGTGATGGTCTGGTTGGACAGGACCCAGGCGTGGGGCAGGTTGTGGCTGGCAACCACGGTCATCTCATTGCCCGCACCGATATTCAGCGTGTCCAGTATTCAGCGTGTCCAGTGATGAGGTGTCCAGGCGACCGGTGGTATGGAGCGCGGGTAGCAGGTGCGCCCGGATCCATTCCTGCATCGCGATGACGGCGGCGCTGTAGATGGCGAGGGTGACCGCCATGGCGGGGACGGTGCGGCGGATGAGCATGCCCGTCGTCACGCCGAGGGCGAAGGCGAACAGCGCATAGCCGATCGGGGCGATCCCGCGGGCGCCGAACAGGCCCGGGGTGATCCGGTCGCCGGCGGCCTGGTCGATATGGCCCGCCCAGGAGGTGACCGCCCAGCTGAGCAGCCCGGCGGTCGCGGCCGCCGCTCCGCCGACGACGGCCAGCTTGGCGGTCAGCCAGCGGGTGCGGGTGACCGACTGGTTCCAGGCGAGGCGGTGGGTGCCGGTTTCGAGCTCGCGGGCGAGCAGCGGGGCGCCCCAGAAGATGCCGATAACGGCGGGGACCACGTACATGATCGCGTTGGCGAGGTCGTAGACGGTGCCGCTGGCGCCGGTCCATACCTGGCTGAGGAAGGTGTCGATCGCGGCGGTGCAGTCGCCTTGGCAGGCGGCCAGGTTGGCGGCGGCGTAGGCGTCGGCGATGCTGAGGCCGGTGATGACCAGGACGACGCCGAGTGCGGCCAGGGCGCCGATGGTGATCCAGGTCTGGGTGCGGAACTGGCGCCAGGTGAACCAGATCATGGCGTGGTCTCCAGTGTGGGCAGGGGGTCGGCGGCCGTCTGCGACATGTAGGCCAGGACCAGGTCTTCGAGGGTGAGCTGCTCGACGGTGAACGACAGGCCGTCGATCGGGGTGGTGCTGCGCACGATCAGGGTGGACTGCCGGTCGGTGTGGCTGTCCTCGATCACCTCGACGCCGGTCGGGAGATCGGCGAGGTCACTGCGGGCACCGGTGAGCCGGTAGTGGCTGGCCAACAGGTCCTCGACCTCGCCCGCGATGCGGACCCGGGAGGCGACGAGCACGATCAGGTAGTCGCAGACGCGCTCCAGGTCGGAGACCAGGTGCGAGGACAAGACCACGCCGGCGTCGTGCTCGGCGATGAAGACCATCAGGCCTTGCAGGAACTCCCGCCTGGCCAACGGGTCGAGGCTGGCCACGGGCTCGTCGAGGATGAGCAGGTCCGGACGTTTCGCGATGGCCAGGGTCAGCGCCAGCTGGGCGCGCTGTCCGCCGGACAGCTTCCCGGCCTTCTGGGACCGGTCAAGGCCGAGTCTGGTGATCCGGTCATCGGCCAGCCGCTGATCCCAACCGGGATTGGTGTGGGCGCCGAACCGCAGGTGGTCGGCGATGGACAGGCCCGCATAGGTGGGGGCGTCCTGGGCGACGAAGCCCACCTTGGCCAATTGCGCGGCACCGGACGCCGGGCGGCCGCCGAGCACCTCGATGCTGCCCGCGGTGGGGCGCAGGAGGCCCACCGCGAGATGCAGCAAGGTCGTCTTGCCGGCACCGTTGGGGCCGACCAGGCCCACGACCCGGCCGGACGGGATGGCCAGGGTGCAGTCGGACAACGCTTCGCGTCGCCCATACCGCTTGGACAGGCCCACGGCCTGCAGCACGGGGGGGCTCATGTGGCCTCCTCTGTCGGGGTGCGGAAGGTGGTCACGAACAGGGCCTCGATGCTCTCGCCGTCCAGCCCGGCCGCTCGCGCCTTGGCGAGCCAGGCGCGTAGCTCCTCGCGGAGCGGACCGTGCGCGGCCAGCGACGCGTCGGTCAGGCCCCGAGTGACGAAGGTGCCCACCCCGGGACGCGCCGCCACCAGCCCCTCGTATTCGAGTTCCCGGTATGCCTTGAGCACCGTGTTCGGGTTGATCGCCACCTTCGCCACCACATCCTTGACCGTGGGCAGCTGGTCACCCTCGGTCAGCAGCCCCAGCCGCATGGCCTGGCGGACCTGCTGGATCAGCTGCATGTAGGGAGCGACGCCGGAGCGGCCGTCCAGGTGAAACTCGATCACCCTCAACCTCATTCATCTAGGTTCCTAGTACTATAGAACTCTAGGAAACCAACATCAAGCCTTGCGTTCTAAGGCTTGCCTTGCCGCTGGCCGAGAAGAGTCCCATGGGCCAGATCCCTCCACGGCAACACCAGCTTCTTCAGGTGAATGTGTGGCGCAGTCAGGCCGAGCACCTGGCCGAGTCCCTTTCCAAGGGCGACCGGGTCATGGTCACCGGCCGGCTCCGCCAACGGTCCTGGGAGACCTCCGAGGGGGAGAAGCGGTCGGTCACCGAGCTGGAGGCCGATGGTTGCGATGTAGGTGGATCAGTGGCCCGGTTCGTAGAGGCCGAAGACGAGCTCCGGGTCACCGGGGCGCCAGGTGCCCTGGAACTGTGACTTGTTGCCGTTACGGCGGGTGCGCTCCAGCACCGCCCGTCCGACGGCGAGCTGGCGGCGTTCCCATGGCGGTAACGCCGCGCGGAGGTCGCCCTCGGTTGCCGCGAGAGCCTCGGCCAGAGCCCAGGCGTCGGCGGCCGCCTTGGCGGTCCCCGCGGCGGCGTGCGGCCGCAGGGCGAAGGCGGCGTCGCCGATCAGGCAGATGTGTCCGAAGGCCATCTGGTCGACCTCGATGTCGAAGATCACCTGGACGAACGGGAGCTTGGTGCGCTGCACGACCTCGGCAAACTGGGGAGCGAGCTGGGCTGCGGCAACGGCCCGGAGCCCGTCTAGGTGCGCCTGGCGGGCCGCACCCGGTGGCAGGGTGATGTCACGGCGGACCCCGTCCCGATCAGTCATGAGGTCGTCGAGTTCCTCCCCAGCGGCATAGTTGCGATACCACACGAAGTTGGCCAGACGACGGCCTGGGGCCACCGACCCGTCCAGCGCGGGGATCGGATACAGCAGGATGTGGCTGTTGGGCATGACCTGGTAGCAGATCGAGTCGGCCAGCAGGTCACGCAGGCCACGGCTGAGCTGGCGCTCATCGACGGTGCCGCGCCAGGCTACATAGCCCGCGTAGGCCGGCCGGGCCTGGGGCTGCAGCAGGGTGCGGGCGTTGGAGGCGACGCCGTCGGCGCAGACCAGCAGGTCGTACTCGGCTGCGGACCCGTCGGCGAAGCGAACCTGGACGTGCTCGCCCTGCTGGCGAAAGCCGCTCATCTCCTTGCCGAGGTGGTAGCGACCTCGTCCGAAGCAGCCCAGCAGCGCACGGTAGATGGTGTGCCAGGCCGAGTACCGGTACCACCGGGGTTCCTCGTACACCACGCCGCCGTCCCGGCCCAGGTAGCGCAGCAAGCCCGTTGCGGTGGTGAGCCGCTCCAACTCCAGCTCGGTCCGCTCGCGGAAGTACCGGACGGTCTCATCGAGCACCACGATGCCCGCCCCGCGGCTCTCCAACTCCCCGGTCGACCGCTCGAACACGTCAACCTGGCAGCCGAGATCGCGAAGGACCAGCGCGGCGGTCAGCCCGCCAAGCGAGCCACCCACCATTGCCACCCGTGGCCATCTGCTCACCGGCCCTCCTCGGGTTGCCCTGCCCTCCGGCTCGCAGGCACCGTCGGCGGAGCGCGACAGACGCTAGGGTTGCCCGAAGGTGGCGACGCCGTCGACGCGACACTCAAACAGCACCCGCCGCTCGTCCATGGACGGGTCGCGCAGCCCATAGGGCGGCTCGGCGCCGGTGTACTTGGTCCAGGCCTGGTCGATGGTCTCTGTGGCCCGGTGCCCCTCGACCGGGTCGTCCTCATGGACCTCCCGCTCGACGGTCGCCTTGATGCTGACCCAGTGGTAGGCGTTCTTCGGGTTCAGCACCAGCATGGTCACCTGGGGGTTGCGTCGAATCCACTCGGTCTTGCGGCGGTGCTCGGCCAGGTTGAGCAGCACCTTGTCCCCGGCGTAGTTGAACCACACCGGCGTCATCCAGGGGCGTCCATCCCCACCCATCACCGCGATCACGGCCGTCACCGGCTCGTCGAGCAACTGCCGGTACACCGGGTCCAGGTCCTCAAGGGACGTCTTCTCCTCCCGCGACCCAACCGTGAACTGGCCCTCCTGCACTCCCTGGGCGACGTCAAGGACCTTGGCCACCTTGAAGGACACGGCATCCTCCTGTTCAGTCGAGCAGCTCCACGGTGACAAACCGCAGCGTGGTCTCGCCGGCGTTCTCCAGGTCGTGGATCAGGGGGTCTGCCGGGGAGGGCTCTGCGTACTGGGTGTCGCCGACCTCGTAGCGTCGGACCTTGACGGTGCCGTCGGGTGATCGCTGCCGGCCGGTCCCAGGCTCCACCACCGTCCAGAAGTACCGACGCGTGTGGGCGTGGAACGGCCCCCGCTCGCCCGGTGCGAGCCTGACCTCCCACACCTTGATCCGGTCGTTCTGGAACCATAGCCGCGTGCCCACCTCGAGATTGCTCGCGGCGACGGCAAGCTCGTCCTGGAACTCGGCCGGATCGAAGATTCCCTCATCGGTGGCCTCAGCCATGGGCCAACTCTAGTCCAAGCCGGGTGCGCCCGCCCCACCTTGGCCGACCAGGAGCATCCGGCCGTGCTGCCAGCGGATGGTCCGCACCCGGTGGCCCACCTGACGCCAGCTGGCATCCAGGGCGAAGCTCCCGAGCAGCGTCGAGGTCCTCCAGTGCAGCACCGTCTCGGCCGCCAAGCCCTGATGGTGGGCGGCATATGCAAGATAGCCCGCGGCCGCGGCCTGGGCCGCCACATAGGAGGGCTCCCTGCCGGTGCGGCGCCGGTAGCGGCCGGCGAAGTCGGCTCCGGATGGCCCGACCTCGGGCCGCCGCGAGCTCGGCCACCACTGCACCGGCCCTAGCACGTCCTCCGCGGCCCCTCCGAGCTGCTCGCCGAAGGCGGGCAGCCCCGCCGCAACGGCACCCAGCAGCGCCGGAGCTCGTGGCCATCCACGGACGCGGCGAACCACCGCCACGTCCTCCCCGAAGCGAGCAACCACCAGCAGGGCGGCGCCGGCGGCACCTGCGGCGGTCAGCGACCTGACCGTAACCGTCTCAGCCTCGAGGCCGCGTTCGGACGCACGGGCGGCAGCTCCCTCGGCAACAGTCCTGGCGAATGGCCCAGGGCCCCGGGCAACCAGCAGCCGATCCACCCGGCGGGTCACCGCCTCCTCCACGGCACCGTCGAAGTACGTCGACCCCGGCGCCGGGAGCGATACCAGCCCGGGCCGCGCGAGATCGTCGGCCGATCCACCGTGGTTGTAGAGCAGCCGGCCCGCATCACTGACCAGCGGCGCCACCACCCGAACCAGCCCACTGGCGTACGGGCCAAGCAGCAGGTCCACACCCTGGTGCAGCCAGGCGGCGTAGGCCCGGATCGCCGCCGACCTCGAGCCGCCGTCGTCGATGATCATCAGCCGGACGCCGGCCTCCTCCGCCCAGAGCTCCAACCCCTGGGCGGCGTCCGTCCCCTGACGGGCGAACGGCCCGGTAAGGCTGAGCGTCAGGGCCGCCGTGGTCGACGGCGGCTGGCCTGCGGACCAAGCCGCGATCACAACAATCCTCTTGTCTCGCCCGGGCAAGGCGCGTAGAGATGGTTGCCGCCCGTCGACATTCCTCCGAGCCGGATGCGCGTCAGTGCGGGTACTCGGGCAGGACGTGCTCGGAAAGCAGCTCCAGCTGCCGCAGGCTTCGGACCTCGGGCATCAGCACCAGCAGGTCCAGGCCACTGGCCGCGTACTCGGCGACGACGTCCTTGATCTTACCGATGGGACCATGGTGGATCGCCTGCTCGGCCGGCACCGGCAGGACCGGGTAATAGCGCTCATGATGGGCGACCGCCTCGGCAAACTCGCGCTCCCCGCCGATGGCGATGAAGGCGAGCGCGTTGAAGCTGAAGTCGGGCTTGCCGCGCTCGCCGACCTGCGGGCGCAGGCTCTGGATCGCCGGTCCGATCGTCGACAGGCGGGCGGCGCCACCGAAGATGAACCCCTCGGCGAGCTCGACGGCCCGCTGTCGACCCCGCTCGCTGAGCGCGCCGATCCAGATCGGCGGTCCCGGGTCCTGGATCGGCGGCGGGCCCAGCACGCCGTGCTCCTGATCACTGCGCCGCGCC
>Ga0081538_10004297_pt1 | contig 13174 bp, 14 predicted proteins | sample TabmetS5T2R1_FD_71022 | JGI IMG/M metagenome (GOLD analysis project Ga0081538, IMG submission 71022) | Tabebuia heterophylla rhizosphere microbial communities from the University of Puerto Rico - S5T2R1 | ecosystem: Host-associated > Plants > Roots > Rhizosphere ...
CAAAAGCTTGATCACCGCCATGCCGTGGCCTGCGACCTGCGCCAGGATCCGGTGGCGGGCGAACAGCGGCACCAGGATCAGCTGGCAGAACAGGCCGGGGCTCGCCTCCTCCATCAGCGCGTAAGCGGCGCGCAGCTTCAGGCTGCGCGGCGGGCCGAACTCGAGCGCCAGCATCATGCCCTTGCCGCGCACGTCCTTGACCAGCTCGAGGCCGTGAAGGCGCCGGCGCAGCCCTTCGAGCAGCGCGTCGCCGAGCTCTGCGGCACGCGCGATGAGCTGCTCGTCCTCGAGCACCGTCAGCGTCGCGAGGCCGGCCGCCATGGCGAGATCGCACTTGGAGAAGGTCGAGCCGTGCACCATGGCACGATCCATGCGGTCGAACACCTGGTCGAAGATCCGCTTGCGCATGGCGACGGCGCCGACCGGCACGAAGCCGCCCGAGAGTGCCTTGGCCAGCAGCACCATGTCGGGCTCGACGCCATAGTGCTCGCAGGCGAGGAAGCGGCCGGTGCGGCCGATGCCGGTCTGCACCTCGTCGGCGATCAGCAGCGCGCCATGCCGGCGGCACAGTCGAAGCGCCTCCCCGAGGTAGTCGTCAGCGGGCACATGGACGCCGTGGCCCTGGATCGGCTCAACGATGAACGCCGCGGCCGGCTGGGCTGCGAGCGCCCGCTCGAGCGCCGCGAGATCGTTGAACGGCACCTTGTCCAGCTCGCCGACAAACGGTCCGAAACGCTCGCGAAAGTGTTCATCGCCGCAGGCCGACAGCGCGCCGTAGGTCAGGCCGTGGAAGGCGTGGTCGCAATGGATGATGCGGGTCCGGCCGGTCGCCGCGCGGGCGAACTTGATCGCCGTCTCGACCGCCTCGGCGCCCGAGTTGCAGAAGACCAGCTTCTCCAGCCAGGGCATGTACGCGACCAGGCGCTCGGCCAGAAGGCCCGCGAGCAGCGACACGTCCATCTGCGCCAGGCCCGCCATCTGGCCGTGCAGCACTTGGTCGAGGGCGCGGATGATGGCCGGATGGTTGCGGCCGCACGCGAACACGCCAAAGCCGCTCAAAAGGTCGAGGTAGCGGTTGCCCTTGGCGTCGAACAGGTAAGGGCCCTCGCCGCGCACATAGTCGGCGTCGTAGCCCAGCACGCGCAGGACGCGGACCAGCGGTCCGTTCAGATGCCGCTCGAACAGCTCGAATTTCTCGTTCTGACGCTCGGCGATCAGCGCCTGCAGATCCAGCGGCAAGTCGTTCTCCCGAGGCGAGGCCGGGCAGAAAGAGCCATGGGCCGGCTGCGCTCCAGGCTTCGTTTATATCGAGCGCTCGCCCTGTGCCAAGGGGGCGCGAGGTGTGCCGGTCAGGCCCGATTTCCGCCATCCTGGCGCAGCCGTGCCGCCGACGATGCTTGAATCTTGCGTCGATCACCGCATCTCTGATGCACAAAGCCAGGATCTGGCGCGCCCGGAGAGGGATGCGCTTGCCTGCGAGCGCAGCAGCAAAGGCTTGGCCATGGGTCCGTATCCGCACGACGCACCGCCCGCGACGATCAGCGACGACAACCCGATGGGCACCGACGGCTTCGAGTTCGTCGAGTACGCCTCGACCGAGCCCGAGAAGCTTTGCCGGCTGTTCGAGACCATGGGCTTCGCGGCGGTCGCAAAGCACCGCTCGAAGGACGTGACGCTCTACCGTCAGGGCGACGTCAACTTCGTGGTCAACGCCGAGCCCGACAGCTTCGCGCGCGGCTTCGCCGAGATGCACGGGCCCTGCGCCTGCGCCATGGCGTTTCGCGTGGTCGATGCCGCCCATGCCTTCGAGCGCGCGGTCGCGCTCGGGGCGAAGCCGGTCGCGACCAAGGTGGGCCCCATGGAGCTGAACATCCCGGCGATCGAGGGCATCGGCGGCTCGCTCCTCTATTTCGTCGACCGTTATGGCGAAAAGGGCTCGATCTGGGACGTCGACTTCCGCTGGACCGGCGAACCCGATCCTAAGCCCGAGGCTGCAGGCCTCTTCTATGTCGATCACCTGACCCACAACGTCTATCGCGGCAACATGGAGAAGTGGGCCGACTGGTACGCGCGCCTGTTCAACTTCCGGCCGATCCGCTACTTCAACATCGAGGGCAAGCTCACTGGCCTCACCTCCAAGGCGATGTGCAGCCCGTGCAGCCGCATCCGCATCCCGATCAACGAGAGCGCCGACGCGAAGAGCCAGATCGAGGAGTATCTGCGCGACTATAAGGGCGAAGGCATCCAGCACGTCGCCTGCGGCTGCCACGACATCTACGACAGCGTGCAGGCCCTGCGGGAGTGCGGCGTCGCCTTCATGCCGCCGCCGCCCGACGTCTACTACGAGAAAGTGGACGGGCGCCTGCCGGGGCACGGCGAGCCTTTGGATCGCCTGCGCAAGCTGGGCATCCTGATCGATGGCGAGGGCGTGGTCGAGGGCGGCTACACGAAAGTGCTGCTGCAGATCTTCACCAAGACCGTGATCGGCCCGATCTTCTTCGAGCTCATCCAGCGCAAGGGCGACGAAGGCTTCGGCGAGGGCAATTTCCAGGCGCTGTTCGAGAGCATTGAGGAAGACCAGATCCGCCGCGGCGTGCTGAAGGACAGCGCGGCTTGAGCGAGGCCACGGACGCTGAGGTGACTCTGGTCGATCACGATGAGTTCGGGGCTGTTGTGGTCGTGCGTAGCGGCGCGGAAGTCCGCGCCTTCCGCGACCTCTGCCCGCACCAGTGGCTGCCGCTCACCTATCGAAGCCCGAACATCCTGAGCGCGGACGGCACGCGCCTGCGCTGCTCCAACCATGGCGCCGAATTCAGCACAGAAGACGGCCACCCCTTCGACGCGACCCTGCCCTGCGGCCTCGAGCCCGTGCCGGTCCACGTCGATGCCGAGGGCCGGGTCGTGCTGTGGCCTCGGGCATAGCCCTGCTGCTGGAGGCCCTGGCGCAGTCGCGCCGCGAACGTCGCGTAACCGTGATCGGGGCAACGAAGCTCCCCCTTGACTTGGATCAACAGAGAAGTCGCAATAATTGCCGCACTAGCGCGGCGGAGCAAAGACTGTTATTATCATAGCACAACTTGACGGGAGCGCTCGCCCCAAGACCCGCACAAGGGCCAGCGAACGCTCGGTCAAGAGCGCCTCCATACGACACGCTCGGCACGCAGAGGTTGCCATGTGCGGTTTCGTTCGCTTGCGATCAGCGGTCTGGCTGGTGCTTGCCGTCATCGCCCTGTCGCCTGTGACTTCGCGGGCCGAGCAAGTCGGTCCAGTGATCCTCGAGCACGTGCAGGAACGCTGGACCGGCGATTTCGACCAGATGGTCGAGCGGCAGATGATTCGCGTTCTCACGGTGTTCAACCAGACCATGTACTTTCTCGACGGTGCCGAGCAGAAAGGCATCACCTACGATCTGCTCCAGGCGTTCGAAGAGCATGTCAACAAGGCGCTTGGCAGCAAATCCAAAGTTCAGGTGGTGGTCATCCCGGTGCCACGCGATCAGCTGCTGCCGGCGCTGATCGAAGGTCGTGGCGACATCGCCGCCGCCAATCTCACGATCACCGCCGAGCGACAGGCCCAGGTCGATTTCGCGGACCCGCTGCTGACCGGCGTGAGCGAACTCCTGGTGACCGGTCCTGCAGCCGGTCCGCTCGCGAGCCTCGACGACCTCGCCGCTGGGAACGCAGTCTACGTCCGGCCATCATCCAGCTACTACGAGCATCTGATCGACCTCAACGAGCGTCGCAAGGCCAGCGGCGAGCAACAGGTTGAAATCATCCCGGTTGACGAGAACCTCGAGGACGAAGACCTGTTGGAGATGGTCGCGGTCGGCCTGTTACCGGCGATCGTCGTCGACAGTCACAAGGTGGCTCTTTGGGCACAGGTGATGGAGGGGATCGTTGTCCATGAAAACATCGCGATCAATACCGAAGGCCAGATCGCCTGGGCTATCCGCAAGCAAAACCCAGAGCTGACGTCTGTCGTGAACGGCTTCGTCAAGACTGCCAAGAAGGGCACCCTTCTCGGCAATATCCTTCTGAAGCGATATCTCCAAAGTACAGAGTGGATCAAAGATGCGCTTGCCGACGATGAGATCGCGAAGTTTCAAGCCGTGGTCGATACGATCGCGGCCTATGCGGATCGATATGAGTTTGACTGGCTGATGATTGCCGCCCAGGGCTATCAGGAATCGAAGCTCGACCAGACCACGGTCAGCCCGGCCGGGGCGATCGGGGTCATGCAGATCCTGCCGAGCACCGCGGCCGATCCGAACGTCGCGATCGCTGACATCGAGCTCCTCGACAGCAACGTTCATGCCGGCGTCAAGTACCTGCGCTTCCTGCGCGACCGCTATTTCAGCGATCCCGCGATCGCGCCACTGGACCAGGAACTGTTCAGCTTCGCTGCCTACAATGCCGGACCGGGCAACATCGCCAAGGCGCGCGCGAAGGCCACCGCCATGGGGTTCGATCCCAACCGCTGGTTCCAGAACGTCGAGTTCGCGGCGGCGAAAGTGATCAGCCGAGAGCCTGTGCGCTACGTCCGGAACATCTACAAGTACTATGTCGCCTACCGGATGCTGAGCGAACAGGCGGCGGCACGACGCGCCGCCAAGGCTGCGGCGAAGACACTGTAGAGCGCCACACGCGCGGCGCGGAAGCGCTTGCCCCCGGACAGACCAGCACGGCTGGGGTCGGATGATTGCTGATCGAGCGGCGGAAGCCGCCGGCCGCGCCGCGGCCGGAAACCCGATCGAAACTTAATGCCCTGGGCACTTTCGCGCAAAGCCGCTCGCTGCTCAGGGTTTAGATGTGCGGCGCGGTCGGAGCGAGCCAAGTCCGCGGAGCCTCAGAAGGCCCTATTCCAGATCGTTTTGTTCGGGCAGGGAGTCGCGACTGAGGTCGTGCCCGCGGAGAGACATGGAAACGGCCCGGGTCGCGATGCCAACGTAGATGCCGGCCGTGATCACTCCGACAACGGCGATCGCGGCGCTGGCAACTTTGCCAATGGGGGTCACAGGGGTGATGTCGCCGTAGCCCACCGTCAGGCCCGTAATCAACGCGAAATATATCGCGTTCCCCAAGGTCTGGTCTTCTGCCCAGGCAAATATGACAGTCAGCATGATCCATATAAATCCAAGCATAAGTAGAATGTAACGGGCAAAGTACACTGCGAATCGCATATTGTTCACGAAGAGTAAGAAATCATGCATGGGTAGTTGCGCCAAGGTATGGTGTAGGGCGTCGATCCTTCGAGAGGCTCAGGCTGAGCAGTTAGGATTTCCGCATGCCCGAGCCGGCAGCGGCGCACGATGCGCCCGCGACGGCGTGTGGTCAATCCAGACCCGTTTCCGACCGAGAGCGGGTTGGCGAACTCGCCGAAGCCAAAGTACCGAGGTGACCGGCGAGATGTTGATCGTCACATTGACCTGCTTCCTTGGGGCGGCACGAAGGCATCGGGAATCGGGTAGCTCAACAGGTCATTCGGGTTCGCTGAACGCATACTACTCAGCCTGGATCCTCCTGGGGTTCGCGTATCGGAGCTACAGCTGAAGCCGTCGATGGAAGCGCTGTCGGCCGCTCTTGCCGTATGGCGGTATCGAGCAAGGCAAGTGCTAAAAAGGCGTAGGTGCAGGCAAAACCGATGGCGAACAGCCGCTGGGTCAGAGTCGCGCCCGGTTCGTCAAACAGCGGCGCTACGCCCGTGCCAAAGACGATCAGAAAGGTGATCAAGCCGGTAACGAACAGTGGCGCGCGGGCCCCGCCGCGCGCGATCTGCTCGCCGAATAGTAAGCCAATGAGAAGGAGAAGGCTCGCCAAGAAGCCGATGGTCGGCGCCGCGCTCAAGAGGTTGTAGGCGAGAACTGCCGTCACGCCGCCAAGCAGGTTGCCAAGCAGCAGGACCAGCGCAACCCGGCGCCCGCTCGCCAGACTGTGCTGGCGGAGCATCGCCGTGACCGTTAGTACGATCAGCACCACCGCCGGAATGGCCAAGGTCATAGCGAACACCAATACTGGCAGCAGGATCGCGGTGTCGATGACAGCACGCCGCACAATCTCCCGCTGGTCCGGCGGCGCAGCCGGGGCTTGGGCTGCGGATGCCAGCGCAGTCGGAAACAGCGCGAACGCAATCCAGACCCAGAGCACGGCGACGATCCCGCTTCGAAAGATGTAAAAGGCGATGGCGGGAGCGATGTCGGGCGCCTGAACCGATGCCAGCGGAACGATACCGAAGCTGATTAGGAGCAGCGTGGCCACCAGGCCGGCTCGCCCGCTCGTCTGTAGATAGAAGGCGACGAACAGCACCGCGGCGAGCACGATCGTCAGCAGGACCGGCATGTGTGCCAGGGCTTGGCTAGTGACGAGGGCGAGACCGGTGGTCGCCCCGAATACCGCCATCGCGCCCAATCCCTGCGCCACGGACGGGGACCTGGGCATTGAGGCGAGCAGCAGGACGACCAGCACCGAGATGAGAAACGACAGCTCCCAGTTCAGCGCCTCGGCGAGGGTGAAGCTCGCGGCCGTGCCGAAACCCATCCGGAGCATCTGGCGGTCACCGGCTCGCGCGAGCGCCGGGTCTGTCGGAGTTGCATGCGCCTCTGGGGCGCGCGCAGCCCGATCCTGCGGCGGTTCCTCTTCCTTCTGCCAGAGTTCGTTGTCTTCGGGCGCTACAGGAACGTCGTTGCGGGTCTCATGCGCCGGTTCAGAGATGGCCGAGGCGGGCTCTGTTGCGTCCGGTCCTTCCTCAGCGTGCTCGGCCGCTTCCGTTGGCCACTTCGGGCCCTGCGGTGCGCCTTCGTCGTCCTCGCGTCCCTCAGTAGACATAGGAGAGCCAGGTCACGATCCGGATCCAAAGCCAGGCGAGCGCATTGATGACGGGATTGCCGTTGGTATACACGACCACGTTTGCCTGTGACCCGAGCCGCGTGCCGCGCGGAAACTCGCCCGCGAACAGTATGCGCACCGGAAATCGCTGGGCCTCACGGAGCCAGCCGGTCGGGGTGCGGATCGTCGGCAGGCCCGACGCCGAAGTCTCCTCACCTGTGTTGACGCCCCAGGCGATGTTTTCGACGGTGCCGGAGAAAATCATGCCCGGCCACAAATCGAGCGCAATCTCGGCGGGGTCGTCGGCTTTCATGTTGCCGAGGCTGTTCTCGCGGAAGTTAGCTTCAACCCAGGCTGCGCCGACATCGATGAAGGTCATGACCGGCTGGCCGACACTCACGTACTGGCCGGTGGTGACGTTAAGGTTGGTGATGATGCCGTGGGAGGGCGCCACCACGGTCGTGCGACTCAGATCGAGGCGCGCCTGATGCAGGACCGCCTGGCGCGACTGGATCTCGGCTCTTGCGCGCCGGACCTCGGCCGCCATCTCGTCGACCTGCGCCCGGCTCACGGCCGCGCCGGCCTGCTGCAGCCGCTCCATGGTCACGTCGGCCAGCTCGGCAGCCGCCTTTGCCTGCGCCAGGTCGGCCTCGGCCGTCTCGAGCTCGGCCTCGTAGAAGTTGCGATCGATCGCGAACAACACGTCGCCCTGCTCGACCCGCTGATTGTCCTCGACCTGCACAGCCACGATGTTGCCGGCGACCTCGGGGGCGATGCCAACCAGATAGGCCTGCACCGTCGCGTAAGCGGTGTAAGGCGTCAGCCGGTCGGCAATCAGGTTGTAGCCGAAGATCAGCACGCACAGGACCAGGACGATCCAGACCCAACGCCGGCCACGGCTCTGCTCCGCCATCGACCCGCTCCCGACCCCGCTCAGTGAACCAGTGCGGCGTCGATCAGGCCGAGATCCCGGAAGCCGAGGATCATGAGTTGAACGGCGAGCGCGCTGAGCAGGACGCCGGCCACCCTGGCGATGATCTGAAGCCCTGAAGGCACGATCGCCTTGATGATGCGATCGGCCGAGAGAAGGCAGGCGAGATTGAGGGCCATGATCGCGAGCACGATCAGGGCCATGACGCCCACCCAGAGCAGGTTCGGCTGAGCCGCGGTGATCGCAGTCGGGCGACCAGTCCCTGCGGGGTCGCCATCATCGGTGTCGCAAGCGGATAGACTGCGATATCGAGCGAGAGACCCTTTGGCTTCTCGTCCTCGTCGCCATGTCCGCCGCCCATGACCGTGCCGATGGCGAAGAGCAGCAGGATGATGCCGCCCGCGATCTTCAGCGCCGGCAGGGAGACGTGGAAGATCCTGAGCAGGACCTCGCTGGCAAGGACGAACACCAGCGACACGATGGCCGCTGTCTTCACTGTCCTAATCGCAACCTGGCGCCGGAAGTCGACGTCGGCCTCGGCCGTCAGGCTTGCGTAGACGATCAGCGCCTTAAGAGGCCCGATGGTCACCAGGAGAATAGTGACGATGTCGACGATGCCGAGCGGCTCGGCCGTCATCCTTCGCTCTCATCGGCCACAGGGATCCCCTTCCCGTTGATCACCAGCGTCGCCGCGATGCTGGCCAGATCCTGGCTCATCCCGCGGGTCCTCCTGATGTACTCGCTGATCGCCACGCTCGACTAGATCCATCCCTGCTCCTCGGCTGCCGTCCGCAGTTGCGCCGCGATCTCATCGGCGGTGCGTTTGGCGGCGCCTTCGATCGTGTCGGACCCGGTCGCCTCGCCATACAGTTTCGCCGTGCCGCCGACCGCCAGGCCGATCGGGTTGGCGGTGGCGGCGAGGACGGCCAGCGGCACCGCGACTCCCGGCATTCCTCCACCCGCAGACGAGACCTCGCCCCTGCCGAGAAGGCGCAGGCCCGCAGCGGTCGCCTGGTAGCCTTCAACCGCCACGCTCATCTCGGCCGCGCCGCTGCCGAACCCGACCAGCACACGCTTGCCGGCGCTTCCCTCTTCGACCGAGACGAAGTAGCCGCGCAGCACGACGTCATCGATCTGCGGCGCCGCCTGGCCCTCGGCCCGCACGGCGGGCAGCCCCATGCTCTGGAGATCCGCCACCAGGTCCTCGGCGATCTGCGCACCTAGCTTGCGGCCAAGTTCGATCTGCTGCGGCGGTGGTGTCGGCGCGCCCGCCATTTTGCCGGCGAACGCCGATTCTGGCGGAACGTCGGCGGGGTTCGCGGTGAAGTCATGGACGATGATGCGATCGGGCCGGGCGAGCTTCTCGCCCTCGTAGCGCTGCCGCTCGGTGATCTCGGTCGACGCGCACCCTGCCACGACGATGACAGCGGACAACCACATTACAGCACGGCTGGGCTTCATGGCGGATCTCCGATCGAAAACGCACCCTCCTCGACGCCCTTGGGGGCGCAGCTTTGGCGGCACCCGGGACGGACCTTGCGTTCAGAGCCTCGACTGCCGCTGGGCCTCAGGGTTGCCAGGTTGCGCGAATGTCCTCCATCGCGGCGACAAGGCTGTCGCGCATCATGCCGCGCCCGATCTCGTGCCGCATGCCGCTCATGAAGCCCGCTACCTGGTCGCTCGAGGTGCGGTTGGCGTAGAAGATCACCACGCCGCCCTCGACCGGCAAGGCACCCGCGGCACCTTGCGATGCGTTGAACGAGTGGCTCACATAGAAATCGCGTGACAGCACCACCAGCAGGTCGGGCCGCTGTTGGGTCATGCGGTGGGTCAGGATGTAGACCGGCCGGTCGTCGGCCACCTGCTCGGTCCAGAAGAACCGGTGCTCCACGTCAGGCACGGCCTGGTCCGGATAGGCCAAGAACGCCTGATATAGATCGGGCACCGCCTGCTGCACGAGCTTGGAGCCTGCGGCCGCGGCTTTCAGATCCTCGGCCGCGCTGGACGAATCGCCGCCACCCCGGTCATACGGCGCGATGCCATCCAGACCACCGTCCAGGTAGGCCTGCAGGCGCCCCGCCAGAACCTGCCGCCAGGCGGCATTGACCGCGTCCGCCGCGGCCTGCTGTTGCGCCAGGTCCTGGAACACGGCGATCTCGGCGCTCGACAGATTGAGCTCCGAGCCGGGCTCGACCTCGAGCAGCCGCTCGACTTCGCCCGCGTCCAGCGTGATGCCCGCGAACGCCGCTTCGCCGACCTGCGCCGGGTCGATCTCGCCATAAGCCCGGATCGCCTTGTTGGCCTCGAGCGTGGTGCCCTTGGCGACGCTCGCGGCGACATCCTCGAGCGTCGCCGGCACCTTCAGCGCCAGCGCCACGGCCAGCTGCTTCTCGTCCGTCTCCTCGATCTCGGTCGAGACGATCTCGCCGGCCCGCAGCTTGGCGATGTCCTCGGCACCTAACCCCATGGCCTGGGCGATCTCGTCAGCCGAGATCTCCGCGGCCCCGACGGGCCCGACCCCGAGCATCCCGATCAGACCGGCTGCGAGGATCATCCCGATGGTGCGCATCTTGACCTCCCTACCCGTAACGCGATCCGTTGCCGCGCATGGCAGCGCAGGCTGCTATTCCGATAGCTTGTCCCAGAGCCGCTCGATCAGATCGGCCACCAGCTTGAGATTGCGATCGACGATCTCCTTGGCCTCCTTGACCTGATCCTCGTGATACTGGCGCACGGGATCCTGGGCATTGTTGGCGTAGGCCGGGTCGATCGTCGTGGTGATGTCGCCGTCGAGCAGGTTGATGCAGGTCGCGATGGCGCCAACCTTCCGGCCCTGGTCGAAGGTGACGGTCGGGTTCTCGAGGGTACCGCCGATCGATACCGGCGAGACGACGGTGATGACCTTGAGGTTGACCACCTCCGAGGCCCCCTTGGTGATGATGCCGAGCAGCTCGCGCTGCGACTTGGGCTCGGGTGACGGCGCGCTGCCCACCTGAATGCGGGGCGGCATGGTGGGCTGTGTGGGCTTGTTGTCGCCTTGCATGGCCATTGGTTTGGTTCCCTTGGGGCCGCCTCAGGCCACCGCATGCGGACGCATCGGGTGCTTGCCGAAGGCGCGCTCCTGGTCGTCCGGCAGATAGCGTGCCAGCTCTTCGGGCCGCGCGCAGCGCAGCTGGCCCATGAAGCGGGTGAGCTCCTCGCGCAGGATGTCGATGGTGTGCCCGGCGCCGGCGCGGCCCAGCGCCCCTACGCCGTAGATGAAGGCGCGCCCCGCAAGCACGCCGACGGCGCCCTTGGCCAGCATGCGCGCGACGTCCGCGCCGGATTCGATGCCGCTGTCGGCCAGGACCGTCATCCGATCGCCGACCGCGCCACAGATCTGCGGCAGCACCTCGACCGGCGAGCGCGACGCGTCGAGCTGGCGGCCCCCGTGGTTGGACACGACGATGCCCTCGGCGCCGAGCTGCAGGGCCAGCTCCGCGTCGCGTACCGTCTCGACGCCCTTGAGCACCAGCGCGCCTTGCCAGCGATCGCGGATCCGCGCCAGCGCCTCGCGATTGAGGCCGCCGGTGAACGTCGCCCTGGTGAACACGCTGCCGCTGACCATGCCAGTGCCCTTGGGCACATATGGCCGGACCGAGTCGAATTGCGGCATGCCGGCGCGCAGCATCGCCATGGCCCAGGCCGGCCGGGCCGCGATCTGCAGCAGCGTGCGCAGATCGAAGCGGGGCGGCACCGCGAGGCCGTTGCGCAGATCGCGCGGCCGCCACGCCGCGCCCGGCACGTCGATCGTCACCAGCAGGACGCGGCAGCCCACGGCCGCGGCGCGGTCCAGAAGGTCGTCGCGGATCAGCGGGTCCGTCGGCGTGTACAGCTGGAACCAGAGGCACTCGCCGGCGAGCTCGGCCGCGCGCTCGATCGAGGTCGTGGCGACCGTGCTCAGGCAGAACGGGATGTTCGCCCGGCCGGCGGCTTCGGCCAGATACTCCGCGACCCGTGGCCAGAGCAGGCCGCCGAGCCCGACCGGCGCGACGCCGATCGGCGCGTCGTAGCGCCGCCCGAACAGCGAGACCGACAGGTCCGGCGGCGCGCAGTCCTCCAGATAGCGCGGCTCCATGACGATCGCATCGAGCGCGCTGCGGTTGCGCGCGAGCGCGATCTCCTGGTTGCAGCCGCCTTCCAGATAGTCGAAGGCGAAGCGGGGAATTCGTCGTCTGGCGCGTTTCTTCAGATCGGCGACCGAGGCAGCCCGTGCCAACAGCGATGCAGGCATTCTTGCTTCCGTTGTCCGGCCCTCGTCTTGGCACTGGCTGCGCGGACGAGCAGCGCCAGCAGATCCGCGGGCGGGCGCGTCTGCGATCAGAAGACGTTCCTGATCGGATAGACGTGAGCGCGGTACAGATAGAAAAGGCAAGCGATATGGTCAAGATGATCACGCCGACACTGGCGATCTCACCTTGAGCTCACCTGGCGGCCTGTAACGCGGAATCCGCCTGCGCCACGGTCGGGCCGTCGCCCGCGATCGTGGTGCGCCGCATGTCGCGCACCTCCTCGGTCTCGCGGTAGCGGCGCGCCCGGTGCATGGTCTGGCGGTTGTCCCACATCACCAGGTCGTGCTGGCGCCACTGATGGGCATAGACGAACTGGCGCTGGGTCGCATGCTCGTTGAGGTCACGCAGGAAGGCGCGCGCCTCCGGCATCGGCCAGCCGACGATCGTGCCGGCATGCGAGGCGAGGAACAGGGATTTTCTCCCGGTCACCGGGTGGCTGCGCACGAGGCGCTGGCGGACCGGCGCGAACGCTGCCTTCTCGTCCTCCGCGAAATCGGCGAAGCCGAGCAGGCCGCGCGAGTAGATCAGCGAGTGCTCGCAGACCAGATCCTCGACCTCGGCCTTGGTCGCGTCGTCGAGCGCGTCGTACGCAGCGCGCATGTCGGCAAACTCGGTGTTGCCGCCGGTCTCCGGGATCGTGCGGGCCGACAGCAGCGAGTACTTCGCTGGAACCGCGCGGAACGAGCTGTCCGAGTGCCAGAGCTGGTTGCCGAGATTGAACATCCGGCGCCGGTCATCGCGCTCGAAGATGCGGTTGTCGCGATCGAGATTGGAGATGTCGGCGAGCTCGACCGAAAGCCGGCGTTCCTCGGGCCTGGTGATGTTGCTGTTCACCGCCAGCTCGATCTCGCCGAAGTTGCGGCTGAACGCCACCTGCTGCTCGTCGGTCAGCGGCTGGTCGTGAAACACCAGCACGGCATAGCGATCCATGCCCGCCTCGATCGCCGCGACGTCGTCCTTGCTCAGCGGCTGGCGCAGGTCGACGCCGCCGACCTCGCCGACGAACAGTGGATGCAGCTGGCGAATGCTGACGGTCATCTCCAAGTCTCCCTCCAGCTTATGCGCCCGCCTTCGGGCTGCCGGCGCCCGCC
>Ga0081538_10004298_pt1 | contig 13171 bp, 14 predicted proteins | sample TabmetS5T2R1_FD_71022 | JGI IMG/M metagenome (GOLD analysis project Ga0081538, IMG submission 71022) | Tabebuia heterophylla rhizosphere microbial communities from the University of Puerto Rico - S5T2R1 | ecosystem: Host-associated > Plants > Roots > Rhizosphere ...
GCTGGTCTTTCCGCGCTTCTTCCTCCTCCTCGCCGTGCTCGCGTTCCTCAAGCCCTCCATCTGGACCATCATGGTGGTGATCGGCCTCACTGGCTGGATGAGCGTGGCCCGGCTGGTGCGCGCGGAGTTCCTCACCCTCCGCGAGCGCGAGTTCGTGATCTGGTCGGAGTCGGTGGGGGCGAGCGCGCCCCGTATCGTGTTCCGGCATATCCTGCCGAATGCGCTGGCCCCGGTGCTGGTCGCGATGACGCTCGGCATTCCCGCCGCCATCCTCATGGAGTCGGGGCTGTCCTTCCTCGGCCTCGGCGTGCAGCCTCCGCACGCGACGTGGGGCAACATCCTGACCGACGGCAAGGACTCCCTCGAGATCGCGTGGTGGATGACGGTCTACCCCGGTCTCGCCATCCTCATCACCGTGCTGTCCTACAACCTCCTCGGCGAGGGGATCCGCGACGCGCTCGATCCCCGCCTGCGTCAGTCGCGCGTGGGGCGCATCATCCGCGTGGGCAAGTAGCGTGCGTCCGCGAGCGGGCTTCGTTGACAAGCTCCGTTGCCGCGGGGCATACTTTGCCCTCGCCGGCGCCGAAGTGGCGGAATTGGCAGACGCGCACGTTTGAGGGGCGTGTGGGGCAACCCGTGGGGGTTCGAGTCCCCCCTTCGGCACCATCCCAGCCGGCGTTCTCCGTCCCCAATGATCCTTTCTACAGAGTAGAAGCGCGCCCTCCTCGCCGCGGCTGAGCCGGCCGCGCCCCCGTAAGTGTCCGTAGAAATTCGGGCCAGGGTCCCTGGGCTTCTGGGCACCTCGCTTGCTTACCAGGAATCGACCCGTCTGGGGGCGGAGGTCGCAATGGTGGAGCTCAGGCCGCAGGTGATCGGGGTCGGCTTCGCTCTCGTCCTCAGTCCGCCATGACGCAGGGCCAGGCGCCGGGGCTGCTTCAACGGGCCAAGCCTCACTGACCGCCGGCTCCCCCGCCGGCCCGACTCCGCGGCCAATGAAGACCCTGCGACGCTCGCTCGAAGATCAGCTCGCGTTCCTCGTGGACGCGAGCACGCTGCTCGGCTCGGGGCGTCCCGTGGAGCACGCGTTCCAGCGCCTGGCGCGCCTGGCCGTGCCGCGGCTGGGTGATCTGTGCGCCGTCGACCTCGTCCTCGACGACGGCGCTCGCGCCCGGGTCGCGGTCGCGCACGCCCGCCCCGAGCGCGAGTCGCTCGCGCGCGGCCTGCACTTCCCGCGCGCGGTGGACGCCGCCACGCTGGGGCGCAGCGCCGTCATGGTCACCCGCCCGACCGCGGCCGATCTCGACGCGGAGGTGGACGGCGGTGAGCCGTCGCACGCTCTGCTTCGGCTCAAGCCCCGCTCCTGGATCGTGGCGCCGCTCTTCGGCGCGGACCGGGCTCTCGGCGCTCTCACCTTCGCCATCACCGACTCGAGGCGGCAATACGACCGCATCGACCTCCGGATGGCCGTGCTGGTCGCGCAGCGGGCCGCGCTCGCCATCGAGTCCCAGCGCCTGGGCCGCGACGCCGCGGCGGCGCGGGACGGCGTCGAGGTGGCCACTCGCGCGCGCGACGAATTCCTCGCCACGCTCTCCCACGAGCTGCGCAATCCGCTGAACGCCGTCCTCGGCTGGGCCCGGCTGCTCGAGCAGGGGCAGCTCTCCGATGAGCAGGCGCGCCGCGCCGTCGCGATCATTCTTCGAAACGTCGAGGCCCAGGCCCGCCTGGTGGACGATCTCCTCGATCTCTCCACCGTGGTGAACGGCCGCATGCGGCTGCACGTGGGGCCCGTGGACCTGGGCGACATCATCCGCGGCGTGGTGGAGGGGATGCGGCCCGCCGCCGACGCCAAGCAGCTCCGGCTCACCACCGTGCTGGAGTCGCCGGGCGGCCCCGTCAACGGCGATGCCGACCGGCTGCAGCAGGTGATGTGGAACCTCATGGCCAACGCCGTCAAGTTCACGCCCCCGGGCGGCCGCGTGGAGATCAGGCTGAGGCGGGTGCGCTCGCACGTCGAGGTGGCGGTGACGGACACCGGACAGGGCATCGCGGCCCCGCTCCTGCCCCACGTGTTCGACCGGCTGCGGCAGGGCGACAGCTCCAGCACCCGAGCCCACGGCGGGCTCGGGATTGGCCTCTCCCTCGTGCGCCACCTGGTCGAGCTCCACGGCGGATCGGTCACCGCCGAGAGCCCCGGGACGGACCACGGCGCGACGTTCACGGTGTGCCTCCCCCTGATGGTCGCGGAGGTGCGCGAGCCACCCCTGGCCACCCGGGACGGCCCGTCCGACGACCGCGTGTCGCTCGCCGGCATCCGGGTGCTGGTGGTGGACGACGATCCCGCCGCGGTGGACCTGGTGACGGAGCTGCTGCGCCAGCGGGGGGCGGACGTGACGGGCTGCTCGTCCGCGACCGTCGCCCTGCCCACCGCGGCGCGCTGGCGACCCGACGTGCTCGTCTCCGACATCGAGATGCCGGAGGAGGACGGCTACACCCTGGTCCGGCAGCTCCGGGCCTTGCCTCCCGAGGCGGGAGGCCGGACGCCTGCGGTGGCGCTCACCGCCTTCAGCCGCCCCGAGGACCGGATCCGCAGCCTCCGCGCCGGATTCAGCATCCACATGTCCAAGCCCGTCGATCCGGAGGAGCTCATCGCCGTCATCGCCAACCTGGCGGGACGCAACCCGTGAAGGAGCGCACGATGGACACCGAGGCACCCGCGCGACCGGTGGTCGCCATCTTCAACTCCAGCGACGATACCGTCGAGCTCTTGCGCACCGCCCTCGATGCCGAGGGTTTTCACACCGTGGTGGGGCACATCACGGAGCTCAAGCGGGGCACCCTCGACCTCGTCTCGTTCATCGAGCACCACGCGCCGACCGTCATCGTCTACGACATCTCCCCACCCTACGACCAGAACTGGACGTTCCTCCGGCTGGTGCGCAGCGCGGACTCCGTCAAGGCGCGGCACTTCGTCATCACCACGACCAACAAGCCCGCCCTGGAGCGGCTCGTGGGGGAGACGGAGGCCATCGAGATCATCGGCAAGCCCTATGATCTCCGCCAGGTGGTGGCCTCGGTGCGGCATGCCCTCGACCCGCCCCCCGCCGCCTGACGTCTCCGTCGCGTCCCCTCCGTGCCGTGCTTGGCGGCTTGTGAAAGCTATGCCATAATGACGCCCGGCCAACGGGGAAAAGGACACGACTTGATGGGAACTTCGCTCCCTCTCCTGGATCCGTCCGCGCCTCCCGCCTCACCCAAGCCGGCCTGGCTCAAGGTGCGGGCCCCGGGCGGTCCGAAATACCTGCGCCTCAAGGGTCTGATGCGGGAGTGGAACCTCCACTCGGTGTGCGAGGAGGCCCACTGTCCGAACATCGGCGAGTGCTGGGAAGACCTCACCGCCACCTTCATGATCCTCGGCGACGTGTGCACACGGAACTGCGGCTACTGCGCGGTCACCCATGGGCGGCCGCAGTGGGAGGATCGCGAGGAGCCCGAGCGGGTGGGGCGGGCGGTCGGCGAGCTGGGGCTCGAGCACGTGGTCATCACGTCCGTGAACCGCGACGACCTCGCCGACGGCGGCGCCGCGCACTTCGCGGCGACAGTGGGCGCCATCCGGCGGCATGCGCCGGCCTGCCGCGTCGAGCTGCTGATCCCCGACTTCCAGGGCAGCGCGGCCGCGCTCGAGACGGTGATCGCCGCCGGCCCCGACATCCTCAACCACAACACCGAGACGGTGCCGCGCCTCTACAAGCTGGCCCGCCACGGCGGGCGCTACGAGCGGACGCTCGAGCTCTTCCGGCGCGCCCGCCGCGCCGCGCCCGCGCTGCTCACCAAGTCGGGCATCATCCTGGGCCTGGGCGAGGAGCGGGACGAGCTGGTGGCGACCATGCGGGACCTGCGCGCCGCCGACGTGAACATCCTCACCCTGGGCCAGTACCTCCGGCCGTCGGCGCAGCATCTGCCGGTCGCCCGCTATTACCATCCCGACGAGTTCCGCGAGCTCGGGGAGGTGGGACGCGGCCTGGGCTTCGCCCACGTCGAGTCGGGACCGCTGGTGCGCTCCTCCTATCACGCCAAGTCGCAGGCGCGGGGGCTCTAGCCGTGGAATTCTTCCAGCTCTTCCTCGTGTTCGCGATCTCCGCCGGCGTGGGCGCGCTCCTCATCAGCATCCCGTCGCTCATCGCGCCGAAGCGGCTCACGCCGGTCAAGCTCGATCCCTTCGAGTGCGGCAAGGACCCGGTCGGCCTCCCCGAGGGGCGCTTCCCGATCAAGTTCTCGACCATCGCGATCTTCTTCATCATCTTCGACATCGAGATGCTCTTCCTCTGGCCGTGGGCGTCGCTCTACTACGCGCACCGGGGCTGGTTCCTGTTCAACGAGATGATGGTGTTCCTGGGCATCCTCATGCTCGGGTTCCTCTACGTCTGGAAAAAGAAAGGGCTCGAATGGGAGTAGGCGGCTTCTTCACCTCCAAGCTCGACGAGGCCATCGGCTGGGCGCGGAAGTATTCCATCTTCCAGTACCCGTTCGTGACGGCGTGCTGCGGGATGGAGTACATGGCCACCGCGTGCTCCCACTACGACGTGGACCGCTTCGGCGCGGGGCTTCCGCGGTTCTCGCCCCGGCAGGCCGACGTGCTGTTCGTGGTGGGGACGATCAGCCACAAGATGGCGCCGGTGCTCAAGCGGATCTACGACCAGATGTGCGAGCCGAAGTGGGTGGTCGCCTTCGGCGTCTGCACCTGCACCGGCGGGTTCTACAACAACTACGCCACCGTCCAGGGGATCGACACCATCATCCCGGTGGACGTCTACATCCCCGGCTGCCCGCCGCGGCCCGAGAGCGTGATCGATGGCCTGATGAAGCTCCAGGACAAGATCGCCGCGGGCGCCCAGCGCTTCTGATGGACGGCGGAGCGATCGTCGCGCGGCTGAAGACGCGGCTGGGGGCGCGCGTCACCGAGACCCACGCGCACCGGGGCGATCACACCGCGGTGGTGACCCGCGAGGCCATCGTGGAGGCGCTGACGTACCTGCGGGACGAGCCGGATCTGCGGTTCGACCTGCTCTCGGACCTCACCGCAGTGGACTATCTCCGCTATCCGGGACGCGAGGACGGCCCGCGCTTCGACGTGGTGTATCACCTCTATTCCATCCCGCACCGGCACCGCGTGCGGCTCCGGGTGCCGGTGGAGCAGGACGACCCCGTGGTGCCGACGATCACGACGCTCTGGCCCATCGCGAACTGGCTGGAGCGCGAGGTGTGGGACATGTTCGGGATCCGCTTCCACGGCCATCCCGATCTCCGGCGCCTGCTCCTCTACGAGGAGTTCCAGGGGCACCCCCTGCGCAAGGACTATCCGATCGAGCGGCGCCAGCCCCTCATAGGGCCAAACGTGTAAAGGTCGAAATGACCGATAAGCGAGAAGTGGGAATGAGCGATCCGCGGACGACGACCGAGCTGTTCCTCGGCGAGGGGCCCGGTGTCACCGACGCCAAGTCGAACCACATGTTCGTCAACCTCGGGCCGGCTCACCCCGCCATGCACGGCATCATCCGCATCTTCGCCGAGCTCGATGGGGAGACGGTGGTGAAGGCCGACGTGGAGATCGGCTATCTCCATCGCGCCTTCGAGAAGGACTGCGAGGTCGGTCCCTACAACAACGCCATTCCCTACACCGACCGCCTCAACTACGTCTCGCCCCTGATCAACAACTTCGGCTACGCCTCGGCGGTGGAGAAGCTGCTCGGCATCGACGTCACCGACCGCTGCAAGTACATCCGCGTGATCATGAGCGAGATCTCGCGGATCTGCGACCACCTCACCTGCGTCGGCGCCTCCGCCATGGAGCTGGGGGCGTTCACCGTCTTCCTCTACATGATCAAGGCCCGCGAGTTCCTGTGGGAGCTCGTGGAGGAGGTGACGGGGGCGCGGCTGACCATCTCGTACGGGCGCGTGGGCGGCGTCAAGGCCGATCTGCCCGCGGGCTTCCACGAGAAGGTCAAGAAGGCCTTCGCCGAGGTGCGGCAGGTGCTGGAGGAGACGCATACCCTCGTCACCGGCAACCGCATCTTCATGGACCGCATGGTGGGCGTGGGCGCGATCAGCGGGCCGGAGGCGGTGGCGTGGGGCATCACCGGGCCCTTCCTGCGCGGCTCCGGCGTGAACTACGACGTCCGCAAGGCCCAGCCCTACTGGGCGTACGACCGCATGCAGTTCGAGGTGCCGCTGGGGAAGAACGGCGACAACTTCGACCGCTTCCTCGTGCGCATGGCGGAGATGGAGCAGTCCATGCGCATCGCCGAGCAAGGGCTCGAGGGCCTGCCCGGCGGATCCATCCAGGTGGACTGGGAGGGCAAGGCCATCGACCCCGCCGCCTACGTGGATCGCGGCAAGCAGGGAAAGACCGAGGGGCTCCTCCTCGTGCCCATTCAGCTCTCGCCCAATCTCCAGGGGCAGGGGCGCGACGCGCAGCGGCGGGTCAACGCCGACGACAAGCAGGTCGTGCTGCCGCCGAAGGAGACCACCTACGGCTCGATCGAGGGCCTGATGAACCACTTCATGCTCGTGATGGACGGCTTCGGGATCCGCCCGCCCGCCGGCGAGGCCTACGTCCCCGTGGAGGGGGCCAACGGCGAGCTGGGCTTCTACGTCGTCTCCGACGGCACCGACCGGCCCTACCGCGTGCGCTGCCGGCCCCCGTGCCTGCCGCCGGTGGCCGCGCTCCCGCGAATGATCGAGGGCCAGATGGTCGCCGACATCATCCCGACCTTCGGCTCCGTCAACATGATCGGCGGGGAGCTCGACCGCTGATGGCCGACCCGAAGAACCCGCGCTTCACCGATCAGCAGCTCGCGGAGGTCCGCCGGCTGCAGGGCCTCTATCCCGACAAGCGGGGCGCGCTCCTGCCCGTGCTCCACCTCGCCCAGGACACCTTCGGGTACATTTCTCTGGAGATCGAGGCCTATGTGGGGACGCTGTTCGACCTCTCGCCGGCCCACGTGCACGAGGTCGTGACGTTCTACACCATGTACTTCCAGCAGCCCAAGGGGCGGCACGTGGTGGCGGTGTGCCACAACCTCTCCTGCCATCTCATGGGCGCCAAGGACATCATCGAGCATTGCAAGACGACGCTCGGGGTCGAGCCGGGCGAGACCACCGCCGACGGCAAGGTGACGCTGCTCACCGTGGAGTGTCTCTGCGCGTGCGAGCAGGCGCCCATGATGCAGGTGGACGACCGCTACGAGGGCCTGCTCACCACGGACAAGGTGGACCGCATCCTCGGGGGGCTCGCCTGATGGCCGAGAAGATCCTCTCGAAGAACTTCGATTCGCGCGACGCCCACACCTTGGCCGGCTATCGCCAGACCGGCGGCTATCGCGGGTGGGACAAGGCCAAGGGCATGGAGCCGGCCGCCATCACCGAGGAGGTGAAGAAGTCCAACCTCCGCGGGCTGGGCGGCGCCGGCTTCCCCACCGGCGTGAAGTGGGGCTTCATCCCCAAGGGCTCGACCGCGCCCAAGTACCTCGTGGTGAACGCCGACGAGGGCGAGCCGGGCACGTTCAAGGACCGCTACATTCTCGAGCGCGATCCCCACGCGCTGATCGAGGGCATGCTCATCGCCGCGCGCGCCATCGACTCGCGGCTGGGCTTCGTCTACATCCGCGGCGAGTACGTGCAGCCCTGGCGCATCTTCGGCGCGGCGGTGAAGGAAGCCTACGACGCCGGCCTGCTCGGCGCGAGCGTCCCCGGCGGGGGCTTCGACATCGTGATCCACCGCGGCGCCGGCGCCTACATCTGCGGCGAGGAGACGGGGCTCATCTCCTCGCTGGAGGGAAAGAAGGGCTGGCCCAAGGTCAAGCCGCCGTTCCCCGCCGTCAAGGGCGCCTTCGGGCAGCCCACCATCGTGAACAACGTGGAGACCTTGGTCTGCCTGCAGCACATCATCACGCGGGGCGGCGAGTGGTTCGCCGGGCTCGGCACCAAGACGCAGGGCGGCACGCGGCTCTACTCGGTGTCGGGACATGTGGCGCGGCCCGGCGTGATCGAGGCGCCGGTGTCGGTGACGCTGCGCCAGCTCATCTACGAGCATTGCGGCGGCATCCGGGGGGGGCGGCGCCTGAAGGCGGTGGTGCCGGGTGGGTCGTCCGCGGCCATCCTCACGCCCGACGAGATCGACATTCCGATGGACGTGGACGGGCCCAAGAGCAAGGGCTCGATGATCGGGTCGGCCGGGGTCATCGTGATGGACGATACCGTGTCCATTCCCGACGCTCTCATGGTGGTGGCGCGCTTCTACGCCCACGAGTCGTGCGGGCAGTGCACGCCGTGCCGCGAGTCCACCGGCTGGATCTACAAGATGACGCATCGGATCGTGGAGGGAAAGGGCCGCAAGGAGGACCTCGACAACATCCTGGACGTGGCCAAGCGCGGCGCCGGGACCACCATCTGCGCCTTCTACGACGGGGCCGTCGGGCCCTACATCAGCTACATCGAGAAGTTCCGCGAGGAGTTCGAGGCCCTCATCCGGAGCGGCGCGCATGCCTAAGCTCACCATCAACGGCAAGGAGATCGAGGTCCCCGCGGGGACCAATCTCATCGAGGCGGCGCGCGCGGCGGGCGCGGAGGTGCCGCACTACTGTTACCACCCCGGGCTCAGCATCGCCGGCCAGTGCCGCCTCTGCATGGTGGACATCGACAAGGTCCCGCGGCCGCAGATCGCCTGCAACACCCAGGTCGCCGAGGGCATGGTGGTCCACACCGAGACCGACCGCGTGAAGGACACGCGCCGGTCGATCATGGAGTTCCACCTGATCAATCACCCGCTGGACTGCCCGGTGTGTGATCAGGCGGGGGAGTGCTGGCTCCAGATCTACTACATGAAGCACGGGCTCTACGACCCGCGCATGACCGACGAGAAGGTGCACAAGCCCAAGGCGGTGCCGCTGGGGCCCCACGTGATGCTGGACGCCGAGCGGTGCATCCTCTGCTCTCGCTGCGTGCGCTTCTGTGACGAGATCACCGGCACCGGTGAGCTCGGGATATTCCAGCGTGGCGACCATTCGGAGATCGGCCTCTTCCCGGGCACGGCGCTGGACAACAACTACTCCGGCAACGTCATCGACATCTGCCCGGTGGGCGCCCTCACCGACCGCGACTTCCGCTTCCAGGTGCGGGTGTGGTACCTCGACACCGCCAAGAGCGTCTGCAGCGGCTGCGCGCGCGGCTGCAACGTGGAGATCCACACGAGCAAGCAGCGCCCCCACCACAATCAGGGCAAGCGCATCGCGCGTCTCAAGCCGCGCTACAACGCCGAGGTCAACCAGTGGTGGCTCTGCGACATCGGCCGCTACGGCTTCCGCTGGATCGACGACGACTCGCGCCTCACCGCGCCGGCCGTGAAGACGGACGGGCCGGCGGTGGAGACGACGTGGGACGAGGCGCTCGCCGCGGTGGCCGGCGCGCTCGGCCGCTACCGGCCCGAGGAGATCGGCGTGCTGGCCTCGCCCCAGATGTCCAACGAGGACCTCTGGGCGCTGCGCCGGCTGCTCGACGGCCTGGGCGTCGCCAACCGCGACTTCGCGGTGCCGCCGCGCGAGCCCGGCGAGGACGACAAGCTCCTCCTGCGCGCCGACCGGAACCCGAACACGCGCGGGGCCACGCTGCTGGGGCTCGGCCCCGGGCCGGGCGGCCTCGACGCGGGCGGCATCCTGGACGCCGCCGCCCAGAAGAAGGTGAAGTGCCTCTGGGTGCTGCACCACGAGCTCACCGCCTCCGGCTTCGCGGCGGCCCGGGTCAACGGCGCGCTCGCCGGCGCGGAGACCCTGATCTTCCAGGGGACCAACGCCGGGCTCACCTCGGCGCGCGCGGCGGTGGTGCTGCCCAGCGCGGCCTACGCCGAGACCGACGGCACCTTCACCAACTTCCAGGGTCGCGTGCAGCGCTTCCGCCCGGCGGTGACCCCGCTCGGCGAGGCCCAGCCGGACTGGCGCGTGTTCGGTCAGCTCGCCGCCCGCCTGCCCAAGCTGACCGCCGCCGGTGACGCCGCGCTCGGCGCGGAGCGGCCGGATCAGGTGTTCGCCGCGCTCGCCGCGGGCGTGCCGGCCTTCGCCGGGCTCAGCTACCGGGGTCTCGGCGACGCCGGCCAGATGGTGAAGGCGTGACGCCGCAGGAGCTGATGCAGGGCCTCCCCGGCGACTTCATCGTCGCCGCCATCCCGGTGGCGTTCATCATGTTCGTGGTCCTGAACTTCGGCGGGCTCCTCACCTGGGTGGAACGCAAGCAGTCGGCCATCATGCAGGACCGTATCGGAGCCAACCGCGCCTCCATCTTCGGCATCCGCATCCTCGGCCTCCTGCACCCGCTCGCCGACGCCATCAAGATGCTCACGAAGGAAGACTTCATGCCCGCGCGGGCGGACCGGCTGCTGTTCAAGCTGGCCCCGTTCGTGTCGGTGTTCTTCGCCCTCGCCGCGTTCGCCTCCATCCCGTTCGGCGACACCCTGCATCTCCTCGGGCGGGACATCCCCCTCCAGGCGGTGACGCTGAACGTCGGCATCCTCTACGTGCTCGCCATGCTGTCGCTGGGCGTGTACGGGCTCATGATGGCGGGCTGGGCCTCGGCCAGCAACTACGCCCTCCTCGGCGGCCAGCGCGCCGCCGCCCTCATGATCTCGGCGGAGATCGCCATCGGCGCGTCCATCATGGGCGTGGTCATGGTGTACGGCTCGCTCGACATGCAGGACATCGCGCGCGGGCAGGGCCAGCCGCTCCTTCCGCAGGTCTTCGGCCAGTGGATCCCCGCGTGGGGCATCCTCACCCAGCCCCTCGCGTTCTTCCTCTTCCTCACCGCGGGCATCGCCGCCACCAAGCGCATTCCGTTCGACATGCCGGAGGGCGAGTCGGAGATCATCGGCTACTTCGTCGAGTACAGCGGCATGAAGTTCGGCATGTTCGCGATGGCGGACTTCCTGGAGACGGTGGTGATCGCGGGCATGACCACCGCGCTGTTCCTGGGCGGCTGGCAGGTTCCCTATCTCCAGGCCACCGGCTTCGTCTTCCCGTGGGGCGCCACCGCGCCGCTCCCGCATCTCGCCGTGGTCGGGCTCCAGGTGGGCTCGTTCCTCTTGAAGGTCGTGGTGCTGATCTGGTTTCTCATGCTGATCCGGTGGACGCTTCCCCGCTTCCGCTACGACCAGGCCATGCGCCTCGGGTGGCTCGGCCTGTTCCCCCTCTCCATCCTGAACATCGTCCTGACCGGCCTCGTGCTGCTGGTTCTGGGGAGATAGCCGGATGCCCACGCACTACCTGCCCCCCCGCGGCGAGATGGACCCGCGGCACTCGAATCGCCTTTCAATCCGCCAACGCTTCTACCTGATAGAGGTGCTGGCCGGCCTCCGCCTCACCGGCGTCCGCTTCTTCTCCAACATGTGGAAGCACACGCTGCGCATGTTCGGCGTGAAGAGCGCGCGGGGCGCGGTGACCATCCAGTATCCCGACGAGCGCCGGCCCTATGCGGCGCGGCTGCGGAGCCTCCACCGGCTCGTGCGCCGCGAGGACGGCTCGCCCCGCTGCGTGGCCTGCATGATGTGCGAGACGGTGTGCCCGGCCCACTGCATCTACATCGTGGCGAGCGAGCATCCCAATCCCGAGATCGAGAAGGTGCCGGAGCGCTTCGACATCGACCTCGGCAAGTGCGTGTTCTGCGGCTACTGCGTCGAAGCCTGCCCCGAGGACGCCATCCGCATGGACACCGGCATCCTGGAGTTCTCCTCCTTCAGCCGCTCCGGCATGATCTACACCAAGGAGACCCTCCTCGCGCTCGAGCCCGCGCGCAAGGACGGGACACCGAGCTCTCCCGTGCCGATCCCGGCGGACCGGACCCTCTGATGGCCTACGCGCCCTTTCTCCTCTTCGCGTTCCTGGTGGTGGGCTCGGCGCTGGGGGTGATCCTCCTCCGGAATCCCATTCACGCCGCGCTGTTCCTCACCGTGAACCTGGCCGGCGTGGCCGCGCTCTACCTCACGCTCCAGGCCCAGTTCCTCGCCCTCGTCCAGGTCATCGTGTACGCGGGGGCGATCGCGGTGCTGTTCGTGTTCGCCATCATGGTGCTGATCCCGGGGAAGGAGGAGACCGGGCCCGATCCGCTGCGGGCGCAGCGCTGGCTCGCGGTGCCATTCGCGGGACTGCTCCTCCTGGAGACGCTTCTCATCCTGCGCTCCTCGGGGATGCAGACGGCGACCCGCCCGGCGGCCTCGGCCGCGGTGGGCAACGAGCCCCTCTACCGGCTGCTCCTCACCGACTTCCTGTTCCCCTTCGAGGTGACGTCCGTGCTCCTCCTCACCGCGCTGGTCGGGGTCATGGCTCTGACCAGGCGTAAGGTATCCTGATCCCATGGTCCCCGAGTCGTACTACGTGGCGCTCTCCGCGGGCCTGTTCGCCATCGGCGTGCTGGGCGTGCTGATCCGGCGCGACCCGCTGGTCATCTTCATGTCCATCGAGCTCATGCTCAACGCGGCCAATCTGGCCCTGGTCGCCTTCGGACACCGCCACGGCGTCGCCGACGGGCAGGCCCTTGCGCTGTTCGTGATGGCGGTGGCCGCCGCGGAGGTCGCGGTGGGCCTGGCCATCATCGTCGCGATCTTCCAGCTCCGCCGCCGGCTCTCGGTGGACGAGCTGTCGGTGATGCGAGGCTAGAAGCACCCCGGGTCGCGTCAGGACCCGTCGGTACCGTCCAGGAGGAAAGGTCTCATGGCCCAGGCGAAGACCATTGTCTTGGCGCCCCGGCTCGATGCCGAGCTCGCGCGGCGCATCCTCTATCAGATGTCCCTGATCCGGCGGTTCGAGGAGAAGGCCGCGGAGATGTACGCGCTGGGGAAGATCGGCGGCTTCCTCCACCTCTACATCGGCCAGGAGGCGGTGGCGGTGGGGGCCACGTCGGCGACCCGGCCCGACGACTACGCGGTGTCGTCCTATCGAGAGCATGGGCACTGCCTGGCCAAGGGCTCGGACCCCAGGAAGGTGATGGCCGAGCTGTTCGGCCGCATGGGCGGGCTCTCCAAGGGCAAGGGCGGCTCCATGCACCTCTTCGACAAGAGCGTGAACTTTCTGGGCGGGCACGGCATCGTGGGCGCCCATCTGCCCCTCGCCACCGGCGCCGGCTTCGCCATCAAGTA
>Ga0081538_10004299_pt1 | contig 13168 bp, 23 predicted proteins | sample TabmetS5T2R1_FD_71022 | JGI IMG/M metagenome (GOLD analysis project Ga0081538, IMG submission 71022) | Tabebuia heterophylla rhizosphere microbial communities from the University of Puerto Rico - S5T2R1 | ecosystem: Host-associated > Plants > Roots > Rhizosphere ...
GAAGAACGTCTACACGGTGATCCGGAGCCCGTTCAAGGACAAGGACTCCCGTGAGCACTTCGAGGTGCGCACGCACAAGCGCCTGATCGACATCCACTCGCCGACCCCGAAGACGGTCGACTCCCTGATGCGGCTGGACCTTCCCGCGGGCGTGGACATCGAAATCAAGTTGTGATGAAGGGCATCGTCGGCAGAAAGCTCGGAATGACGCAGGTCTTCGACGAGGAGACCGGCGTGCTCACGCCCGTGACGGTGATCGAGGCGGGGCCGTGCCCCGTCGTCGCCGTGCGGACGGCCGAGGCCGACGGCTACGACGCCGTGCAGCTCGCCTTCGACGAGGTGTCCGAGCGCAAGCTCACGAAGCCGGAGCTCGGACACCTTGCCAAGAACGACGTCGGGCCGCACCGCCGGCTGGTTGAGCTCCGCGGCCCGAGCGAGCTCGCTCCCGGAGAGACCGTCACCGTCGAGGCGTTCGAGCCGGGCGAGAGGGTCAAGGTGACCGGCGTCTCGATCGGAAAGGGCTTTCAGGGGACGATCAAGCGGCACCGATTCCATCGGGGCCCCGTCTCCCACGGGTCGCACAACGTGCGGGCGCCCGGGTCGATCGGCGCGTCGGCAACGCCCTCGCGCGTGTTCAAGGGAATCAAGATGGCCGGCCACATGGGCGCGCAGACGGTGACCCAGGTCGGACTCACCGTCGTCGACCGCGACGTCGAGCAGAACCTGCTCCTCGTCAAGGGCGCCGTCCCCGGCCACAAGAACGGCTACGTCGTGGTGAGAGAGGACGGGAGGTAGTGGCGGCGCCCAAAGCACCCGTGCTCGACGCGTCGGGCAAGAAGGCGAAGGACCTGACCCTCGCCGAGGCCGTGTTCGCGGCCGACGTGAAGCCGCATCTCGTGCACGAGGCCGTTCGGGCCGAGGCGGCGGCCGCCCGCGCCGGCACGCATGCCGCGAGTAGCCGCGGGCTCGTCGCCGGCGGCGCGTCGAAGCCGTGGCGCCAGAAGGGCACCGGCCGCGCGCGTGCGGGCACGATCCGTGCTCCGCAGTGGACGGGGGGAGGCATGGCGTTCCCGCCGCGGCCGCGCAGCTACGACCTCAAGGTCAACCGCAAGGCGCACCGGGCGGCGTTTCGCGCCGCGCTTTCGCACCATGCCAGGCGCGGGACGCTGGCCGTGATCGATGGGGGCGCGTTCGAGGAGCCTTCGACGCGCGACGCTGCTGCGCTCCTGGCGGCGTGGGGCGCCGACCTGCCGCTGCTCGTGATCGTGCAGCCCGAGGAGGAGACGCTCACCAAGAGCTTCCGCAACCTGGCGAGGGCGCTCGTCCTCGAGCCCTCCGAGCTCGAGGTCGGTGCGATCGTCTGGGCCCGCTCGGTGCTCGCCACCGAGGGAGCGCTCGAGCGCGTCACGGAGGTTGTGTCGAAATGAGCCTCGACCCACGTCAGGTCATCATCACGCCGGTCGTCTCGGAGAAGAGCTACAGCCTGATCGAGGACAACAAGTACTCGTTCCGGGTCCATCCGAAGGCGCACAAGACGCAGATCCGCCAGGCCGTCGAGGAGCTCTTCGACGTCAAGGTCGTCGCCGTCAACGTCCTCAAGGTGCAGCCGAAGCCGAAGCGCCGCGGCTGGACCCGGGGGTCGAAGCCGGGTTGGAAGAAGGCGATCGTCCAGCTCCGCCCCGGCGACAAGATCGAGATCTTCGAGGGAGCAGCCGTCTAGCCATGGCCCTGCGCAAGTACAAGCCCACCAGCCCCGGCCGGCGCTTCCGCTCGGTCTCCGGGTTCGAGGAGATCACGAAGACCGAGCCGGAGAAGAGCCTGCTCGAGCCCGTCACGCGCAAGGGCGGCCGCAACAACCAGGGCCGCATCACCACGCGCCATCAGGGCGGCGGGCACAAGCGCCGCTACCGGGTCATCGACTTCAAGCGCCGCAAGGACGGGGTGCCGGCGAGGGTCGCCGCGATCGAGTACGACCCCAACCGGTCGGCGCGCATCGCGCTGCTCCACTATGCCGACGGCGCCAAGGCGTACATCCTCGCGCCTGCCGGCCTCCGGGTCGGCGCGCGGGTCGAGTCCGGCCCCGAGGCGGACATCAGGCCGGGCAACGCGCTTCCGCTCGCCAACATCCCGACCGGCACGCTCGTCCACAACGTCGAGCTCAAGCCGGGCCGCGGCGGGCAGCTCGCGCGGAGCGCCGGCTCCGGCGTCCAGCTCGTCGCCAAGGACGAGGGCCACGGCGTGCTGCGCCTGCCCTCCGGCGAGATGCGCCGCGTGCCCCTCGCTTGCCGCGCGACGGTCGGCCAGGTGGGGAACACGGACCACGAGAACATCTCGAGCGGGAAGGCGGGACGCAATCGCTGGCTCGGCAAGCGTCCCACCGTCCGGGGCTCGGCCATGAACCCCGTCGACCACCCGCACGGCGGCGGCGAGGGCAAGTCCAAGGGCGGCCGCCATCCGGTCACTCCCTGGGGCGTGCCGACGCTCGGGAAGCGCACGCGCCGCAAGCACAAGGAATCCGACAAGCTCATCGTCCGAGGCCGCCGCCGCGGGAAGGAGCGCCGCTAAGTGAGTAGATCTTCGAAGAAGGGGCCGTTCGTCGAGGCGAGCCTGATGAAGCGCGTCGAGGAGATGAACGAGTCCGGTCAGAAGCGTCCGCTGCGCACGTGGTCGCGCACGTCCACGGTCTTCCCCGAGATGGTGGGGCACACGATCGCGGTGCACAACGGCAAGAACCACGTGCCCGTCTTCGTCACCGAGGCCATGGTCGGCCACAAGCTGGGCGAGTTCGCGCCGACGCGGATCTTCCGCGGCCATTCCGGCGATCGCAAGACCGAGGTGAAGCGGGCGTAATGGCCGCCGCCGAGACACGCTCCGAGGTCAGGGCCGAGGCGCGCTTCGTGCGCGCCGCGCCTCGCAAGGCGCAGCTGATCGTCGACCAGATTCGCGGGCGCTCCGTGCCCGAAGCGCGCACGATCCTCGCGTTCATGACACGCGATGCCGCGCGCGACGTCCGCAAGGTCCTGGACTCGGCAGCCGCGAACGCCGAGGCGAACCATGGGCTCGTCTCAGACGACCTCTACGTCGTCTCGGCATACGTCGGCGCCGGCCCAACGCTGAAGCGTTGGCGCGCCCGCGCGCGCGGCCGGGTCGGCCGGATCAAGAAGCGGACCTGCCACATCACGATCGCGCTGGCCCCGCCCGGCGGCGAGGCGATTCCCGAGCCGATCGAGCGTCCGGCTCCGGTCACCTTGACCGAGGAGCCCGAGCCGATCGTCGTCGACGAGACACCCGTCGGGGAGGAGGCGCCGGCTCTCGAGGAGGAACAGGAGGTCGTCGCCGAGGAGGCGCCTGTCGAGGAGGCGGAGACCCCTGAGCCGGACGCGGAGGCCAAGCCCAAGACGACCCGGAAGAAGAAGAGCGAGACGACCGAGACCGAAAGCGACGAGGGGAGCGAGAGCTAGTGGGTCAGAAGATCCATCCCGGCGGGCTGCGCGTGGGCGTCATCCACGACTGGAAGTCGAACTGGTACACGGGGTCGAAGGAGTTCCCGTCGTACCTGATCGAGGACGTCAAGATCCGCGACCACATCTACGGCAAGCTCGGTCACGCGGGCCTCTCCGACATCCTCATCCGCAAGGACAAGCAGCGGATCACGATCGACATCTACACGGCCCGGCCCGGAATCGTGATCGGAAAGTCCGGCGCGGAGGTGGACGCCCTCAGGCGCGAGGTCCACGGGATGACGCACAAGAACGTCCAGATCAATATCAACGAGATCAAGCGCCCCGAGCTCGACGCGAAGCTCGTGGCGCAGTCGATCGCCGAGCAGCTCCAGAACCGCGTCAGCTTCCGCCGGGCGATGAAGCGCTCGCTCGCCTCCGCCATCCGCTCGGGCGCGAAGGGCGTGAAGATCACCTGTGGCGGGCGCCTGGGCGGGGCGGAGATGTCGCGCTCGGAGACGTACTCCGAGGGCCGCGTCCCGCTGCACACCCTACGCGCCGACATCGACTACGGGTTCGCCGAGGCGAAGACGACCTTCGGCCGGATCGGCGTCAAGGTCTGGATCAACAAGGGCGAGATCATGCCCGAAGGTTTCGACTCGGGCGAGGGCGGGCCCGCCGGACGGCTGGGTGAGCAGGATCAGGCCCGCCGCCGAGGCGGCCGCCGCGACGGCCTCGGCCAGTCCGGCCAGGGCGGTCGGCGCGTCGGCGGCGACCGCGAGGGCCTCGGCCCCGTCGGCCGTCCACGCCGCAGCCAGCGTCGCCGTGGGCCGGCCCGCGAAGGCGAGCAGAAGCCCGTCGCCGAGCAGGAGGCGCAGCAGCCCCAGGCCGAGGCAGCGCCGACCGAGCAGGCGCCCGAGGCCCAGGCCCCCGAGGCCCAGGCCCCCGAGGCCCAGGCTCCCGAGGCCGAGGCTCCCGAAGCCCCGGCTCCCGAGGCCGAGGCCCCAGCGCCCGAGGCTGCTCCAGCCGAAGACGCTCCGGCCGAGGACGCGGGTGGTGAGTCGTAATGCTGATGCCGCGCAAGACGAAGTTCCGCAAGCAGCAGCGCGGACGCCGGCGCGGCGTCGCGAAGGGCCAGCAGCAGGTGCACTTCGGCGATTACGGGCTCAAGTCCCTCGAGGCCGGGTGGGTGACCAACCGCCAGATCGAGGCTGCCCGGATCGCGATGACCCGCCACATCAAGCGCGGCGGCAAGGTGTGGATAAACGTGTTCCCGGACAAGCCGGTGACGCAGAAGCCGGCGGAGACCCGGATGGGCTCCGGAAAGGGCTCGCCCGAGCACTGGGTGGCCGTGGTCAAGCCGGGCCGGGTCATGTTCGAGCTGTCCGGCGTGTCGGAGCCGCTCGCCCGCGAGGCGATGCGCCTCGCCGGAATGAAGTTGCCGGTCAAGACAAAGGTTGTGAAGAGAGAGGCGGATCTCTTTGAAGGCTAAGGAGCTGAGAGACCTGTCGGACGAGGAGCTCGTGAAGCGCCTCGCCGAGAGCCGCGAGAACCTGTTCAACCTCCGCTTCCAGATGGCGACCGGGGCGCTCGACGCGACCTCACGCCTGTCGCTCGCGAAGCGCGACATCGCCCGGATCCTGACGATCCAGGCCGAGCGGAAGAACTCCCTGGAGAGAAGGTAGATGGCAAGGAAGAACGAGGAAGAGACGCAGGAGCAGGTCGAGGAGACTCCGGCCGTGGAGCCGGAGGCCGAGACCGCGCCTGTCGCCGAGGACGCTCCCGCCGAGGAGCCCTCGGCGGAGGACGCTCCGGTCGTCGAGGAGGCGCTCGCCGAAGAGGAGCCGGCCGAAGAGCCGGCGCCCGAGCCCGTGCCCGAGGAGGCCCCGGCGGAGGATGAGCCTGCCGCGGACGCCGACGCAGCTCCGGTCGCGCCGGTCGCGGAAGCGAAGTCGAAGCGCAAGCGCGTGCCTCGTAGCGAGCGCAGGCAGCGCTCGAAGCCGAAGCGCGAGAAGCCGGCCGAGCGCAAGCCGATCGTGCGCCTGCCCAAGCCCGAGCACGTGCGCGGGGTACGGAAGGAGCGCCGCGGCGTCGTCGTCTCGGCCGCGATGGACAAGACGATCGTCGTCCGCGTCGAGACGGTGAAGCCGCACCCCGTCTACAAGAAGATCGTGCGCCGGTCGAGAAGGCTCCACGCCCACGACGAGGCGAACGTCGCGAAGCCGGGCGATCTCGTCCGTTTGGTCGAGACGCGGCCCCTCTCCAAGACGAAGGTCTGGCGCCTTGCCGAGGTGCTCGAGGAAGCCAAGTAGTTATGACGACCCCCTCCCCCACATCTCGCACTCTGCGGCAGGCCGCAAAGCGTCGCCTCGCGGCGGCCTCGGTCGCGCCCGTAGCCTCCGGCTACGAACGCTCCCTGCGTCCTTGCGGCGCTCGCGTTTCGCCCGCGCAGAGCACGATCCGCGAGGGACGTGATCGTCGTCGATGATCCAGCAGGAATCCCGTCTCCGCGTCGCCGACAACACGGGAGCCCGTGAGCTCCTCTGCATCCGCGTGCTCGGCGGCTCCCACCGCCGCTACGCGCGGGTGGGCGACGTGATCGTCGGAACGGTGAAGACGGCGACCCCGCAGGGGACGATCAAGAAGGGCGAGGTCGTCAGAGCTGTGGTCGTCCGCACGAAGAAGCCGTTCGGACGGAACGACGGCACCTCGATCGCCTTCGACGAGAACGCCGCCGTGATCATCGACGCGCAGCTGAACCCGCGCGGTACCCGCATCTTCGGGCCTGTCGCCCGCGAGCTGCGCGAAAAGAACTTCATGAAGATCGTCTCACTCGCGCCGGAGGTGTTGTGATGGCGCAGACCATGAAAGTAAGAAAGGGCGACGTCGTCCAGATTCTCTCGGGAAAGGACCGAGGCAAGCAGGGCCGCATCATCGAGGCGGACCCGAAGAAGCGCCGCGTCCTCGTCGAGAACCTGAACACGGTGCACCGCCATCGCAAGCCCAGGCCGATGAAGGATTCGAGCCGGATGGGCCAGACGCAGATCCAGCCCGGAGGCATCTTCGAGCTCTCGGCGCCGGTGGACGTGTCCAACGTGATGGTGGTCTGCCCGACCTGCAACCGCGCGACCCGCGTCGGCTACGAGTACCGCGACTCGAAGGACGGGCGCGTGAAGGTGCGCGTCTGCAAGCGCGCCGACTGCGGGGAGGTCCTCGATCGGTAATGGCGCCCCCCACCCTCACATCTCGCACTCTCCTAACGGCTGCAACGCGTCGCCTCGCGGCGTCCTCGGTCGCGTCCGTAGCCTCCGGCTACGGACGCTCCCCGCGTCCTTGCGACGCTCGCGTTTCGCCGTCGGAGAGCACGACCTGTTCGGGAGGTGACCGCTGATGGCTACGAAGACCAAGAAGCAGACCGAGAACGGCTACGTCGCCCGCCTCAAGCGGCAGTACGAGGAGGAGCTGCGGCCCGCGCTCAAGGAGCAGCTCGAGCTCAGCTCGATCATGGAGGCGCCGCGGATCGAGAAGATCACCGTGAACATGGGCGTCGGCGAGGCGAAGACGAATGCCAAGGCTCTCGACAGCGCCGTCGAGGAGCTGACGACGATCACCGGCCAGCGCGCGCAGGTCACCCGCGCGAAGAAGTCGATCGCCGGCTTCAAGATCCGCGAAGGCATGCCGATCGGAGCGAAGGCGACCCTGCGCGGCGTGCGCATGTACGAGTTCCTCGACCGGCTCGTCTCGATCGCCCTGCCGCGGATCCGCGACTTCCGCGGCCTCTCGGCCCGGAGCTTCGACGGGCGCGGCAACTACTCGATCGGGATCCGCGAGCAGATCATCTTCCCGGAGATCAACTACGACGACGTGCAGGAGGTCCGCGGCCTCGACGTCGTCATCACCACCTCGGCGAAGACGGACGAGGAGGGGCTCGCGTTGTTGCGCGGGCTCGGCCTCCCGTTCCGCACGGACGAAAGCTAGGAGGAGCATGGCCAAGAAGAGCCTGATCGCGAAGGCCGCCCGCCCGCAGAAGTACAAGACGCGGGTCTACAGCCGGTGCAACCGGTGCGGGCGCCCGCGAGCGGTGTACAAGAAGTTCGGTCTCTGCCGGATCTGCCTGCGCGACCTCGCGCACGAGGGCTTCATCCCGGGCATGACCAAGTCGAGCTGGTGAGGAAGAGGTACCGATGCTGAACGACCCGATCTCCGACATGCTGACCAGGATCCGGAACGCCAACCAGGCGCTCCTCGAGACGACCACGATGCCGGCCTCTCGCATGAAGGTCGAGATCGCCCGGGTGCTCAAGGACGAGGGCTACATCAAGGACTACCGCGTCGAGCGCGGCGAGGCCTTCGATACCCTGACCGTCGAGCTCAAGTACGGGCGGAGCCGCGAGCGCGTCATCACCGACCTGCGCCGTATCTCCAAGCCCGGACGTCGTGTCTACGCACGCAAGGACCGCCTGCCGCGTGTCCTCGGCGGGATGGGCACGGCGATCATGTCCACGTCTAGGGGTCTCGTCACCAGCCGGACGGCGCAGGAGCTCGGCGTCGGCGGCGAGGTGCTCTGCTTCGTCTGGTAGCTGCATGTCGCGAATTGGCAACACACCCATCGAGCTTCCCGCCGGCGTCTCGGTATCGATCTCCCCTGGCCGTGTGATGGTCAACGGCCCCCTGGGCGAGCTTTCCCAGAACGTGCCTCCGCGGATCTCGATCGAGCAGCGCGACGGCGAGCTGGTCGTCACGCGCCCGACGGAGCGCGGGGAAGACCGGGCGTTGCACGGGCTCACGCGCTCGCTAGTCGCCAACATGGTCGAGGGCGTCACCAAGGGCTTCGAGAAGGCCCTGGAGGTCCAGGGCGTCGGCTACCGGGCCGCCATGCGCGGCGCCGATCTGGAGCTCAACGTCGGCTTCTCGCACCCGGTCGTCAAGAAGGCGCCGCAGGGCATCACCTTCGAGGTGCCCCAGGCGACTCAGATCCTCGTCAAGGGCATCGACAAGCAGCAAGTCGGGCAGGTGGCCGCCGAGGTGCGCGCCGTGCGCCCGCCGGAGCCGTACAAGGGCAAGGGCATCCGCTATGCGGGCGAGTACGTCCGACGCAAGGTCGGGAAGCGAGCCTAGTGCTCCACTAATGGCAACCCTCACCGTCAGACAGGCACGCGAGCGCCGCCACCGGCGGGTCCGCAACAAGATCATCGGCACCGCCGGGCGGCCGCGCCTCACCGTGCACCGCTCCAACCGAGGCATCGAGGCGCAGCTGATCGACGACGTCGACGGTACGACGCTCGCGTCGGCCAGCCATCTCGGGCTCGCGAAGAGCTTCAAGGGCACGAAGAGCGAGCAGGGCGCCGAGGTGGGGAAGCTGCTGGCGGCGTCCGCGAAGAAGGCCGGCATCGAGACGGTCGTCTTCGACCGAAGCGGCTACCTCTACCACGGCCGCGTCAAGGCGCTCGCCGACGGCGCGCGCGAAGGAGGACTCAAGTTCTGATGGCAATCGACGTCCAGCAGGTGCGTGACCGCGAGATCGACGCGCGTGAGCTCAAGGAGCGCGTCGTCGAGATCAACCGTGTGGCCAAGGTCGTCAAGGGCGGCCGGCGCTTCTCGTTCACGGCGCTCGTCGTCATCGGCGACGAGGTCGACCGTGTCGGCGTCGGCTACGGGAAGGCGCGCGAAGTCCCGCTCGCCATCTCGAAGGCGGTCGACGACGCGAAGAAGAACCTCTTCCAGGTTCCCAAGCACGGAACGACCATCACCCACGAGGTGCTGGGCCGCTCGGACGCCGCGCGCGTCCTCCTGCGCCCCGCGAGCGAGGGGACGGGCGTCATCGCCGGCGGCGGCGTTCGCGCCGTGCTCGAGCTGGCGGGCATCCGGGACATCCTCGCCAAGAGCCTCGGTAATCCGAATCCCATCAATCTCCTCAAGGCGACGGTGAACGGGCTTCAGAGCCTGCGCCGGCCCGAAGAGGTCGGGCGCATTCGCGGCAAGCGGGTCGAGGAGATTCTCTTCCCGCGCGAGGCTCCCGAGACCGAAGCCACGACCGAGGCGCCCGTTTCCGAGGAAGCGGCGGCACCCGAGACCCCCGATGACCAAGTTGCGGATAACCCAAACACGTAGTCAGATCGGCCAGACGGAGCGCCACCGCGGCACGCTGCGCGCGCTCGGCCTCGGCAAGATCGGCAGGACGACCGAGCGCGAGGACAATGCGGAGACGCAGGGGATGCTCCGCAAGGTCAAACACCTCGTGAAGGTGGAGGAGGCGTAGTGCCGCCCGGGCAATCTGACGACGAGCTGAACCTCTCGAACCTGAAGCCCGCCCAGAAGCGCCGCGCGCGCAAGCGCGTCGGCCGGGGCATGGGCTCGGGCAAGGGCCGCTACTCCGGCCGGGGTGTCAAGGGCCAGAAGGCGCGCTCCGGCTCGCACACGATGCGACCCGGCTTCGAGGGCGGCCAGATGCCCATCTACATGCGCCTCCCCAAGCAGCGCGGCCCGTACTCGAAGGACGCGATGCCGATGGGGCCGCACCGCACGCGGACCGTGCCGGTCAACCTCCGCGACCTCGAGCGCGTCTTCGAAGACGGCGCCGAGGCGACGCTCGAGGCGATGGTCGAGAAGGGCCTGATCAAGGACATTCGCACCGACGTCAAGGTGCTCGGGCAGGGCGAGCTGACGAAGAAGCTCGCCGTCACCGCCCACTCGTTCTCGGCGAGCGCGCGGGAGAAGATCGAGCAGGCCGGCGGCTCCGCGACCGCGCTTCGCCCGCCGCGGGAGGAGAAGAAGCGCCGCCGGAAGGCCGCCGCCGAGGAGCCGGAGGCCGAGGCGACCGAGGCCGAGGAGCAGCCCGAAGAGCCCGCAGAGGAGACGACCGAGTAGATGTTCTCTTGGCTCACCAATGCGTGGAGGGTCCCGGAGCTTCGGCGCCGGCTGCTCTTCACGGCGGCGATCCTGGCGCTCTACCGCCTGGGCAGCTGGATCCCCGTTCCCGGAGTCGACTCCGACCAGATCGAGCAGTACTTCGAGGGCCAGAGCGGCACGATCCTCGGCCTTCTGAACATCTTCTCGGGAGGCGCGCTCTCGCAGTTCGCCGTCTTCGCGCTCGGGATCATGCCGTACATCACGGCGTCGATCATCCTCCAGCTGATGACCGTGGTCGTCCCGAAGCTCGAGCAGCTGCAGAAAGAAGGTGAGGCCGGCTACGCGAAGATCAATCAGTACACGCGCTACCTGACGGTCGTGCTCGCGGCGCTCCAGGCGGCGGGCTACTCGTATCTCTTCAGCCGCCAGGGCGCACTCGATTTGACCGCCGGCCGCTTCGTGCTGATCGTCGTCTCGCTGACGGCGGGCACGACGCTGCTCATGTGGATGGGCGAGCTGATCACGAAGCGCGGGGTCGGCAACGGCATCTCGCTCCTCATCTTCGCCTCGATCCTGGCCGGCCTCCCCGGCGGCCTGCGCGCCTGGTGGGCCGGAGACTCGTTCGAGCGGCTCATGTTCCCGCTGATCGCGCTCGCGATCATCGTCGCCGTCGTCTTCGTGCAGGAGGGCCAGCGCCGGATCCCGATCCAGTACGCGAAGCGCATGGTCGGCCGACGCATGACCGCGGGCGGCTCGACCTACATGCCGCTGCGCGTGAACATGGCCGGTGTCATCCCGATCATCTTCGCGGCGGCGATCATGGCCTTCCCGCCGACGATCGCCCAGTTCTTCCCGCAGACGCAGACATTCATCAACGAGAACTTCTCGCCGACGGCCCTGCCCTACCTGATGCTGCAGGGTTTCATGATCGTGATCTTTACGTACTTCTACACCGCGGTCCAGTTCAACCCGATCGACCAGGCCGACAACCTGCGCAAGCACGGCGGCTACATCCCCGGCATCCGGCCGGGGCCGCCCACGGCGCAGTACCTGGACCGCGTGCTCACCCGCCTCACGCTTCCCGGTGCGCTCTATCTCGCGCTGGTGGCGACGCTGCCGACGCTCTTCATCCGCTACGGCGGCTTCTCGCAGGCGACCTCGGCCGCGCTCGGCGGGACCTCGATCCTCATCGTGGTGGGCGTCGCGCTCGACACCATGCGCCAGATGGAGTCGCAGATGATGATGCGCCACTACGAGGGCTTCCTCAGGTAGCGCGGATGGCTCTGGACGTCGTCATCCTCGGCCCTCCGGGGGCCGGCAAGGGCACCCAGGGGAAGCTGATCGCGGCCGAGGCCGGGATCCCGCACATCAACACGGGCGACATGTTCCGTGCCGAGTGCGCCGCCGGCTCCGAGCTCGGCGAGCAGGTGAAGACGATCCTCGACAACGGCGACCTCGTTCCCGACGAGCTCACGATCGAGGTCGTGCGCGCACGGCTCGACCAGGACGACACGACGAACGGCTTCATCCTCGATGGATTTCCCCGCACGCTGGCCCAGGCCGAGGCGCTCGACCGGGTGCTCGCCGAGATCGACCGGGGCGAGCTCTCGGCCGTCCTCGACTTCGAGCTCCCGGACGAGATCGCCGTCGAGCGTCTGCTCGGACGCGCGGCCGTGGAGGGGCGAAGCGACGACCTGCCCGATCTGATCCGGCACCGGCTCGACGTCTACCACGAGAAGACCGAGCCGCTCGTCGAGTACTACCGGACGCGGGGGCTCCTCGTCCCCATCCACGCAGACCGCTCCGTCGAGGAGGTCTTCTCCGAAGTTCAGCAGGTGCTCGAGGCGGCATCGACGCGATGATCATTCGCAAGTCCGAGTCCGAGATCGAGACGATGAGCCGCGCGGGCCAGGTCGTGGCGGAGACGCTCGACCTGCTCGGGCGGCTGACCAAGTCAGGTGTGACCACGGCCGAGCTGGACGAGGCGGCGGAAACTCACATCCGCTCCGAGGGCGGCGTTCCGACGTTCAAGGGCTACCGCGGCTTCCCGGCGGCCATCTGCACCTCTCCGAACTCGATGGTCGTCCACGGCATCCCGGGGCCGTACACCCTCGAGGAGGGTGACGTGATCTCGGTCGACGTCGGCGTGACCCTCGACGGCTTCGTGGCCGACTCCGCCTACACGTTTCCCGTGGGCGAGGTCGACGACGAGGCCGAGCGGCTGCTCGACGTCGGCCGGGCGGCGCTCGCCGCCGGCATCGAGCAGGCTCGGGCCGGCAACCACGTCCAGGACATCTCGGCCGCCGTCCAGCGCACTACCGAGGCAGCGGGATTCTCGGTCGTCCGCTCCCTCGTCGGGCACGGGATCGGCCGGTCGATGCACGAGGAGCCTCAGGTGCCGAACTTCGGCGAGCCGGGGCAGGGGCCACTGCTCCGGCCCGGCATGACGCTCGCGATCGAGCCGATGATCAACGCCGGCGGTCCCGACGTGTGGATGGCGGACGACCGCTGGTCGATCTCGACCGACGACGACTCGCTCTCCGCCCACTTCGAGCACACGGTGGCGATCACCGACAACGGCCCGCTCGTGCTCACGAAACCGGGGCGGAAGTGAGCCTAAGAGCTCCTAACGCAAATGAGGAGCGATGCGCCATCATCACGTTAGGAACACTAGAGGCCTTTGCTACCATGCACGTTCGCGGCTCGTCCGCGTTTTTGCGTGGTCGCCGCGCGACCCCCGATTTCCCATGAAGGTACGTCCATCCGTCAAGCCGATGTGTGACCGCTGCCGCGTGATCAAGCGGCACGGCAAGGTGCTGGTCATCTGCTCGAACCCGCGGCACAAGCAGCGGCAGGGCTAGGAGCGAAGGAGAAGAGTT
>Ga0081538_10004300_pt1 | contig 13167 bp, 16 predicted proteins | sample TabmetS5T2R1_FD_71022 | JGI IMG/M metagenome (GOLD analysis project Ga0081538, IMG submission 71022) | Tabebuia heterophylla rhizosphere microbial communities from the University of Puerto Rico - S5T2R1 | ecosystem: Host-associated > Plants > Roots > Rhizosphere ...
CGGCCTTCAGCGTCGGACAAGAAAACGACCTTACCGCGCGCCCGCACTTCCTGCAGATTAGAGGCGGTCTTGTCGAACAGGGCGACCGGTCGGTGTTTTATCTCGCCGGCCGCGTAGTCTCGGCGTGGACATAGGAGCTTTCCTTGAGCTTCAGCGCTCCTTCCAAGGCGATCGGATAGGATATGCCCCCCGCCCCAGGAACAGTGCGGCTTACCACCTATGGTCAACTCGCCAGATAGGGATTGGCGCGCCACACTCGCCCACCACCGCGATTCGACCTGGGAACAGCGAAGGGCGTAGGTATCTTTTCGCGCGGCCTGGGCAATGCGGTGCGGCAGGCGCATAGCTCACACCTCCAGCGCAGTCTAGAAGGTTTAGGGACGGGCCGGTGAGTGCGTAGGGTACCTGACTTCTTTATTGTCGGAGCTCCCAAGTGCGGCACCACGGCGCTTTACCATTACCTGTCCATGCATCCGCGCATCTACATGCCTGCGCTGAAGGAACCGCACTACTTTTGTAGAGATTTCCCGAAATTCGGAAAAATCCACGATCTTCATTCATATCTAAACCTGTTCGAGCGTGCTCCCGCCAACGCTCGTACTGGTGAGGCCTCGGTCTGGTACCTTTTCTCGAACTGCGCGATCCCGCAGATCATGGAGGCAAATCCGAGGGCGCGAATCATCGTGATGTTGCGCAATCCGGTCACGATGGTCAAATCCCTGCATCGCCAGCTGATCCTCAGCCTGCGCGAGGACATAGAGGACTTTGAGGCCGCATGGCGCGCCCAGTACGATCGACGGCAGGGCAAGCGGCTACCGCTTTATTGCCCTGAGCCGCTGCATTTGCAGTACGGCGACGTTTGTCGTTACTCCCATCAGGTCGAAAGAATGCTCCGTGTCGTCCCGACGGCGCAGCTCAAGATCCTGATCTATGAGGAGTTCTTCGATAATATTCGTGCTCAGTACGATGCGGTGACCGAGTTCCTAGACGTCGAGCGCGACGGCCGCACGGTTTTCCCGCCCATTAATGTGGCGCGTGAGCCGAAAAGCAGCTGGCTCTGGCATCTCATTCGGCGGCCGCCGTTCCCCCTGGATCGATTGCACGCTCCCGCACAGTCACTCGCTCGCCTGCTTGGGCTGCGGCCGATCAAACTCTTGAATGAGCTGGACTCCCGAGCCGCCACGAAAGTTCCGTTGGATCCTGCCTTCGAGCGCGAGCTTTACGAGTTCTTCGCGGGCGACGTTGCGGCTTTGGAAAAGCTGCTTGGCCGCGCGTTGCCGTGGAAGGCAACAATCGGTCCGCCGAGCCAAGTGGCAAACGGGACCTCCGCGTTACGGGAAAGGACGCCAAATCACGCGAGCTAGGTCCGCTAGGTGAAATCGGAGCCGTTGGTCAGAAGGCAACGTTCGTCACAAGGAGCACCTGATATCCGACGCAGCGGGCAACTGTTCAAGAGCACACTCAGGGAGTCCTTCTTCGGGCTGCGACGGCAGATTCGCGGGGCAGCCACGAGCAATCGGTTGCTCCCAGACTTCATCATTGTAGGGGCACAGAAGGCCGGCACGAGTTCGCTCTATCACTACTTGGCGCAACACCCCGACATCGCGCCCGCCTTGGACAAGGAGATTCATTTTTTCGACCACTATTTCGCCCGTGGCATAGACTGGTACCGGACCAATTTTGCAACCTCCTGGTATCTGGACTACAGCAAACGTTGGCATGGTCGCCGCATCATCACCGGAGAGGCGAGCCCGTACTACTTTTTCCATCCCCATGCCCCGGAGCGGATCGCCAGCACTCTTCCCTCCGTCAAGCTGATCGCAATGCTCAGAAATCCGTTGAACAGGGCTTTTTCTCACTATCAACATGAGGTTGAAGCGGGGCGTGAGAGATTGTCATTCGAGGACGCAATTCGGGCAGAACCGGAACGTCTTGCCGGAGAGGTCGACAAGATCATGCAGGATCCTCATTACAGGAGTTTCAACCACATCCATTTCTCATATCTTTCCCGCGGCATCTATGTGGATCAATTGCAGGCTTGGAAGCGCCATTTCCCCGACGGGCAAATGCTGATCCTGAACAGCGAGCGCTTCTTCGCAGACCCCGCAGCCGGCACCCGGCAAGTCATCCAATTCCTGGGTCTGCCGGATGTGCAAATTCGGGATTTCCAAGCACGAAATACCCGCAGTTACTCGAGAATGAACCCACGCACACGCAAGTACCTCATTGACTACTTTGCGCCCTACAATCAGAAGCTCTACGAGCTTCTAGGCGCCCGTTTCCACTGGGACGCTTAACCGGATTGTTGAAAGGACGCGACGCGGCGACGATTTGGGATTCCGGTTTTCGCCGGTTCGTGATTCTCCGCCGCCTTCGTGAGATACGTTGTTCGACAGCAAGCGCCGCTGAGCAGCGCTTACGAAATCCCCCGCGCCTGCAGCGCGTCTTCGACCACGGCGCAGATCTCCTTGAGCGAGAACGGCTTCGAGACCACGCGGTCGATCAGGGCGTCGAGGTTGTGGGCGCGCTGGCGCTCGGCGGCGAAGCCGGTCATCAGCACGACTGGCAGGGCCGGACGATCCTTTGTGGCCTTGAGGGCGAGGGCGATGCCGTCCATGCCGGGCATCACGATGTCGGTCAGCAGCAGGTCGTACGGAGTCTCTTCCAGCGCCGCGAGCGCGGAGCCGCCGTCGCCCACCGCGGTCACGTTGTGGCCGTGATAGGCGAGCGCGCGCTTCACGAACTCGCGCACCGCTTCGTCGTCTTCCGCCAGCAGAATTGCTGCCACCGATTCACCGTCTGATTGGCCGGCGTCTTCCGGGTTGTCCCCACATCCTGGTTGCCGGTCTAGCCCATCAGTCATTCTGGCTCAACTCATCCTTCCTACCAGGGCTTGGGAAGCGCCCCGCGCACGGCTGAAAGGATAGTCGGCCCGCTCTTAAGATTTGGTGGATCAGCCGTCGGCCACGCTGAGCACCGCGCTGGCGGCGTTTGGCGGCCAATTGTCGAAAGATTTCTTAAAGTTAATGTTTTGTCCTGGCTCGAGAACCAGCTCCTGCAAGCGGAAACGCAGCGGTTCCATCTGGCTGCCCACGTCGTCGATCGGGATCACCATCAAGGTCGGCGCGTTCACCGGGTACTGCGACAGATTGAAGATGGTGGCGGTGAGATCGATGACGTTCTGACCGGTGGCTTCGTCGCGCGTGATCTTCGCGACGAAATTCGAGATCTCGAGGTCCGCCGCCGGATTGTCGGTGGAGAGCTTGAGCAGCGAGTAGATCACGTCGGCGCCGGGCACCGTGCGCGAGATCACGTCGCGGAACACGTAGGCGGCGATCAGCAGGCCGATCACCAGCCCCGCGACCAGGATGAGTCCGAGATTGGAGCTGCGCTTGGCCGGGCGCATGGGCCGCATTCTCGGCGGCACCGTGATGGGTCCAGGCGACGTGCGCCGCGCCAGGCGCGCGATTGGATTGGGTTGCTGCTTGGCTTCGGGCCGCTTTCCGGTGACCTGCTCGGCGATGGCGGCGAGGGACTGCGCCATCTCGGCCGCCGTCTCCGGCGGCGAGGGTGGGTGGGTTTCGACCTCTTCGGGCGGTGGCGGCAGCGACTCGACAACTGGCGGGGCCGGCTCGGGCGGCAAGGGCTCGGGGGGAGCCGGTTCCGGGGCCGCGATCTGCGCCGGATCCTCGTAGCCTTCCGGCATCTGTCGCCAGCGATGCTCGCACTTGGCACAGCGCACGTTGCGGCCCGCTGGCAGCAGCTTGGCTGAGTCCAGGTTGAACCGGGCACCGCAGGACGGGCAGGCGATGATCACGCTTTTCTCGGTCCCCCTTTAACCGCCCCAAAAAAGGCAAGCGCTTCCCAAAGGTTATAGTTCTGGGCCGTCCGACCGGGCAAGCCTGGACCTGACGCGGGCGAGCGTGCAATCCTGCCTGTCTTGAGGGCGAATCGGGTAGTTACTAGGCGGTTTAGGGGCCAGGAAGAGTGGTTTTGTTCGACGGCGTCGCCGTGCGATATGGCGCTGGGCCGGAAGTGCTGCGCGGCATCTCCTTCACCCTGGCGCCGGGCTCGTTCCACTTCCTGGTGGGGCCGAGCGGCGCCGGCAAGTCCTCGCTGCTCAAGCTGATCTATCTCGGCCTGCGCCCGGCCGCCGGCCGGGTCGAGCTGTTCGGCCGCGACGTCTCCGTCCTCAAGCGCTCCGACTACCCCGCCATGCGCCGCCGCATCGGGGTGGTGTTCCAGGATTTCCGGCTGATCGAGCACCTCTCGGCCATGGACAACGTGGCGCTGCCCCTGCGCATCGCCGGGGTGCGCGAGACCGATATCAAGCGCCACGTGCCGGAGCTGCTGTCCTGGGTCGGCCTCAAGCATCACCTCGACGCCCTGCCCGCCACCCTCTCCGGCGGGCAGCAGCAGCGCGTGGCGATCGCCCGCGCCGTCATCTCCCGCCCCAGCCTGCTGCTGGCGGACGAGCCGACCGGCAATGTCGACGATGGCATCGGCGTGCGCCTGATGTACCTGTTCGAGGAACTGAACAAGATGGGCACGACCGTGGTGATCGCGACCCACAACGAAGGGCTGGTCGGCCGCTTCACGCACCGCCAGTTGCGCATCGCGCAGGGCACGGTGAAGCTGGTCGATCCTTCCGGGCAAGCGGTCGCCGCCGAGGAGCATTCGGAGGCTGCCTATGCCGCCGAACCCGAGCCGCAGGAGAGCGCCTGAGCCATGCTGCGCTTCCGCACCGACCTGCCGCTCGACCGCGACACCACCGCGCGCTTCCTGCCGTGGATCATCGGCTTCATGGTCTATCTGGCCATGATCGCGGCGACGGTTGCGCTGCTGGTCGATCACGTGACCCAGCGCTGGCAGCGCGACTTGAGCGGCCAGCTGACGGTCGAGCTGCCCGGCATCGCCGGCGAGGACGCCGCCCAGCGCAAGCAGCGGGTCGATGCGGCGATGGAGGAGATCACCGACACCAACGGCATCGTCGGCACGCGCCTGCTGGACGAGGCCGAGGTGAAGCGCTTGCTGCAGCCCTGGCTGGGCGATCAGGCCGACCAGCTCGGCGTCACGCTGCCCGACCTGGTGGCGGTGTCGCTGCAGCCCGACATCCGCCCGAACCTCTCGGAGCTGGCCGCGCGCCTGCAGGAAGTCTCGCCCGGCGCCGCGATCGACGATCATGCGCAATTCAATGCCGGCGCGCTCAATTTCCTGCGCACCATCGAAGTGCTGGCGCTCAGCCTGCTGGCGTTGGTGCTGATCGCGACCGCCGGCGTGGTCGCCTTTGTCGCGCGCGCCGGGCTTTCGATCCACCGCCGCATCGTGGAGATCGTGCACCTGGTCGGCGCGCACGATTCGTATGTCGCGCGCCAGTTCCAGGCCCAGGCCTTCCGCTACGGCTTCATGGGCGCCTTCATCGGCTCGCTGCTGGCGGCGGCGACCTTGCTGTCGGCCGGCGTGTTCGCCGCCCGCGGCGCCGCGCCGATGAGCGCCGCGGTCAAGGCGTTCGAGCCCTGGATGATCTGGCCTCTCGCCCTCATCCCGCTTTTCGCAGTGCTGATCGCCATGGTCACCGTGCGCCTCGCCGTGCTCCAGGCGCTGCGAAGGATGGCGTATTGAGCCGCCATCTTTGCCGCCCTCCTTGCTGTCATCCCGGCCAAGCCGCGAAGCGGCGCAGAGCCGGGACCCATGCAATTCCTCCGCGACGCCGATCGATCGCATGGGTCCCGGCTCTCGCTGCGCTCGGCCGGGATGACAGGAAAGAGGATTACCTGCTAAGACCCATCGCCGATGAGGAGCGCGCGAATCAGTTTCAAGGATCAGCACCCGCCGGGCTTCGGCCGGCGGATTCTGCATGTGCTGCTGCTGATCCTGGTGCTGTGGCTGGGCGGGTTCCTGGCGTTCGCCGCCGCCATCCCGGCCACGGTGCGCGATCCTGAGCAGCCGGTCGATGCGATCGTGGTGCTGACCGGCGGCGATGTGCGCCTGGCGGAAGGCTTCGCGCTGCTGGACAAGGGCCTCGCCAAGAAGATGCTGATCTCCGGCGTCTCCAACGGCGTCGACATGCCGATGCTGCTGCAGACCCTGAACGGCGCCACGCAGCCGAGCCAGGCCGTGCTCGATTGCTGCGTCACCCTCGGCTACGACGCGCGTTCGACCGAGGGCAACGCGCGCGAGAGCCTGCGCTGGCTGGGCGAGAACAACTTCACCACCATCCGCCTGGTGACGGCGAACTACCACATGAACCGCAGCCTGCTCGAATTCCGCCGCGTGATGCCGCAGATCACCATCATCGCCAACCCGGTGTTCCCGCGCCAGGTGCAGGACCCCTACTGGTTCGCGCAGCCGAGCACGGTGTTCCTGCTGTTCAACGAGTATCACAAGTACCTGGTGGCGGCGGCGCGCGGGAAGATCTCGGATGCGGGCAACAGCATCGCGGGACTCAGCAACCGCATCGCCGCGATGGCGGGGCTCTGAGGCAGGCGTGCCCCTCCTCCGCTCCATCCTGTTCAACGTCAGCTACCTGCTGTGGTCCGCGTTCATGCACGTCGTCTGCCTGCCGCTGCTGCTGGCGCCGGCATCGTGGGTGTGGAAGGCGGCGCATCTGTGGATCGACGGCACGCTTTTCCTGCTCAAGCTGTTCTGCGGCCTCGATCATCGCGAGTTCGGCCTCGAGCACTTGCCGAAGGGCCCCGCCATCATCGCGGCCAAGCATCAATCGGCGTGGGAAACGCTGTTCCTCTCGCGCCGCCTCAATCATCCCGCCTTCATCCTGAAGCGCGAGCTGCTCAGCATTCCCCTATTCGGCTGGTTCATCCGCAAGGTCGGCATGATCGCGGTCGACCGGGCCGGCAAGGCCGCCGCGCTCAAGAAGATGGTGCGCGACGCCAACGACGCGTTCAGCGCGGGCCGGCAGATCATCATCTTCCCCGAAGGCACCCGCGTCGCCCCCGGCGAGCACAAGCCGTACCAGCCCGGCATCGCCGCGCTCTACGGCCAGCTCAACGTGCCGGTGGTGCCGGTGGCGCTCAATTCCGGCCTGTTCTGGGGCAAAAAGGCCTGGGTCAAGAAGCCGGGCAAGATCGCGATCGAATACCTGCCGCCGATCCCGCCCGGCCTCGACCGCAGGGCCTTCATGGCCGAACTGGAAGCACGCCTGGAACCGGCGGCGAAGAAGCTGCTCAACGGCCCCGTGTAGACCTTCGGCGAGATCCGACTTTGCGCTCTTGCAGCAACCGCTCGATCGCCTTCATCCGCCGCTGCGGGGCTTTCCAGCCACTCGCTCGCATCCGATCGATCAGCCAGCGCGCATACTGGCGGAGGCTGCGGTCCATTTCTTCCTGCATTTCATGATTATGGTACGATGCCCGCGAATGCCTGGGCAGCTGCCGTCGAAGAAAGTCGAAAGCCTCGTCATTCCGGCCCAGCAGGTGCAAGCCCGCCGCGATCGGGACAAAGGATCTCGTGCGATCCTCGTCTTTCAGCATCTCGGCCACGATCCCTTCCAGCGTTTGGCATCGCCGCATGTAAGGAAGCACGATCCGTCTGATGGCCGTCTGTATCCGCGGTACGTATCGAGGAGTGTCTTTCGGCGCTACGAACATCCACTCGCGCATGACATTCGGGTAAGGCCTGCCTGGCTGTCGACCCACCAGATACGTGTAGCACGTCAACGTGGGCTTGAAGATTCCTTCAATCGCTTTGGGTTTGAAGAGGCCGTCGCACCCATCGAGATCGATGCTCGCCTCTTCGACGAAACGCATGATGCCTTCGTGGCGAACGCCATAGATCGGGGCAAGGTGCCAGCCGTACCATGTCTTGGCGATAAAGGCTCCGAGCACATCCTCGTTCATTCGCCAGGTGTATGCGGGTCCGATGGCCGCGACGATCGGGTCGTCGATGGATCGCTTTTTCTTGAAGCGGAAGCCGGTGTTCAGTCGCTGCCGCTTCTTGAACCCAGCTGCGAGCAGTGGAGTCACAACAGCGTCAATGACGGGTTGCAGGCGCTGGCGGGTCATTTCCCTTCTCCGTTCGCGCGCAGCCATGCGGCGAAAGCGTCCTCGTCGATCTCGCCCGCGGCGAGGCGCAGCATCGTGAGCACGCAGTCCTCGTCACTCGCGAACAGCGCCATGCCATTCAGATCGAGAAAGACTTCCGCCGCGACGAAGGCGGTGCGCTTGTTGCCGTCGACGAAGGGATGATTGCGCGCGAGGCCGAACGCATAGGCGGCGGCCAGTGCCGGGAGGTCCGCCTTCGCATCATATGCCAGCCGGTTCTGCGGACGCGCCAGCGCGGATTCGAGCAGCCCATCGTCGCGCACGCCGGTGCCGCCGCCATGCTCGGCCAGCTGCTCGTCATGGATCGCAAGGATGAGCGCCCTGGAGAGCCATTCCGGTTCCGTCACTTGGCAAGCTCGCGCAGGACGTTGCGGCGCTTTTTCATGATCCTGCGCGCGGCTTCCATCTGGCGCTCGAATTCGGGATCGTAGGGAGCGACGCGGTAGCCGTCTTCGGTTTCGATCCCGAACACCTCGTCGCCCTTCACAACCTTCAGCTTGTTGGCGGCTTCCTTCGGCAGCATCAGGCAGAGCGAGTTGCCGATCTGAGCGACCTTGAACTTCATCATGGAACCGGCTCCGCGTTATAACAATTGTTATGACATAGTATGCTGGCACTGTCGGTCCGGCAAGACTGCTAGGCTCGACTCCTTCGGAGGTGGTTGAGTTGTCCACAAACGCTGTTTGCGACCTGACTGTGGCTTGTGTGGAAAATGTGGATAACTATATTTTCATGATGAGTGCCAATTATTTAGCTATCATCAGCTGTGGATAAGTTTGCCCGAGGGCTGTTGAACAAACGGCGAACAACCGAGTGGAGGGCATCCGGTTGTTCTGCTATGCTCTGCGCCCCGCGCAGGGGACGCGCGTGACAGGATTTTCAGGGTTGAGGAATTGGCGATGGCGCAGGTAGCCGCGATCTCGCAGCAGATCTGGGACATGAAATACCGGCTCAAGGGGCCGGACGGCGCGCCGGTCGACAAGACCATCGAGGACAGCTGGCGGCGGGTTGCCGAGGCGCTGGCCGAGGCCGAGCAGCCCGAGGATCGCGCCAAGTGGGCCGACGCGTTCTACGACGCCCTCTCCGGCTTCAAGTATCTGCCGGCCGGCCGGATCCTCGCCGGCGCCGGGGCCAAGCGCAACGTCACGCTCTTCAACTGCTTCGTCATGGGGACCATCCCCGACGATATGAGCGGCATCTTCGAGCATCTGCGCGAAGCGGCGCTCACCATGCAGCAGGGCGGCGGCATCGGCTACGACTTCTCCACCCTGCGGCCCAAGGGCGCGCCGGTGAAGGGCGTCGGCGCCGACGCGTCCGGCCCGCTCAGCTTCATGGACGTGTGGGACGCGATGTGCCGCACCATCATGTCCGCCGGCCACCGCCGCGGCGCCATGATGGCGACGCTGCGCTGCGATCATCCCGACATCGAGAATTTCATCGAGGCCAAGCAGCAGCCCGGCCGGCTGCGCATGTTCAACCTCTCGGTCCTGGTCACCGACGCCTTCATGCAGGCGGTGAAGGAGGACGGGCCGTGGGAGCTGAAGTTCAACGGCACCACCTTCCGCGTCGTCCGCGCGCGCGAGCTGTGGGACAAGATCATGCGCTCGACCTACGCCGCGGCCGAGCCGGGCGTGATCTTCATCGACCGCATCAACCGCGCCAACAACCTGCAATATTGCGAGACCATCCAGGCGACCAATCCATGCGGCGAGCAGCCACTGCCGCCGTACGGCGCGTGCCTGCTCGGCTCCATCAACCTGACGACGCTGATCCGCGAGCCCTTCACGCCCAACGCCCATCTCGACCTCGATGAGCTCGACCAGCTGGTGCGCGTCGCCGTGCGCATGATGGACAACGTGGTCGACATCTCCAACTTCCCGCTGGCGCAGCAGGTGCACGAGGCACGCTCCAAGCGGCGCATCGGCCTCGGCGTCACCGGCCTCGCCGACGCGCTCATCCTGTGCGAGGCGCGCTATGGCAGCGCGCGCTCGGTCGAGCTGACCGACCAGTGGATGCGCGCGCTGACCCGCTCGGCCTATCTCGCCTCCGTCGAGATCGCCAAGGAGAAAGGCCCCTTCCCGCTCTACGACCGCGATGCGTTCCTGAAGAGCGCATTCGTGCAGGGCCTCGGCCAGGATGTGCAGGACGCGATTGCCGCGCACGGCATCCGCAACGCGCTGGTGACCTCGATCGCGCCGACCGGCACCATCTCGCTGTTCGCGGACAACGTCTCGTCCGGCCTCGAGCCGGTGTTCAGCTTCAAATATACCCGCAACGTCCTCTTGCCCGACGGCTCGCGCCAGGCGGAGGAAGTGAGCGACCATGCCTATCGCCTCTATCGCCGCATCAAGGGCGAGGAGGCGCCGCTGCCCGACTATTTCGTCGATGCGCAGATCCTCTCGCCGCAGGACCACGTGCTGATGCAGGCGACGGTGCAGAAGCACATCGACTCTTCGATCTCCAAGACCATCAACTGCCCGGTCGACCTCTCGTTCGAGGCGTTCAAGGACGTCTACATGATGGCCTATGAGACCGGCTGCAAAGGCTGCACCACCTATCGCCCGAACGAGGTGACCGGCGCGGTGCTGGAGATCGCGAAGGAAAAGGACAAGGAGAAGGCGCGCCAGCCCGAGCTGCCGCTGAGCCTCAAGCCCGAATCCAGGGCGCAGGACATCTTCGAGGCCGGCGGCGTGGTCTACATGACCCAGCCGCTCGACCGGCCCGAGGCGCTGCCCGGCCAGACCTACAAGGTGCGCTGGCCGGAGAGCGACCACGCCATCTACATCACGCTCAACGACATCATCCAGGACGGGCGGCGCCGGCCGTTCGAGATCTTCATCAACTCCAAGAACATGGAGCACTACGCCTGGACCGTCGGCCTGACGCGCATGATCTCGGCGGTGTTCCGCCGCGGCGGCGACGTCTCGTTCGTGGTGGAAGAGCTGAAGGCGGTGTTCGACCCGCGCGGCGGCTCCTGGGTCGACGGCAAATACGTGCCCTCGCTCTTGGCCGCGATCGGCGACGTGATCGAGCGCCACATGATCGCCATCGGCTTCCTGCCCGACCCGCGCCGCGAGCAGGAAGAGCTGCAGCGCATGGCCGCGAGGAAGGTCGCCAATTTGGCGGACGGCCTCGGCAACGGCGACGCCGGCACCATGCGCATGCGCCACTGCCCGAAATGCAACTCACCCACGCTGATCCGGCAGGAGGGGTGCGATCTGTGCACGAGCTGCGGCTACAGCAAGTGCGGTTGAACCCGAAATTTGCAAGCAGATGACGTTCGGCAGTCGCGAAGTAAATTGGAACGCGATCAACCACGCCTATGGTCCGGCGAGCGATGTGCCCACGCTGATCGAGCGCGTGCGCGCAGACATTCCTGACATTGACGCCTGGCATGACCTCTGGAGTTGCCTGTGCCACCAGGGCACCGTCTACGCCGCAAGCTACGCAGCCCTGCCGCTGCTGCTAGATGTTGCCGAGACATCGCCGGCAGCAGGACGCTCGGACGCTCTTATCCTTATGGCCGCGATCATCACCGCCGATGATCTGCATGATGTTGAGCGCCCGCCAAGAGAGACTATGGATAGCATGGCACAGGCAGCGGCGCGGCTCACCGATACCTGCCTCCAAGCGATGGCCGGCGATACCGTCACCTTCCTCTACCTATTGGAGGCCGCCGCAGCCTTCGACGGCGATCTGATCTGGGGTCGCAACCTGCAGTATCTGTCCGATGGCGCCTACGACGGGCAGTGTCCCATCTGCAGTCAAGCCCTCCACTTCGCTGTTGGCGAGCGCTACGGATTCTTCGTTAGCGCGCAAGAATGGACTACGCCGCCCGAAGCGCGCGTCGCCATCCAGCCCGCCGATCCTGCGCGCCTGGCCGGTCGCGGTGCTTGGCTCCATGACCGAGCCGACCGGCACGGCCAAGCTGCTATTGCCACGTGGATCACGCATCTGTTTGGCACTACAACATGCCCGATATGTCACCAGCCATTCGAGGTATCGTCGGCCCTTTCGCTCCACTGAACTCAGCGGGAGTAGCGGAAGTGGAATAGCGGAAGTGGGGTCAGAGTCGATTTTCCTCGCTCACGCCGCATGCGGCTTGACCTCTTTCTTCACACGCGCCGCCAACTCGATCTCCGCGCATTCCAAATCATAGTGCGCCTGCAGATTGACCCACGACTGCGCGTCGGTTCCGAAGAACCGCGCGAGCCGCAGCGCCAGCTCCGCGTTGATCGGCCGCTTGCCATGCACCACGTCGTGGATGCGCGAGGCCGGCACCTTGATCGACTTTGCCAGGCGATACTGGGTGATGCCCATCGGCTTCAGGAAATCCTCAAGCAGCACTTCTCCCGGTGCAACTCGCATTCGTGTCTCCACGAAACCTTCCTTGACTGATGCTCTATGAATGCCATATACTTTTGGTATATATCAAGGAGTTTTCTTGATGGACGACGAAACCGCAAAGCTTTTCTGGACCGGCCGCTCTCAGGCCGTGCGGCTGCCAAAGGAGTACCGCTTCGAGGGCGAGGAAGTTCGCATCCGCCGCCACGGCTCGGCCGTCATCCTGGAGCCGGTGCCGAAGGATTGGTCGTGGCTGGACGCGATCTCCGGCCCGCTCGATCCGGACATGATCGAAGCCGCGCGCGAGCAGCCATCCGAGCAGAAACGGCCCGCACTGGACAAGCTGTTTCCGGAATGAGGTACCTGCTCGATACCAATACGCTGATCGCGATTCTCAACGACCGGCGCTCCAAGCCATCCAAGCGGCTGCGCCGGCATGCGCCGAGCGACGTCGTGACCAGCGCGATCGTGATCCATGAGCTCTATTTCGGAGCCTTCAAGAGCGGCCGTCCCACTGACAATGTTGCTCGTCTGGACGAACTGCAAATCCACGCGCTTGTACTTGATCGTGAAGACGCACGATCCGCTGGCGAGATCCGCGCTTCGCTGAAGAAGTCCGGGACGCCCATCGGGCCCTACGACATCCTGATCGCCGGCCAGGCGCTCGCACGAAATCTCGTTCTCGTCACCAACAACACGCGAGAATTCGCCCGCGTTGGCGGCCTGGAGATCGAAGACTGGCATCGCTAGGCGCTAACACGAC
>Ga0081538_10004301_pt1 | contig 13166 bp, 15 predicted proteins | sample TabmetS5T2R1_FD_71022 | JGI IMG/M metagenome (GOLD analysis project Ga0081538, IMG submission 71022) | Tabebuia heterophylla rhizosphere microbial communities from the University of Puerto Rico - S5T2R1 | ecosystem: Host-associated > Plants > Roots > Rhizosphere ...
CGACCACGGCGCTGACGAACTGGGCCCAGACCACCCAGGCCAGCACGGCGAGCGCCTTGGGGAAGACCTCGTCGGGGATGGTCGGCCTGGTGAGGGCGTCGCCGAGCTCCCTAAGGGAGGGCAGCGCGTGCGGCAGGGGCCACCCGATGATTTCCCAGAGGACGACGGGGAGGCCCACCACCACGAGCAGCAGACCAGCAAGGGCGCACAACCCGCGGGCCATTTCCCTGGATCGGTGGCGGCGGAGGCGCCGCCTGGCGTCTGCTGGCATCACGGGTCCTCACTGGTCACGCCGTGGACGCTTCGGGCGCTCGCCGCAACGCTGCCGGTGGCGCCGCCGATCCCAATGACACGCAGGATGATGGTCGGTTGGGACCAGCGGACGTCGACGTCGACGGTGTCGCCGTGGACACGGGCGGCGCCGCTGTAGCCGGCGCGGCCGAGGTAGGCCAGGGCGGCCGCCCGGGCGGCTGGCGGGTCGAGCCGGTGGGGCCCGCCGGCGCGGACCGAGGCGATGCTGACCTCCTGGGCGCCGGCCCGAGCGGCCTGCTCGGCGGTGTTGATCGCCCGCCGCTTGCTGGCCAGGATCATGCCGCCGTCATAGACAAGCCCGGCGACCAGGAGGAGGGCGACGGCAAAGATGGCCACCATGGCCGTGACCGACCCGGCCTCGTCGGTGTGAGGCCGGCGGCTGGTGCGCGCGCTCATTGGAGGACGCCCCGGAAGCGGTCCACGGGTGCGGTGTAGCGGCCGTGCAGGGTTTGGGAGCCCGGTACCCCAAGCAGGCCGAGGTCGCTGAGCGCGGCCGTGCAGGCAACCTCCACGGTGACGGCCCCGCCGGGCTGGAACCCCGAGGTGTCGGTGGCCACCGCGAAGCCGCGGCAGGAGATCCCGGCGTTGGTGAGCGTGGCTGCGGCAGCCTGGCGGGCGTTACCGGTCGCGGCGCCTGGCGAGCGGGCGATCGACGCCGCCCTGGCGGCGTCGCGGGCGGCGCTGTCAGCCTCGCCGTGGGCAAGGGCCAGGCGGCCGCCGAAGACCACCAACAGCATGAACAGGAGCAGCGCCGGCGTCACGATCGCTACCTCGAGCGTCGCCGAGCCCTGCTCGTGGGGTCGTCGGGGCGCGGTCATTCGTCAGCTCCCCGGAAGCGCTCGACCGGACCCTGGGAGACTTGGCGGATCGGCAGCCGCAACCCGGGGACAACGTTCCGGGCCTGCCCCGAGACCTCGACGCGGGCCACGTCCAGGTTGCGCGAGGCGCTCACCTTGGGGTTGACGATGACCGATGGGCCGAGGTCGCGCACGAAGCGTTCCGCCCGGGCGGCCCCGGCCGCGGCCGTTCCGGTATCGACACGGGCGGCTCTCGCACCCTCCTCGGCCGCCGCCAGGGCCACATGGCGGGCGTGGTACCAGAAGGCGAACTGGAAGACCAGCATCAGGGTCAAGATGAGCAGCGGAAAGACGATGACGACCTCGACGGTCGAGGACCCATCCTCCGCCTTGTTCCCTGGCCACCAGGTGCGCTGCGACATCGAGGACTACGCCCCGCTGAGCTCGTTGGCCTTGCGCATGATCAAGGCGACGATGATGCCGCCCGCGACCACCGCCGCGGCGACCAGCAGGGCGGTGATGATGAGCGTTTCGGTGGTGTAGCCGTCCTCAGGGCCCTGACGGCGGAGCTCGGCGACCTGGGCCCGCAGCACCGCCAGGACCGTCCTGAGCTGGAGGATCTCGGGCATCGTGGAGTGCTCCTTCCTGTGATCGGCTAGACCCCGGTGATGATGGCCGCGACGGCCGGATAGCCAATGAAGACGAGGAAGCCGAAGAACAGCAGGCCAATGGGCAGGACCATGCGTTCGGTGGCCTCAGCGGCTTCGGTTTCGAGGTCGGCCAGTTGGTGCAAGCGGACCGAGGCGGCCTTGGCAGCGAGGGACTGGCGGACCTTGGCGCCCTCGTGACCAGCCAGGACGAGGCTGGCCGCGAGCTCGCGCAGTTCCGAGACGCCCAGGTCCTCACCGACCCGGGCCAGCGCCACCCAGGGGGTCTGGCCGGCGAGTCGAGCGTGGTCAAGGGCCTCGCCGAGGCGGGCGAAGCCCCACCCTCGGCCAAGGGCGACCGCCCCGTGCAGCGCGCCCTCGATGCCGGTCCCGCCGGCCAGGCTGATCGCGACCAGGTCCAGGAACGCCCCGACCGCGTGTCGGAAGCTGCGTCGTCGCTTCTCGGCCTCGCTGCGCAGGACCAGGTCGGGCGCGAACCAGCCAAGGACGGCGACGACGATGACCGCCCACAGGGGGATGAAGAAGGGCAACTGGATGCCGGCGAGGCGCAAGGCGGCGGTTACCACCGCCGCCAGCGCGGCACCGCCGGTGGCGAACAGCACCTTCTCGGCGACGTGGGCCTCCAGGGACCGGTCCATCACCCGCAGGTCCTGCCGGAGGGAGCCGAGTTCGATGCCGGCGTCGCGCAGGGTTGCGGTGGCGGCCCGGCCAACGGCAGCCCGCCAGCTGCTCGGCGCGGCCGGGGCGAGGCGCACGCTTGGCGCCAGCGGCAGCCGGCCGCTGTGGAGTCGCGCCAGCGACATGGCCAGCGTGGGTCGCGCCGGCCACAGGCCACGCAGCACCAGGAACAGGCCGAGTCCGAGCCCGGCGCCGGCGAGGACGGCCCGGGTCATCGGCGTCCCGCCTTCGCGGTTGCCAGCGCGGGGGTGGCGGCTCGGAGGAACCGCTCTGGGGTGTCGAGCTTGGCCATGCGCTGCAGCCACCAGAACGCCGACCCGAACGCCAGCCCGACGACGACGAGCACCAGCTGCCCAAGCGCACTGTCGAAGGGTTCGAGGTAGGCACGGTTCAACACGACGAGTGCGCCAGCCAGCACCAGCGTGAACACGACGATGAGCCGCGAGGAGGTCCGGGTCCGCGCCCGCTGGGTCTCGATCCGCAGCCGCATCGCGACCTCCTCCCGGGTGGAGGCGGCCAGGGCGCCCAACAGCTCCCCGAGCCGCTGTGCGCGCTGCTCGCTGGCCAGGATGAGCGAAACCACCACCCGGTCGGCGCTGGGGTCGGCGAGCTCGTCGGCAAAGCCACGCAGGGCGGCCCCGATTGGCTGGCGGCCCTCCAGGCGGGCGGCCAGGCCCGCGACCTCGGCTCGGATCTGGTCGGGGGCCACCGCGACGGTGGACAGGATCGCCTGCTCCAGGCCGGCCGCCGCGGCCATGGTGTCGCGCAGCATCTCCGTCCACGCCGCGACGGCCTCCACTCGAGCGATCGCGGCCCGCTTGGCGGCCTTGGTCCCATACAGGGTGGGCCACCACCAGCCGAGGCCGGCGGCGAGCAAGGTGCCCACGGGCCACCTGGTCAGCAAGGCCACGCCAAGCCCAGCAGCTGCCGCCAGGGCCAGTCGGACCCGCAGCCGGTCGATCGGCCGTCGAGGCGCCCGCGAGGGCTTGGGCGGCCGTGGCGGCCTGCCGCGGATCCCGGTCGCAACCAGCAGCAGCCCCGCGACCACGGCCGCCCCGCAGAGCGCGGCCAGCGCGGCGGTCATGACGCCCACCGTCCCGCGAGCGGGTGGTCGTAGCCATGCAGGAGGAGGTCGTCCATGCAACGGAGTGGGGCGCCAGGGACCGCTCGGCCGTCCCCGCCCGGTTGGAACACCTCGTTGGAGATCACCATCGCGCCCTCGGCGTCCAGGACCTCGCGCACCGAGCTCACCCAGCGGTGGTGGCGGCCCCCGGTCGCGGTCTCGTCGCGTTGGGAGATGAAGACCACGAAGTCGATGGCCCCAGCGATGAGCAGGTTGGTCGCCTCGACCGGCAACCGCTCCGCCGACTTGATGGCGTAGGTGGCGATGCGGCGGAACACCGCGGCCGAGGAGTTGGCGTGGATGGTGCACATGGAGCCGTCGTTGCCTTGGCTCATGGCCTCAAGCATGGACAGGACCTCGTCGCCCAGGACCTCGCCGACGATGACCCGGCTGGGGTCCATGCGCAGGCCGCGCCGGACGAGTTGGGCCATGGTGATGGCGCCCTCGCCCTCGAGGTTGGGTTCACGCGCCTCCAGGGCGACGACGTCGGGGTGGGCGTCCAGGAAGGCATCCAGCCCCAACTCCAGCGAGTTCTCGATCGTTACCAGGCGCTCGGAGGCCGGGATCTCGCTGGCCAGCGCCCGCAGCATGGTGGTCTTGCCGGCGTTGGTGCCCCCGGCGACGACGATGTTCTTGCGTGCCCGCACGGCGGCGGCCAGGAACGCCTGCAACGCTGCGTCGATGGTCCCCAGCTCGACGAGCTGGGCCAGGGTGATCTGGCGGTAGCGGTGGCGGCGGATCGACAAGACCGGCCGGGCCGAGACACTCATCACCGCAGACAGGCGGCTGCCGTCGGGCAGTTGCAGGTCCAGCTGCGGGTTGGCGGTGTCGAAGCGTCGCTCGGCAAGCCCCATCCGGGAACCGATGCTCCGGATCAACTCGATCATCTCGGCGTCGGTGTCGGCGATCGGTTCGGCCATCTGCTTGGTGCCGTCGGCGTACCGGAGAAACACCCGGTCGCAGCCATTGGCGTTGATGTTCTCGATGTCGGGGTTGTCGAGGAACGGCTGCAGGCGACCAAGCCCGAACAGCAACGCCAGGACGGCGGCCACGATCTGGTCCTCTTCGGTCGCCTCCAGCGCCGACTGCCCTGCGGCGAAGCGCTCCTGGGCGTGTCGCTCCAGGGCCCGGGCCAGCAGTTCGGTGGCGAGTTGGCGAAGGTCGGCGTCGGCCAGGGGGTCTCGGCCGGCGCTGTCGGCGCCGGTCCGTTGCGCGCTCAGCTGGTCGGCGACCTCCTGGCGGAAGCGCCGCACCAGGCCCTGGTCGATCATCGGGCCTCGACCTCCGCAGCCGAGACGGCCGGCTCGGCAGTCGACGCAGGGCCGTCGCGACCGGCTGGTTCGGCCGCCGCCAAACGGTCGGCGATCGCGCCGGCGACGGCGCGAGCCGACCGGATCAGCAACGAGCGCGCCAACCTCCGGGTCGACCCCGCCCGGCCGGCGAGCAGCGCTGCGGCGTCGGCGTCGCGGGCGATCACGCCGAGCACCGCGGCGCCGCCGGCCGGCTGCCCCAGGGCCTGCTGAACCTCCCGGGCGGAGTAGGGTTCCTCGCCGAGGAGGATGACGGCGGGGACCTGGCCGTGTTGGGCCACGGCTTCGATGCGCCCCTGGAGGTGTAAGACCCCCTCCTTGGTCGGCTCACAGACCAGGAGCAGCAGGTCGGCGTGGCGCAGGATGGGCCCGGCTGGGGTGTCGGGGTCAAGCCGGCCGCAGTCGGCGATGACGTCGGCATCAAGGTCGGCGAGTGCCCTGGCGAGGCTGGACCACAGGGGGCCGAGGGCATGGGCCTCCTCAGCGCGGACCGCGCCAAGGAGCACGTTCAGGTCGCTGCCGGGAAGCACCTGGGCGTGGGCGGCGATGTCAGCGGCCAGTAACTGCCGGCGGCCGGCGGAGACGAGCGTCATCAGGCCCGGTGCCGTCGGCAGCCCGTAGCGGGCGGCCAGCGAGCCACCGGACGGGTCGCACTCGGCGAGCAGCACCGCCCGGGCGCGGGGCCACACCGCGGCCAACGCCAGGGCCGTGGTCGTGACGCCCCGGCTGTCCTTGCCGGCAGCGACAGCGATCAGGCTCACGATGGTGCCGCCACCAGCACGAGACTGACCTGCCCGGTCGCCTGGGCGCGGGCGACGTCGGCCGCTTCGCCGCGGGCCACGACGACTGACGCCACCGTCGCCTGGTCGGTCTCCGCCTGGCGAAGGTCGAACACCTCGGCGTCCTCGACGAGCACGCGGCCCTCGCGGCCCGCTGGGCCGGCCGGAGCCGCCGTGCCGCCGCTCCCGGCTGGAGGCGTCAGAACGAGCATGACGTGGTCGCCGGCCTTGAGGGCGCTTGGCATCTGCCCGGCCTTGAGCGCCACGCCGACGATCGCCTGGCCGGCACCGGGGATGGACGCGGTCGCGAGTGCTTCGCGGGTCAGAAGCGATCGAGGCAGCAGGTCGACGGTTGCGACTTGCCCGATCACCCGGCTGCGCTCGGAGGCGGGGACGGCGCGTAAGGCTGGGTCGACCGAGATTCGGACCTCCGTCAGGTCCTGGCCGGTGATGGGGTGGCCAGCCGTGACCGGTCGGGCCACCGCGAGCACGGCGGTGCGGCCGCCGACCTGCAGGAACAACTGCGCGGTGACGGCCGCGCCGACGAGGATGAGCAGCAGTCCGACCAGGACGATGGCGGGGCGCCGCTGCCGGCGGGCGGGCGCGACCCGCAGCGGCCGCGGGCCCCGGCCGTCGTCAGCCGACGCCTGGGCCAGGTGGGGGGCGGGGGAGCGGGTGTCCATGCGAGCTGTCCTTCGCGTGAGGTCAGTTGATGGCCTGGGCTTCGGCGACCCGCAGGTTGGTGGTCGAGGTTCGCAGCAGCGGCGGCAGGGTGCCGCTTGCGGTGACGACGCCGGTGGCTGTCCAACGCAGCGCCCACGTGGTCGTGGCCGTCACCGTGTACCGTTCGCCGGGCTGTCCCGCTGAGCTGCGCCGGTAGGTGTGGGAGCAGGTGGTGTGCTGGCTGTCGGGCGACTTGGCGGTGTTGTAGGGGACACCGGGGCCGCGGCAGGTCACCGTGTTGCCGTCGCCCATGGTCCAGGTGACCGACAGCGGTGTTGCCACCACGGTGGCCGACTCGTTGGGCACCGACGCCGTCGCCGACCGCTGGCCCCAGGTGCTCGGGTCGACCCACAGCCAGCTCTCCAGGTTGACCAGATGGTCGCTGCCGGCCGGCGGGTTAAGTTGGATGCCGGGCGCCGGCGCGGCGACGAACCGGGCGGCCTGCTGGGCCAGCACCGCAGGGGGCACTGCCGGCTGGCCGGTCGGCACGAAGACGGTACCGCTTTGCACACCGGCTTGGGCCTGGGGGTCCTGGCACCGGTAGAAGTACCAGCTGCCTTCCTTGGTCCCCTGCTGCGAGGTCAGGTCGGGGGTGATCGTCAGCTCCGTGCTCGGATCGCCGGGGACGTTGGCCTGCTGGTAGGTGCAGGCGCGGCCGCCGGAGCCCCCGCCGCCGCTGCCGCCACTGACGCTGACGCTGCTGACGCTGATGCCGGCGCCCGTGTCCCCGGGGATTGGATCGACGTCGGCGATCGGCGGGTCGATGCTGGCGACTAAGAGCATGGCCGCCGTCGTCACCGCCGTGGCTACTTTGTGCACTTGCCGACCTCCGTGACCGAGTTGGCCACCTTCCACGTCCCATTCCTGCGGACGAGCGTGACCGTCTTGCCGTTGGAGCGGCCGCTGCTCCTGCCCTGCAACTCGCCGGTCTTGGCGTCGTAGGCGAGGAAATTGCTGGTGCTGTTGCAGTCGTACACCGTGGCCGTGTTGCCCTTGATGGCCAGGACCTTGGCGCGCACCTTGACCGTGCCGCGCGCGACCAGGCCTCGCTGGTTCAGCGACCTGTACGTGGCCTGGGCGCTCGCCAGCGCATTGCCGGTCGCATGGTCATCCAGGCGCGGTGAGCGCCAGTTGGCCGTCGCGCCTACGGCGATCATGTCGTCCCAGAAGGCCCGGTAGTCGGCCAGGACCGCCGCCTCCCGCGCGTCGGCGGCCGCGGTGGTGGTCGTCGTGGGCGCTGCCGTAGTGCTGGTCGCCGGCGTCGTCGTGGCCGGTGGGGCCGCCTCGTTGGCGCCGCTGTCACCCGAGCAGCCGGCAAGGGCCAGGACAGCAACCAACGCCAGCAGAATCGCCGACCTTCCTGTCAGTGGCCTCACCCTTTTCGCGGCGCGGAGGCCGCGGCCTTCAGGCCGGGGCGGAAACGCCGCTTCCTCCCTTCGTTGTCGCAGGTAGATGCTAGGTTGCGCGCATGAGCCGCTACCGGCTGTACCCCACCCCCGCGCAGGAGGACGTGCTGCTGGGCCACTGCGCGCACGCCCGGTACGTGTGGAACCTGGCGGTGGAGCAGCGGTCGTGGTGGCAGCCCGGCCGCCCGCCGCCGGGGTTCGCCACCCAGTGCCGGCAGCTCTCCGAGGCCCGGGCCGCGGTCCCGTGGCTGGCGGCGGGCAGCGTGATCGTGCAGCAGCAGGCGCTGCGGGACTTCCACGCCGCCCATGCCTCCCGGTTCGCGGCGCTCAGGGAATGGCGCAGGCGCTATGCCAATACCCCACTGGAGGAGCGGCCAGCGGCGCCATCCGCGCCGTCGTGGCGCAAGCGCGGCCGCAGCGAGGGCTTCCGGATCGTCGCCGTCGGCCCCCAGGACGTGCGGCGCGTGAACCGCCGTTGGGGCCAGGTGCTGGTGCCCAAGCTCGGCTGGGTCAGGTTCCGCTGGTCCCGCCCGACACCGGCCGCCAAGTCCTACCGCATCACCCGGGATCGCGCCGGCCGCTGGCACGTCGCCCTCGCGGCGGTCCCGCCCGCCATCCCTGCGCCGGGCAACGGCGAGGTGGTCGGGGTCGACCGGGGCGTGAGGGTCTCGGCGGCGCTGTCGACCGGGGAGCTGCTCAAGACCCCCACGCTGCGCCCGACCGAACGGCGCCGGCTGCGGCTGCTGGAGCGCCGCAAGGCCCGCCAGCGCAAGGGGTCGCGCCGCCGCGAGCGGACCAAGCTCGCCGTCGCCCGGCTCAAGGCCAGGGAGACTGACCGCCGGCGGGACTGGACCGAGAAGCTGAGCACCGACCTGGCCCGCCGGTTCGACCTCATCTGTGTCGAGAATCTGGACGTGCGGGCGATGACCAGAACCGCCAGCGGCACCCTCGAGCGGCCCGGCCGTAACGTCCGCCAGAAGGCCGGGCTGAACCGGGGCATCCTCGCCAACGGGTGGGGGAAGTTGGTCGTCCGGCTGGAGCAGAAGGCTCCCGGTCGGGTCCAGCAGGCAGCGGCCACGTACACCAGCCAGCGCTGCTCGGTGTGCGGGCACGTCGCAGCGGACAGCCGCCAGAGCCAAACGGCCTTCTGCTGTGTCGCCTGTGCATGGGCCGGCAACGCCGACTACAACGCGGCCAGGAACATCGCGGCGGCCGGACAGGTCGTTGCTGCGCGGGGAGGCCAGGGGTCGCCCGGGCCGGTGAACCGCGAACCACCCACGCTGGGGGCTGTCGCCTAGCGCGTGGGAATCCCTGTCCAGCCAGGGCAGGGAGGATGTCAATGGTGCGCCGAGGGAGAGTTGCCGGCCGTATCGGGCTCATGGCCATCATCGGGAATCGGGATGGCGACCTGCCCGGCGACCAGCGCACGCAGTTCGGTGCGGAGCAGGGCGGCCCCGATGCCGGCAGGTCCAACGCTCCAGAACGGCCACTCCCAGTTATGACCGATCCTGGACCACTGCCCGCACCCGCCGCAGCGTCGCGACGGCGACGGTGGCGTCCGCTTGGATTCCTGGGCGTCTGCCTGCTGGTGCTTCTGCTGGTGGCCGGCTGGCTGTATGTCTTCGCGCCGGTCTTGGCCCCGCCCGGGGTGACCCTGGCCGACCTGCACGGGGTCGGTGACCTGCAGGCCCGGTTCAACGCCGATCGCGGCCAGCCCCGCCTGGTCGTGATCTTCTCGCCCACCTGACCGGGCTGTCGACGCGGCACCGGTGTGGCGCTTCGCCAGGCGATGGCGGCGCGGGCGGCCGGCGGCCCGCCCCTGGAGGACCCTACGACGACCTGATCCGGCAGATCGGCCAGGCCGCGTACAAGGTCACCGATGCGCAGGTGGCAAGTGTGGCCGAAAAGGGTGGGAAGTGAGCGGGCCACCTTCGAGCTGGTTGTGGCATCGGCCCTGGGCGCTGGTCTGCGTCGCTGGCGGCGCGGTCTCAAGGCGCTGGAGGGGGCAGCTGAAGTCATCACCTGAGTCAGTCAGGACCGACCGCGCTGTGGAAACCTATCGAGATGCGGGACTGGGTCTGCTCGGCGACCCGCCCCGGCCCGCGATCTTCGAGCGACTGGCCAGGCACCCGTGCCCGGTGGGTGAGCTGGCCCAGCACCTGCCGGTCAGCCGGCCGGCAGTGTCCCAGCACCTTCGCGTCCTCAACAATGGCAGCCTCGTCGTGCCCCGAGCAGAAGGGACAAGGAGGACGTGGTGCACGCCTCAATCATCGACATGACACTGCGGCTGCCCGTCGATGACGTGCTGTTTGACGAGCTCCGCACTGATTTCCTGCCCAGGGCCGCACAACACCCGGGGTTCCGCGGCTTCCAGTACGTCCTCGGCGAGCGAGGGCGGGCGGTCGGCATCCTGTGGTACGAGCAGCCAGAGGACCTAGACGGCATCACCCAGCTGGTCGGTACCTGGTTCCAGGACCACATCGCGCCACGCCTGGCGGGATCCGAGACCGCCGTGCGCGGCCGTGTCGTCGTCAACATGACCCCGCCGCGCACCACCAGGACCTAACGCAACGGCATTGCGGCTAGCCGGGTGAAACGGTCATCTCGCGACTTTGCCAAGGCCCTGGGTCCTGATCAGGCCGCTTGGTGTCAGCCGGCGCGTCGGTCCAGCAGCCAGCCGGCGACGGCGGTGAGGCTGGTGGCCGCCGCGCCCAGCAGGCTGGTCGGCACGCCCGCGACCCTGGGAATCGGGTGCGGCGGGTCGTCCACCCCGGCGCCTCGCACGAGCGGCGCGACCCAGAACGGGGCCCAGTAGCTCACTGGGACGGCGGCCGCGAACAGGCGGCTGGTGCGCCGGTCGGTGGAGGGCGACCACAACGACCACAGGTTGAGGCTGGCGAGGCTGCTGGTCATGGCCAGGGCGACCACTCCGTGGAAGCGGGCGTGGGATGGCCAGCGCTGGTTGAAGATGTGCGAGTCGTTCCAATCGGCGGCGACGGGGGCCACCGCGGTGATCACGTTGGCCAGGGTCAGTAGGCCACGTCCGGCCTCGCGGGCCACGGCGCTGGAAGCGACGCCCATCATGGTCCTCCTGGTCGGGGCCGGCGGCAGGATACGCATCTCGTGATGTCGGCTTGGATGCTTGCCACCCTATCGTTGTCGTCTGGAGCAGGGTCGAGGTCGACGACGGCTCGGGCAACCAGGCAGCAGCCACGCACAACTGGGGCGACGCGGTTGGGATCGACCACGGTCGATCCCAACCGCCCACGTGAATGCGGATGTGGACGATGGCACAGAGATGTCTCGGCCGCGCCTTGCCTTCTTGCGCCTGGACGAAGCAAGGCTGATTCCGTAGGAACCAGTAGGTCAGGTGTCAGTTGCGCGAGACGGTGGTGCGGCGGCCCTGGGGATTTGGCTGGCTGGCTCGCGTGCGCCCCGATGGCCGCAGGGTGGCATAGAGGGCGACCGTGTCAGGGTGCAGGTCCTCGTCGACGAGCTCGAGGTCGGCCCCAAGGACGGTCAGCAACTCCTGCCAGACCGCCTCGACGCCGGCTGGGTTGCCGGCGGCGTGCGCGGCTCGCATGAGCACGCGGTACAGCCGCTCGTCGTACGGGCTGGCGGCCAGGCCGCGGCGCGCGGCCCAGTTGGCCTGTTCGGGGTCGCCGGCGTCCAGGTACAGCAGCCCGAGGCGTTCGGCCGTCTCGGCGATGACGGTCTCCATCTCGGTGCGGTGCACCACCGCCCACTCATACGAGCGTGAGGTCGGCGACTCCAAGGGCAGGCCCCGGACCAGCTCGAGCGCCTGGTGCAGGGCCTCCGTGCCGTGAGGGCTGCCGCGCTGGCCCTGGGCGGCCAGGAGCTGGAACCGGGCCCAGTCCAGCCCCACCGCGTCGCTCAGCCGGTACAGGCCGTCGCGGGCGGCGGGGAGGTAGCGGGCGCCGTCGGGCGTGCGGCCAAGGCCGGTGCGGGCGGCGGTCACGGTGGTGTGCAGGGTGCCGCGGTTGAGCGGCTTCTCGGGCCACAGGGCCTCCCACAGCCGGTCCGAGTCGACCCCCTGGGGGTGCAGCGCCAAGTACACGATCAGCTCGATGGACTTGGCGCGCTCGATCTTGCCGGCGCCGTGGAGGTCCACTCGGCCCAGCACTCGGACCTCGACGGCTGCCTCGGCGGGCTCGGTGACGGCCAGTGTTGCCGCCGCCAGTTGGGCGGCTGCGGCCCTTGCGGCCTGTAGCTCGGTCACGATTCCATCTGGTGGCGGTTCCGTCGGCGTTGTCGGCTGCAGCTGGTCGTAGGGGGCCGCGGTCGGCGCGACGCCGGTGGTGTCCCCGGCGGTGCTCAACAGCGCGCCGATCGCCGCATACTCCTCGGCGGTGAGGCGCTGGGGGCGGACCGTAAGGTCGAGGGCGGGGACGCGGGCATGGTCGTCGCCGACCTCGAGGTGCCAGGCAGCCTGCGGGGCGGCGCTGGCGAGGACGGCGGCGACCGTGGAGCGGTGGGGGTTGGCGGTGACCGTGGCCAGCCGCTCCAGGCTGGCTGGGGTGGGGGGTTGGGCGATCAGCACGACGGTTGGGCTCCAGGCGTCGGCGCCGTCGCCGGCGATGCGACCGCCGAGGACCGAGCCGACCTGGGTCTGGTCGACCAGCTCGGCCGCCTCCTGGGCCTGGCGTTCCAGGTTGGGCAGGGCGTCTTCTAGCCGGTCGACCCGGTGGACCCGTTCCAGGCGGTCGAGTTCGGGGCCGAAGCCGACCAGCAGCACCTGCACAAAGCCCGAGGATGCGGCGGTGGCCAGTTCGACCGCCATGGCGTCCAGCAGCGGCCTGGTGGCTGCTTGGTCACCGACCAGGGCGGTCAGGCCTGGCGCCTCGAGGTTGACCAGGACCTGGCCGGCGTCGCTGACTCCCAGGGTCACCAGCCCGGGCAGGGGAGCGACGGCGTCTTCGGCGAAGCTCTCCAGGTGGGGCACGGGGAGGTGGCAGGGAAGGGTCCACCGCCGGCCGTCGGGGCCGAGGGTGAACGGTGGCGGAGCGACCTCGATGGGGTCCTGGAGCAGGACCTCCAGGTGCGTCGGGCCGAGGAGGACCCCCTGGATCGTCGGCGGCGGCAGGCCGCGCTGGCGGATGCGGCCGGCCATGGCGCGCAGAGCGGCATCCAGGAACCTGGCCCACTCGGGCTCGGCGGCCGCTCGCAGCTGCTCCTCGACCCGGGCTGCCTCGGCCACCGGCAGGCGGATGCGGCGGCCGGGCACGCGGTAGCGCTGCTGGCGGCGGCGCAACCTGGCCAACGTCAGCAGCACGCCGGCGGCCAGCAGGCCACCGACGGCCACGACCGGGCCGATGGGGGCCACCGAATCGTTGTCTGCGTGGCCGGTGG
>Ga0081538_10004302_pt1 | contig 13164 bp, 15 predicted proteins | sample TabmetS5T2R1_FD_71022 | JGI IMG/M metagenome (GOLD analysis project Ga0081538, IMG submission 71022) | Tabebuia heterophylla rhizosphere microbial communities from the University of Puerto Rico - S5T2R1 | ecosystem: Host-associated > Plants > Roots > Rhizosphere ...
GGGGGGCTTCCCCACGCGAGACGACGTGGTGCACGGGTTCGTGGGCGGCTACCTGCCGCCCGTGCTCGGCGACAAGACCCGGATCCTCGAGGGCGTGCCCGAGTTCACGCTCGAGGAGGGCATGACGATCGTGATACAGCCGAACGTGGTGACGGCCGACGAGAGCGCCGGCGTGCAGACCGGCGAGCTCGTCGCGGTCACGCCCGACGGCGCCGAGCGCCTCCACGACTACGCGCGCGGGCTCTTGAGGATCGGCTGAATTGCGGATCGAGTGGGACGTGCCCATCGAGATGGACGACGGCATCGTGCTGCGCGCCGACGTCTTCCGCCCCGATGACGATGGGCGCCATGCGGTGATCCTCTCCTACGGCCCGTACGCGAAGGGGCTCGCCTTCCAGCAGGGCTATCCGAACCAGTGGGAGCGGATGGTGTCGCAGCACCCCGACGTCGAGGCCGGCTCGTCGAACCGCTACCAGAACTGGGAGGTGGTCGACCCCGAGAAGTGGGTGCCGGACGGGTACGTCTGCGTGCGCGTGGACTCGCGCGGGGCCGGCCGCTCGCCGGGGCGGCTGGACCCGTTCTCGCCGCGCGAGACGAGCGACCTCGCCGCGTGCATCGAGTGGGCGGCGGAGCAGCCCTGGTCGAGCGGAAAGGTGGGTTTGAACGGAATCTCCTACTACGCCATGAACCAGTGGCACGTGGCCGGGCTCGCGCCGCGCGGCCTCGAGGCCATGTGCGCATGGGAGGGCGCCTCCGACTGGTACCGGGACGCCGCGCGCCACGGCGGCATCCTCTGCACCTTCTTCGGCAACTGGTACGAGATGCAGGTCACGACGGTGCAGCACGGCGTGGGCTCCCGGGGTCCCGTGAACCCGAACACCGGCGAGGAGGCGTGCGGCCCGGAGACGCTCTCCGACGACGAGCTGGCCGCACGCCGGGCCGACTTCGCCGCCGACGTGGCCGCCCACCCGCTCGACGACGACTACCACCGCGCGCGCTCGGGCGACTGGGCGCGGATCGACGTGCCGCTCCTGTCCGCCGGCAACTGGGGCGGGCACGGCCTTCACCTGCGCGGGAACGTGGAGGGCTACGTCCGCTCGGCGTCGCGCCAGAAGTGGCTCGAGCTCCACGGGCTCGAGCACTGGACGCACTTCTACACCGACTACGGGGTGCGGCTCCAGAAGCGCTTCTTCGGGCACTTCCTGAAGGGCGAGGAGACGGGCTGGGAGAAGCAGCCGCCGGTCCTCCTGCAGGTGAGGCGGGTGGACGGGACGTTCACCGAGCGCGGCGAGCGCGAATGGCCGATCGCGCGGACGGAGTGGCGGCGGTGGGAGCTCGGCACCGGCTCGTACGACGCGCTGGGCGACGGACTCACGTTCACGGGAGAGCCGCTCGAGCGCGAAACCGAGCTCACCGGCCCCTCGGCGGCGAAGCTGTTCGTGTCGTCCAGCACCGAGGACGCCGACCTGTTCGTCGTGCTGCGCGCATTCGACCCCGGCGGAGAGGAGGTCGTCTTCCAGGGGGCCATCGATCCGCACACCCCCCTGGCGCAGGGCTGGCTGCGCGCGTCGCACCGGAAGCTCGATCCGGAGCTGAGCGAGCCGTACCGGCCCTACCACACGCACGACGAGCCGCAGCCGCTCGCGCCCGGCGAGGTCTACGAGCTCGATGTCGAGATCTGGCCCACCTCGGTCGTCCTCCCGGCCGGCTACCGGCTCGCGCTGACGGTGCGGGGCCGCGACTACGAGTACCCGAAGGCCGGCGGCGACCGGCTGACCACCTTCCGGAACGAGCTCCGCGGGTCGGGTCCGTTCCTGCACGACGACCCAGACGACCGGCCGTCCGAGGTCTTCGGAGGGACCGTGACCGTTCATGCCGGCTCGTACCTGCTGCTCCCGATCGTGCCGGATGTCTAGCCGTGCGCTGGGACGTGCACAACCACGCCGTGCCCCGGGAGGCTGTCGAGCTGCTGCGAAACGGCGACGGTTATCCGATCAAGGTCGAGGGCGAGGTCATGGAGGCCGACCGCGTGCGCGCGGAGCTCACGCCGGTGTTCCTCGACCCGGAGGCGAAGCTGGAGCAGCTCGCGCGGGCCGGCCTGGAGGCGGCGGTGGTATCCGGGTCGCCCGCCCTGTTTGCGTACGAGGCGGATGCCGAGCGCGGCGCCGCGCTGTGCCGGGCGGTGAACAGCGGACTGGCGGACCTATGTGCGTTCGAGCCCGCGCGGCTGCGGTGGATCGCGCACGTGCCGCTGCAGGCGCCCGATGCGGCCGCCTCGCTCTTGGCCGAGGCCGCCGGGGCGGGCGCGGTGGGGGCCCAGATCGGCACCTCGGTGGCCGGCACGCCGCTGGCGGACGCCGGGCTCGATCCGCTCTGGAGGGCCGCCGAGCGGCACGGCATGGCGCTGATGCTGCACCCCGCCTACAACAACCCCCACCCCGGCCTCGAGGGCTACCACCTCCAGAACGCGATCGGCAACCAGCTCGAGACGACGGCCGCGGCCGAGCGGCTGATCGTGACTGGCGTCCTGGACCGCCACCCGGGCCTGCGGCTGTTGCTCGTGCACGCTGCCGGCTACGTGCCCTGGCAGGCGGGTCGGCTTCGCCACGCGGCGACGGTCCGCCCCGAGCTGGCGGGCTCGCCGCCGGACGCGTACGCCTACTTCGGCCGGGTCTTCGCCGACACGATCACGCACGACGCCGCCGCGCTGCGGTTCCTGGTCGACCGCGTGGGCGCGGACAACGTGGTGATGGGCACCGACCTGCCGTTCGACATGGCGACCCCCGAGCCGGTGGCCGCGCTGGAGGAGGCGCTCGACCCCGAGACCGCGCGGAGGGTGATGGAGGTGACGCCGCGGCGGCTGTTTCGACTGTGAGGTAGGCGCAGCGCGTCTTGCAGGCCCGGCCCGCGCGCAGGAGCGGGACGAAGGCGAGCCGAACGAGTTGGTCTCCGACCGTTGGGGGACCCCCCTTGTGAGGATCCGCACATCCGGCGTCGTCTGCTCGACAGTCATGCTGCTCGCCGTCCTGAGCCCGACCGCGGCCCAGGGCCAGGTGCCCCATACGGTCGAGCCCGGCGAAAGCCTGTGGTCGATAGCGGCGGAGGACGGGCTCACCGTCGCGGAGCTCGCCGCCGCCAACGGCCTCTCGGCGGACGCCATGCTCGTGGCCGGCGACACGATTCTGATCCCACCGGCGGCCACCGCCGGGACTCCTGTGACCGGGACCGGCCAGTGCACCTGGCACTGCGCCTCCCCGGTCCATCCGCACCCCACGGACGAGACCGTCGCTCCCGAGCAGGTGGGATCGATCGCCGGCGAGTACGGGATGTCCGCGCCGCTGGTGCAGTCGATCGCCTCGAACGAAAGCTCGTTCAGCAACGCCGCGGTCTCGGAGGCCGGGGCGCGGGGCGTCATGCAGATCATCCCCGACACCTGGAGCTTCATCGACCAGTATCTCGCCGAGCAGCCCCTCGACCCGGCCTCGGCGATGGACAACGTCAGGGCGGGGGTGATCTACCTGCACTACGTCTACCACCTCAAAGACGGGGACGGTGACGCCGCCGTGTCCTCGTACTACCAGGGCCCGAACCGCGAATCGATCCTGCCGCAGACGAGGGACTACGTGCGCGAGATCCGTAAAGACGAGGCCCTGTTCACGGGCGGCGGCTGACCGAGCGCGGCGCGAACCACGCCGGCCAGGCGCTCCACGGCGGTCTCGAGCTCGGTCTCGGTCAGGTGGCTGAAAGACAGCCGCATCGTGTTGTGGCCCCGGTCGCCGACGTGAAAGGGCGGGCCCGGGACGTACGCCACACCCGCCGCGGCGGCCGCGGGGCGCATCGCAAGGGTGTCGAGCCCCTCGGGCAGGGTGAGCCAGGTCAGGAAGCCGCCGGTCGGCTCGGTCCACTCCACCCCCTCCGGCATGTGACGCGTCAACGCGGCCGACAGCGCGGCCCAATGCGACGCGTACAGCGCTCGCGCGGCGGGGAGGTGGCGCTCGAAGCCCCCGGCGCGGCCGTACTCCTCGACCAGCCGCTGTCCCAGCCCGCCGGCGCACTGGTCGGTGTTCTGCTTGACGGCGCCGAGCTGGGCGACGACCTCGGCCGGGCCGGTGGCCCAGCCGAGCCGCACGCCGGGGAAGAAGCTCTTGGAGAACGTGCCCGCCTGCAGCACCACGTCCGGAGCGAGCGACCACAGCGTCGGCAGCGACGCGCCGTCGAAGGAGAGCTCGCGGTAGGCGACGTCCTCGAATATCAGCACGCCGTGGCGGCGGCAGACCTCCACGAGCCGGCGGCGCCGGTCGAGCGAGAGCGTCCGGCCGGTCGGGTTCTGGTACTCCGGGATCGTGTAGACGAACTTCGGGCGCAGGCCGGCGTCGAGGCGCTCCGCGAGCGCGTCCACGCTCAGCCCCTCGTCGTCCATCGCGACGGCGACCGTCTCGGCCTCGGCGGCGCCGAACGCCATCATCGCGCCGAGGTAGCTCGGCGCCTCCACGACGACCGTGTCGCCGGGATCGATCAGCGCCTGACACATCATCGCGATGCACTCCATGCCGCCGCTGGTCACGATCAGCTCGGCCTGCTCGGGGCGCCGGCCCTGCAGCTGCTCCTGGCGGTCGATCAGGTACTCGCGCACGCTCGGGAGGCCCGCGCACGGCGTGTACTGGAGCGCGACGGCGGCGTCGTCGCGCACGAGCCGCAGGGCGATCTCGTCGAGCTCGCCGGTCGGGAACGTGGCCGGGTTCGGGAAGCCGCCGGTCATGGAGAGCACGCCGGGCGGGCTGCCGGCGAGGATCGCGGTCAGCTCGTCGCCGCCGCGCAGCCGGGTCCGGCGCGCGAACGCGCGCGTGAAGTCAGCCATCGACCCGAAAGGCCAGCGCGCTGGCCTCGCCGCGGTCGAGCGCCGCGACGTGCTCGTCGTGGTTCGTCATGCCGTGCAGCGCCTCGCCGCGAGCCTGCGCCGCGAGGATCGCGCGTTCGCTGCGCGCGATCAGCTCGGCGGTCTCGAGCGCCGCCGCGATCCGGTCGGCCGTGGCGATCAGCACGCCGTCGTCGTCGCCGAACACGATGTCGCCCGGGGACACCTCCACCCCGCCGCAGGCGATCGTCGCCCCGGGTGCGGCGCGCGACCTGGTCGTGCCCGATCGAGGGGTGGCGCCGCGGGCGAACACCGGCAGCCCGATGCCGCGCAGTCCTCGCACGTCGCGGCAGAACCCATCGGCGACGATCCCGGCCAGCCCGCGCCGGCGCGCCTCGGTCGCGAACAGCTCGCCGAACACGGCGAGCGACCCGCCGCCCGTGGCGATCACCAGAACCTGGCCCGGGTCGGCGTCGGCCAGCGCGGCCATCACCGGCAGGTGGTCGTCCTCGGCGACCACCGTGTACGCCGGCCCGGCCATGCGCACGTCGGGGATCATGGCCCGAACCGCGGGATCGACCACGGGCAGCGACTTGTCGGCGTCCGAGAGCGCCGAGACGTCGATCCCCATCAGCCGCTCGATCAGGTTCACCGCACAGAGCGTGCCACATGCGCGGCGACTGCAAACGCGCCAAGTCGGTCACCCCCAGTTTTGCCCGGTGCGAGCGCGGAGAAGACCCGCCTATGAGGAGACTTCTCGCTGTTGTGGGAGCGGCGGTCGCGGCGGCCTTCGTGATCGCGGCGGTGGCGGTCGCCGACAAGGGGCCGGAGCGAATCGCGTTGCCCGACGGCTACAGGCCGGAGGGGATCGCCGCCGGCAAGGGCAGGAGCGTCTATGTCGGATCGATCCCGACGGGCCGGGTGCTCGAGATCGACACGAAGACCGGAGCGTCTCGGGAGGCCGTGCCCGCACGCCCGGACCACGCGGCCATCGGGCTCAAGTACGACAAGCGCGAGGATCGGCTGTTCGTGAGCGGCGGCCCGACCGGCAAGGCGTTCGTGTACGACGAGAGCAGCGGCGCAGAGGTCGCCGCGTTCCAGCTGACCGCAGCGGGGCAGCCCACGTTCATCAACGACGTCGTGCTCACACGCGACGTCGCGTACTTCACCGACTCCATGCAGCCGGTTGTCTACGCCGTCGACCGGGACCTGTCGGGCGTCACGCCGATCGAGCTCACGGGCTTCCCGATGACGCCGGGGATGATCAACCTCAACGGGATCGAGGCAGCGCGCAACGGTCGTGTCCTGCTCGCGATCCAGAGCTCGACCGGCACGCTGTGGCGAATCGATCCCGGGACGGGGTCGCATGTCGCGGTCGACCTGGGCGGGGAGAGGCTCGCAAACGGCGACGGGCTGCTCCTGGTCGGGCCGCGCACGCTGCTGGTGGTGCAGAACCGCTCCAACCAGATCGCGGTGGTCGAGCTCGACAAGGACTTCGACTCGGGCCGCGTCGTGGACAGGATCAGGCACCCCGACTTCGACGTCCCGACGACCGTCGCGTTACAGCGCGGGAGCCTGTATCTCCCCAACGCCCGGTTCGGGACGACATCGACCCCCGATACCGCCGACTACTGGATCACTCGCGTAGGCAGGTGATTACGGGGCGCGCGCCCCGCACGACGAAGCCCCGCCGGGGCGGGGCTTCGGTCATCTCGGCCCGGTCCGGCTCAGGACCAGTCCCCGGCTCCGACCTGGCCGGGATCGGGAACCTCGATCGGGCCCTGCTTGGGCGTGCCGATCCGGAGCGGGTTGCCGAACGGGTCGCGCAGCCCGCAGTCCGTGCCGTAGAAGCGCTCGGTCGGCTCCTCGGTGAACTCGACTCCCTTCGCGACGAGCTCGGCGTAGGTCTTGTGGACGTCGTCCACCGCGATGATCGCCGCCATGCCCGCCCCGCCCTTCGACACCAGCTCGCGGATCTGCTCGGCCGTCGCCTCGTCGTACGCCGGCGGAGCGGGCTTCTCGAGCAGCAGCTGGACGTCGGGCTGGCCGGGGAAGTTGACGGTCAGCCAGCGCATGAAGCCCAGGTCGGCGTCGGTGTTGAGCTCGAAGCCGAGCTTGCCGACGTAGAAGTCGATCGCCTCGTCCTGATCGAGCACGAAGACCTGTGTGTGAGTGATCTTGTTCGCCATGTGAGCGAGGCTAGCCCTCGCGCTGGGGGTGCGCTTCTCCAAAACTGCTCGGTCTCGTCCAGGCCTTCATGAAGCACGCCGGGACGGCTCTGAGGTCGCCGGCTCGCGTGCGATACGTCGTGGGCGACTCGCCGACGATCTCGGTGAAAGTCCGGCTGAACGTTCCCAGGCTGGTGAAGCCCACGTCCAAGCAGATCTCGCTCACGCTGCGATCGCTCTCGCGAAGCAGGAACATCGCGCGCTCGACCCGGCGGCGCTGCAGGTAGCGGTGCGGCGTCTCGCCGAACGTGGCGCGAAAGACGCGGATGAAATGCGCCTCGGAGACGTAGGCGATCCGCGCCAGTGTCGGGACGTCGAGTGGCTTCGCGTAGTCGCGGTCCATCGCGTCGCGCGCGCGCAGCATGCGGCGGTTTGACTCTTCGGCGGCTCGGCTCATCCTGGACTTCCGGCATGGTACTGTTAACGCTGTGGTTAACGATCCGTTCAGAGCGCTTTCGCACCCGATCCGCCGCGGCATCGTCGAGCGTCTCGCCGCGGGCCCGGCTACGGTCGGCGAGGCCACGGGCGGCTTCGGGGTGTCCAAACCGGCGATCTCCAAGCACCTGAAGGTCCTGGAGCAGACCGGGGTCGTCACCCGCGTGATCGAGGGCCGGACGCACCGGATCTCGCTCGAACCCGACGTGCTCAGCGAGGCCGCCGACTGGATGGATCGCCAGCGCGCCCTATGGGGGCGTCTGTTCGACGTCGTCGACGAGTACCTGAAGGAGGAAGGATCCCGATGAACACCCCGCCGGTCGTATCGCCGCAGGAGTGGGAGGCCGCTCGCGAGGAAATGCTGGTGAAGGAGAAGGAGCTGACGCGCGCGCGCGATGCCCTGGCCGCCGAGCGGCGCCGGATGCCGAGGATGGCCGTGGAGAAGGAGTACGCATTCGAGGGCCCCGACGGCCCGGCGACGCTGCTCGACCTGTTCGACGGGCGGCGTCAGCTGATCGTCTACCGCTTCTTCTACGACCCCGGCATGGAGGACTACCCGGAGCGCGGCTGCGGCGGCTGCTCGTTCCTCGCCGACCAGGTCGCCCACCTCGCCCACCTGAACGCCCGCGACACCACCCTCGTGTTCGTCTCGCGCGCGCCGCAGGAGAACATCCGGCGCTTGAAGGAGCGCATGGGTTGGGACCAGATCCCGTGGTACACCCTCACGGACGATTTCGACGCCGACTTCGGCGTGGGCGAGTGGCACGGCACCAACGCCTTCATCCGCGAGGGCGACCGGGTCTTCCGGACCTACTTCATCGACAGCCGCGGCGACGAGGCGATGGGGACCACCTGGGCCTACCTCGACATCACGGCGCTCGGGCGCCAGGAGGAGTGGGAGGACTCGCCCGAGGGCTACCCGCAGGGCCCGCCGTACCAGTGGTGGAACTACCACGACGCGTACGACGACGGCAAGTGATCGCTCAGACGCTGCGCATGGAGCGCACCTTCCAGGCGCCCGCACAGGCGGTGTTCGACGCCTGGACCAGCGAGGAGGTGATTCGGCGCTGGTGGCACGCCGAGCACGACTGGGAGACGACCGAGGCCGAGGTCGACCTGCGCGTGGGCGGCACGGTGCGGGTGGTGATGCGCAATCCCCACGAGGACGTCGAGTACGGCGGCGGCGGGCGCTACACGGAGATCGACCCCCCGACCCGCCTGGCGTTCACCTGGATCTGGGACGGCGACGACACCCGGCAGCTGATCGAGCTCGACTTCGAGGAGGCCGAGGGCGTGACCACCGTTCGCTTCACCCACAGCGGCCTGTGGGACGAGCAGTCGGTGCGCTCGCACGAGGACGGCTGGGGCAAGGCCTTCGACAACCTGGAGCGCACCCTGGCGGCGTGACGCCTCGGTCCGGCCGGGTGTCACGTCCCGGTGGATGAGAAATGGGCTGGATCGGCCGGCAGCGCGTCGAAGATCCGCGGGCGGTACGGAACGCGCTCCATCAGCTCCCCGAACCGGGCGTAGTCCGATACGTCGACCGCCCCGTCAGGACTCTCCGTCTTCGAGTGGTTGGAGGCGCGGCCCGCGCAGCGGCCGGGGCAGGTGGGCCTGCCGCAGAGCTCGAAGCACAGCTGCTCGCTGTGCTCGGGCGACCGCCAGCCCGAGATGAGCTGGCCGCGCCAGCCGTGCTCGCGCGCCCACACGAGGTACTTCCGCAGCCAGGTCGCCACCGGACGGCCGTCGAACCTCGAGATACCCGGCCGTGAGTCGAGATCCTCGATCGCACGCCTGCGCTGGCGCCGCCGCCGCCGGATCCCCCTCAACACCTGCCGCACGGACGACCAGCGCGGATCTCTCGGGTGGCGCATCCGGCGGACGAACTTGCTCGTCACCCGGCCGTCGCGCTCGCCGAGATAGCCGAGATACCACTTCACGGTCATGATGCGGCGGTTGGTCAGGAAGCCCTTCCTGCCGTCGACGATCAGCGGAGCGACGTTCTCGAGCCAGCGGTTCGTGAAGCGGTTGAGCGACCTCTGGAGGCGCTCGACGTCGACGCTCACGCGTGCCCCGTCAGCCGGGAGCCTCGCCCGGCAGACCGAAGCGCGGAGACAGCTCTGGGGCCATTAGGGCGGTGATCTCTATCAGTGCGAGGTGTCCGATGGGAGGCTCGCGAGGTGAAGGCCGAGGGCGCCCCGGGTACGTGTGACACCCTATGGCGAGTCTCGAGGAAGGAGCGAACATGCCCGGACCGCAGCGCATCAGCTACGTGCCGCTGGAGGAGATGACACCGGAGATGCAGGCCGAGATGGAGCGCTGTGCCCGCGAGGGGACGCCTCGGCCGGAGAGCTCGGCGATCCGCGCGCATGTGCCGGCGGCGTTCTGGTTCTTCGCGAACTCCTGGAACGAGCTCTTTCGCAAGGGAATCCTCGATCACTCGGTCAAGGAGCTGTGCCGCGTCTACGTGTCGCACAGCGTCAAGTGCGAGTACTGCGGCAACCAGCGCTCCGAGCGCGGGCGCGAGGAGGGCCTCGTCGAGGGCAAGTACGACGAGCTCCTCAACTTCGAGTCCACCGAGACCTACACCGACCGGGAGAAGGCCGCCCTCGCGTATGCGGAGGCGATCGTCTGGACGGGCCAGGCCGACGACGATCTGTGGGAGCGCCTCTATGCGCACTTCAGCGAGGCCGAGCTCGTCGAGCTGGGATGCTTCGTCGGGCTGACCCTCGGCCAGCAGTCGTGGCTGCGGCTCCTCAACATCGACCACCACCAGGTGATGCCGGGAACGAGCGCCTCGATGGCGCCCGGGTTCGAGACGGCCGAGACGCTCGAGCAGAGCAAGGCCTCGGACAGCTACTGGGCCCACGCCTGAGCCGGATGCAGATCTTCGGCAGCGACATCCGCTTCGGGGTCCACTCCGGGCCCCAGAACACGAGCTTCGACGACTACCGGGACCTCTGGCTCCGCTGTGAGGAGCTCGGCTACGACTGGGTCTCGGACTTCGACCACTTCCTGCCGATCTACAGCGATCCGACCGGGGCCCAGTTCGAGGGCCTGACCCTTCTCTCGGCGATGGCCGCGCACACGCGCCGCGTTCGCTGCGGGATGCTGGTGCTCGGCGTGACGTACCGCCATCCGGCGGTGGTGGCGAACATGGCCGCCACCATCGATCACGTATCGGGCGGCCGCCTGGAGCTCGGGATGGGCGCCGCCTGGTACGAGCTCGAACACGACCAGTACGGCCTCCCGTTCCCGCGCATCGGCGTGCGGATGGACATGCTCGACGAGGCCTGCCGGATCCTGCGCAGCCTCTGGACCCAGGAGACCACCACGTTCGAGGGCAGGCACTTCCAGCTGAAGGACGCGCGGATGGAGCCCAAGCCGCTCCAAGAGCGCCTGCCGCTCGTGATCGGCGGCGCGGGCGAGCGCCGAACGCTCCGGATCGTGGCCGAACACGGCGACATCTGGAACACGTTCTACGGCGACGTGGACGAGTACCGCCACAAGCTCGACGTGCTCGCCGGGCACTGCGCCGACGTAGGGCGCGACCCCGCCGACGTGCGCAAGTCGCTGACCTTCCGCGCGGTGCTCGACGAGGACGAGCAGGCGGCGCACGACCGTGCGCGCGAGCTCCACGGCGACCCGCTCCCGGAGCGGCTGCGCAAGATGATGATCGTCGGCACCCCGGAGCAGTGCGTGGAGCGGCTCGGCGCCTATGCCGACCTCGGCGTCGGGGACTTCCTGCTCGGCGCCCTTGTCCCCATCGACCGGCCGACGATCGAGCTGGTGGCGGGATCGGTGGCGCCTGCGCTGAAGGCTGCCGTCGCGGCGTGAGCTGATACCGCGAAGGCCGGGTGTGCCTGGTCGAGGTACCAGCCGAAGGCGCGGTCCACCAGCGCCTGACGCGCGAGCGCGCGCAGTGCGAGCGTCAGCACGCGCGGCGGCAGTCGGGGCACGAGCCACTGCAGCCGGAGCGCCAGACCGAAAGCGCGTCGGTGGGACGCGCTGAACCGCGCATAGCGCCGAAGCGCTTCATCCGTGGCTCGCTCCCCGGAGAGCACCGATCGCAGCTCACGGCCGCACGCGATGCCGAAGTAGAACGCCGTCCGGATCCCCTCACCGGAGAGAGGGAAGCAGTGCCCGGCGGAGTCGCCCACGAAAAACACATCGTCCTGAGCGGCGCGCCGCAGGCGATGCGGGAACCAGTTGCCCTGGTAGCGCACGGGTTCGCGCGACAGCCGCTCCGCGAGCTCCACCGTCGGGCGCCGCACGTGATCGCGCGGCTCGTAGGAGCCCACGCCGACCCGTTGCTCGCCGCCCGCCGGCACGCTCCAGCCGTAGCCTTTGCGAACGAGCGATCGCTCGATCCAGACGTCGAGGTCGCGCCCGCCGCCGCCCGGGTGCACCTCGAGTCCGCGCGAGAGCGGCGCCTCGGGTGGTTGGTTTCGCTCGCGCGCGAGCACCCGCCGCCAGCCGAGCGCGTCCACCACCAGCGGCGCCCTGAGCATCCCGCGATCGGTTACCACTCCGCCGGCGCGGCGCCCGAAGACCGTGGCGATCTCGAAGCGGGCGTCCGTCTGGTCGAACAGCTGCCGGCACAGCTCGCGATAGTCGAAGGCCGCCCAGCTCCAGGGAAGCCGGTAGCGCACCGAGCCATGCGGAGTGTGGAAGCACATGCACGGGATCTCTTGCCGGATCGAGCCGGCCACGCCCATCGCCTCGAGCCACTGGCGGGGCGCGGCGCAGGCTGACGTGGGGCGCTCTCCCACCTCGTAGCGATCCACGAGCAGCACGTCCGCCCCGCTTCCCGCCAGCTCGCGGGCGACCGCGAGGCCCGCGAAGCTGGCCCCGCAGACGAGCACGTCGGCGGATTCGCCCTCGAGCGAGGTGCGCTCGGCGCCGCGGAGCGTCGCGCGCCGGGTCACGCGCCGCCCCTGAGCGCTGCCGCCACGGACCCGGCCAGCTCCCACGGCGGCAGGCGGGAGCGCTGGCGCAGCACATCGAAGTCATGCCGCTCGGTGCGATCGAGGACGCCCAGGTAGACGCTGCGGGCGAGGCGCATCCCGCGCCGCACCTCGGGCGCGACCACGTCTGCGACGGGGGCGCTGGCGCGGAACAGTGAGCGCGCCCGCTCCACCTGGAGCGCGACGAGCCGCCTGAAGCCCGGCGTGAGCTCCCGCCGCTCGATCTGCTCGACCGACGCCCCGAAGCGCTGAATGTCCTCGGCCGGCAGGTACACGCGGTCCAGCTCCCAGTCCTCGCGCACGTCGCGCACGAAGTTGGTGAGCTGGAACGCGAGTGCCAGCGAGGCGAACTCGTTCTGGCGCTCGGCCGGCACGCCGAGCAGGGCTGCGAGGATCCGGCCGACGGACCCGGCGCTGCCCTGCATGTAGCGCTCGAGCTCGTCCCAGGTCCGCATACGCACCGGCTCGGCGTCTTTTCGCATCGAGTCGAAGTACAGGCGCAACTCCCCGAGCGGCAGTTGGTGGCGAAAGCCCGCGTCCGCCAGCGCCACCAAGACCGGCTGCCCATGGCCGCCGGCGCCCCGAAGCGCGTCGCCGAGCATCGCCTCCCAGCGGTCGAGCGCGGCCAGGCGAGCGGCGGGGCCCCGCGGGCGCCGCGGCCCCGCGCCGCAGTTGGCGG
>Ga0081538_10004303_pt1 | contig 13162 bp, 11 predicted proteins | sample TabmetS5T2R1_FD_71022 | JGI IMG/M metagenome (GOLD analysis project Ga0081538, IMG submission 71022) | Tabebuia heterophylla rhizosphere microbial communities from the University of Puerto Rico - S5T2R1 | ecosystem: Host-associated > Plants > Roots > Rhizosphere ...
AGGCTTCCGCGCGCAGCTGGAGCAGGCCGGTGTTGGCCGGCATAGCGTCCGGCTGTCGATGGTCGTCTTGCAGCCGATGTTCCAGCAGGCGATCCGCTGGGGCTGGGTACCCACCAACCCGGTCAAGGCGGTCAGGAAGCCACCGGCCAAGCGCCAGCGGGCCGTTGTCTGCCTGGCGCCGGCGCAGGTCGAGGCAATCCGCAGGGTGTTACTCGCGCGCGAGAAGCTGTATGCGGCGACCATCGCGTCGCTCGTCGCCTACCAGGGCCTGCGCGTGCCGGAGGAGGTGCTCGCCCTGGAGGTCCGGCACGTGCGCCGAAACACCCTGCTCGTCGAGCAGCGGAACATCGACGGAAGGATCGTTGGTGGCCAGAAGGTCCGCGGATTCCACCCGCGCGCGATCGATCTGCTTGATCCGGTGCGACGAGACGTGCGCGAGCACATGCTCGCCCACGGAATCCGCGACGGTCTCCTGTTCGCCCGTCGCGACGGCGGAGCCTGGCGGCTGCACGACTACCAGAACTGGCGCCGGCGGATCTGGCACTCGGCCCGCAGCGACGCCGGAATCGAGAGCCTGCCGCCCTACGACCTGAGGCATGCCTTCGCGTCGCTCCAGATCCGAGCGGGCATGTCGATCCCCGAACTGGCCGAACAGATGGGCCACTCGCCGCAGATGACTCTGAGCACCTACGCGCACGTGATCCGCGAGCTCAAGGGGGAGCCGGTCGTGAGTGCCGAGGAACAGATCGTGCAGGCCCGCCGCAAGTCGGTCCGAACGAAGGCTGGCTGATGGCACGTGCGAGCGGGACAACTGGCGGCGCACCCGCATGGGAGACTCCCCGCTCCATGATCCGTATACGCGAGGTATACGTCGGGGCCGCGTCGTGCCGACGCGAGCGGAAGCCGCATTTGGCTCTAGGGCTGGGATAGCTCCGGGTGGATTCGAACCACCGACCTCACGATTATGAGTCGTGCGCTCTAACCGCTGAGCTACGGAGCCGCAGGCGCGAGTTTAGCCTTCGCCTGAATGACCGAGCCGCCCCTTCTCCTGGCGGTCCCCAACGTGAGCGAGGGGCATGATCGCCAAACTCTGGAGGCCATCGAGCGGGGGTTCTCCCCGGCACGGTTCCTCGATCTACACAGCGATCCGGACCATGGACGCTCGGTGTTCACGCTGGCAGCGCCCCAGGGTCAGCTCGCAGAGGGCCTGCTGGGTGGGGCGCGCGCGGCAGTGGAGCGGATCAACGTAACCGCCCACCCCGGCATTCACCCGCACGTGGGAGCGATGGATGTGATGCCTGTGGTGTACCTCGACGAGGAGCGTCGCGGCGCCGCTTGTGCCGAGGCACTCACTGCCGCCGCGCTCGTGGGGGAGGAGCTCCAGGTGCCCGTCTTCCTCTATGGGGAGCTGGCGACTCAGCCCGAGCAGCGCGAGCGGGCCTGGATCAGGCGCGGCGGACCCGACGAACTGAAGAAAAGGATCGACCGGGGCGAGCTGGTACCGGACTACGGGCCGGCCAGGCTTCACCCGACCGCCGGCGCGCTGCTCGCGGCGGCACGGCCGCCGCTCGTCGCGTTCAACGTCGATCTAGTCACTGCCGATCTGGAGACGGCACGGCGGATCGCCGCGGGGCTGCGGGAGTCGGGCGGTGGGCTGCGGGGCGTGAGAGCGCTGGGCCTCTACCTCGAGGACCGTGGCCGGGCGCAGGTGTCGACGAACGTGCACGACCACCGCGCCGTGCCGCTCCGCGACATCGTCGCCTACGTGCGAGAGCGGACGGAGGTTGCCGAGGCCGAGCTGGTGGGCCTCGCGCCCCGGGCGGCGTTCGACGGATTTCCGGACGACGTGCCGCTTCGCGCATTCGATCCCGAGCGCCACATCCTGGAGGAAGCGCTCCAGGCAGTGTGCTTGCGGTAACGTCGCTGCGTCATGGCTCAGGCGAAGCGCAAGCGCACCCGTAAGCACCGCGGCACGGCGGCGGGGACAATCGAGCGCGCCGGCCGGACCGGACGCTCCCGCACGCAGGAGGACGCGAAGAGGATCTCCCGCGAGCGTCGCCAGCAGAGGCTCGACAAGCCGCCCACCTGGAAGGGGGCGCTCCAGCGCGCGGCCATCGCCGCGGCCGTTTTCGGAGTGCTGGTTGTTGTCCTGTTCCAGCGCACGGTCGCCCAGGGGGCGGCGCTCGCTGCGTTCATGTTCCTGCTCTACATCCCGCTCGGCTACGGCACCGACATGATGATCCATCGCTTCAGGCGGCGACGGAAACAGGCGGGCTGACCATGGACGTCCGGATGTTCACGGTGGGGCCCGTGGCGGAGAACAGCTACATCTTCCGCCGCGACGGCTCCGACCGCGCGCTGATCGTCGACCCGGGCGACGAGCCGGACAAGCTTCTCGGCGCCATCGACGCACTAGGAGTGACGCTCGAAGGCATCCTGCTCACGCACACGCACTTCGACCACGTGGGCGCCGTCGCTCCAGTGGCGAAGGCCACCGGCGCTGAGGTCTGGGTGCCGGAGAAGGAGGCCTTCGTGCTCGCCGACATCAATTCGTTCGTATCCTGGCCGGGCTTCGGGCCGTTTGAGTCGTACGACGCCGAGCACACGCTGGAGGGCGGAGAGCGGCTCGAGCTCGCCGGCTTCGAGATCGACGTGCTCTTCACTCCCGGACACAGCCCGGGACACGTGACGTTCTCGATCCCCGACGAGCAGGCGGTCTTCTCGGGGGACGTGCTGTTCCAGGGCTCGGTCGGCCGCACCGACCTGCCCGGCGGCGACTGGGAGACGCTGCTCGAATCCATCCGCGGGCTTGTCGATGGCCTCCCGGCGGAGAGCACGGTCTATCCCGGCCACATGGGCATCACGAGCCTCGGAGCCGAGCGCGCGACGAACCCGTTCCTGGCCGAACTCGCGCAGTGAATCTGAAGGCTCCGCGGGGGACCTTCGACGTTCTCCCCCAAGCCGCCCGTCGTCGGCTGCGGCTGCTGCGTATCGCCGACGAGATCCTCGGCCGCGCCGGCTACGAGCCATTCGAGACGCCCACCTTCGAGGACACCGAGTTGTTCGCGCGCGGAGTCGGCGAGTCGACCGACATCGTGCAGAAGGAGATGTTCACATTCGAGGACAAGGCCGGGCGCTCGCTCACCCTGCGGCCCGAGGCCACGGCGGCGATATGCCGCGCGTACGTGGAGCACGGGATGCACAAGCTCCCGCAGCCGGTCAAGCTCTGGACCTGGGGCCCGTCCTTCCGCCACGAGGCGCCGCAGGCGGGCCGCTTCCGTCAGTTCACGCAGCTGGACGCCGAGGTGCTCGGCTCGGACGAGCCGAGCGTCGACGCCGAACTGATCCTCCTGCTGGCCGAGGTGCTCGAGCGTGCGGGGGTGGGCGAGACCAGGCTGCGGCTTTCGAGCCTGGGGACCCCCGAGACGAGGGCCGCTTACCTCGACGAGTTGCGCGCGTATCTGCGCGAGCACGAGGCCCAGTTGTCGGACGACGTGCGTGCGCGGCTCGACCAGAACCCGCTGCGCGCCTTCGACGCCGACCACCCGGGCACCAGGGCGGTGATGGAGAGCGCGCCGCGTCTGCTCGACCGCCTGAGCAGCGACGACGCGGAGCACTTCGCGGCGGTGCGCACGCTGCTCGACGACGCCGGGCTGCCGTACGACATCGACTCGACCCTCGTGCGCGGGCTGGACTACTACACGCGAACGGTGTTCGAGTTCGAGTCGCCTCGCCTGGGGGCGCAGAGCGCGCTCGGCGGCGGCGGCCGGTATGACCTCCTGGTCGAGGAGCTGGGCGGCCCGCCCACGCCGGCGAACGGCTGGGCCGCCGGCGTCGAGCGGATTCTGCTCGCGGCCGGGGAGGAGGAGGCGGCCGAGGACTCGCGTGTATATGTGGCCCTCGCCAAACCCGACGCGGCGCGCGAGGGTTTTCGCCTCGCCCGGCGGCTGCGCGAGGAGGGCTTCAGGGTGGAGATCGAGCAGGCCGGGCGCTCGCTGAGGGGCCAGCTCAGGCAGGCCGACCGCATCGGGGCGCGTTCCACCGTGATCGTCGGCGACGGTATCGACGTGAAGGACATGGAGAGCGGCGCCCAGCGCCGCGCCGCCGACGATGAGGAGGCGCTTGCGCTCGTGCGAGAGGCCCACTCGTGAAGGAGCCGCGCGGCAACCGCTACCGCACGCGCTGGGCCGGCCAGCTGCGCGCCGGCGACGTTGGCGAACGGGTCCGAGTCGCCGGCTGGGTTCATCGCAGGCGCGATCACGGCGGCCTGATCTTCATCGACCTGCGCGACCGCACGGGACTCTTGCAGCTCGTGTTCAGGCCTGAGGAGGCGCCCGAGGCGCACGGCGCCGCGGGGTCGCTGCGCTCCGAGGACGTGATCAGCGCCGAGGGCCCGCTGGTTCCGCGGGAGGAGGGGACGGTCAACCCCGAGCTGCCCACCGGCGAGGTCGAGTTGGTGGTCGAGGAGCTCGAGCAGCTGGCCGACTCCGAGACCCCGCCTTTCCAGATCGACGAGGACGAGCCTGTGGGCGAGGAGCTGCGGCTTCGCTACCGCTACCTCGACCTGCGCAAGGAGCGCATGCGCGACAACGTGATCCTGCGCCACGAGGTCGTGAAGGCGATCCGCGACCACCTGAGCGAGGAGGGCTTCCTCGAGATCGAGACGCCCATCATGACCCGCTCGACCCCGGAGGGCGCCCGCGACTTCCTCGTGCCGAGCCGGCTGATGCGCGGATCCTGGTACGCGCTGCCGCAGTCGCCGCAGCTCTTCAAGCAGCTCCTCATGATGAGCGGCTTCGAGCGCTACTTCCAGATAGCGCGCTGCTTCCGCGACGAGGACTTCCGTGCCGACCGCCAGCCCGAGTTCACGCAGCTCGACATGGAGATGGCGTTCGTCGACGAGGAGGACGTGATCCAGACCGTGGATCGCCTGCTCCGGCGCGTGCTCGCCGTGGGGGGTGTCGAGATCGAGCTGCCGCTCCCGCGAATCACCTATGACGAGGCAATGCTGCGCTACGGGTCGGACCGGCCGGACCGCCGGCTGGGCGTCGAGATCGTCGACCTCTCCGACGTCTTCCGCGCCTCGGAGTTCAAGGTCTTCGCGGGCGCGATCGAGTCGGGCGGGGTGGTGCGGGGCCTGAAGGCCGGCGGCGACTGGCCTCGCAGCCGCTTCGACGCTCTCACCGGGAAGGCCCAGGAGCTCGGCGCCAAGGGTCTTGCGTGGGCTGTGGCCGAGAACGGCGGCTGGCGCTCGCCAATCGCGAAGTTCCTCTCAGACGACGAGATAGGGGGAGCCACGGAGCGTCTCGGGGCGGGGGAGGGCGAGGCGATCCTGATCGTCGCCGACGAGCCGGACGTGGCCGCGCGGGTGCTCGGCGCCCTGCGAACCGAGGTCGCGGAGAACGCGCGGGGCGGACACGATGTCTTCTGGGTCGTCGACTTCCCCATGTTCGAGTGGAACGCAGACGAGAACCGATGGGACGCTCTCCATCATCCGTTCACCGCGCCCACCGGCGACCTCGACGGCGACCCGGGCGCCTGGCGGAGCCGCGCCTATGACGTCGTCTTCGACGGCTGGGAGATAGGAGGGGGCTCGATCCGAATCAACACCCCCGACGTGCAGCAGAAGGTGTTCGACGCGCTCGGCATCGGCGCCGACGAGGCCCGCGAGCGGTTCGGCTTCCTGCTCGAGGCGCTCACCTATGGGGCGCCGCCCCACGGCGGCATTGCTTTCGGCATCGACCGCCTGGTCGCCCTGCTCGCGGGGGCCACGTCGATCCGCGACGCCATCCCCTTCCCCAAGGCCGCAAGCGGGGCCGATCCCCTCACCGGCGCGCCCGCGCCGGTGGACCCGCGCCAGCTCAGGGAGCTCGGCATCAGGTTGGATCTTCCGCCGAACGTCCCGCAGTGACCCCCAGAGCGACCACTCCGGGACGTTCGTGCGCTGCGGGGGCGGGGGGTTCGCACTCAGGCATCTGCTGATAGCCTCGGACACGGCCCGAGCCTGTACGCCAGCCGGCCGTACATGTTGAGCCGAACACCACCGGGAAGGGAGTCCGGCTCGCGGCCTGGCCGTGGCCAGCCGCGGAGGACACCCGAGCTTGCTCATACAGCAGGCCCAACCCTCGGATTTCGGCAGCGGCAGGCTGGGGCCAGCCTTATGTGCGAGTCTTGAAGGGCCGTGCTTGATCAACACCTCTCGCATCCGCGGGGGCTTGGCGCCCTTGCGGACTGGCCCCATGCGGGCGCGGCCGGCGGAGCCGCCTGCGGAGATCTCGTCCGCATCGCGGTGCGGGTGGAGGGCGACACGGTGGTCGAGGCCGGTTTCGACGCGGAGGGGTGCGGCGCCGCCCGCGCCGCGGGGAGCGCCGTTGTCGAGCTTGTGGAGGGCACGCCCTTTCTCGATGCGGCCCGCGTCACGATCGACGACGTCGCCGACGCTCTCGGCGGGCTGATCCCACCCAAGCGCCACGCCGCGCAGCTCGCGGCCGACGCGCTCCACCGTGCGCTCGGCGCAGCCGCGCGCGATGGGGCGGCGCGGCTCGCGCCCAGCCCGCGCCGCACGCTGGTGGCGATGAGCGGCGGCGTGGACAGCGCGGCCGCCGCCCAGCTCGCCCTCGATGCCGGCGACGAGGTGGTTGCGGTGACGCTCGAGCTGTGGGCCGATCCGGCCACCGACGGCGAGCGCAGCTGCTGTTCGCCGCAGGCCGTCACTGGAGCGCGCGATCTCGCCCACGGGATGGGCGTTCCGCACGTGACGCTCGATCTGCGCGAGCGTTTTCGAGCCGAGGTGGTGGACCAGTTCCTCGACGGCTACGCCGGCGGGCAGACCCCGAACCCGTGCGTCCGCTGCAACGGGTACGTGCGCTTCGATGCGATGCTCGACCTCGCTGGCGCGCTCGGCGCCGCGCGGCTCGCCACCGGCCACTACGCCCGCATCGCGCGGGACGAGCACGGCCCCCTCGTGCGCGTCGCCGTCGACACGCACAAGGACCAGAGCTACATGCTCGCCAAGCTCGAGCCTGCAATGCTCGAGCGGCTTTCGTTCCCGCTCGGCGGGCTCACCAAGGACGCCGTTCGCGGGCTCGCTCGCGACGCCGGCCTGCCGGTGGCCGACAAGCGCGAGAGCCAGGATCTCTGCTTCGTCGCCGGCCTCGGCGGGCGAGCGTTTCTCCAGCGGCATGGTGGGCCCAGACTGCGGCAAGCCGGCGAGATCGTGGACCGCGACGGCCGGGTGCTCGGCCGCCACGACGGGCACCACAACTTCACCGTGGGCCAGCGCCGCGGCCTGCGGCTGTCCTCGGCTGACCCTCTGTACGTGCTCGATAAGAACGCCGAGACCGGGAGGGTCACCGTGGGACCACGCGAGGCGCTGCGAACCAGCCGCGTGCGTCTCGAGAGCGCGCGCCTGCTCCGGGGCCACGAAGCGGTCGACGCGGTGAAGCTCCGCTATCGGTCCGCGCCGATACCCTGCCGCGTTCGGGGGAACGCCGGCAGAGTCGAGCTCGAGCTCGAGCGCCCCGCCACCGCGGTGGCGCCGGGCCAGCTCGCCTGCCTGATGCGCGGGGACTGTGTGGTGGGACAAGGGACGATCGCGTGATGGGTCATCAGGAGCGGATCGATCTCGATGCGCCGCTGTCGGGGGATTTCCAGGCGGTCGTGCGGCTGATCATCGGCGGCATCGCCGAGCGAGTGGACTTCGCCTTCGAGGAGATCGACGATCTCCAGCTGGCCGTGGAGCGGCTGCTCGCGGAGGCGGGCCAGGTGGGAAGCGTGCACCTGTCGTTCGAGGTGGGCGAGAGCAGCATCCGGACGCGCGTGGGTCCGATCAGCGAGCGCGCCATCGCGGACGCGCTGCGCGACGGGGAGGTGCAGCCCGGACACCTGACTCTGAGGCGAATCCTCCAGACCGTGGTCGACTCGTTCGGCGTCGAGGAGTCGGCTGACGGTCGCGTGGTCGTGCGTCTCGAGAAACTGAAGGGTGTGCCGTGAGCGCGGCGCCGCGTCGCTCCCCACTGCCCGAGCGCGCCCGCGAGGAGGATCGCGTTCTGCTCCGCCGCTACCACCAGGGCGGCGACACGGGCGCCCGCGAGCAGTTGATCCAGCGTCACCTGCCGCTCGTGCGCTCGCTCGCCCGGCGCTACGCAGGCCGGGGCGAGGCGCTCGAGGACATTGAGCAGGTTGGCGCGATCGGCCTGATCAAGGCGATCGACCGCTTCGAGCTCGAGCGGGACGTGTCGCTCGCCACCTACGCGACGCCCAACGTCGTGGGCGAGATCAAGCGCCATTTCCGCGACAAGGGTTGGGCGATCCGCGTTCCCCGGGCGCTCCAGGAGCTGAACGCCTCGATGTCGGGCGCGATCGAGCGCCTGACCGGGAAGCTCGGCCGGTCGCCCAGCATCGCGGAGATAGCCGACGAACTGAAGACGAGCCCCGAGGAAGTGCTCGAGGCGATGGAGGTCGGCTCCGCCTACTCGACCGTCTCGCTCTCAAGCGGTCCCGGCGGTGAGGAGGAGCTGGATCCCCTCGAGACGATCGGCGACGAGGACGTGGAATTTGAGCGCTCCGAGCACCGTGCCGCGCTGGAGCCCGCCCTGGGCCGGCTCGCGCCCCGGGAGCGGGAGATTCTGCGGATGCGCTTCGAGGAGGGCCTGCCGCAGACCCAGATCGCCCAGCGCATCGGCCTCTCGCAGATGCACGTGTCGCGCCTGATACGGAAGTCGCTGTCGGTCATGCGCGAGGAGCTTCTTCGAGTTCCCCCTGGAATGAGCCCTTAGCAGGAGGTTCGGGCGACCCGAAGTCTGCGTTAAGCGCAGATTTTGGTTTCGGCGAGCCTTCGCTGAAAGTACTTCCGAGGGAGTAGATTGCCCGCCGGCGAGCCAGTCGCTCGCGAAGCAAACGCTGGAGGGAGACTGAATGGGGAAGATGCGTAGACGTGCGTTGGTGCTGCTTGTTGCCGCACTGTCGATGCTCGTGATCGCCGCGTGCGGCGACGACGACGACGGCGGCGGCGGCGACGGTGGTGGGGGCGAGGCCAAGACGGGCGGATCTATCACGATCTCCGAGACCTCCCAACCCGACTATCTGGATCCAGCGCTCAGCTATACGGTGAACGGCTGGGAGCCGCTGTCCACCGTCTATACAGGACTGACCGGGTACAAGCGCGCGGAGGGTCAGGAGGGAGCCCAGCTCGTCCCGTCACTTGCAACCGCGCTTCCGAAGGTGTCGGAAGACGGCAAGACCTACGAGATGACGCTGCGCAAGGGCCTGAAGTACTCGGATGGAACTCCGGTCAAGGCCTCCGACTTCGAGCACGCCATCAAGCGTGTGCTGAACCTTGAGTCCGGCGGAACTGCGTTCTTCCTCGGGATCGAGGGCGCACCGGACTACGTCGAGGCGGGCAAGGCCGAGGCCGACATTCCGGGCATCGAGACCGACGATGCCAGCGGCAAGATCACGATCACGCTGACCGAGCCGGACGGGTCGTTCTCGAACGTGCTGGCGATGCCCTTCGCCAGCCTCGTCCCGGGCGATACGCCCTTCAGGAACCTGACCGAGTCACCGCCGCCGGGCGTTGGCCAGTACAAGATCACGGAGTCGGTGCCGAACAGGCAGTTCGTGTTGGAGAAGAACGCCAACTTCCCGACGAACCTCACCGACGATCCGCCCGGCAACGTCGACAAGATCACCGTCAAGATCGTCAAGAACGCCCAGCGCCAGGCGCAGGACGTGATCTCGGGTGAGCTCGACTACATGCAGGACCCGCCCCCGGCGGACATCAAGCCGGAGGTGAAGGCGAAGTACTCGGACCGGTACGAGGAGATCACGACGGCCTCCACGTACTACATGTTCATGAACACCCGAGTGGCGCCGTTTAACAAGAAGGAAGTGCGTGAGGCGGTCAACTGGGGACTCGACAAGCCGGCCCTCGCGCGGCTGTTCGCCGGCGAGGTCACCCCGGGCTGCTCGTTCCTGCCGCCCGGCATGCCGGGCTACGACAAGGCGCTCGACGTCGAGGACTGCCCGTGGGGCAACCCGAACGAGCCGCCCGACCTCGAGAAGGCACGCCAGATGATCAAGGACGCCGGCGTGGACGGCATGGACGTGACCGTGTGGGGCAACAACGACGACCCCACCGACAAAGTCACCGAGGCGTACGCGGACCAGCTCACGAAGATGGGCTTCAACGCGAAGCCGAAGATCCTTGACGGCGGCGTCTACTTCCAGACGATCGGCAACGCCAAGACGGCTCCCCAGACGGGGTTCGCCAACTGGTTCCAGGACTTCCCCCATCCGAAGAACTTCATGTTCCTGGTGGACGGGAAGTCGATCCAGCCGACCAACAACCAGAACTTCGGCAACGTGGACGATCCGGAGATCACGAAGGGGATCGCCGAGCTCAACCTCCAGCCGGAGATCACGGACGAGGTCGCAGCGCAGTGGCAGGACCTCAACCGGAAGCTGGTCGAGCGGGCCTGGGTGGCTCCGTACGGGCACCGCAAGCTCGCGACGTTCGTCTCCGAGCGGATGGACTTCGACAACTGCACGCGGTTCCATCCGGTCTGGAATAACGACTACACGAGCTTCTGCCTCAAGTAGTCGAGGACACTTCCCACCGCGGAGGGCGCTTCGGCGCCCTCCCGGTGGGGTAGTGTGTCCCCGAGGGAGCGAGTTGATAGAGGGACATGGCCACTGAGCCCTTGACCGACCAGACCACGCTGCAGGGGCCGGCGGCGTGGGAAGCGGAGGCGGCGCGCGAGAAGGTCCACGGCATCGGGCCGTGGCGGCTCGGCGCTCGGCGGCTGCGGCGCAACAAGGTCGCGCTGCTGTTCGGCGCCCTGTTCGTCCTGCTCGTTGCCGTCTGCGTGGCGGCCCCACTGTGGGCGAACAACGTCGCGCATACGACCCCGACCGAGAACCACCTCTCGGACACCATCCAGGTGAACGGAGAGACCAAGAACGTGGTCGGTCTCGACGGGGTGCCGATCGGGCCGACCTGGCACGGCGAGTTCTTCCTCGGAGCCGACCCCAACGGACGCGACATCATGGTGCGGCTGCTCTACGGTGGGCGCAACTCGCTGCTGATCGGCGTCACCGCGGCTCTCATGACGACGATTCTGTCGATCGTGTTCGGGCTGATCGCGGGCTACTTCCGCGGCGGCTCCGACGCGGTGATCAGGTCGCTGTTGGACATTCTGTGGTCCTTCCCTGTGGTGATCCTCGGCGTTGCGCTCGGGGTTGCGCTGGCGCTCGGAGGGCTCAAGATCGGCCCGATCTCGATCAGCGGCGACTCCCTGCTCATCCCGATCTTCATCATCGGGGTGGTCTACATCCCGTATATGGCGCGGCCGGTGCGCGGGCAGGTCCTGGCGCTGCGAGAGAAGGAGTTCGTGGAAGCGGCGCGTGCCCAGGGCGCCGGACCTCTTCGGATCATGTTCACCGAAGTGCTTCCCAACCTCGCGTCGACGATCCTTGTGTTCTTCACGCTCCTGATCGCGAACGCCGTGCTGCTCGAGGCGGCGTTGTCGTTCCTCGGCGCGGGGATACAGCCGCCGAATCCGTCATGGGGGACGATGATCGACGACGGCGTCGACCGCATCGCCACCGCACCTCATCTGGCGATAGTCCCCGGCGTGATGCTCGTGCTCACGGTGCTGTCGCTGAACGTGTTCGGCGACGGCGTGCGTGACGCGCTCGACCCGCGGGCGAAGATCCGCATCGAGCACTAGGAGGCCTCTCCGGTGGCCCGCTTCATCGTCCGGCGCCTGATCCAGATGGTGCTCGTGATGTTCGCGGTGTCGCTCCTCACGTTCCTGATCTTCAACGTCATTCCGAACGGCGACCCCGCGGTGCGGATGGCGGGCCGCCAGCCGACCGAGACGCAGATCGAGGCGATCCGCAAGGAGTGGGGTTTCGACGACAACGTCTTCGTCCAGTACAAGACGATGATGGAGAAGGTCCTCACGGGCGATCTCAAGTCGTACTTCACGCAACTGCCGGTGGGCGAAGAGATCAAGAAGGGGCTCCCACGCACCCTGTCCCTAGCGATAGGCGCCGCGATCCTCTGGATGTTCGTCGCGATCTGCTTCGGCCTCTACAGCGCCATGAAGGCCGGCAAGTTCGCAGACAGGTTCCTGACGATCATTGCCCTGATCGGCATCTCGATCCCGGTGTTCTGGATCGGGGCGCTGATGAACTACTACCTGGGGTTCAAGCTGGGGTGGTTCCCGAACGGCGGCTACGTCGAGTTCACGAAGGACCCCGTCGACTGGTTCTACCACCTGATCCTGCCGTGGACGGCGCTTGCCATCCTGTTCATCGGCTTTTACTCGCGCGTGCTCAGGTCGAACGTGCTCGACACGATCAACGAGGACTACGTTCGCACCGCGCGCGCCAAGGGTCTCTCCGAGCGCCGGATCCTGGTGCGGCACGTGCTGCGGAACTCGCTGATTCCGATCGTCACGCTCTGGGGCCTCGACTTCGGCTTTGTCGTGGGCGGAGGCGCGATCCTCACGGAGACCGTCTTTGACCTCCAGGGGGTCGGTCAGTATGCGGCCGAGTCGATCGGCCAGCTGGACGTGCCGCCGGTGCTCGCCGTGACCCTGTTTGCGGCGTTCTTCATCGTGCTGCTGAACGCGATCGTGGACATCATGTACGCGTACCTCGACCCGCGGATCAGGCTGCAGTGAGCAGCGGGCCCGAGCCGACGGCGCCGGTGCCCACCGACGAGCCGCTCCTGACCGTCGAGGAGCTGCGCGTGGCGTTCGCGACCGAGGAGGGAGTGGTGCAGGCGGTCGACGGGGTGTCGTTCGAGCTCGCCGCCGGCGAGGTGCTGGCGGTGGTTGGCGAGTCGGGCTGCGGCAAGTCGGTCACGGCTATGACGCTGCTGGGGCTGACGCGGTCGCCGAACTCGAAGTTCGAGGGCACCGCGCACTACAAGGGGACGGAGCTGATCGAGGCGAGCGAGGATCAGCTGCGCCGGGTGCGCGGCGCCGAGATCGCAATGATCTTCCAGGACCCGATGACCTCCCTGAATCCGGTCCAGAAGATCGGGGATCAGATCATCGAGCAGATCCAGGAGCACGAGGGCCTCCCCGACCAACAGGCGCGCGAGCGGACGCTCGAGCTGCTCGAGCGCGTCGGCATTCCGCGCGCGGGTGAG
>Ga0081538_10004304_pt1 | contig 13162 bp, 12 predicted proteins | sample TabmetS5T2R1_FD_71022 | JGI IMG/M metagenome (GOLD analysis project Ga0081538, IMG submission 71022) | Tabebuia heterophylla rhizosphere microbial communities from the University of Puerto Rico - S5T2R1 | ecosystem: Host-associated > Plants > Roots > Rhizosphere ...
CGCCTGCTGCGCCACAACGGCATCGTCACCCGACGCAAGGCCGGCCGGGTCGCCTACTACCGACTGGCCGACGAGCACGTCCGCCGTGTCCTGGCCGACGGCCTCGGCCATGCCCTGGAGCGGAACGGTGGCCAGCGGCAGGTGAGCTGATGGGCCACGGTCATGGCGTCAGCGCCGCCGCCGGGCATCGGGGTCGGCTGGTCGTGGTGCTGGCCGTGACGCTGGTCGTGTTGGTGGTGGAGCTGGTCGGGGCGGCCCTCAGTGGCAGCCTGGCCCTGGTCGCCGACGCCGGCCACGTCCTGGCCGACGCGGCCGGGATCGCCCTGGCCCTGGGGGCGGTCTGGTTCGCGGCCCGCCCGGCCACCCCCCAGCGGACCTTTGGCTACTACCGGCTGGAGATCCTGGCCGCGGTGGGCAACGCCGTGCTGTTGTTGGGGGTGGCCGGGGTGGTGCTGTGGGAGGCGGCCCGGCGCCTGACCGACCCCCCGGCGGTGGCCAGCGGGCTGATGGTGACGGTGGCGGTGGTGGGGCTGGTCGCCAACGCCGGGTGTCTGTGGCTGTTGCGCGACGGCCAACGCCACAGCCTGAACCTGCGGGGGGCGTACCTGGAGGTGTGGGGGGATCTGCTGGGGTCGGTGGCGGTGCTGGCCGCGGCGGCGGTGATCGCCCTGACCGGGCTGCGGGTGGCTGATCCGGTGGCCTCGGCGGTGATCGCGGTGGCGATCCTGGCTCGGACCTGGCGGTTGTTGCGGGAGGCGGTGGAGGTGTTGTTGGAGGCGGCGCCGCGGGGGGTGGATCTGGGCGAGGTGCGTCGGCATCTGCTGGCGACCCCGGGGGTGGCCGGTGTGCATGATCTGCATGCCTGGACGATCACCAGTGGGCTGCCGGTGGTGTCGGTCCATGTGGTCGTGGCGGGCGACGCCGATGCCGGTCGGGTCCTGGATGGGTTGGGGGCGTGTCTGGCTGGTCATTTCGATATCGAGCATTCGACCTTCCAGCTCGAGCAGCCCGAGCACCGCAACCACGAAGGCACGACCCACCGGTGACCTCCATGCCCACCCGCCGCATCGGCCGGACCGACGGCGATGGGCGGGCGCTCCCGGTCCTGCCCGGTCCGCTGGAACGGCTGCGTTGGTTCGAGCTGCCGCCGAGCATGCCTTGCCGGCCGCTGCTCTATGATCTCGCTCGTGGCCGCTGATGGCATCATCCGGGAGCGGCTCCCGGACGAGACGCTGCTTGTCTTCCTGTCCGACACCCACATCGGAGGATCAACGGGCAGCGACATCTTCGGGTCCGCCGCGGAGCTCACGATGCTGCTGGAGGATCTCCACCGCCACGAGGGACCCGTCGAGCTGATCCTGGCCGGCGACTTCCTCGACCTGCTGCGCATGGAGGACGCCGGCGACGGCGACCCGGTGGCGGCGACGCTGGCCTGGCCCGAGTACCGGGAGCTGTTCGCCACCCTGCGGGCGTTCGCCGGCGACGACGGCCACCGGGTGGTGTACGTGGTCGGCAACCACGACGCCGAGCTCTGGTGGAACCCCGGCATCCGGCGGACGCTCCAGGAGGCCGGGCTGGTCGACGTGGTTGCGCTGTCGTACGCGGCCAGCTTCGCCTCGCTGCCCGACCAGCTCATCTACTGCGAGCACGGCAACCAGTTCGACCCGGCCAACACCATCGCCGACTACGCCAACCCGCTCGACACCCCGGTGGGCGCCCATGTGCTCGCCGAGATGATCCGGCCGATGGGGTCCGGGGCGGTCGCCATCGGCGGCATCGACCTGCGCGAGGTCCGCTTCGTCTTCCCCCTCGCCGCCCATCCCGGCCCAGCCGAGTGGATCGCCGGGCGCATCTTCTACCGGTTCTTCGACCAGCTGCTCCGCTGGCTCCTGGCCGTCCTGGCCCTGCTGGTCGTCGCCTCCGTCGTCTACGGAGGGCTGGCCGTCGTCCTGGGCCGCCCCGGCGGAGGGCTGCGGGTGCTGGGGTCGCTCCTGGGCGAGTTGAGCTATGCCTTGGTGGTGCTGGTGTTCGCCCTGGTGGTGGTGTTCCTGGTCGGCCGCCGGACCACCGAGCACGCCGTCGCCACCTTGGCCTCGCGGTTCCCCGGGCCGGCGTCCGGACGGTCCTGGGACGAGCAGGCGATCCGCCGGCTGCTGGAGGACGGCCGGCCTCCGCCCATGGCCGGGGACCCCTCGGGGCCCGCCGCGGCGGTGTTCGTCTCCGGGCACACCCATGCCCCGGCCCTCTCGGAGCTGGCGGTGACCGACGGGCGCAGCATGGTGCTGGCCAACACCGGCTGCTGGCTCCGCCAGCTCCAGCCCGTGCCCGCCTGGCTCGGCGGCCCCCCGGTGTTCGTGCCCGCCTACGTCCACACCCACGTCCGCGTCCGGTCGAGCCCGGAAGGGGTGACCGTGGAGCTCTGGGAGCATCCCAGGCCGGCCGAGCGACCCCTGCCGTGGATCGAGCGGGCGGCCATCGCCGGCAGGATGCCGCCTCAGGCGCCACCCGCCGCCCGGCCACGGCTCCTGGCCCGCCAGGTGGCCGCCGGTTGGCCAGCGCCTCCAGGAGGGGATGCCAGATGACCTCGGCCCGACCCCCCGGCCCCCCGACGCCCACCGGGCCGGCCCGCGGCGAGCACCTGGACCGCGACCGGTTCCAGGCCCTGGTCATCGGCAGCGGCTTTGGCGGCGCGGTGGCGGCGTGCCGGCTGGCTCAGGCGGGGGTGGATGTGGCGGTGGTCGAGCGCGGCCGGCGCTGGCCGCCGGGAAGCTTTCCCCGGGACCTGTCCCGGCTCGACGCCGGCTGGCTGTGGCTGTGCAACCACGGCCTGTACGACGCGCGGCCCCTCAACGACATCCTGGCCGTGCAGGCCGCCGGCTACGGCGGCGGGTCGCTTGTCTACGCCAACGTGGCCATGCGCCCGCCCCAGGAGGTCTTCGACCGCTTCTGGCCACAACCGTACAGCCGGGCCGCCCTGGAGCCCTACTACGACCTGGTCGGCCACATGCTCGACGTCCGGCCGGTGCCGGCCGACCCGCGAACCGGCCAGCTGCCCCCCAAGACCCGGCTCATGGCCACGGCCGCCCGGCAGCTCGGCCACAGCGGCGGCTTCTTCCACCCCAACCTGGCCGTGCGGTTCGAGGGCGACGGACCCAACCGGTTCGGGGTCGCCCAGCAGGCCTGCACGTTCTCCGGCGAGTGCGACATCGGCTGCAACGAGGGCGCCAAGAACACCCTGGACCTCAACTACCTGGCCCTGGCCGAGCAGCACGGCGCGGCCGTCGGCACCCTGACCGAGGCGGTGCGCATCGCCCGCGCCGGCGACGGCTACCGGGTCCGCCTCCGCGAGTACGGCCACCCCGGCGCCGCCCGCGAGGGCGTCGAGCGCGACGTGACGGCCAGCTACGTGTTCGTCTGCGCGGGCGCCCTCGGGACCACCGAGCTGCTGCTGCGCAGCCGCGACCAGTACCGGACCCTGCCCGACCTGCCCGCGGCCCTCGGCCACGGCTACTCGGGCAACGGCGACTTCCTCAGCTTCGGCGACGGGCTCGCGGAGCCGGCCGAGCCGAGCAACGGCCCGACCATCACCACGGCGGCGCTGCTCCACACCGGGACCGAGGCCGAGGAGCAGTGGTTCGTCCTGGAGGAGGGCGGCTACTCCGAGCACCTGGCCAAGCTGGTGCGCAGCCTGCACGTCGCGCGACTGCCGGCCTACGCGGCCCGGCTGGTCGGCGCCAGCACCCGCCGGGTCCTGGGCGCGGCCCGGGAGCTCGGGAGCGCGCTGGACGACGGCGGGGCCCGCACCGCGGTGCTGCTGGCCATGGGCGGCGACCGCGCCGACGGCCGGATCGAGCTGCGGGGCCCCAGGCACCGGCTGCACGTGACCTGGGACGTGACCCGCAACGACCCCCTCTACGAGGCCGAGCGGGCCGTCTCCGGCCAGGTGATCCGGGCCCTCGGCGGCCGCCCGTTCGGCACGCCGACCTGGCGGCTGTTCCGCCAGCCGGTGACCGTGCACAACCTCGGCGGGGCCCGGATGGGCACCGACCCCGAGACCGGCGTGGTCGACACCGACGGCCAGGTGTTCGGGCATCCGGGCCTGTATGTCCTGGACGGCGCGGCCCTGCCCGGCGCGACCGGGGCCAACCCGTCGTCGACCATCGCCGCCGTGGCCGAGCGGTGCATCGAGGTGGCCGCGCGGCGCATCACCGGGGACCACGTCTGGGTCGCGCCCGAGCGCGCCGAGGTCGAGCCCCGCGACCTCCCCGAGGACCGGGCGGTCCGGGCGGTGATGGCCAGGGGCGGCCCCCAGCGGACAGGTCCCGGCCTGGCCTTCCGCGAGACGATGCGCGGGAGCGTCGCCGTCCCGGCCGGCCCCGCCGGCCCGGAGCGGCGAGGGCGGGTCGTCCTGCGCCTCGGGGTCGAGGTGGAGGATCTCCGCACCTTCCTGGATGACCCGGTCCACGCCGCCCGGCTGGGTGGGACGGTCGAGGTGGAGGGGCTGACGCGGCGGCCGGCGGCCGTCGACCGAGGCTCGCTGCATCTCCTCGCGCGCGTCCACGGCAGCCACCGGCGAACGATGGACTACATCGTGCCCTTCGTCGACGACCACGGCGCGGCCTGGCTCCTCCAGGGTTCCAAGCTGGTCTACCGGCGCGGGCTGATCGGCCCGTGGCGGGCCACGACCAGGATGGGCGTCGCGCTGACCGCTCCCGTCGACCGCTACGACGCCATGATCCCCACCGGCACCGTGACCATCGGCGTCGCCGACGTGGCCAGGGAGCTGCTCAGCCTCCGCCCGACCGGAGCGGCCGGCGCGGGCGCGGCGGCGGCCACGCTGCTGCGCTTCGGTGGCTTCTTCGCCGGCCGGGTGCTCGGCGCCTTCTCCCCCCTGCACCGCCCGGTCGCCGGCCGCGGAGCCGGCGCCGGCCGTGACGGCCCGGCCGGGGCGACGTGACGCCGGCCGATCGACGGCGCTTCCCCGACCCCACCCCCGAGCCCGCCGTCCACGCCGAGCTCCCAGACGATGCCCTGCTCGTCTTCCTGTCCGACGTCCACATCGGGGGGGCGGCGGGCGTGGAGATCTTCGACTCCGCGGCCGAGCTGGTGGCGCTGCTGGAGGACCTGGGCCGCCACCGGGGTCCGGTCGAGCTGGTGCTGGTCGGGGACTTCGTCGACCTCCTGCGCATGGGGGACCCCGGCGACGGCGAGGACCTGCTGGCCGCCACCCTGGCCCGGCCCGAGTACCGGGAGCTGTTCGCCACCCTGCGGGCGTTCGCCGGCGACGACGGCCACCGGGTGGTGTACGTGGTCGGCAACCACGACGCCGAGCTCTGGTGGAACCCCCGGGCCCGGCGGCCGCTCCAGGAGGCCGGGCTGGTGGAGACGTTCGCCCTGTCGTATTCGGCCGCCTTCGCGTCGCTGCCCGACCAGCTGATCTACTGCGAGCACGGCAACCAGCTCGACCCGACCAACACCGTCGCCGACTACGCCAACCCGCTCGACACCCCGGTGGGCGCCCATGTCGTGACCGAGGTGGTCCGGCCGATCGGGTCCGGGGCGGCCATCACCCGCAGCGTCGACCTGCGGGACGTCAGCTACGTCTTCCCCCTGGCGGCGATCCCCCGGTGGATCGCTGGCCGCATCTTCTACCAGTTCCTCGGCCAGGTGCTCCGCTGGCTGCTCGCCCCGCTGATCGTCGCCTACGCGGCCTACGAGGCGCTGGTGGCCGTCGCGCGGCCCTTCGGGAGGTCGCTGGGCCTGCGTCCCCTGTTCCTGGAGCTCGCCTACATCCTCGCGCTGCTGATGGTGGCCTTCGCGGCGCTGTTCCTCGTCAGCCGCCGGACGACCGCCCGCGCGGTGTCGGCGATGCCCTCGCGCTATCCGGGCCAGGCGGCGGGCCGAGAGCCCTACCGTGAGGACCTGGCCATCCGCCAACTTCTGGAGCAGGATCGGCCGCCGCCCATGGCCGGGACCACTGCCCGCCTCGAGCTGGCCGTGTTCGTCTCCGGCCACACCCATGCCCCGGCGATCTCGACCCTCGTGCGCGCCGACGGGCGGGCGACGGTGATCGTCAACACCGGCTGCTGGCTCCGCCAGCTCCAGCCCGTCGACGCGCTGCTGGGCGCCCCGCCGGTGTTCGTGCCCGCCTTCGTCCAGTCCCATGTCCGCGCCCGGTCGAGCCCGGAAGGGGTGACCGTGGAGCTGTGGGACCAGCCCAAGCCGGCCGGGCGGCGGCTGCCGTGGATCGAGCGGGCGGCCATCGCCGGCAGGATGCCGCCTCAGGCGTCGCCCGCCGCCCGGCCACGGCTCCTGGCCCGCCAGGTGGCCGCCTCCCCAGCGGCTGGGCGGTCGTGAGCGCCGGCCCGTGCGGCGGGCGACGCGGGATAGGCTACGGCCACGACCGATCAGCCTCCCGCCGGAACGGCCGCCATGGAACCGACCCCAGGCCCGGAGCGGATCTCCCGCCGGCTCCGCGAGCAGTTCGCCCCCGCCTACCTGGCCATCAGCGGTCTGGTCCAAGTCCTCGTTCTCGACGCGCTGATCACCAAGGTCGAGGAGGGCTACGCCGGCTACGGCGCGACCGAGTGGCTGGTCGTGGTGGCCACCTTCCTCGTCTGCGTCGACATCTGGCACGAATACCTGATGACCGTGCTCAGCCACGTGTGGCTGCCGGGGCTGCTCGACTCGCTGGTGCCGTTCGCGTTCCTGGTCACCGAGCTGTTGATGGTGCACTTCGTCGGTGAGGACCTGCGCGGCTGGCTGCTCGGCTACGGGCTGGTGGCCCTTGTGGGAGTGGCCGCCTGGCTGCAACGCAACCTCCGCATCCGCCAGTTCGCCGACGAGGAGCCCGACATCCCACTGGCCCTGACGACCCGGCACTGGTACCGGGGGGCGCTGGCCGTCGCGGTGACCGCCTACGGCCTGGTCGGCTGGCTCCTGTACGACGCGCTGAGCCTTGGCTCGGCCGAGCTCGCCGTGGCCGCGGCCGGCCTGGCCGGGGTGGTGGTGATCATCGCCAGCTCGGTCCCCATGTGGAACCAGATCCTGCGCTACGCCAGGGGCGGGTAGGCGGCCGTGCAGCCAGAGACCAGGTACGCCCGGCTGGATGGGGACCGGATCGCCTACCAGGTGCTCGGGGAAGGGCCGCCCGACCTGGTGCTGGCCCACCGCAGCTACGGCCACATCGACATCGCCTGGGAGGACCCCGGGATCACCCTGTTCCTGCGCCGCCTGGCGTCGTTCAGCCGGCTGATCCTGTTCGACCGGCGCGGCACCGGCCCCTCCGACCCCCTCCCCCTCGACCTCCTGCCCCCATGGGAGTCGTACGCCGAGGAGCTGGTGGCGGTGCTGGACGAGGTGGACAGCCAGCGAGCGGCCATCATGGCCCACCTCGACGCCGGCCCGACCGCGCTGCTGTTCGCCGCGACCAGGCCGGAGCGGATCAGCGCGCTCGTCCTCGTCCACACCTCGGCCAGGTTCGCGGCCGCCAGCGACTACCCCATCGGGGGCACCCCACAGGAGATCGAGGCCGCGCAGGCCGAATTCGACCGGCAGTGGGGCAGCGACGAGCTGGCCGCCCTGCAGGTGCCCAGCCGCGCCGGCGACGCGCGCTTCCTCCGCTGGTTCGCCAAATGGCAGCGCGCCAGCGTCGGTCCGAGGGTTGCCCAGCTGCTCCTGCGGGTCATGCTGCAGGCCGACGTCCGTCCGGTCCTGCCGCTCATCCAGGCGCCGACCCTCGTCCTGCACCGGCGTGACTTCGGCCTGGTGCCGATCGAGCACGGCCGCTACCTGGCCGAGCACATCACCGGGGCCAGGCTGATCGAGCTCCCGGGGTCGGACGTCGACCTCACCTGGGAGACGCCGGAGCTGGCCCTGGACGCCATCCAGGAGTTCCTCACCGGCGTCCGGCGCACCGCCGAACCCAGCCGTGTGCTGGCGACGGTGCTGTTCACCGACATCGCCGGCTCCACCGAGCGGGCCGCCCGCCTCGGGGACCGGCGCTGGCGGGAGTTGCTGGAGGTCCATGACGACCTCGCCCGCCGGCTGGTCGAGCAGTTCGGCGGTCAGCTCGTCAAGACCACCGGCGACGGCATCCTGGCCACCTTCGACGGCCCCGGCCGGGCGATCCGCTGCGCCGCCGCCCTCAGGGACGAGCTGACCGGCATCGACCTCCAGATCAGAGCGGGCCTCCACGCCGGCGAGATCGAGCTGCGCGACGGCGACGTCGGGGGGATCGCCGTCCACATCGCCGCCCGGGTGATGGCCGCCGCCGCCCCGGATGAGATCCTCACCTCCAGCACGGTCCGCGACCTGGTGGTCGGCTCCGACATCGCCATGACCGACCGCGGACCGCACCCTCTCAAGGGCGTCGACGGCACCTGGCAGCTGTTCGCGGCCAGCCCATGACCGCGCCCAGACGCCACCGCGGCTCGACTTCCTCAGAGCCTGAGCTGCCAGCTCACATTCGGCCGGTGCGGAGCGTTTACCAGGCATGAGCCGGCAGCCCTTCGAGGTGATCGTGGCCAGGCACGGGCCGACGGTGCTACGCGTCTGCCGCGCCGTCCTGGGTCCGGTCGAGGCCGAGGACGCCTGGTCGGAGACGTTCCTGGCCGCCCTCAAGGCCTATCCGGAGCTGCCCGAGGACGCCAACGTCGAGGCGTGGCTGGTGAGGATCGCCCACCGCAAGGCCATCGATGTCACCCGCGCGGGAGCGCGCCGAGCGACGCCCGTCGCCGAGGTTCCCGAACGTCCCTCGGCGCAGCGAGCCGATGGGCGTGACCTCGACCTCGACGCCGCCCTGGCCGCTCTCCCACGCAGGCAGCGGGAGGCCGTCGCCTACCACTATCTGGCGGGGCTGCCCTACCAGGAGGTCGCCGCCGTCATCGGCGGCACCACCGGCGCCGCCCGCAGGTCGGCCGCCGACGGCATCGCGAAGCTGCGCAGGCGCTATCCCAGGACCACAGCCCAGAAAGGAACGACCCGATGACCATCGAGGACCCCCCGGAGGTCAGGGCCCTGGTCGAGGCCTACCCCGAGGCGACCGAGGCGGAGCTGCGCCGGCTGGGCGAGCGACTGGCCGACAGCGCGGCCGCCCAAGGGCTCCTGGATGTGGCCTACCGCGCGCTCGACACGCCGGTCGGGACCCTGCTGCTCGCGGCGACCGAGACGGGGCTGATCCGGGTCGCCTACGCGAGCGAGGGCCACGACCAGGTCCTGACGACCCTGGCCACCCGGATCAGCCCGCGGATCCTGCGCGCCCCCAAGCGGCTGGACACCGCCGCCCGCCAGCTCGAGGAGTACTTCGCCGGCCGGCGTCGCCGCTTCGACCTGCCACTGGACTTCCGCCTGTCACGGGGCTTCCGCCGGCTGGTCCTGGACCACCTGTCCGACATCGCCTACGGCCACACCGCCAGCTATGCGGCCGTGGCCGCCGCTGCCGGTAACCCGAGGGCGGTGCGCGCCGCCGCCACGGCGTGCGCGACCAACCCGCTGCCGGTCGTCGTGCCCTGCCATCGGGTGGTCCGCGCCGACGGCTCGGTCGGCGGCTACGTCGGCGGACCGGCGGCCAAACAGACCCTTCTGCGCCTGGAGGCGGCATGACCACGACCACGGTGAGCGAGCAGCGGGAGCGGCTCCTGAAGACGCTCGATGCGGCGTGGACCGCGCTCGGTGATTCCTACGCCGGCCTGTCCGACGCCCAGATGGTCGAGCCCGGCGTGGCGGACGACTGGTCGGTGAAGGACATCCTGGCCCACGTGACCACCTGGGAGGAGGAGGCGCTGCGGCACCTGCCACAGGTCATCGCGGGCGGCACCCCGCCCCGGTACGCGGCCCAGGGCGGGATCGACGCCTTCAACGCCCGCGCCACGGAGGACAGTCGGTCCATGTCCCTGGCGGAGGTCCTCCGGCGCCGCGAGGAGACCCACACCCGACTCCTCGAGTTCATCCGGAGCCAGCCTGCGGGCGCCTTCGGGAGTGCGACGCGGGCGCGGCGTCGGCTGCGGCTGGACACCTACGGCCACTACCCGGAGCACACCGCGGCCATCCGAGCATGGCGAGACCGCCTCCCTGGGAGCCGCGGCTAGGTTGCCGCGGGGCTGGGGTTGCGGTTGAAGGCCGCGCGGGCCCAGAGGTAGCTGACCAGGGTGATGCCGACGCACCAGGCGACGGTGACGACCGCGCTGTTGCCGATGGCCGTGCCCAGCAACAGTCCCCGCAGGGTCTCGATGAACGGGGTGAAGGGCTGGTTCTCGGCGAACCAGCGCAGGGCGGTCGGCATCGACTCGGTGGGGACGAACCCGCTGCCGAGGAAGGGCAGGAGCATCAGGGGCATGGGCAGGTTGCTGGCGGCCTCGACGGTCTTGCTGACCAGGCCGCAGGCGACCGACAGCCAGGTGACGGCGAGGGTGATCATGGCCAGGACGCCGACCGCCGCAGTCCACTCGACCGGGCTGGCGGTGGGCCGGAACCCGATGAGCAGGGCGACCACGAGGACGATGGCCAGGCTGGCGGCGGTCTGGGTCATGGCGCTGACGACGTGACCGGTCAGGATGGAGGGACGGAAGATGGCCATGGTCCGGAAGCGGGCGATGATGCCCTCGGTCATGTCCATGGCCACCGAGATCGCCGTTCCCTGGGCGACCCCGGCCACGGCGATGAGGAGGATCCCTGGGGTGACGTAGGCGAGGTAGTCGGCGCGGCCGCCGGCCGGGCCGCCGAGCCCGGCGCCCAGGGTGCCGCCGAACACGTAGACGAACAGCAGCAGGAGGACGACCGGGATGCCGGCGACCATCAGGGTCAGGGACGGGTAGCGCCACAGGTGGCGGAGGTTGCGGCGCAGCATCGTCCTGGAGTCGCGCACCGCGTAGGCGAGAGTGCTCATGGCAGCGTTGCCCTTTCCTTGTCGGGTTGGCCGGTGAGGGCGAGGAAGACGTCGTCCAGGTCGGGCAGGTGGACCGAGAGGCTGTCGACCTCGACCGACGCCCCGTCGAGCCGGTCGAGCAGGCCGCGCAGCGACTTCACGCCGCCGTCGCTCGGGACCTCCAGGGTGAGCGCGTCGTCGTCGCGGGCCGACGCCCCCAGGGCGCGGGCCGCCGACTCAAGTCCCTCCTGGTCGGCGAACTGCAGGCGGACGTGGCCGCCGGGGACGCGGCGCTTGAGCGCATCCGGGGCGCCCTCGGCGATCAGCCGGCCGTGGTCCAGCAGGGCGATCTGGTCGGCGAGCTCGTCGGCCTCCTCCAGGTACTGGGTGGTCAGGAAGATCGTGACCCCGCCGGCCACCAGCTCGCGGATGAGCTGCCACATGGTGCGGCGGCTGCGCGGGTCGAGGCCGGCCGTGGGCTCATCCAGGAAGACGATCCGGGGGTCGCCGACCAGGCCCATGGCCAGGTCGAGCTTGCGCCGCATGCCCCCGGAGTAGGTCGCGGCCGGCTTACCGGCCGCCTCGGCCAGGTCAAAGCGCTCGAGCAGCTCGGCCGCCCGCCGCCGGCCTTCCGCCGGGTCCAGGTGGCGCAGGTTGGCCATCAGCAGCAGGTTCTCCTCGCCGGTGAGCAGGTTGTCGACCGCGGTGAGCTGGCCGGTGACGCCGATCGCCGAGCGGACCGCGTCCGGGTCGCGGGCCAGGTCGTGGCCGCCGACGCGGAGCTCCCCGGCGTCGGCGTCGATCAGGGTGGACAGGATCTGCACCATGGTGGTTTTCCCGGCGCCGTTGGGGCCGAGCAGGGCGAAGATCGTTCCCTCGGCGACCCGCAGGTCGATGCCGTCGAGCACGACCTTGTCGCCGAACGACTTGCGCAGCCCGGCGACCGCGATCGCCGATCGAGCGGTGGGACTGGTCATGTCTCGTCCTTTCCGGGGTCGTTGGCGGAGGAGCGGTGGATGGTGATGTCGCCGAAGGCGGTGCGGGCGCGGACCTCGACCGTGTCCTCGCCCGGTCCGGGGCGCTCGGCGGCGTCCAGGCCGTTCCGCACGGCGCCGTAGCGGGTGTTGAGGTCCAGCCAGGCGGCGGCGCCGTCGCGGATCCCGATCTCGACCTTGCCGAAGCCGGTCTGGGCGAGGACGGCGCCGCGCGCGACCTCGCCCAGGCGGACGTCGCCGTTGGCGGACTTGGCCGCGACCGTGGCGCCCGCCTGGTCGACCGAGATCCGGCCGTTGGCCGCGTTGACCCGCAGGTCTCCGGTGACCTGGCCGATCCAGGTGTCGCCGTTGGAGTTCTTGACCACCGCCGTGCCGTCGATGCCGTCGATCCGCACGGAGCCGGAACCCGTGGTGAGCTCGGCGTCGCCGCCGGCCCGCTCCACGGTGATGTCGCCGATGCCGGTCCGGAGCTGCACCGCGCCCGCCCGGTCGAGCTGGATGTCGCCGACGCCGGTCTTGTAGCGGCACTCGCCCAGGCGACCTTGGCCGCGCAGCGCCGCCACCCCGGTCTCACCCCGCAGCTGCGAGCCGGCCGGCAGCTCAACCTGCACGTCGACCGACTCGCCGCCCCCGTGGGGGGTGAAGCGCCTCCAGTTCTTGGGGGCCTTGATCAGCAGCCTGCCGCCGGCGTACTCGACGCGGGTCTGCTCGGCCGCGGTGACGTCGGCCTTCTTGGCGGGGTCGCTCGGGCGCACCTCGACCATGGTGTCGGCGCGGTCGCTGGCCACGATCCGGAGGTCACCGACGCCGAACTCGACGGTGACGGAGATCGGCTCGGGAGTATCGAAAGTAGGCATGTGCAGGTCCCTCTGTGGGTTGGCTAGCGCGCCCAGCCCGTGTATCGCTGGGCGCCCTGGGAGGCGCGCCGCTCGCGCTGACGGGACGGGCCGGTTCGCTCCAGGCCGGCGGCGGCCGCCCGCACCAGCCAGGCGTTGACCGACAGCCCCTCGCTCGCGGCCGCCTGCTCGATCCGGGCCTTGAGGTGGTCGGGCATGCGGAGGTTGATCCGCGACATCGCCCCCTCGTCACCCTCTGGAAGGGCTGGAGGCCGGCCGTCGGGGTCCTCGGCCAGGTCGTCGGCGGACGGGTCGGCCGGCGGTGGGGTCACCACGAACTCGGGGTCGCGTCCGCGCAGGCGCAGCTCGACCGATCCCGGCGCGAGCTCGGTGGTGATCTCCTCGGCCGCCGCCGCCAGCGCGTCCTGCAGGGTGAGGCGGATCGCCGCCTCCAGCGGCGCGACCAG
>Ga0081538_10004305_pt1 | contig 13160 bp, 12 predicted proteins | sample TabmetS5T2R1_FD_71022 | JGI IMG/M metagenome (GOLD analysis project Ga0081538, IMG submission 71022) | Tabebuia heterophylla rhizosphere microbial communities from the University of Puerto Rico - S5T2R1 | ecosystem: Host-associated > Plants > Roots > Rhizosphere ...
GACGTTCGAGACCAGCTCTGCCAGGAGCTCGCGGAGCCGTTGGATCGCGCGGTCGTCGAGCCCGGACCGAAGCCGTTGGTCGAAGCTGGCCGCGGCGCCCCTCAGCCGATGAAAGGCGGCGTCGCCAGCGTCGGTCAGCTCCATCCGCTGCACGCGGCGGTTGTCGGGATCGCGGGTGCGCCGCACGAGTCCCGCCCGTTCGAGGCCGGCGAGGTGGTGGGTGAGGGTCGGCCCTTCGATTCCGAGCGCCTCGGCCAGCTCTCGCTGGGTGCGCCAGCTGCGGTTCTTGAGCGAGAGCAGGATGAGCCAGGTGGGCAGCGAGCCGCCGGCGAGCGCCAGCTCCCGCTCGAACGCGCGCGTCAACAGCTTCGCGGTCCGGGCCAGCTGACGGCCGATCGGCTCCGAACCGAGTCGAGTCACGGCGCGTATGATAGAGGTCTAACTGTTAGATATCTATCCGTAACCGCAGAGGTGTCGCCATGTCGGAGCACAACAAGCGCATCACCCGCCGGGTTCTCGACCAGCTGTTCGACAAGGGGAACCTGGACGCGGCGGACGAGCTGGTCCATCCCGACTTCGTCAACCACGAGGCTCCACCCGACAACCCGCAAGGGCCCGAGGGGCTCAAGCAGACGGTGAGCTGGCTGCGCGGGCTTTGGGGGCCGATGCGGGCCGAGATCGAGGACGAGATCTGCGAGGGCGACAAGGTCGTGGCCCGGGTAACAATGCACGGGCGCCACCTCGGCGAGTTCCTGGGACAGGCGCCCACGGGCAAGGAGTACGCCGTCGAGCAGATCCACATCTGGCGTCTCCAGGACGGCAAGGTGATCGACCACTGGTCGGTCCGCGACGACCTCGGGCAGGCGCTCCAGCTGGGGCTCATCGGAGGGTAAGCAACGCCCCAGGTGCTCGAGTCCTCGCCGGGCGCACTGCGCGGATTGGGCTCTGCCCGCTCCGCCCGCGCCCAGCGAGCCGGGCGGGGGCCGTCTGCCACCGACCCAGAGGTGGGCGTCCGAGCCGACGCCCACGAGCGATCCCTGCTGGCGTGGCACTCCGCGCCTAGGCTCGGTTCACTTCGACGTCATCGCCGGTCCCACGGTGCTGATCGCGTCGACAAGCAGCACCGCGGCCGTCTGCTCCTGACGGGTCGGCGGCCGCGCTGGTGCGGGTCGCTAGCGGTGTCGCGCTCAAGGTGCTGAGGCCCTGAGGCGCGCCGGCGAGCAGCAGACCGAGGGCGAGCTGGCCACGGCGAAGCTGCGCTTCTCTGAGGCTGCCTGACGCGCGCTCGTCGTCACGACGCGAAGCGCTCTCGCGCCGCGCTCGCCACGGGACAGCGGCCCGCTTCGCGCCCGCAGGCAGTCGTGTCGCACAGGCGGCAAATCCAGCGGCTAGCGCCGGGCCCGCGGATCAGTCCGACGATCACGCGGGACAGCAGCCGGTCGAGTTCTTCCCGCTCGTCCCGGGTCAGGCTCGAGAGCGCGTCCTGCAGCACCTCCGCCCGGGCGGTCGTCACCATCTCGGCCGCCTGTCGGCCTGCGGCCGTCAGGCGCAGCGAGACCGAGCGCCCGTCACGGCCGGGTCTGCGCGTAACGTAGCCGGACGCTTGGAGCCGGTCGACCAGCCGGACGGTGCCGGACGGTGTCAGCCCCAGCACCTGGCGAAGCAGGTCCAGGGACGGGTCGTCCAGGAATTGGTGCAGAGCCGACAACGCCACGGCAGCCGACTCGGACTGGCCGAGGGCATCGCCCGCGGCGGCCGACGTGCGGTCGGTCACCGCGAGCGACAAGGCGCCCAGGAGGTTGCCGGTGCGGTCCAACCGCCGCCCGCCGCGTCGGGTCATGGTCACCCGAAGTCGTAGTCGAGCGTCATGGAGGGCTCGCCGCCATGCGGGGCGATGAACTGGCCGGTGCCCTGGAGCCCTTGCAGCTCTCCAGTTCCGGAGTCGGGCAGCACCGACAGCCGCCCCTTCGCCACCTTGCCGTCGAAGGTGCCGGCCGTCTGGAGTAGGACAAAGCTGCCGGAACGGTCGCCGATGCGTCCGCTGATGCGCTGGAGCCCGACGAAGTCGGTCGTCTGGCCGGGCCGGTAGCACATCAGCCATTCGACGAGGCCGTCGCCGGCGATGTCGCCCGAGAACGCCTGCTTGACGCTGGCCTGCGTGAGCTTCCTCTCGCCGTCGAGCAGGTCGAAGGCATGCTCATCCCAGTCCATGATCTTGAACGTCGCGGTGGCGCGCGTGGACATGAGAACCTCCCTATTCTGTTGTGTGACTCAATCAAGTATCTCGCGTCCGTCCGCAGGATGCAAACGCCGGTGCCCGGCTCGATCTAGCTACGAAGTCCGGAGGTGCGTTCCTCAGCGAATCCCCCCGTCACCTCGTCGTCCCGGAATACCACGCTGGAGGAGTAACCATCTCGCCGCAACTGGTTCCGTCGAGAAGCAGCGCTTCGAGCCTGAGCGTCTGCGATTCGTCCACCCCGAAGGCGACCGCGGGCGACGAGCGTGCGCTCGCTTGGCGGTCACCGCCGAGGTCAGCGACTGCGCCGCTAGCGCAAAGCGGGTGACGCCGGCGCCGACTGGCGCGACACTTCTCTGGTCGCATGCGCCCCACAACCCAACCCTCACCGGAGGGCCCGCGCTTGACGGAGCGGGTGCTCGATAGATAGGGACAACCGATGGGGGACGGCACGTCGTGGCTGGAGGGTTTGCCCGCGCACGACGCCGAGGCGCTTCGGGCGCTTGGCGCCGAGCGGCGCTACCGCGCGGGCGTCGTGCTGTTCCACTACGGCGACGAGCCCGGGTCGCTGCTCGCGCTCCTCGAAGGACGGGTCAAGTATTGCCTCCCGGGGCCGCACGGCAAGGAGCTCATATTCGGCTTCGCCGGTCCCGGGGAGTTGGTGGGCGAGGTGGCGGCGATCGACGGCGCGCCCCGCTCGGCCTCGGTGGAAACGGTCGATGCGGTGCGCGCGCTCGTCGTGCCGCGGAGTGCCTTCGAACGGTTTCTCGAGACACACCCCGCCGCGACCCTGAGGCTGTTGCGAAGTCTCGCCCGCCGCCTGCGGCTGGCGGATGCGCAGCGCCTCGAGTTCGCCGCCTATGACGTGGTGGGAAGGGTGGCGCGGCGGCTCGTTGAGCTGTGCGAGCACCACGGCGAATCAGTCGATGGCGGCCTGCTGATCACGCTGCCGCTATCGCAGGACGAGCTGGCCGCCTGGACCGCCTCCTCCCGCGAGGCGGTCGCCAAGGCGCTGCAGCTGCTGCGGCGGCTCGGCTGGGTCGAGACTCAGCGGCGCCGCATCCTCGTGCGCGACCTCGCGGCCCTGCGCGAGTACGCCGGCTGACGCGCAGCGCAGCGCGGCCAACGGGGGCCGGGCCGTCGGCAACCGACCATGCACGATTGCACGGAACTGACGTGAACTGCGACATCGTGCGACGGCTTTTTCGACGCGACGATGCGGGTGATGCAACCAGCAACCGCAAGGAGCGCCCGATGAGTGGATATCTCACAGGAATGGCGACGCTGACGGCCTGTCTCGCTGCTAGTGGCTCGGCCGGTCGCATGGACGCCACTGGTGGCCATCCTCGCCCGGCGCAGGGTCGGCGGGCACCGAGCCTGCTGTCACGGCGGGTCTTTTGGTGACCAGTGGGCGAGCCAATCGGCCGGTGCGCAATCAATCGACGAGACCACGCGGGAGAATCATGCAGCGGGAGACGTGGCTTCCGGCCGCGGCTGCCAGCGCCGGGGCGGCGCGCTCGATCGTCAGCGAGGCGGCCGCGGAGGCGGGTCTCGGCCCCCGCGGCACTTGGGATCTGATGCTTGCGACGAGCGAGGCGGTCGCAAACGCGGTCCAGCACGGCGCACCCTGGCCAAACGGCTGCATCCTGCTGAAGACCGAGCCTTGCGCGCGGGGTCTACGCGTCGAAGTCTGCGACCGCGGGGACTTCGATGGCGCGCTCGAGCCCGCGCCACTCGACGCGACGTCCGGGCGGGGCATGCTGATCATCACCGCCGTTGTCGACCACTTCGAGATACTGAACCGCAACGGAAGCACGCGGGTGTGTCTCGAGAGGCACACGGCCAAGGCCTAGGCAGCACCCCCGGCAGCCCGGAACAGGGGCGATGCGCCGGCCCCGCCGATCCCGAGCGCGGGCGGCGTCGCGAGGAGGGATGTCGGAAGCACTTCGGCGAACGCGCCGATGAAGCGTGGCCGGCGCACGGGATGAGACGGGGTCCCGCGCTGGCTGCGGCGCTTCGGCGGCCTCTGGCTCGTCCGCGCGTGGCGGCTCCTTGGGCTCGGTGGCCGGGGCAGCGCCGCGCTGCTCGCCGACCCGCGGCAGCCATTCGAGCCACCTGGGCACATTCCCAGTCGCACGAGTATCTTCATCGACGCCGGCAGCAGCACGCCGCGGATAATCGTCGCGGCTCGATGCGCCGGCCGGCAGACAATCCGGTTGTCGTCAGGAGACCAACGCGCAGGCCCGCATTCAGCAGGGGCCACCGATGCGTCGCTGCAGGGGGATATGCGTGTCACCGACGGCGGCAGGTACCGGCCGATCTGACGGCGGGCTTCAGATTCGACGGCTACACGATCGAAGAGTACCCGGCATTCGCTGGGACGCGGCTGGCGCCAGAGCTGATCGCCACTTCGTCGATCGTGGGCGGGCGCGCTTCCGTCGACGTGAAGGGCCCCGTCAGCCCGCGAAGCTTCGGCGCGATCGGGGCATGGGACGGCCACCGCGTTAGCCGTGGTCGCGTGGTCGTGGACGCCACCTGGCACCACTTCTTCAACATCAACTTGACCGGCGACCCATTCTCGACCGACCCGGCCAAGCAAGTCGGCTTCCTGGCGTCGCCTCAGGGGTTGGCGGCGTACTGAGGAGATCAAGTCGTACTTCCGCAACATTGCGGTGTGGCTCGCGACCGCAGCGGCACGCGTGCATGCGCTGGCGGGCGCTCTGGGGATGCCGCTGGCACCACCGCCTGGCGATGGACCTGCGCCCGCCCTACCTGGATACGCTGCGCGATCTCGACCTGCACGAGCTGCTGCGCATCGGCGACGCCGCGACGGACGTGCTCGGGCGGCTCGCCTCGCAGTGCCAGGAGCGAATCTGGATCATCGACATCGTCAAGGAGGTGCTGCCGCGGCCGTGGCCTATCATCGAGCCGCTCGTGGATCCGTGGTGGCCGATACCGCCCGACCCGGAGCCGGACCCGGCTCCGTGGATGCACGGGAACACGCTCGTGGAGGCCGCTCTCGGCGGCGCGCTCTATGCGCTGGGCAGCGAGTTCCGCGATCCGAGTCCGGAGATGGTCGACAGGGCCGACGACTACGACTGGGCGGCGGCGGTGCGGCCGGGCATCCAGGTCGTGGCGCGTGAGACGGTCCGCACGGTCGAGCGCTCGCGCCGCGGCGAAGATGAGCTGGCCCGGGCGCTCGCTGAGGAGGGCGGGAGCGAACGCGCGGAGGCGCGATTCCCTGACTGCGTCTTATCTCGCCGTTCACGTCGCCAGCGAGAGCTCCACGGGTCGCGTCGCGTACGCCTGCGCCCGGCAGTGCGGGTACCTGCCGCGCGAGCCGGAAGCACCCCGGCACCCGGCGCCAGCTGCGGGGGCGGCCACGCTTGTTACGCCCAAGCCCCAACAAGACGCCGAGGAAGCACTGAGCGGCGTTCTCGAGGACACCGGACGCCGCCCGACATTCCCTACTCCAGCGCTTCCCCGAATCCCGGCACCGGACCGTAGACGGTCTCGGCGCCGGGTGGGCCCTCCAACCCCACGGTGGCCGTGTACGGCTTGCCTCCGTCGGTCCAGCTGTAGCTAGCGCGCAGCAGATGCGGAAAGTCAACTCCGTTGACCTTGCGCATCTCGATCAGCGCGTCGACGACGATGTCCATGCTGGGGTACTGGACGAGGCCACGGACGCGCATGATCTCCTCCATCTTGCGCATCGCCAGATTCAGCTGGCGCGGCCCGTAGGCGATGCCGGCGGCGATCGAGTCGCCGAAGATGGAGCCGAAGGGGTGCAGTCGCTCCATGGTCGTTCCGGGCCCGAACACTTTGCTCGGTTCCGGCAGCACCTCCTCGTCACGGAGCCGCACGATCGGGATGCGTGTACGGCCCCGGAGCACAAGCTTGATTCGCGAGTCGACCGCGCGGTACTGGACGGCTCGAATGCCACCCCCGAGGGCGGCGCGCAGATGCTTGGGGACGCTTTGGAGACCTTCGATCGGAACCCCCGACAACGTCTCGGCGGAGAAGCCGAGTCGTCGCAGTTCCGCTTGGCGGAGGACGCGCTGAAGGGTTTCGGGGACCTTCTCCAGCGCTCCGGGCAGCAGGCCGGAGCTCACGCGCGCAGGCCGGTCCGGCAGCGGAGGCGGCGTCGGCAGCGGACGGCCTGCGTCGTCGATCCACCTCTGTTTCTTGAAATCCGGGATCTCCGGGCGCGACGGCGGCGCCTTCCCACCCGCAACCAGCGGGGCGAAAGCCTCCGCCAGCACGTCGTTCGGGCGGTCCGTGGGGATCACCTGGATCCACGTGCCCCCTTCGACCGACGTGGTCAGCAGTTCGACGGAGGGCAAGTCCCTGGCCTTCAGAAGATTCTGGCCGCGCCGGCGGGCGACAGTGAGGAGGGCGGGGGTAACCGCGGGACTGAGGTGCAAAAGGCGGGCACGGAGCACCGCGTTCAGCTCCGCCTGCGCCGCCGCGTCGAGCATGCTGATCTTGCGGTCGCCCAGCCACGTGCGCGCTGTGCGGGTGAGCTCTCTCAGCATCGGACGGTCGAGCGAAACGCCGGCGAGGATCAGCGCCGACTCGGCGGCCGAGCGCCAGTGCGGATACTCCCGGCGCAGGATCTTGGCGGACACAGGCCGTACGGCGCGGGGCGCTGCTGCCGCCTTCGGCGTTTGCTTCGGCGCCGCCGGCAGGTCGGGATCGACCTTTGGCTTGGCGGGCGGGGCCTCGAGCACCTCGCCGGCTGTCTTCGTGAGCCGTTTCCCGAGCCGCGATACGCTCACGGCCTGGTCTCCTCGACCCCTGCGCGATAGGCAGCCTCGGCCGTTGCCAGCGCGACCAGGTTGTAACCCGTTCCCAGGACGTCCACGAGGCCGGGCGTCGCGGGCTTGGGGAGCGCTCGTAGCCGCACGAGACGCGCGGCGAGCGCTCCGCAGGCCCGCCACACCGGGAGCACGTCGAAGGCCAGGCCCGCGAAGGCGAGCACGATCAGGCCGATGCCCTCCGGCTCCGCGAGCCCCAGCTTGGCCGCGTAGGGGCCGAACGCCAGCGCCTCCTCGCTGCGCTCGAGGAAGCTCGAGGCGGCGTTCACGGCCTGCACGGCCGAGGACGCCATTGCGGCCGCAAGCGCAAGCTGGCCGACGACTGGGACGAAGGCGAGCACGCCGAAGCCGAAACACGCCCAGTCGAGCGCCCGCTCCGTCTTCGCCTCGGCCGCCGCCCGCCTGGCGGCGTGCGTCTCGGCGAGCCGGAGCGCCTCGCTCGCCGCGGCGTGTGGGAAGCTGCCCGGCTGCGCGCCGAGCCGCTCCAGCGCGGCGTGGATGATCAGCGGGTAGCGCCAGAGAGGGTGCTCGGCGTAGGTCTTCTCGGGAGCCGGTGCCTCCGGGGGCGGGGTGATGACGACCGCCACCCGGGTGAACAGGACCTGAGGAGGCGGAGCTCGCCCGACACGTGCGAGGACGTCGTCCGACCTCTCCAGGTGCTTCATGGCGAGGCTGAGGCTCGACTCCCACGTGTTCGAGCGCGCCTTGCCCACTGCGCGACGGATCAGGCGGTCGAGATCGTTGTCGTAGCTCGACCGGTCGGCGGCGAGCTCGGCCAGTCTCTCCTTCGTCCAGGAGGCCGTCTCCTTCACGATCTCGCCGGCCACCATGGAGAGCACGGGGAACTGCTCGGCGTGCCGGGCGAGCGTCTTCGCATACGCGGTCTGCGCATCCGCCAGCACCCGCCCTGCGGCTCCGGTTCCAGCACCGCCGACTCCGGGCCGAGGGGCCGGGAGTTGCCCAGACATCAGGAGGCGCAGATGGATGAAGTCGAAGAGCGTCTGTCGCACGCGTGCTGCTTGAAGCGCCTCCTCGGCGGCGTGGACCTCGCGTGCGCCTGCATCGACCTCGACCACCGACGCCCGCAGCGCCCGATAGGTGGCGCCCCCGTCGCCGTAGGGAGGCGGGTTAAGGCTCGGCACCGGGGACTTCAGCGCCCCGGGTGGAGTCTCGATCAGGCCCGCTAGCGAGAGCTGCGTGGCGGCCCTCGACGACTCGAGCATCTCGACGAACACCTGCCGCGCCTCCAGCTCGATCTCGCCGAGGGCTTCGCCGGCATCGAAGTCGAGATCCGCGACCGCCTGCCCGAGCAGGCCCCGTGCTCGCCGGATCCGGTCCCGGCGGCGGGGTCGCCGCGCCAGGCCTCAGGATCGACGCTGTCGACGAGTGTCTGCACGTCCTTCCGGCCGCCGACGACATAGGCGAGCCGGACGAACTCCTCGGCTGCCTCTCGTGTCACGGGCATCCTCGCGACCTGCGGCTTGGCGGGCGCGAGCTCGAGCGTGACCTCGACCTCCTCGGACGGCGGCCCAGGGGGCTGCGCGGCAGCCGGCTGTTCCGCCCCCGGCGGTAGCGGGTCGAGGACGACGAACACTAGCCGCGGGGATCGGTCCCGCTGGTCGTGCAGAGCGGGTACTTCGGCTCGTGCGGCGCCCTTCCGAGCCGGGCGAGCGGGTTGTACGGAAGCTTCGCCTCCTCGTCCAGCCAGAGAAGCGTTGTAGGCAGCATGATCTCCCAGCTCTCCGCGGGCACGCCGTCCTCGGGCGCCTCGGTCTGGTCGCGGATCTCCTTGGCCACCGAGATGTAGAGCGGCTGGCCCGGGGTCGGCGCCGGCCCTCCCGCCCAGGACTGGCGGAAGAGCAGCCAGTGCTGGACGGCGGTGGCGAAGCCGGGTCGGGCGGGTACGATCACGCGCGCGGAGCCGGCGCGCAGAAAGCGGCCGAGCTCCGGGTCGACCGTCTCCAGGTCGGCCAGGTCCGGCCAGCGCCGACGATCGGCCCAGTAGTACGGGTAGGTGACATAGGTCAGGTTCGTCCACTCGAGGGCTTGCTCCAGGAACTGGATGTCCGGCGCCGTGGCCAGCGCCTTGGGGACGTCGATGTCCGGCGTCACGTCGGGCTGGGCGCCGCCCGCGCCGGGCGTGGGCTCGGGGGCGACCGCGGGCCTGCCCTGGAAGGGGCTCTCTCCCAGCAGCCAGCCGACGACGTGGCGCTTCAGCTCCTCGCGGATCAGCTCCTGGTGGCGGAGCGGTGAGCGCTCGAACACGCCGCCGCGCCCGCGCAGGCCGGTGCGGGATTGCTCGGCGCGCCACTCGCGAAGCTCGGTGTCGTAGGCGGAGCGCAATCCGTCGAACACGTCCTGCACCCACTGTGCCTGCGCCTGGTCGGTCAGCGCGCACTTGAGCTCGATCGCCAGCGTGGCACTCGCTGCGCCGGTGACGGTCAGCGTGACGGGCGCCTTGGCGACGAGCGGCGGGTCGAACGTCAGCGCCGCATCCGAGCCGTCCATGAAAGCCTCGGTGTACTGCGGCTGCTTGCTCGTCCCTGTGAGCTGGATCGTGTTTTGTTTGTTCTCGTCCGGTCCGACTTGCTTTTCGAAGACCAGGTCATCGCCAACCGCCACGAATGCGGTGATGGTGTGAAAGCGCTCGAGGTTCTGCCAGTCGTCATCGTCCACCTCCACTTCTCGCCTCCACACTGCGTGGATCGGCGAGGCGCCGACGCGAACACTTCCACCGGTGGCGACGTAGCCGGGCGGGATCGCAAGCTCGACGCGTCCGCTCATGGACTTGGCGTTCCAGAGCTCGGTGTTGTTGTTCGGAAGCGGGTCCGTAGACGCGAGCGCGATCGTCTCGGAGACCCCGAGTGTCTCGTCGGGGGGCTCCGGTAGCCCGGTCGCCCCGTACTTGGCCGCCAGCTCGAGATAGCCCTCTCGGGTGATGTCATCCTTGGTTACGTCGAAATCGGGCGGCTTTGGGCGCGCCGCCGGGTCGTGCGGCTGCTCCGACAGCTGGCGAAACAGAAACCGCCCCGGCTCCGGCAGTTCGAACTCGAGCTGCAGGCGATCCGGATAGCGCCACACCTGGAGGCGGTCGATTCGATTCACCCAGCGGTAGACGCCGCGCACGTGCCCGTTGCCGTGGTTGTTCTCGAACACGTGCTGGTTGAAGTCCTCGAAGCGCGTCAGCAGGCGCTCCGTGCGCTCGCTGCGCGTTCGGTTCGCAACCCGGGAAGCCGCTCTCGATGTCGCGCGCTGCGCGATCGTGACAGCGCGGTTGGTCGAGTCTTCGAGGGAGAAGTCAGCCGTGAAGCCGGCGGAGGCGGCGACATGCGTGGGCCCGTACTGCCCGGAGACGTCGACCTGCCCGTCGGCATGGAGGTCGAGGTCCAGCTCGCGGCTGGTCTCCTCCGAGAAGGACGACTCGCCGGTGCTCTCGCTCGACGACTCCGTCGTCGACTCGGTCTCCGAGATTTCGACCTCGACCACCTCGCGCTCCTCGACCTTCGTCGTCTTGTGGTCCTGGTGCTCCCCTTCGAGCACGTTGCGGATCTGAGCGATCTCGCCGGCCACATAGCAGCGCCACTCCCGGCGCACGACGTAGAGGTCGCTGACAGCGGCCTGTCGAACCAGCTGCACCTGTGGGGGCGGCAGGATCTCGGGGAAGGGCGGCGCCGGGAGGAGCGGGGTGCGCTTCGAGACGAGGCGATGCATCAGCTCGGACTCGAGCTGAGCTCGGACTTGGCTGCGACGGTCGATCACGCCGGCGACCAGCAGAAGCCTGGTGAGCCGCCGCGCCAGCTCTCCGCGATCGGGCAGCAGCAGCGCGGCGGCCAGGCCGTCGACGAGGCGCTCCCAGGCCGGGGAGACCGCCCCGTACAGCCACGGCCGCTTCTCGATCGTCTGTGCGAGCAGCTCAGCATCGGTGGGGGCGCTGACGTCGAAGGTGGAATGGACGAGCCCCGCGAGGCGAGCATCGAGGTCGGCGCCCTTCGGCCGGTTGGCGACCGACACGAGCCAGTGATCGAGCTCGACTAGTAGATGCAACGCGCCCTGCCCGGGGAAAGGTTGTGCAGACGGGCTGCCGTCCGCTCCCAGGAGCGGGTCGGCGTCGCCGACGAGCATTCCCTCATCAACGGCATCAGCCGCTTCGAGGTGGCCGTCGGCAAGGGCCTTCGCCGCCGCTGCGCGCTGATCGGCCGTGAAGTCCGTGTCGGCGATGAGATCGAGGAGCTGCGCCACGAACCTGCCACCGCCCCAGTGCACGATCACCGGCGGGGCCACGTGAGTGAGCGGCCCGGGCATCGTCTCGTCGTACACCAGAGGGAGCACATCTGCGTCGGGCTCGACGCGGCGAGCCGAACGCGTGGCACGAAAGGCATACAGATCGGTCATGACCAGGGTTCCCCTGCGTCGGCGTGCGCTACGAACCGACGTGGTGGGCTGGAGCGAAGAGCGTGCGGTTGCGATTCCCGTTGCCGTTGCCGCGGTTCGCATCCGCGCTGGAACCGTCCGGGGCGACGGCGATCGTCGCCAGCGGCAGGCCGAGCGCCCGGCCCCGAGCCGCATACCACGTGTAGCACTTCGAGATCACGAGGTTGAGATCCGCGCCCGCAACGTCGTTGCCGTCCGAGACGTCGAGGACAGTCGCGACGGCCTCAGCACCCCGCAGGGCCAGCCGCTGCCGATCGATGAACTCCTGACGCGTGATGTGCCGGCGGAACCCGCCGAGCCGGTTTGAGATCTCCGCCACGAGTGTGGTGCCGTTCGCCTCTTCGACGTACGGCCATGCCGTGGAGGGCGCTTGCAGACCGAACGCTCGCGCAATGCCGCGATTCCTGAGGATCTTGTAGCTGGTCTTCTCGGTGAGTTTGCGCAGACCGACCTCTCGCGCCCACTGCACCATCGCATGGTCGAGGTCCCTCAGATAGCTCCTCAGCCCCGGAATCATGACGGCGACCGTGTCTCGCAACGGGCGCTCGCCCGTGTCGAACACGCGCTCGGCAAACGCTGCCGTCGCGGCCAGAAGCTGATCCCGCTCCCGCGCGTAGTGGTTTGATGCATACGATGTGCCGTTCGAGGCAAGTCGCAGCTCGCGCTTAGATCCGCTTGCGCCATGCTCTGCGGGCAGTGGTTCCGCAATCGCGGCGGCCGCATCGCCTTCCGTCTCGTCTCCGAAGAGCGACGAGAAAACTCCGTGGCGCTGCTCGCATGAGAGGTATTCCTCGTGACGCCCGTAGCGGGCATACAACGCCGCCAGCTCAGGAGCGACGGCGACGATGTCCGGATCCCGGTAGATCTCGGGGCGCGCGAAGAAGTCGACTGAGACCTTGTGCGCTGCCTGCACGAGAACGTCGAGCTTCAGAAACGCATACAGCCCAGCGAGCGCTTGGTCGCCCCTGGTGTGCTCGTCGAACGATTGGAGATCATTGATCGTGCGATCCACGAGGCATCCCCCCTCGTGCTGATCTCCGGATGTGCGTCCGCTCCGCATTTGCTCATGCTCCCTTCGCTTCATCCCGGACCACCGCCCAAGACTTCAAGTACATGTCCATGCGCTTAAGAGGGCCTCGCGCCGCCGTTGATACATGGCGCCGAGGTCACCGTCTGGCTGGGTGGCTTCTCGTCGGGGAAGGCGGGCTCTGCGGAGGTTCGAGGACGCGCTCGAGATGAACGCCAGGATCCGCTCCCCCTAAGGACCGCCCACACCCGGCACGACTACGCCCACACGCTGCTATGACGTGACCATCCGTGTGCCCGCAGGAGCAGGCGCCGCCGTCATCGGTGGCCGCTCGCCAACACCTGCTACCCGGCCGACGACCCCGCGCGCGAGGGCACCGGCCCGGAGGACGTCCCGCCGGGCGGTGATTTCGGCGAGGAGTACCCCACCTCGGACCCGTGGGTCGACTTCGACGACGAGGGCAACGCCTACTTCATGATGCTCGACTCGCCGCCGTTCCCCAGCGGCGCCGGCTGGGGCATGTCTCTCCACCGCTGGGAGTCGGTCTCGCCGGGCGACGTGCGGCGCGGGCGCACCTGGAGCGACAGGATCCCGATCAACGCCTACGAGACGCCGCAGGAGCAGCAGCTGTTCCTCGACGACAAGAACA
>Ga0081538_10004306_pt1 | contig 13160 bp, 10 predicted proteins | sample TabmetS5T2R1_FD_71022 | JGI IMG/M metagenome (GOLD analysis project Ga0081538, IMG submission 71022) | Tabebuia heterophylla rhizosphere microbial communities from the University of Puerto Rico - S5T2R1 | ecosystem: Host-associated > Plants > Roots > Rhizosphere ...
CCCCGCGCCCCCGGGGGCGGCGGCCGGCGCGGCCGGGGCCGGGGGAGCGGCCGGGGTGGCCGGGGCCCAGCCGGCATGGACGACCGGCGGGGTGTTCGCGGGCGCGCCGCCCTCCGACGCCCAGTTCACCCGCGACGAGCTCTGCCGGGCCGCCGGGGCCACCGTGGAGCAGCTCCTTGAGCTCGAGTCCTTCGGCCTGGTCAGCGCCCGCGGCAGCGGCGAGCGGGGAGCCTGGTACGGCGGCGACGACCTGGTCCTGCTGCGCCTGGCCCGCGAGCTCGGCGACTACGGCCTGGAAGCACGCCACCTGCGCATGTACAAGCTGTTCGCCGAGCGCGAGGCGGCCCTGTTCGAGCAGGTGGTCGCCCCCCTGGTCCGCCAGCGCAACCCCGAGGCCCGGGCCCGGGCCCGCGACACCATCGGCGCCCTCGCCCAGCTCGGCGGGCGCATGCGGGACCTGGCCCTCCGCAGCGCCGTCCACGGTCTGGCCGACACCCGCGACCCCCACCGTTGATACGTTGCTAGAACTCTTTATCTACCTAGCAACATGTCAATAAATCCCCAAGTCGCCCTCCAAGGGAGGCGACCCCGAACCCCGGGTCGCCTGCGTGCGGCGACCGTGGCCGCGGTCCTGGCCGCGGTCCTGGCCAGCCCCGGCGGGTCGGCCGTCGCCTCGGGCGCCGTCGCCGGGGTCGCTGGGCCTCGGAGCGACGGTTCCAGGGCGGCCGGGGTCGCCTCCGCGCTCCCGAGGGCCGGCGGGGTCGGGCAGGGGAGCCCGGTTGCCGGGCAAGGTGCCCCGTCCCTGGCGCAAGGTGGCCCCTCGGTGGCGCAACGTGCCCTGACCCTGACCCAAGGTGCCCCGATCCCGGGGCAGGGGGCACCGGTTGGCGGGCAGGGCTTGGTGGCCGGGCAGGGGTTGGTGGCCGGGCCTCGGGTGGCGGCGAAGGCGGCGATTCTGGCCGACGAGTCGACCGGGCAGGTGCTGTTCGAGCGGAACAGCGGCGTGGCCAGGGCCATGGCGTCGACGACCAAGGTGATGACCGCCCTGCTGGCCCTCGAGCGGCTGGACGAGCGGCGGGTGGTGGTGATCGGGTCGGGGCCGCCCCAGGTCGGGGAGGAGTCGTTGCGGCTGCGCAAGGGCGAGCGGCTGACCGTGCGCCAGCTCCTGCTCGGCCTGCTGGTGAAGAGCGCCAACGACGCCGCGGTCGCCCTGGCCGAGGCGGTCGACGGCAGCGAGGCGGCCTTCGTCCGCCGGATGAACCGCAGGGCCGCCGCCCTCCGGCTCGGCGCGACCAACTACGTGACCCCCTACGGGCTCGACCGCCCCGGCCACCAGACCAGCGCCCGCGACCTGGCCCGCCTCTGGGAGGTGGCCATGCGCCGGGCCGACTTCCGGGCCCTGGTCGCCACGCGGGCGGCCCGCCTCCCAGGTGGACCTTTATCGCTTCGTCGATTTGTCACCTCAAACGAGCTGCTCGGCTCCTACCGGTGGACGGTCGGGGGCAAGACCGGCTTCACCAACCGGGCCGGACGCTGCCTCGTCGCCTCGGCCAGCCGCGGTGGCCGCCGCCTGGTCGCGGTCGCGCTCGGCTCGCCCAACGCCTTCCCCGACGTGCGGGCCCTGTTCGAGTACGGCTTCTCCAAGTTCCTACGGGTCCGCCTGGCCCAGCGCGGCCAGCCGGTGTCGGCGGCGCCCGGCCGCCCGGCGGCGCTCCAGACCGGCACCGACGTCGACGCCCTGGTCCGCCTGGACCAGCTCACCAAGGTCCGCCTCATCGCCCCAGGGCTGGCGGGCCAGGACGCCGGGACGGGAGCGAGCCCGGGGGCAGGCGGGAGCTCCGGCCCGGCGACCAGCGGGGCCTCCGGGCCGCTCGGAGGAAGCTCGGGAGGCGGGGCCGCGGGACCGGTCGGAGGCAGCTCGGGAGGCGGGGCCGCCGCCTGGTTCGTGGCTCCGGGTCGGCGCCTCGTCCGGGTCTCCCTGGTCCGGTCCGCGGGGGGTGGGGCGCCACCGACCTCCACGCCCGTTGTGCCCGCTCCCTCCACCGGGGCCGCTACCGCCGGGACCGGGACCGGCGGGACGACAGGGGGGACCCTGGTCGCGGGGACGACGGTGCGGGTCTGGCCGGTCCCGCCGGGGGCACCCCCTCCGGCGATCGATCCACTCCTGCGCCGGGCGCCCCCATGACCTCCGCCGACGCCCCCGATCATGAACGCCGGGTGGCCGCCGACGCGCCCGCCCACGAACCGGCGCCGCCCGAGGCCGAGGAACGCCCGGCGGTGCGGCTGCTGCTGGACGAGGCGACCGTGCAGGGTCGGGTGGCCGAGCTGGGCGCCGAGCTGCGGGCCGACTACCAGGGAGTCGAGCCGATCCTGGTGTCGGTGCTGCGAGGCGGGGTGGTGTTCCTGGCCGACCTGGTGCGGGCGGCCGCGATGCCGTGCCTGGTCGACTTCATGGCCATCTCCCGGTTCGACGCCTCGGAGGACACCGGGGTGGTCAGGATCGAGAAGGACCTCGAGCTGGACCTCTCCGGCGCCCACGTGCTCGTGGTCGAGGACATCGTCGACACCGGCCTGACCCTGACCTACCTGCTCCGGGTGCTGGCCGCCCGCGGACCGGTCAGCCTGCGGGTCTGCGCCCTGCTGGACAAGCGTGCCCGGCGCATCGTCGACGTCCCCCTGTCCTACGTCGGCTTCGAGGTCCCGGACGCCTTCCTGGTCGGCTACGGCCTCGACCTGGACGAGCGCGAGCGGGGGCGGCGGGAGGTCCTGGCCGTCGACGACCTGGAGGCGGTGCGGGCCGACCCGACCCTGCTCGACGTCCCGACCAGGCCAGATGATGCCTGGAGGCCGTCGCGGACGTGAAGGCCGGAGGCATGCAACCTTCGCTCGGTATGTCGCATCGGCTCGGGGCGTCTGATAGCCTCGGGCAGTGCAGCAAGCGCCCGGCCGGGCGCCAGGAACGTTCGACGCCCGAGGGGGTTCGCGTTGGTCGAGCTGACCCTCGTCGGCGTAAGGATCGAGCTTCCAACCCAGACGCCGATCGTGCTCCTCAAGGAGCGCGACGGTGAGCGCTTCCTCCCGATCTGGATCGGCAACGTGGAGGCGACCGCCATCGCCTTCGCCCTCCAGGGCGTGGCCACCCAGCGGCCGCTCACCCACGACCTGCTCAAGAACCTCCTGGACGAGCTGGTGGTGTCGATCGAGCGGGTCGTGATCACCGAGCTCAAGGAAGGCACCTTCTACGCCACCATCGAGCTGCGCCAGAACGGCTCCAAGTTCTCGGTGTCGAGCCGCCCGAGCGACGCCATCGCCCTCGCGGTCCGGGCCAACACGCCGATCTTCGCCGAGGAGGACGTGCTCAGCGAGGCCTCCATCCTCATCAAGAGCGACGACGAGGAGCGCGAGGTGGAGAAGTTCCGTGAGTTCCTCGACCAGGTGAGCCCGGAGGATTTCGAGTAGGTCCAGCCCGGTTTCACCCTCTGCTGGAGGTCGAGAGATCGCAGGTCGATAACGGTGAGCTCGCTTCGTTGACGCGACCCACCCCGGACCCCTAGGCTTAGCGTCACATCGTTGTAATTACGCAGGACCCGGCAAGGAGGCGAACTGGATGGCCGCGCGACCGTCCCCGGCGGCGTCCGAGCCGGGCTTCCGCGGCCCCATCGTCTACAAGCTGGTCGGCATCACCTACCGGCAGCTCGACTACTGGGCCAGGACCGGCCTGGTCACGCCGTCGGTACGGGCGGCCGACGGGTCGGGCACCCAGCGGCTCTACAGCTTCACCGACGTGGTCGAGCTGCGCATCATCAAGCGGCTGCTGGACGCCGGCGTCTCCCTGCGCCAGATCCGCGAGGCGATCGGCTACCTGCGCAAGGAGTCGGGAGGCAAGCCGCTCAGCGACGTCACCCTGATGTCGGACGGCAACCGCATCTACGCCTGCCACTCCAACGAGGAGGTGGTGGACGTCCTCTCCCACGGCCAGGCCGTGTTCGGGATCGCCGTGGGCCGGGTCTGGGCCGACACCGAGGGCGACCTGGCCCACCTGCCCGGCGACCAGCCGGCCGGCGACGAGGTCGCCACGGGCGCCGGGCCGGCCGCCGAGACGGCCGTGGCCGACGCGGCCGTGGCCGAGGCGGCCGGCGGGGTCCCACCGCGAGCAGCACCCCAGGGGACTCAAGGCTAGCGCCGGCCATGGCCACCAGCGCGGAAGCGACTCGGACGGCCGATACCATCACCTTCGCACACAACTCCGAGCGCCAGTTCGCCCGGCTGCTGGACTTCTACCGGGTCGAGTGGGAGTACGAGCCGACCGCGTTCCCCATCGAGTGGGACGCCGCCGGCCATGCCGTCCAGCACTTCCGGCCCGACTTCTACCTGCCGCGGTTCGACCTCTACATCGAGATCACCACCCTCAACCAGCGGCTGGTGACCAAGAAGAACCGCAAGGTCCGGCGGCTGCGCGAGCTCTACCCGGACGTCCACATCAAGGTCCTCTACCAGCGCGACTACCTGTCCCTGCTCAACAAGTACGGCCTCGAACCCCCGAGCCAGATGCTCGACCCGGCAGCCGAGGGCGGCGCGCCGGCCCCCCAGAGAGCGGGGGAGGGCGAGCCCGCGCCGGCGGGGGAGGGAGAGGCCCAGGCGGCCTGGGCGGCGAAGGCAGCCGAGCCGAGCAGCGATGGAGCCCGAGCCCCTCGTCCGGCACGGGGCGGCCCCGGGTCGGGTGGCCCCGGGTCGAAGCGCCCTGCGCCGAAGGGGCCTGAGTCGGAGCGGCCCGGGCCGGAGCAGCCTGGGCCGGAGCAGCCTGGGCCGGAGCGCCCCGGGTCGGCAGCGCAGGGCACGGGCCAAGGGCGGCCGCCCGAGCGGTCCGGTGGGGCGGTCGAACAGGCGCCTGAGCCGTCCGAGCAGGCGGGCGGGGCGCCTGGAGGAGCTCGTCGGCGACCTCGGCGGGCGGCCGGGCCGGCGCCCGAGCGCCCGACCGGCGCACCCGAGCCTGAGCAGTCGAGTGGGGCGGTCGAGCGGGTGCGGGGGGCGGGGCGGCCGCGGGTGGTGCCCGACCCGCCTGGGCCGGTGCCGCCGCTGCCGGCGGACCCCGAGCTCGTGCGGCTCGCCCAGGTGCTGCTGCCGGCCGAGCGGGCGCATCGCCGGGGCCCGGCCACCGCCAGGCGGGCCGGCTGATCTCCACGCCGGCCGCCGCCAGGCGGGCCGGCGGGTCGTCCGCGGCGCCCACGCCCAGCCCCTTTCGTCCGTCGGCGGGCGTTGCGGGGGTTCGGAGGCGGGTGGTTCAATCGCCGCGCCCTGGCTGGGTCGCTGGCTGCTGGCCAGAGGTATGTGGATTTGTAGAGAAGACGGTAAGTAGATATATCTCTATGTCGATCCCACCGGGGGGAGGCGCGGTGGCGCCGGGTGGGGCGCGTCAGGAGGAGCGGTTGAGCTACCAGCCCCACACCAGTGAGGACGTCGACCGGATGCTGGCCGCGCTCGGCCTCGACGACGTCGACCAACTGTTCCAGCCGATCCCGTCCGAGCTGCGCGCCCCGGCCGACCTCGACCTGCCCCGGCCCCACGCCGAGCAGGAGGTGGCGGCCGAGCTGGGCCGCCTGGCCGCCCGCAACCGGCACCTGGACGAGCTGACCTGCTTCCTCGGCGCCGGGGTGTACGACCACTACGTGCCGGCCGCGGTCTGGTACCTGGCCGGCCGGGGGGAGTTCGCCACCTCCTACACCCCCTACCAGCCGGAGATGAGCCAGGGTGTGCTCCAGGCCCTGTTCGAGTACCAGACGCTGATCAGCGAGCTGACCGGCCTGGAGGTCTCCAACGCCTCGCTCTACGACGGCGCGTCGGCGGTGGCCGAGGCCGCGACCATGGCCGTGGCCGCCACCCGACGCGGCGAGCTGCTGGTCAGCGCGGCCGTGGCCCCGCGGGTCCGCGAGCTGCTGGAGACCTACAGCCGGGGCCTGGACATCAAGCTCGTCGAGGTCGGCGCCCTGGACGGCCACACCGACCTGGACGAGGTGCGCGGCAAGGCGAGCGACCAGACCGCGGCGGTCCTGCTCGCCCAGCCCAACTTCTTCGGGGTGGTCGAGGACGTGGCCGCCGCGGCCGAGCTGGCCCACGGGGTCGGGGCCCGGATGCTGGTCACCTTCGACCCGCTCACCGCCGGGGTGCTGGAGCCCCCCGGCCGGCTCGGGGCCGACATCGTGGTCGGGGAGGGCCAGGGGCTGGGCAACCACCCCAACTTTGGCGGGCCGGCGTTCGGGTTCCTGGCCTGCCGGGCCACCGACGTGCGGCGGCTGCCCGGGCGGCTGGTCGGCGAGACCGTGGACACGGCCGGGCGGCGGGCCTTCGTCCTCACCCTCCAGGCCCGCGAGCAGCATATCCGCCGGGAGAAGGCCACCAGCAACATCTGCACCAACCAGACCCTGAACGCCATCGCCGCAACCGTGTACCTGACCTGGCTGGGACCCCAGGGGCTGGAGGAGCTGGGGCGGCTGTGCCTGCGGGCGGCCCGGTACGCGGCCGACCGGCTGGCCGCCGTCCCCGGGGTCGGGCTGGCCTTCGGTGACCAGCCGTTCGTCAAGGAGTTCGTCCTGCGCCTGCCGGCCGACCCGGCCGAGGTCAGCCGGCGCCTGGTCGACCACGGCCTGCTGGCCGGCCTGCCCCTGGCCGGGCTGGCCCCCGGGCTGGAGGACGGCCTGCTGGTCGCCGTGACCGAGCGCCGGACCAGGGAGGACATCGACCGCCTGGCCGACGCCATGACCACCGTCCTGGCCGACCTCGGCGTCGGGGATGGGCGGTCCGAGGGCGAGGGGGTGGCCCGGTGACCGGCGACACCAACGGCAACAGCTCCCAATCCCAGGCCAGGCCTCAACCCCACCCGGCCGTGGGCGGGCCCCCGACCGGGAGGGTAGCCGCCGGCGGGGCGGGAGGCGGACCGGTGTCCACAGCCCCCGGCGGGGCGGGAGGCGGACCGGTGTCCACAAGCCCCGGCGGGGCGGGAGGCGGACCGCTCTCCACAGCCCCCGGCCCCGCCGCCCCGGCGTTCGAGGCCGTGCCGTGGGCCGCCGGGGCCCTGGACGCCGAGGCCGAGCGGCTGATCTTCGAGCGGTCCTCGCCGGGGCGGCGGGCCTCCAGCTTCCCCGACGGGGACGGGCTGCCCGAGCAAGACCTGGACCAGGCGCTGCCGGCGGGGTTCCGGCGGACGGCGCCGGTGCGGCTGCCCGAGGTGTCCGAGCGGGACCTGGTGCGGCACTACACCCGCCTGGCCCACCGCAACTACGCGGTCGACCTCGGGTTCTACCCGCTCGGGTCCTGCACCATGAAGTACAACCCGAAGGTCGCCGAGGCGGCGGCCGCCCTGCCCGGGTTCGCCCGGCTGCACCCGGCCCAGCCGGCCGAGCAGGTGCAGGGGGCGCTGGAGCTGCTGGCCCGCCTGGAGCACGCCCTGTGCGAGCTGACCGGGCTGGCCGCGGCCACCTTCCAGCCGGCCGCCGGCGCCCACGGGGAGCTGACCGGGCTGCTGATCATCCGGGCCCACCACGAGGCCCGCAACGACCCCCGGCGCCGGGTGGTCATCCCCGACGCCGCCCACGGCACCAACCCGGCCTCGGTCCGCATGGCCGGGTTCGAGGTCACCACCGTGGCCAGCAGCCCCGAGGGCCTGGTCGACCTGGGCTCGCTGGAGAAGGCCCTCGACTCCGACGTGGCCGCCTTCATGATCACCAACCCCAACACCCTGGGCCTGTTCGAGCGCAACATCGCCCGGGTGGCCGAGCTCGTCCACGGGGTCGGCGGTCAGCTCTACTACGACGGGGCCAACTTCAACGCCATCCTGGGCAAGGCCCGGCCGGGCGACATGGGCTTCGACGTCGTCCACCTCAACCTCCACAAGACGTTCGCCACCCCCCACGGCGGCGGCGGGCCCGGGGCCGGGCCCCTGGTGGTGGCCGAGCACCTGGTCGACTTCCTGCCCGCCCCGGGGGTGGTCCGCGACGGCGACCGCTACCGCTGGGACACCGACCGGCCCAGGTCGATCGGGCGGGTCCACGGCTGGAACGGCAACTTCGGCATCCTGGTCCGGGCCTACGCCTACCTGCTGGCCAACGGCGGCGACGGCCTGCGCGGGGTGGCCGAGCGGGCTGTGCTCAACGCCAATTACCTGCTGGAGCGGCTGTCGGCGGCCTACCAGCTTGGCTACCCGTCGCGGCCGGTGATGCACGAGTTCGTGCTTTCGGCCCGCCGGCAGAAGGCCCAGGGGGCCCGGGGCCTCGACATCGCCAAGGGGCTGATCGACCGCGGGTTCCACCCGCCGACGGTCTACTTCCCCCTGATCGTCGAGGAGGCCCTGATGGTCGAGCCGACCGAGACCGAGAGCCTGGAGACCCTGGACAGCTTCGCCGACGCCATGCTGGAGATCGCCGCCCAGGCCGAGGCCGACCCCCACCCGCTGCACCAGGCGCCGGTCACGGCCCCGGTGGGCCGGCTGGACGAGGCCCGGGCCGCCCGCAACCTGGTCGCCCGCTGGCACCCGCCGTCCGAGCCCGACCAGGCCGCCTCCGACCCGGCCGACGAGGGCCCGCCCGACAAGCCGACCTGGTAAGGCGGGGACTGGAACGTTCGAGTAGCGCTTCGGCGGGTACGGGTCGGTGGTCACCCAGCGGCAAAGGGGGCCATCAATGGCAGAGCGGACCAGGTCCGGCGGCGGTCGGGGAACGAGCAGGCGGGCCGGCACCACCAGCAAGGCGGGCACGGGCCGGGCGGCCACGAGCCAAGGCAGGACGGGCCGGACCAGCGCGACCCGGGCCCGGGGCGGGACCGGGCGGGCGTCGGCCACGGCCGCGGCCACCGACGCGGCGGCCCGGCAGGCGAGCGACGTCACCCGGCCCGAGCGGCTGGTGGTGGAGCACCCGCCGCCGGAGCCGGACTACCCCCGCTGGCGGGTCGAGCCGGGGACGCCGACCCGGCTGGCCGACATCGACCCCGACGAGTCCGAGGGCTACCAGCGCAAGAAGGACGTGACCGACGAGCTCAAGCGGCACCGGGACCGGATCAGCGACCTCCAGGGCCGGCTGTACGGCGAGCACCGGCGCAGCCTGCTGATCGTGCTCCAGGCGATGGACACCGGCGGCAAGGACGGCACCATCAAGGGCGTGTTCGCCGGGGTCAACCCCCAGGGCTGCCAGGTCTGGTCGTTCAAGGCCCCCTCCAACGAGGAGGCCGACCACGACTTCCTGTGGCGCTACCACCACAAGGTGCCGGCCAAGGGCATGATCCACATCTTCAACCGGTCCCACTACGAGGACGTGCTCATCGTCCGGGTCAAGGACCTGGTCCCCGAGTCGGTCTGGCGGCCCCGGTACGAGGCCATCAACCAGTTCGAGTACGCCCTGACCATGGCCGGCGTGACCGTGCTCAAGTTCTTCCTGCACATCTCCAAGGACGAGCAGAAGCGCCGCCTGGAGAGCCGCCTCCAGGACCCGGACAAGCGCTGGAAGTTCTCCTCCAGCGACCTCAAGGAGCGCGCCTGGTGGGAGGACTACCAGGCGGCGTTCGAGGACGCGGTCAACCAGTGCTCGACCCCCTACGCCCCCTGGTACGTGGTCCCGGCCAACAAGAAGTGGTACCGCAACCTGGTCGTGGCCCGGACCATCGCCGACACCCTGGAGGCGCTGAACCCGCGGTACCCGGCGGCCGAGAAGGGCCTCGACAAGGTCGAGGTCCCCGACTAGGGGGCCAGGGCCGAGCGCAGGGCGGCGGCGGCCTCCTGGAGGGCGTCCTCGGCGGCGCCGGTCACGGCCCGCCAGCGCCAGAAGCCGTGGACCACGCCCTCATGGCGGCTGGCGGTGGCGTCGACCCCGGCCTGGGCCAGCCGGGCCGCGTACGCCTCGCCCTCGTCCCGGAGGATGTCGTACTCGGCCCCGATCACCAGGGCCGGCGGCAGGTCGCCGACAAAGGCCGCCCGCGCCGGCGAGGCGTCCGGGGCCCGGCCGTCGGCTCCGCCCAGGTAGTGGTCCCAGTACCAGCGCATCCCGTCGGCGGTCAGGTGGTAGCCGTCGGCGAACGCCCGCCAGGAGCCGGTGTCGCCGGCCACGTCCAGCACCGGGTAGACCAGCAGCTGGAAGCCGATCGCGGGCCCGCCCCGGTCGCGGGCGCCGAGGGCCACCACCGCGGCCAGGTTGCCGCCGGCGCTGTCGCCGGCCACGGCCAGGCGGTGCTGGGCGCCGCCGAGGGCGGCGGCGTTGCGCGACGCCCACACCGTGGCCGCGTAGGCGTCCTCGACCGCGGCCGGCCAGCGGTGCTCGGGGGCCAGCCGGTAGTGGACCGACACCACCACCGCCGGGGTGGCCGCGGCCAGGGCCCGGCACAGCGGGTCGTAGGTGTCCAGGGTGCCGACCACCCAGCCGCCGCCGTGGAAGAAGACCACGATCGGGAACGGCGGCTCCCCCTCGGGGGTGTAGACCCGCACCGGCAGCTCCCCGGCCGGCCCGGGCACCAGCCGGTCCTCGACCGCGGCCACCGCCGCCGGCGGCCCGTTCAGGGCGGGGGCGTCGGCGACGTGGAAGGCCCGCGCCTGCTCCACCGACTGGTGGTGCAGCGGCGGCCGGCCCGAGGTGGCCTGCCGCTCCAGCAGGGCCTTGATCTCCGGCAGCAGGGCCACGGCTACAGCAGCTCCGGGCGGACCCAGTCCTTGCCGAGCACGTGCTGGTCCAGGAAGGCCAGCACCGTCTCGTACCAGACGCGGACGTGGGGCGGGGTCAGGATCCAGTGGTTCTCCTCGGGGAAGTAGAGGAACCTGGCCTCGACCCCGAAGCGGGTCAGGTCGGTCCAGAGCCGCAGGGCCTCGCCGATCGGCACCCGGTGGTCGCGCTCGCCGTGGATGACCAGCATGGGGGTGCGGATCCGGTCCCGGTTGCGGTCGGGGGAGTGGTCCCGGTAGCGCTCGGGCATGGCCTCGGGCGAGCCGAACTCCCGCTCCCACCAGGCGGCGTGGTCGGTGGTCCCGTGGAACTGCTCCAGCGACCACATGCTGGCGTGGGTGACGATGCAGCGGAAGCGGTCGGTCTGGCCGGCCACCCAGTTGGCCATGTAGCCGCCGAAGGAGCCGCCCATGGCCGCGGTCCGGCGCTCGTCCACCTCGGGCCGGGCCACGGCCGCGTCGACCAGGGCCATCAGGTCACCGAAGGGCTCGTCCCCCCAGCGGCCCCGCCCGCGCTCGGTGAACGCCTGCCCGTAGCCGGTGGACAGGGCCGGGTCCGGAAGGAGCACGGCGTAGCCGCGGGCGGCCAGCAGCCACGGGTTCCAGCGCCAGCTCCAGGCCGACCAGGACGACAGCGGCCCGCCGTGGATGAACACCACCAGCGGCGCCGGCCGCTCGGGCGACGCCCCCGACGGCAGCACCAGCCAGGCCCGCAGCCGGGTGCCGTCGCCGGCCCGGGTCTCGACCTCGGTCAGCGAGCCCGGCACCGGGAGGGGCAGGCCGGGGGTGGGCAGCGGCGCCGGCCGCTGGTCGGCGGCCGCCGCGTCCAGGGCGACCGCCTCGGCCGGGGCGGCCATGGTGGCCCGCAGGGCGTACAGCCGCCCCCCGTCCGGGGCCGGGCACAGGTCCGAGAAGGCCCCCTCGGCGCTCAGGCGGGTCACCCGGCCGTCGTCGGCGCCGCCGACCTCGACCCGGAACACCGGGGTGCGGCCGTCGGCGTCGGCGACGAAGAACACGGCCCGGCTGTCGGCCGCCCACACCGGCTCGGTGGGCCACAGGTCCAGGCCGGCCAGCGGGTCGCGGCCCTCGCCGCTGTCCAGGTCGACCAGCCACAGGCCGACGTCGGGGGCGTGGTCGGGGTCGCCGTGCCAGATCCGCTCGCACACCGCCAGCCGGCCGTCGGGGGAGCAGGCGATCCGGCCCACCGAGGACGCCGGGTCGTCCAGCAGCACCCGCCGCTCGCCGCCGGCCACGTCGATCGCCACCAGCAGCGAGCGGGGATTGGTGACCTCGCCGGTGTCCCAGCCGCACAGCACCGTGCGGCCGTCGGGGGTGACGGCCACCTCCTGCTCGTCCAGGGCCCGGCCCGGGGCCGGGGTCAGCGGCCGGCCGGGGGCCATGCGGCCGTCGTCGGCCGCCGGCGGGGCCGAGGCGAACAGCCGCGGCTCCCGCGGCCCCAGGTAGTGGTCCCAGTAGCGGACCGGGTAGGTCTCGAACAGCAGGGCGTTGACCCCGGCGTCGGTGCGGGCCTTGTCGCGGCGCTCGTCGGCCTCCAGGTCGTCGGCCCCGGGGTGGACGCCGGTGCGGTACACCACCGTGCCGGCGTCGTGGGCCACCCGCACCAGGTCGATCCCGGCCGGGCTGGCCGCCACCGGGCGGGCCTCGCCGCCGCCGGCCGGCAGCAGCCACAGCCGCGCCACCTCGCCCTCGGGCTTGGCGTCTCCGGCGGCCTCGGCGTCCTCGCGGGTGGAGGTGAACAGCAGCGACCCGTCGGGCAGGAAGGCCGCGTTGGCCTCGCCGGGGGCCGAGCGGGTGAGCCGCCGCGGGGCCGCCTGGCCGGCCGGGTCCAGCTCCCACAGGGCGCTGGTGAACGTCTTGCCGTCCGGTGCCGGGGTGGCCACCGAGGTCACCAGCCGGGCGCCGTCGGGGGCCAGGGCCAGGCCGGCCACCCGGGGAAGGCTCAGGTACAGGTCGAGGTCGAAGGTCGGCTCGGGGCCCGGCTCGGCGGTCATGGCCCGAATCTAGGGGCCCGCCGGCGGCCGCGCAACGCGAACCCGCCGACCCGGCGAGGGTGCTGGACATCGCCGCCCGCTTCGGGTACGAGTGCCGCAGATGCGGGCGCGAGCAAGGAGACCGGTCGGTGCGCAGCGAGCTGTTCGGCAGAAATCTCGAGACCTCCTCGGCCCCGGGAGGCGAGGCCTTCGCCCTCCAGAACCCGCGCATGCTCAGGGTCGCCCTGGACGGCGAGGTGATGGCCCGCCAGGGCACCATGGTCGCCTTCCAGGGCCAGGTCGACTTCGAGTACCAGGGGGCCGGCGGCATCGGCCGGATGCTCAAGAAGGCCGTCACCGGCGAGGGCGTGCCGCTGATGCGCTGCCGCGGCGGGGGCGACGTGTTCTTCGCCAACTACGCCGCCGAGGGCCACCTGGTCCGGCTGGGGGGGGGAGCCCCGAGCGGCAACGGCCAC
>Ga0081538_10004307_pt1 | contig 13158 bp, 13 predicted proteins | sample TabmetS5T2R1_FD_71022 | JGI IMG/M metagenome (GOLD analysis project Ga0081538, IMG submission 71022) | Tabebuia heterophylla rhizosphere microbial communities from the University of Puerto Rico - S5T2R1 | ecosystem: Host-associated > Plants > Roots > Rhizosphere ...
TGGTCGACCTGCCCCCGTGGGCGAGCGTGGTCGGTGTGCTGGTGGTGCCGCTGCTGGCCGAGCTGGCCGAGCCGGTCGCCTACCTGGGCGTGGTCCTGCCCCGGCTGGAGAAGCGCCTGGGCCGGCCGTGGCTGGCCGCCACGGTCGTGGTGGCCGTCTGGGCCGGCGAGCACGGTGTGTACCCCCTGCTTACCAGCAGCGGCGGGGGCCTGGACTGGGGGTTCGCGGCCTACCGGGTGGCCTCGGTGCTGCCGTTCCTGGCCGCCTGGACCGCGCTGTACTACGCCCTGGGGCGGCGGCTGCTGCCGATCATGGCCGCCCGGTGGGTCTTCAACGCCGGCACCGCCCTGGCCCTGGCCCTGGGCCTGGTCCAATGAGCCCGCGCTGCCGCCAACGCGGCCAACCAGCCGGTGGTGGCCCTGTTCGGCAGCGGCCCTGCCTGCGGCGCGTGTTCGGCGCCACCTTCGTCCTGGTCAGCGACGACAAAAGGGGTGGGTGATGAGCGTGGACCCTGAGCCACCAGCCGACGCCGCCACGCCGGTCACCACCACCGTCACCCGCCGGATCAAGCCCGGGCATGAGGCCGCCTACGAGCAGTTCCTGGCCGGGATCAGCGGCGCCGCCCGAGCCTTTCCCGGCTATCTGGGCGTCGAGGTCTTCCGCCCCGCCCCCGGCGGAACCAGCGAGTACCGGATCGTCTACCGCTTCGACACCGCCGACCACCTGCACACCTGGCTGGACTCGGCCGAGCACGCGGCCTGGCTGGCCCGGGCCGAGCCCCATGTCGCGGGGCCGATCCAGGCCCAGGTCCTGACCGGCCTGGAGAGCTGGTTCACCCTGTCCACCCAGCCCGGTGTTCCACCCCCGCCGCCCTCCAAGATGGCCCTGGTCACCTGGGTGACCATCTTCCCGTTGATCACCCTGGTCGTGGTGGCCACCGCGCCCCTGGTGGGGGGCTGGCCGCTGGTGGCCCGGCTGGCGGTGACCACCGGGGTGACGGTGCCGCTGATGACCTGGGTGGTGATGCCCCGGGTGACCCGGCTGCTGCACCCATGGCTGTATCCGGACCGGCGCTGATGACCAGGCCGGCGTTCGACCTAGGAGGTTCCACATGCTCGGTAAGCACCCCGTCGACGTGATGCTGCTAGCCACCGACCTCGGTGTCGCCCGCAGCTTCTATGAAGGCACCCTGGGCCTGCCGGTGCTCTTGGCCGACGAGCAGTTCCTCACCTTCGGCTGTGGGGGTGACAGCCGACTGGTGGTCACCAAGAGCACCACCGGGACCCACGAGGAGGCGACCAAGGCGTCCTGGCGGGTGGACGACCTGGCCGGCGAGGTCGCCGAGCTCCGCAGGCGCGGCGTCCAGATCCAGGACCTGCCCGAGCTGGGCACCACAGACGGCATCGCCGACCTCGGCTTCGCCCTTGGGGCCTGGTTCATCGACCCCGACCACAACTGGATCGGCCTGCTGCAGCTCAACGATCCCGGCATGCGACCGAGCGGCGCCGCAACCGCGCCTGATGGATCGTGAGCAAGTCGCGCCTGGAGGCCTTCAGCGACGGCGTGCTCGCCATCGCCATCACCCTGCTGGTCATCGAGATCCACCCCCCCGAGCTCCACCCCGGCGAGACCCTCGCCCAGGCGTTGTGGGCCCAGTGGCCCAGCTACCTCGCCTACCTGGTCAGCTTCCTGACCATCGGGGTGATCTGGCTCAACCACCACCGGGTCTTCACCCAGGTCGCCCGGGTCGACGGGCCGCTGCTGCTGCTCAATCTCAACCTGCTGCTGTGGACCGGGCTGATCCCGTTCCCCACCGCGGTCGTGGCCGAGCACCTGCACGGCGGCGGCGAGGCGGCCCGGACCGCCGCGGCCCTCTACTGCGGGGTGTTGTTGCTGACGAGCGTGGCGTTCGGGGCGCTGTTCGCCTGGGTCACCCGCGACGACCGGCTGCTGGGCCGGCGGCCGCCGGCGGAGGTCATCCGAGCGGCCCGGCGGCGGTTCATGCTAGGTCTGGTCGTCTATGCGGCGGCGTTGGCCCTGTCGTGGGTGTCGGCGCCGCTGGCGCTGGTGTTGTGTGGGCTGATGGCGCTGTATTACGCCTTCGACCAGGCGTCGGTGCCCGCGGCCTCGGAGCCAGATGCCCAACCACCCACCAGACGGTCCGCCTAGTGCGGAAGAAAGCTCGGTGGAAGATAGCTCGCGAGGGAAGGAGTGGGGGCTGATGGTGGAAGTTCCGGGGACGATGGTGGCGGTGCGGCTGCATGGACCCGGTACGGACGGGCTCCGCTGCGAGCGGATTGCCACGCCGTCGCTCTCGATGCCCAGCCGCTCGGCCAGCATGGCCGGCGGCAGTAGGCCCGCGTTGGCGATGGCATGGGGTCATCAAACGCGACGTCGAGCTGGTCCAGGGTGTGGGAGGATGGCATCGAGAAAGTGCCCTCCTGGTCGGATAACACGGCAGCTCTGGCAAGCGCCATTCTCCCAGGTCAGAGGGCCTTTCTCATAATCCGGACCAGCATCATTCGATTACCACAGCATCGGATTCAGGCTAAGAACGGACCACACGTCAAGGGTTCAAGGATTTCGCCCAGCCTGCTGTGCTGGCGGGCCCGTACCCTGGTGGTCGAATCCTGCTAGGAAGACCGGTGGATGACATCCTTGATCGCGGCGACCACGGTGTCGGGGGCCTTGTTGAGGATCTGCGTGTGCTTGTGGGGCGTCGTTGCGAATACGGACACGAGCTTGTTGCGTGCCTCGGCCTCGGCGGCGGCAGCGCGCATCGTGCGCATCTCCTCCTCGGTGGCGCCCGAGTGGGCGCCGGTGCCGACCACGAACACGGTCGGGCAATCCAGCGCAGCGAACTCGGGCCCGAGTTCGCCGTTGACGGCGTCCATCCCGATCACGACGTCCGCGGCCTCGGCGGGGGACATCCGGGCCGAGCGGCCGAACGCTGCCAGGATGCGCATGATCGGCCCCAGCCGGCGGAATTGCGTGCGAACCTTCTGCTTCCCCGCCTCGTCAAACATGGCGATCGGGTAAGCGCCGTCGACCAGCACCAGCCCGGCGACCTGCTTGGGGTGCTGGGCCGCGTATCGCACGGCGGTTGTGGCGCCGTGCGACCAGGCGACCAGTATCGGGCGTTGGATGCCAGTCGCCTCGATGACGCGGCCGATGTCGTCGACCGCCGTCTGCAGGGAGTAGTCGGCCGATGTGCCCGACTTCCCGCGCCCCCGCGCGTCGAATCGGACCGCGCGGTACTTTCCGGCGAGGCGCTGGATGACGCGGTCCCAGTTCTGCACGGTGCCGAAGCCGCCGTTGAGGAAGAGCAGGGCAGGGGTATCGCCCGGGGTGTCGACGGCGGAAAGCTGCGTGTCCGCGGTCGGGATCATGAGTTGTCCGGACACGGTGGTCACACCTTCCTGTTGGTGGGTATCCGGGATCGACGGCCCCGGGCCAGGTTGTCGCGTCGGGCATGCCATTCGGCCAGGAGGGCGGGCATCCGCTCGGCGAGGAAGTCGTAGAAGGCGGCCCCCTCCTCGATCATCGAGCGCCGCACGCTGCGGCCGTCCTCGAGGAGGGCCAGCGCCTCACGGGCGAGGGTGGCCTGCTCCTGATAGGTCGCGGCCGCGAAGCCTTTGGGATCGAGCGCTCGCGGATCGAGGGCGACGTGGTCCATGCGCTGGCCCGCCGACCGGGTCCGGCGCACCGCGTGGTGACTCGCGAGGAGGGCGACCGCCCCGGTGATCGCGGTGCGGCTCGCGAGGAGGGCCTCGCTCAGCTCCGCGATTGTCTGCTCCGGAGGCTGGCAGATGAGCAGGTAGCCCAGCACACGGCCGGCCACGGGCGGGAAGCCGTACTCCCGCGCGTAGAAGTCGGCCATGCGATCCGTGAAGGCGAGCTCGTCGGCGTTCGGCATACCCAGGACTCTAACACAGACGACACAGATAACACAAATAAGTGTCGTCTAAGTTGCCGACGGGGCACCTGTGGGCGTCGAGCTGCCGGACGTGCCCGACGGTAACGCCCGCAGGAACGTTCCTCCACCGTGGAAGCGGCCATCACCCGGGTGGCCGAGCACGCTACCGGTCGACCCGCAGCGCAGCACCTCCACATCGTCGAAGCAGTCCCCCGCCGGCCACCATGGCGTGGACCACGGTGCGCAGCATGCGTCCTGGGTGGGCCAGGCTCGGCCGATCGCCACGATCGACCAGCTGGTCGGTGGCCTGCTCGATCCCCGCCGCTCGGCGAGGGTGGCAGGCAGCAGCAGCCCGGCCGAGGCGACGCGCGCTCGCGGTCGAACGTGACATCGACCTGGTCCAGCACCACGTGCGGGGATAGCATCGAAAGGTGTCCTCCGACTCGGGATCGTGACTGCCCGGCAGCCGTCATTCTCCCTGGTCAGAGGACCCTTCCCTACTCCCGCTACTACACGCGCTCCGCCCATCGGTGGATTCAGGCTCAGTCCACCGACTTCGAACGGAACCACCAAGCCGCCTACGCTACAGCCCAGCCCTGACCCGTCCACCAGACCGGGTCAACTCCAACCCGGGTCCCGACCAGCAGCGCCGCGCCACCCACCCCGCCGGCCCCGGCCGCGGCGCTGGGTTGGGACCGGAACGGCCAGCTGCCCGGTGGCTGGGGTGGTGGCGGTCATCGCCCGGCCTCCGCGTCGGTCGCCAGGCGGGTGGCGCGGCGGACCTGGCGCTGGCGAGCCCACAGCCGGGTCTCGTACAGGCAGGTGATGGCCAGCACCGTCACGAAGGTCACCAGCCAGGCGAAGGCCAGCCAGCCCAGCACCGGTGGCTGGTAGTGGTCAAGGATCAGTTCGGCTGGTTCCACCGCGCCGGGGCCGAAGTGCATCGCGGCGACGAAGGCAGCGCCGCCGCCCGACGCCAGCGCCCCCAAAACGGGCCCGACCCGCCCGACGCGGTACAGCACCAGCCCGGTGGCGATGATCGGGTAGACGACCAGGCTGGCGGTGAAGGCGTTGACCCCCTCGGTCAGCGCCCAACCGACCGTGTTGCCACGGATGAGATGGTCCAGGTGATGCGCGAGCGACCTCGCCACCGCCAGCCAGGTCAACCGTTACAAGATCACCGATTGCATCGGTCCCACCTCGGTTGCTGGATGGTGTCGTGCGGGTTGGTGACGTGGGTGGTGTCAGTAGGGCAGCAGCCGGCCGGAGGGCGTGCGCCGGTCGATCGGGCTGGGCGGCCGGCGCCGCTGCCGCCGCCTGGCGACCCAGCGCTGCCGGCGCCGCGGCGTTGCCGCCTTGGGCCTTGGGCTTGGTCCCTGCTGCATCGTGTTGCTCCAGGTCCGTTGTCGGGTCGGTGCGGCGTATCTCGAGCAGCTCAAGGCCCAGTCGCGGACCCTGGCGGGCGGGCCGTGCAGGGCCGGCTGGTCGGCACCCGCCCGCTGCTCGTCGTCGCAGCCCAGTCATCACAGCTGGCCCGGAGACCGTCGAACCGGGCCGACCAGTGGCCGTCGCGGTGACCGTTGCCGCGGATGTCGTTGTGCACCGCCGGCGCCATCGTGCATCGGCGCCCACGATGGATCAGCCTGCCAGGAGCGCGACGACGGCCAGCACGATCCCGATGCCGGAGCACCACAGCGCCCAGCAGGCGTGCTGGTGGGCCCGGCGGGCCCATCGGTGGGCCTCCCTGACGGTCTGCTCCTCGCGTTGCACCTGCCAGTAGTGGTCCAGCAGGTCGCTCTCGCGGGCGCAGTCCCGGCAGTGGCCGGGATCGAAGCGCCCCGGCTGGTGCTGATGCTTGGTCAGCATGATCATCCCTCCCCCCGCCCGGAGATCCCGGTGCCCTGCAGCCGAGACCTTGCCGTCGGAGTCACCGTTGGTCGGCGGGATGTTGTGGTTGCGGTGGAACAGGTTGGTCGGGTCCCAGCGGTGCTTGATGGCGGCCAGCCGGTCCCAGGTCCGGCCCGGGTAGGCCTGACGGACCCGCGCCTTGTCCTCGTCGGCGAGGAAGTTGACGTAGGCGCCCATATCCCCCTGCTGTTGGTTCTGGTCGATTGCCCCGTGATGGTTCGACCGGTGGATTGCAGGCGCGACTTTGCGCCGAGAGGCGCTGATTCGCATCGGGGGTGACCCCAACCTCGCCCCTAAGGTTCTTTCCCGGCCCAGATAATTGGGGCGAGCGATTAGGTCGAGGCAGACGCCGAGCTCGGTGCCGGCGTCAACAGGGCATTCTGGAGCTGCGCGCGGGAGCTGATCTCGAGCTTGCGATAGGCGTGGCTGAGGTGCACCTCGACCGTCTTGATCGTGACGAAGAGCGTCTGCGCGATCTCCTTGTTGGTCATCCCGTCGGCCGCCAGCTGTCCCACGCGCCGCTCGCTCGTGGTCAGTGCGTCAAGCCCCGTCTGGAGGACCTTTCGCGGCCTCGCACCGGTGGCGGCGATCTCCTCGTTCGCCCGCCCGGCGAGCCCGAATGCGCCGCTCCGCAGCGCCAGGTCGACGCCCTCCCGGAGCCGCTCGCGGGCCTCGGTCCGCTGGTTCTCACGCCGGAGCGCGGCGCCGAGGTCGACCAGGGCGCGCGCGTACCTGAGCCGCGCTTGCGCGCCCGCGAGCACCTCGACCGCCTCCCGGAGCAGCCGGATTCCTGCCGTGCCGCCCTCAACGAGACCGAGCACGCGCAGCGAGGCGCCGATGGTCTGCGGGTCACCCCAGCGTCGCGCGAGCGCCAGCTCGTCGGCGGCGAGCCCACGCGCCTCGTCGTTCCGGTCGAGCAAGCGAAGGCCTTCGGCGGCCCAGCTGCGCCACGGCACGCTGCTTGGATTGTCGAAGGGGACCAGCCGAACGGTCTCGCCCACCTGGCGCAGCTCCTCGACGCCCCGCTCGGGGCTTCCGGTCTCGATGCGCACACGGGCGCGGTGGAGCCGAAACCAGACCAGGTGGACCTGGTCGAGCGGGAGCTGCTCTGGGAAGCCGCCCCGGTCGATGACTCGCGCTGCCTCGTCCGCGCTGCCCTGCTCCAGCAGCGCCTGCGCCAAGAACCCGATGTTGTACGGCCAGGCCACGCGCATGCCGTACGCGACGGAGAACTCGATCGCCTCCCGCAGATCCGCGACCGCGGCGCGAAGATCGCCACGATCCGTCTGGCACTTGCCGCGCCAGAGCAACAGGTACGCGAGGTTGAAGATGTCGCCGCGCCGGCGGGCCTGAGGGACCGCCTGGTTGAAGATGGGAACTGCTTCGTCGAGCAACCCCGCGCGGAGCAGCACATTCATCGCGTAATAGAACACGATCGAGCCGCTGGCCAGCAGGTTCCCGGACACCAACGCGCGCCTGGCGAGCTCGATTGCGCGCTCGCGGTGCAGCCCCAGCCGGGACTCGTAATGCGCCATCGTTGCAAGCAGGATCTCGCTGCCGAGGCCGCCGTGGAGGGCGTCCAGGTCAAGCTCGCCGATCGCTGCCTCGGCGATGGGGTAGGTCTGTGGGTTCCACCACGCTGAGCCGATCAGCTCCGCCAGCAGCAGCTCATACAGGTCCGGATCTCGCTCCCGATCGACCTCGTCAAGCGCCTGCTCGAAGACGGCAAGAGCATCCGCGATCCGGTCCGTGGACCACAGTGCGCGGCCCAGCTCGAGGGCGACCTCGCCGCGCCGCCCGGGGTCGGCGAGGAGCTCCAGCCCGGCCCGCAGGTGGTCGACGGCAGCCGGGCCGTTCGTCCGCCGCTCGGCAAGGCCGAGCTCGACAAGAACCTCTGCCCGTGCTGCCGGACCGGGCTGCTCCTGGAGCGCGCGGGCAAGGTACCCGACCGCGGCATCGGCGGCGCCCTGGGCAAGTGAACGCTCGGCCGCCAGGCGGAGCGTCGAGACCACGAACCGATCAGCCCCTGGGGCCACGCGCAGCAGGTGCACCGCCGCACTCTCGGGCAGGGCGCCGGCCTCCAGCAACAGTTCGGCGGCCGAGCGGTGCGCGGCGCTTCGCTCGACCACATCCAGGGTCTCATACACGGCGCGGCGGACAACGGGGTGGAAGAACTCCAGCGGATCGTCGCGGCGGAGCAGGTCAAGCCGAACCAGGGCGGCAGCGGCCGGACCAAGCTCAGCCGCCTCCACGCCGGCCAGCGCCGCCACCTGGCGCAATTCGACCCCGTCGCCCAGGACCGAGGCCGCCCGCAACAGGGCCAGCGGCGCCGGCCGCAGCCGCCCAAGACGCAGCCCGACGACCCGAGAGATGCCCTGCGCGCCGATCTCCAGCAGCCGCGCGGTGTGCTCGGCGGTCGGGCTGGTCCCCTCCCGCGCGACCCCGTCCAGCACCGCGCCGACGAACAGTGGGTTGCCGCCCGTCGCCGTTTGGAGGGCGGCGCAGAACGCCTCGTCCGGCTCCAGGCCGTGCAGCTCCCGCGCCAGCACCGCGATCGAGGCCCGCCCCAGCGGGGTGGGACGAATCGCGGTGGCCTCCGGGTCGGCGATCAGCTCGGCGACAAGGGTGGGATCGTGGCCCTCGCCCTCGGGTGGCCGGGTCCCCGCGACAACCAGCAGCGGCACGCCCTCCAGCCTTCGCGTCAGGTACAGCAGCCACCGCAACGAGGGAGTGTCGGCCCAGTGCAGATCATCGATCACCAGCAGCGTCGGCCGGTGCAAGGCCACATTGGCCGCCAGCCAGTAGAGGCCGTGGACGATCGCGAAGGCGCCCTCTGCGGCAGCGTCCTGGGAGCCGGCGGGCGGGGAGGCGCCCAACAGCGACGCGATGCGGGCGGCCGGCCCCGACAGCAGCTCGGCACGCAGGTCCGCAGCGGCGGCCGCGAGCAGCGGCTCGAACAGCTGCCGGACGATCCCGTAGGCGAACTCGCCCTCGAACTCGCCGCCGCGGGCCGCCAGCACCCCCATGCCCCCCGAGCCGGCCATCGCGCGCGCCTCGGCGAGCAGGCGCGTCTTACCGATGCCGGCGCTGCCCTCGACGACGACGAACCGCCCGCCGCCGCCCCGGGCCGCGTCGGCCAGGGCCTGCAGGGCCGCGACCTGGACCTCGCGCTCCAGCAGCAGGCCGGTTCCGCCCGAAGGAACGACCCTCACCGTCGCACCACGACCAATCCCCAGAGCCCTACCGACCAACAGTTTAGGGGCACGCTTGGGGTTGGCCCCGACGCGAGTCGCGCCCGTCCGAGTCCAGCCTTTCGGACGAGATGATCGCGTCCTCGCATCGCTCACGATGCTCCGCTACCGGGTGCGCCGGTGACGTCTGCGGCTCGGGACGGGTGCTCTCCCGCCCGTCACGCCGGAGATCACCGCCCCTTGGTCACGGTGGCTGAGGCGGCGCCGGCGGCGCGACGACGAGTGACCCATGCAGCGCGACCATGCGCGAGGAGGACAATGGCACCCGACAGGCGGGCAAGCCCCGCGGATGAAGCCGCGCGGAGCCCAAGCGATTACCAAGAGCACCAGGTCCCCCGCGGGCCGTACCGTCTGTACGCGCGCGAGCATCCGGGCGTGGAGCCCACCCTGGTGCTGCTGCACGGCTTCCCCGCCATCCTGGACCTGGTCGACCGCCTCCTGTCGCACCTGCACCCGCCACGGCGGGTCATCGCCGGCGTGCTTCCCTGGGACGAGGAGCGGGGCGACGGTGGGCTGCTGGCGCTGCCGCTGGCCCGCGGCCAGGCCACCGATCGCGACTGGGCGATCGAGTTCCTGCAGGAGGCAGTCGCCGATCCCCGCGAAATCGAGATGATGCTGGTCTGCGAGGGGTTCCAGGCGCTCCAGGCGGCGCTGGCCGGCGCGATGGTGCCGGCGGGACCGGCGGCTGCCGAGGTCGCCGCGATGGCCGAGGCCGCTAGCAACCTGTTCTGCCGCGAAGGCCAGTACTGGATCGTGGCCTTCGACGGCGCGGTGGTGCGCCTGAAGCACACCAAGGGCCTACGGCACCTGGCGCGGCTGCTGGCCCAGCCCGGCCGGGAGTTCCACGCACTCGACCTGGAGGCCGACGACGGCCACGCCGCACCCCCTGGGGCACGGGCCGGGCGTGGCGAACGCGAGCTGGCGGTGCGCCGGGACCTGGGGGATGCGGGGGTGCTGCTGGACGCCACCGCCAAGGCCGCCTATCAGGCCCGGCTGGAGGAACTGCAGGACGAGCTGGAGGAGGCCGAGGACTACAACGACCCGACACGTGCCGCCAAGGCACGACAGGAGATAGATGTCCTGGTCGGTGAGCTGGCGCGGGCGGTGGGGTTGGGCGGCCGCGACCGCCGAGCGGCATCCCACGCCGAACGCGCCAGGCTGAACGCGACCAGGGCGATCCGGGCGGCCATGGCCAACTTGGCCAAGGTCAACCCGGCGTTAGGGCGGCATCTCGCGGCGACGGTCCGCACGGGCCGCTACTGCTCCTACACCCCCGACCCGCGTGTCTCGATCACCTGGAAGCTGACCCGGGACGAGCCCGTGCAGCCCAAGCCGGCCGGGACGAGACCCCAGCATCCCGAAGCGGCCAGTGAACGAGCAGCCCCGCGCCGACCAGTGGTCCATCCCGCCGATGCTCTGTGGCGTGGTTCGCCGACGGCCGGGACGCCTGGCTGACCGTCGCATCGGGCGGTGCCGCGCACCCGGACCGGTACCTCAATCTGATGCGGATCGAAGACGCCGCCCACGAACGCCACCGCCGCCGCCAACCCGACGCCCACCACCAGCCCGAGCACGACCGCCTCGCCGACGGTGTCGGTGCCCGTGGCCACCGCCAGCATCGCCGTGGCCACCGTCGACAGCAGGCACGTCGCCAAGGGACCCACGTAGTAGGCGTTCCCCGGCCGGGTCCCCTCGGGCAACTCCGCGCCGGCGGCGTGCTGCCAGAGTTCTGGATCTCCTGCGGACCGGTCGGACGACGCGGCTCGGTGACATCGCGGCACAGCGGGGCTGCTCACCATCCTGGGCCATTCGGCCCGCCTACCGCGCTCGGCAGGTGAACTCGATGATCTCGATGGAGGAGGTCACCGTTCCGTTGGCGTTCACCGTGTGATGGACCAGGATGTGCTGCTTGCCCAGCGACCCATCCGAGCCGTGGACGACCACGTTCTCGGCATTGGTCACCACGGCGTTCCTGGGGTTGGTGATCTCGCTGCGCGACTCGGCCAGGTGGCCGCTGAAGCTGGCCTGGCTGGGGTCGTCGGGGACGAAGCTGACCGTGCCGTGGGTGGTGACGATCCGGCGGACGGTGCCGTTCCCCAGGTCCGTGGTGTGCATCACGCCCGAGAGCATGATCGTCAGCGTCCCGGGCGCGCCGGAACAGGGGTTGCGTTCGGCGCGCGAGTCGGTGGCGCGGATGTGGACGGTCTGGGTCTCGGCGGCGAAGGCGGCCGCCGGCGCCAGCAGCAGCGCCGACAGCGTCAGGGCCGCCAGCCAGGCGAGCAGCCGTGGAGTTCTCATCGTGGGCCTCCTGTGGTTGGCGATGCCGGGCAGCTCCCGGTGCGGTGCCGCCGGGGCGGTGACGGCCGGTGTTGCCCGTTGGGCGTTCAACGGGAGTGCACGGTCGTTCAGCGGATCGACCATCGCCAGCTGGACAGTCGCCGGCCGCTTTGGGCAGCGGCTATGACCGGAGAATCACCCCGAACGGGTGAGGCAGCCCGCCTCGCCTCATCCCACAATCAACCGGCAGATGGCCGAGTGGGCTCGGTGGCACAGATGGATCAACCCAGGCTGAGGCGTTGGGGTGGTAGCCGGGGAAGGCTACCGACGGGATGCCGACCAGACGCTCCAGATCGGCCAGAAGCTCAGGCATCACAGCCGCCGTCTTGGTCCGGATCTCGGAATCTTGCATCGCCGTCTCCGATCTCCTACGCCTGTGTGCGTCACCCCCAATTATCCAGCGGACCGGGTCAGGCGATCCTCACCCAACAGGGATGAGATCGACCCTTCCACGCGGCGTCGGCCCGATGGGATGACGGCCAAGCCAACGACGGCCACTATACTGACCTCACTGTGAAGCGCCTCTGGTTGCTCCGCCATGCCAAGTCCAGCTGGGACGACCCAGGCCTACCCGATCCCGACCGGCCCCTGGCGCCGCGGGGTCGGCGGGCCGCGGAATTGCTGGCGGCCCACCTGGCCGCCTCGGAGGTCCGGCCCGGCGTGGTGTTGTGCTCCTCGTCGCTGCGGACCCGCCAGACCCTGGCGGCCGTCCTCCCCGCGCTCGGCGACGCCCTGGAGATCCGGATCGAACAGACGCTGTACGCCGCCGAAGCGGCACAACTCCTGGACCGGCTCCGACGCCTGGCGAACACGGCGTCGTCGGCCATGGTGATCGCCCACAACCCGGGCATCCAGGACCTGGCCCTGGCGCTCGCCGCGGGCGGGCCGGCACTGGCTGGGCTGCGGGAGAAGTTCCCCACCGGCGCGCTCGCCACCCTCGAGCTCGACGTCGAACGCTGGCGCGACCTCGACCAGGGGAGGGCCACCGCCACCACCCTGGTGACCCCCCGGTCTCTGGAATCCAGGCCGGGAGCGTGAGGACACACAGCGGCACGCGCCCTCTGTGGTGACTCGGAAGGCGGGATCGATTCGCCACCGTCCACCGGACACATGCTGGACACCACCATGTCCGCGACGGGCCCCCAAGTGCTCGTCCCGCCTCGTGGTCGGTGGCCAGCTCGCGGGTGGAGTACTCCTCCCGCCCCACTGTGAGCTTGGCGATGTCGGCCACCACCCCGTCGCTCCCCTCCCCGCCGTCGTTGGCGCGAGCGAACGCACCCCTGGTGCATTGCTCCTCGGAAAATGGTTTGGAGTGAGAGTAGGTCGGGGCAAGCGTTCGAAGGGCGATTCCAAGGAGTAATGGGACATGGATATTTCTTGGTGAGAAGCGATCGGCGACTGGAGGAGCGGTAGGAAGTAGCCGCTCGGCAGTGGATCGCTATCGTCACGGGTGGCGTGCGACAGAGGGATGGACGACACGGGGAGCCGATGAGGATCGCGGTCACTGGGGGTACCGGTCGGATTGGTGGTCGGGTGGTGGAACTGCTGACTGCCGCGGGAGGGCATGGGGTCGTGGCGCTGTCCAGCCGCACCACGCCGTACGACAATCCATCGGCGCTGCGCGCCGCGCTGGAGGGAGTCGACACGCTGGTGTTCGTGTCCAGCGACGGCGAGGCGGCCCGGGTGATCGTCCACCACCGCAACGTCATTCAGGCGGCAACCCAGTGCCGGGTCGGCCACGTGGTG
>Ga0081538_10004308_pt1 | contig 13154 bp, 13 predicted proteins | sample TabmetS5T2R1_FD_71022 | JGI IMG/M metagenome (GOLD analysis project Ga0081538, IMG submission 71022) | Tabebuia heterophylla rhizosphere microbial communities from the University of Puerto Rico - S5T2R1 | ecosystem: Host-associated > Plants > Roots > Rhizosphere ...
TCCCGCAGGCCCCTCGCGTGGGGCGATATAGGCCTCTTGAAACCAGGGCTGCAACTGGCTGAGCACCTGTTGCGCCGCCTCGCCGTCCTCGAATGCCCCCACCTGTACCTCAAAGAAGGTTTCCTCCTCTCGACTAGTCTTCTGCGCTTCCGCTGGCTTTTCCGTGACTGTCACTCGTACAGCGGCGACCCCCTGCTCGACCAAGCCGATGCTGTTAGCGGCCGCCTTCGATAAATCGATAATGCGGCGCTTGGAGTCGATAAAGGGACCCCGGTCTGTGATCTTGACTTCTGTCTTTTCGCCTGTCTCCATATTCTCCACCATAACTTTGGTGCCTAAAGGCAATTTCCGGTGGGCCGCTGTCATGTCGGTCGGTGAAAACCATTCGCCACTGGCGGTTCTCTTGCCCCGAAATTCATTGCCGTAGTGGGATGCTAATCCCCTTTCGGAGTGCCCTAGGTCGGCGGGGGCGCCATCGCTAAGCAAGCTCAAGACGGTAGACATTCCCACGAGAATGCCCCTAAACAAATTCTTTCGCATGGGCACCATCCTTTGTCGGTCAATCATTCTGTCGGTCGAAATTGAAGTCAACAGGGGGAAATAGGTCAAAAGTTCGTCTATTTTGCACTGAGTGGGGGAAGACTGAGCCGGACGTGCACAGGCTTTTTGGCGCCATGGCCCAAGCTGCTCTATTTGAAGGCTTTCTCAGAGGCTACCACGCGGAGGATCAGCAATCCTTAGCCGCTTCAGCCTCAGAAAGGCCGCTTTAGTAGTCAGAAAGCCCTGTTGGGTTGGCTCAAGACTATGAATTGTATGGACTTTGTTTGGTTAGCCTCCCTGCAAGGTCGTAACCCTCGTCTCTGAGCAACGCGTCACGAATAGCTTCACACTTTTCAAGCCGCAACTCTGTGAAGGAGGTACTAAGGTACGTAACTCGGGAACCAAGCTGTCTCAAGTCTTGTGACCCCGTGGGCCAGTAGTCCGGACCGCGAGTGATAGGCTGCGAGGAAAGCCCCCTCACGGGGTCATATCGCTCTGTTGAGCAGGACATCTAAGGCAAGCTCAAGCAAGTCCCATGCCACCAACGGACACCTCTATGCTTGGCCTTGACAGCCACACATGGCTTGGCCTACAGTAGGCACCCAGCTGGGGAGGGAGAGGATTCACGAGCAGCATCAAACGGCAAGGTGGGATGACCATCCAAGCGACTGATGATGCGTAGGCAAACTCCCCTCTAGGAACTGTGTCAAAATGCTCCGCTCGGTGTTCAACGTCGTCGATGGGCAGTTTGTCATTGGACCACTTGTGAGCAACTGAAGCCGCGATTCGCCAGGCAGCCGCTGTCCGTCCATCCGGTGCTTTGCAGGTCACCGACGACAACCCATGTCGCGTCCTCACGATCCAGGCCAGACGGAAGGAGTCAGTCATGAGACGCCGTCAACAGCGCGTGATGCCTCCATCGCATAATTATGCCCCAGAGATCGACCTACTCCACTGCCGGCTCTCCGCCCTTGCGCTATGCTGGCAGGGGGTGGCGCCGGCCCCACCATCCGTGGCCGAAGCCATAGAACAGTTGACCACGACCCTGGAAGAGTTACACGCGATGAATGACGATCTGACCCAGAGTCAGCAGGCTGCCTTCGAGACCCAGCAGCGCTACCAGGAGTTGTTCGAAGGGGTGCCCGAAGCCTACCTGGTCACCGATCTGCAGGGGGTCATCCAGGAGGCCAATCGAAGGGCAGCACACCTGCTCAACCTCGACCGCCCCCAGCTGGTGGGCCTCCCTCTGGCAGTCTTTATGGCACAGGACATGCGTCCATCCTTTTGGTCCCAGCTCGCATGGTTACGGCAGGGGGCTGAGGTGCGCGACTGGGTCATCCGCGTGCAACCGCGACACCAACCGGCCGTGCCCGCGGTCTGCCAGGCGTCCTTGGCACGAGAGGCCCAAGGGGCACCGATTGGTGTCCACTGGTTGCTGCAGAATCTGAGGGCCCAACACCAGGCACAGGAGGCCTTAGCGCAGCGGGTCCGCGAGCTAACCAAGCAGCTGGCTGATGCGCATGACGCGCTGCGGGCCACCCAGGACCAGGCCGAGCTGCGCGGACGCGAGATCCACCACCGCATGAAAAATCATTTGCAGGTAGTCGCCAGTCTGCTGGACTGGCGAGGGCAGGACCTACAGGACCCCCGCGCCCGGACGACCTTTCAGGAGTGCCAGGGGCGTATTGGCGCCATGGCCCTGGTCCATGAGCTCCTGCACCGCGCCGGGGATCTGGCGCGCATTGAGCTGGGCCACTACCTGCACCAGCTCGCCCTCCAGCTGTTCCATGTCTACGGCATCGATCGTGAGCGCATACCCCTGACGCTGCAGGCCGACGCCGTGGAGGTAGGGGGCAACACCGCCATCCCATGCGGCCTCCTCGTCCACGAGGTCCTTGCGCACTGCATCCAGCACGCCTTTCCAGCGCAGCAAGGGGGGGCGGTCGTGATCATGCTCCAGGCCGAGCCGGTGGGACAGGTCACCTTGACCATCCGGGACACGGGGACGGGCCTGCCCAAGGACTGGGATGTTCATGACGCGGGCGGCTTCGGACTCCACTTAGTCCGCACGCTGACCGAGCAACTGCAGGGGACCATCACCTTTGGAGGTGAGAGCGGCACCTGCGTCACCCTCACCTTTCCCATCTGAACCAACGTCCTCAAGCACAGCTTCCCTGCCGGCCGCGCCGGGGCGATTCGTCCCCTGCCCCTGGCTGTGGCCGGGCCCGTCATCTTGCGCGTGCGTAACACCCGGCCGGCTTCCCGGAAGACGTCGAGTTCCGGCACACTGAGCCAATCTCATGAAGAGAAGAACCGACCGGCTTCGGCTCGTTTGGTAGGGTGGCTTCTACGGAGGACCGTATGCGTCGGATCTTGTATGAAAACAGTCTGTCCCTAGTCTTTCTCGCCTTATTTATCCTGTCACTCGTGGGGCAGAGCCTGACCGGCCATCTTCAGTACAATGAAGAGCGGCAGGAGCACGGCCAGCCCTCCGTCAGCTATGGCCAATACCTCCGGACGGGACATTTCTGGGAGGCCGTCACCGAGAATTGGGAAAGCGAATTTTTGCAGATGGGGATCTACGTACTGCTGACCGCCTTCCTCCGCCAGAAAGGGTCCCCGGAATCGAAAAAGTTGGAAGGCGAGGAGGCGGTCGACCGGGATCCCCGTCATGTCGCACCGCACGCGGATGTCCCCTGGCCTGTGCGGTACGGTGGGATCATCCTCACGCTGTATGCCCATTCCCTGACGCTAGCCCTATTGCTCCTCTTTGGGGTATGCTTCGTCTTGCACGCCGTGAGTGGGGCGCGCCAGTATAGCGCCGAGCAGTTGGCCCATGGCGGCGCCCCAGACTCCGCACTGGGGTACATGGGCACAGCGACCTTCTGGTTTGAGTCCTTACAGAACTGGCAAAGTGAATTCCTCTCCCTCGCGGTGATGATTGTGTTGGCGATTTTTCTGCGGCAGCGCGGATCGCCGGAATCCAAACCCGTCGATCACCCGCATCGGGAGACGGGCCGTGAATAAGCACGCTCTTACCATCGCGACATAGGGGAGAGGGCGGGTCAGGTGAGGCTACCCGTTCGGCCCTCAATGAGACAACGCCGTGCCCTGATCGCTATGAGTATCTGCACCCTGGCGCTGGTGATCTGGTGGGCCGTTCGAACCCCCGAGCCACCGCCTCCGCCGTCAATGCCCCTCGGTCCGGGGGATGCGGTCAGAGCGCAGGTGCTCGGGATAGTCGATGGCACCACGATCCAGGTGGACATCGAGGGAGGACATGAGCGCGTAGGCTATCTCGGCATTGAGCCCCTCGGCGCCCAGGCGACCGAGGCCAATCGGCGTCTAGTCCAGGGCCAACACATCTGGCTTGAGCTGGACGTCCCGCTCCGGGCTGGCGATGGTCGCCTCCTGGCCTATGTCTATGTGGGGGACCTCATGGTCAACGCGGAGCTCGTGCGTCAGGGCTATGCGCGCGTGAGCCCTGTCCCGCCCAACGGGAAGTATGCCTCTTTGTTCCAGCAATGGCAGCGGGAGGCGCAGGAGGCGAAGCGGGGGTTATGGGGGGGGCGATGACGCAGCCGCCAAGACGGAAGAACCACCGCCAGCGTGCTTCCACGAAGAGGGCAAGCTGGGCCGCAAACGCTACACACGTTTTCGTGTCCGCATCGACACCCAGTTGGTCCGGCTACGGTCACGTCGTCGCGCCACACGGGCGACCCGAGCTGGGCGACCCTCATACCCAAGCCTCCGCGCCAGATTGGTTCGGGAGATGTGCAAAAGCCGGCCATAAGGGTACCGCCGCCGCACGCCTCCATACCTGCAAAGCCCGATGTGTGAAGAGAGCTTCGCCCGTCGGCGATACAATGACCCATATTTACAAGCTTAACTCGGATGGGTTGTCTATCTGAGGCGGTCTACCTTTCGGGACTCATCTCCCAGTGGCTGGGAATTACACGCATTCCGAACCAACGCCTAATCAAGTCATAAGGAAGATTTGACCAAGATGGATATGTACTGATTAATATGCTGATTTTCTGGAGTTTTCTCATCGAGCGGCATATATTTCTATAAAGTGATCATACCTCTCTTCTAATACGGGTATCGCTCTCATCATTCGCAGGCCTTTCCGCATGGCGAAGTGCGTGAAGCACTCGGGGCAAGAGCATCAGGCTCTTCGCATGGCCTATCTTCTTGAGAGGACACGTCATGACCGACTTCGCTAACCTGGAGCAGATGGTTCACGAGGCCTGGGGCTGTGCGCGCCAGGCCCGGCAATTCGCTCGGATGGCCCATACGCGTGCCACCCTCACGACGCAGGCGGTCCGGCGCGCGTGCGACCGGCCCGGCATGGCATGGCTGGCGCCGTCGATGCCGAAAGCCGACGCCCGGACGCGGTGCATTGCGGCGACCGTCTTGCCGCGCAACGGCTCCCAGGACGAGAAGCCCGCCATCAGGGCGTCCGCGGGGGGCGCCAGGCGATCCGCCGTGCCGACGCGGCCGGCGGGGGGCGGGCGCCGATGACGACGAACGATTTTCGTGAGCACTGCATCGCGCTCATCAACCAGCTCCTCGCGCAGGGCTTTGAGCGCCCGATCGCCCTGGCTGCGATTGCAAGTGATGGGCTGACCACCGCCGGCTCTTCGGAGACGATCACCGGTACGGTTCTCTCTGAGGTGAAAACCACCGCCCCTCCTGATTCCTTCGCCCGCTACCTGCTGCCCATCCATATCCTGTTTGTCGACGCTCAGGGCCGCGTGGCCCATGGCGTGATCAGTCATTCGGGTGCGGCATCAGTGCGCATCTTGCCCTAACGCCATCTTCCGGGGGTTCACCTAACCTCCCCCGCTCTCCACCTGCCGAGGACCTTACCTCCTCCCTGGGACACTGCATGCAGCCGGAGGTATGGGAAGGCATTGCCGAATCGGTTTGTGACACAGCCGGGAGTGTTTTACCAGCAGCATCCTTGCCGACGTCCTAAACGGGGAAGAACGCCATTGCAGTATGAGTGCATAGACAAGGCGCGTCTGCGCAGTTCTGGACAGATTCAGGAATTGCAGCGGGAGCTTTGTAGGGTGAGCCGGTCAGAATCGCTGGCTCTTCCCTCGCAAAGCAGGCCCAGTATCATCCATTTATGGCCTATGACCTGGCGCCATGCCCCAATGAAGTTGAAGTTATCGATGTCAATCCTCCACCGCCACCGCGCGCGGTTCCAACGAGGTCAGGCCAATCTCAAAATGAAACCATGCTGCACCCTCTAGCCTGAGGCGTCATCAGTGACAAGACACCTCCACAGGCGGCGCCATCATATTCCGGCATAGAACTTGCCCCGCCACACATTACTTGATGACCGCACGGAGCTTCCCCCGCTGATCGGCCAATTGCCATCGGCACAGCTTTCCGTGCCTCGTGCCGTCCTCGATGGTTCAAAAGGTTTGAGGTAGATGCGAAAGGAAATGCCATGCATAGTCGGAACAGACAAGCCGCTCTACTCACTGTCGGGAGCCTCCTGTTGGCGGGGCGCGCAGTGGTAAAGAAATGGCGGGAGTACTCCTTACGGGACAGGGTCGTCCTGATCACGGGCGGCTCCCGTGGTCTAGGCCTGGTGATCGCGCGTCAAATGCTGTGCCAGGGGGCCAAAGTCGCCATTTGTGCTCGTGATGGGGAGGAACTGGAGCGCGCTTTAAACGATCTAGGACGAGACCACACGCGTGTGCTGAGCGTCCCATGCGATGTCACTGATCGCGAGCAGGTAGACGCCATGGTCGGTATCGTTCAGCGGCGCTTCGGCACGATCGATGTGCTGGTAAATAACGCGGGTATAATTCAAGCGGGCCCAGTCGAACTCATGACCCATGATGATTACGCAAAGGCGATGAACGTGCATTTCTGGGGGCCCCTCTATACGGTCCTTAGGTCCCGTACTGTAAGCTCGCCAGGCGATCCTCCCGCTGCTAACGTACTAACAAGGGGCACTTACGGGCCAGCCTTACTTGCATCGCCCGCTTCGTGGCGGAGCTGGTCTTCGCTGAGGGTCTCCTGGCGCCGTAAGAGGTCTCGGATGAGTCGGGTCGATTGCTCGACCTCGCCCGCCTTCCGCTCCGCCACCTCGGACAGGTGACTTTCCTGCTGTTCACGAGCCTGTGTGGCCAGATGCCGGAGCAGCAGCACACTCTCCTGCATGGCGCGGAGCGTGCTCCACAGGGAGTTCTCCAGGGTTTGCGTCACCTCCGCTAACAGAGTGCTCAGCGAGTACGCGTGACCCGTATGGCAGCGAAAGCGGGTGAAACCGCCGTCCTGGAGTTGGACCAACACCCCGTGACACTCCGGGCACGTATAAGGCGAGACTTGACCCAGCGCTAACATGCCCGCACCGGCCGCCTGATCGTCGCGCGCAATGCGTGTTTCGATGGCCAGCTTCTTGGACACCGGATAGCCTCCTTCCGCCGGTGCGGGCTCACTGGCGAGTCTAATTAGCGTGGGGGCGATCTTCGCCAAGGGCACGCAGTGATCGACCGCGACGTTCCGCAGGGCACTCTCGGGCATCGAGGCGTGGGCGGCGTCCTGGGGATCTTGCACGACCGCCAGCCCGCCCCGATCCTTCACCGCCCAGAGCCCGGCCGTGCCGTCATCGAGTGCGCCGGTAAGGATCGCCCCGACCACCCGAGGACCATAGGCATAGGCAGCCGAGCGGAACAAAGCATCGACGGCGGGGCGGAACCGGTTCTCCTTCGGGCCCCGCGTGACACGTACGTGCCCCGGCTCCACCAGCAGGTGATGATCAGGAGGCGCCAGATAGATGCGGCCTGGGGTGATGACCTCGCCATCGACCCCATGGGTAGCCGTCAGCGGCCCCGCCCGCGTCAGAATCTCGGCCAGATGGCTCGGCTCCGTGGGCGCGACATGCAAAACGATGAAGACCGCGGCCGGCAAGTCGCCAGGAAGGCCTCGCACCAGCACTTGTAAGGCTTCGACGCCTCCGGCTGAGGCGCCGACGACGATGATGTCGTGGCCTGACATACAGGCTCCTTTCGCCCGTCCCCGCGAGGCGTGGTTGGTAGAACGTCTCGACGAGGGCTTCGGAGGGACGAGTGTGGGGATCACGTCCGTTGTGGGGAGCCGTCCGGCCTTTCGAGATGAGCCACGACGGCGAGCACTACCCAGGTCAAGAGCGCGCCCAGCAGGGCCGTGCCAAAGCGGCCCAAGCCACTGGCCACGCCGATCGCTGCCGTCGTCCAGAGGCCTGCGGCCGTGGTCAGCCCTTGGACCTCATGCGCCCCGCGCCATTTGAGAATGGCGCCGCCCCCGAGAAAGCCGATGCCCGCGGTCAGCCCCTGGATCACCCGCGCGACCTCACCCCAGGTCATCCCAGTTTCCAACGGGACCAGGACGAAGAGAGCCCCACCCATGGCCACCAGCATATGGGTGCGCAAGCCCGCCGATTTCCCCGCCTTCTCCCGTTGGCTACCGACCACTGCCCCGACCAACAGCGCCGTCAGCAGTCGCAGCACCGCCCGTACGAGGTGTGCGGGATCTGGGAGCCCTGCGATGAGTTCTGCCCAGATGAGGTCTATTGCCATCTGTCCCTGCTCTCCCCCTTGTCCACCGCCATGCTGAAGCACCTTGGGCCCGTGGGTACCTGGGTGGCCGCTTACACGCACGCACGACCCCGATCACCGTGCCTTCCGCGTCCGTATACGAGGGTGATCCCAACGGTGCGCGTCTGCTAGACGCACACGGGTCAGATGCCGGCGCTGCTAACCGTCGACAGCCGTCGCCCCGCGTGGCGATGACGAGGAATGCCGTGCGCAGGCATATTTAGGCGGACGGTGGAGGTGGAAGCCCCTGGGACCGCCGCAACGTCGCCAGGGCGGCTTTCCTACCACTCCAGCCGGTCACGACCCTCGTTTTGCCTTCGAGCTGTTTATAAGTGGCGAAGAAATGCTCGATCTCCGCTAGCCGGTGCTGGGGGAGATCTCCTAGATCATCAATCCCTTCGAAGCGAGGCTCGCCCACAGGGATGCCTAGCAGTTTATCGTCGGTGCCGTGTTCATCGCGCACACTCCGTCGCGCCTGCTCCATCCGGCGCCATCGCTTAGCTCTCCTCCTCCAGCAGCGGGCCGGAGTGGTCACGATTACACGAAAACAAAAAATGGTCCCCACCACCTTGACGTCGTGTTCCCGGTTCGTCCGACCGAGCTCCGAAGCCGGGTCGACTCTATAAAGCCCCTGGCTAAACCAGGAGGGCAGAATCAGGCCCCTCCTGGTTTTAGAGGATGAACGATCCTACGTGCCTAGGGGCAGTCCTCTGTGGTGACGGCTGCTGGCGAAGCAGTGAAGCCTAGCTTATCTTTCTGACTTCTGCCAGCCCGGAGCCCGTTCGAGTTCCTCTTTTCCCATCGCCACGACAATGGTGTCTCGGTCAGGTCCGGTCCCCATAGTCATCTTTTCCCAGGGGATCGCGACTGATTTGGCGCCGAGACCCAGTACACCGCCGACGGACACCACGGCGGCTTTGATCCGCGCGTCCTTTGGGTCGATGAGTAATTCATCGATTTTCCCGAGGCTCTCGCCTTGCGTATCCTTGACGGTCGCACCAATGAGTTTACTCGCGTACACTTCATGCATCGCGCTCGATGTCTCTGATCCCGGCGTCGCAGGGCGGGTGACGGTGGGCTCTCGGGTCGTGCCGGGCGCTGGCGCTGGCTGAGCCCACGCGCCAACTGTGAGCAGGAAACCGAACACTGAGAGCATAGTCGCTGCCAAAACGAGCTTCTTCATAGGCTACCCCCTGTAATGAGGTCGGGGCGACCCCCACGTCACAATTAGCACACTCGATGGAGAGTCCATAATGTTCAAAAAACTCTCCGCACAAGGTTATCAAACCACCCCCAGCTGAGGATGTTATGACATATGTCCTTGGTGTGTGCCTGTCGTACACCTTCCGCATGCGAAACCCTGAACGCTACGATGTGGCGTCTGAGGCGGCTTGATGCCTGTTTTCAGGCCCGCGCTCGACCAAGGTCACAGTGCAAGCGATATGCCGTAGCCGTAGCCGACCGCTGGTCCATGCTGAGGCACCAGGCTTAGAGTGACTCGGTGGGTCTTTCCGACGCGCGCACCGTCAAACGCAGCCCTCGCTACCCTGCGGCCTAGCCCCGCATGTGACCGCTTGCACTCTCAGATTGAGAAGGCCCCGACGGCAGTCGTGGTCACCATGAGAGGTCGATGAACTGGCGTATGACTCAGGGAGGAAACATCCCGCCGTCGTCCGATCGAAGGTACTGACGAAGACCAGCCCTCTTGTCGTGGCGAGAGCGTCAGGGGAGCCTGTGCTTCAGCGACGACTGGAGCGCCCTCATAGAGCTGCGCGCCGCCTCACGTCATTTCACACGCCGTTTTCCACCGAGGAAGGGGCGATGCTATTGATTTGCGAACTCACGGTCGGTAGGCGTATAGATTCCTTTGTTGTCCGGTTGCGTGGCGCCGTCTTCGTCCCTGTCGGGGTGGATGCGATTAAGTGCAAGCGCGGCAGGAGAATGCGGTGAGTGATCTGCAACCAAGTAAAGCGCTGCGCGGTTATCCGCCCGGCCCGCCGCAAGGCCCGCTCCATGGTCGGATTGAGGCGCAACATCCCGAACAGATCGAGAAACTCCTGTGGGTCATTGGTTTCAAGAGCTAGAGCGTTGTGACCAGGGACCGCATAGTCCTCACCCGTGTAGCCAATGCACGCGACACCCCCGGCAGCCATCGTCTCAAGGCCTACGAGCCCGAACGGTTCATGCTGACTGTTGGCTAACACGGCGGCAGCGCAGTGAAGGAGCACGAGACGGCCGGCGGCATCTAAGGGTGAGCACAAATTGACAATGTCGATGTCTTCCAACCCCATGAGGACCTGCATCAAGCCATGAATACCGGGCTGCTGGAGCAGGCGGTCGGATACCCGCAGGCCGGCACGGGCCGCAGCCGCTAGCACCTCAGCCCCGTAAGGCTCGACACCGCCCCGGGCGATGAGCAAAGGCCGCCAACCGACGCGTTTCATAGCCCCTACCGTGTCGATCGCTAAGAGCCAACTTTTGTCCGGATCCCAGCGCGCAACCTTGCCTACGACCGTCCCCCCCGTAGCCGCGATTTGAAGGTGGCTACTGCTTCGCGTTGAGGCGGCAGCAGGGTGTCTGCGGACAAGCCGTTGGGGATCACCAGCGGATTCACGCCTAGCCTCTGCATCAGGTGCTTCATGTAACGGCTCACCGTCGTGATGATCGCTGCCCGGCCCAACCGTCCCCAGTCAATTCGATCGAAGGCGAAGGTATTATTCGCGTTCCAGAGAATCTTGACCTGCTGCCGTAGGCCTGCCGAGCGCAGCAACCAATCCAGATGGAGGACGGCATCGACCGTGTGCCATTCCTCAGCTAAGATGACCGCGCGCTGTCCCTCTTGCAGATGCGGCAGGAGCACCTCGTGAAAGAGGAACGGTGGCAGCGACGCCGAATAATTGGCGCGTTTGCCTTCCTCGCCGTCGTATACGCCGCCAGGATGGTACCGACTGATCCACTGACACCAGCGATGGAGTTGGAGCCGGGTATGGGTCTCATGGCCTGGCAGCTGAGGATCACCAACGAACCAGAGGTGGGTCTCATAGCCAAGGTCGGCAAGGGTATAGACCAAACCGTTAATGCGACTGGCAAGGCCGCCGGCGTAGGCATAGGGGTCGGGGCCTTCAAAGGATGTGGAATTGCATGGGGGTCCCTTTCATCTCTGGCGATTGAATGCAGCGATGGCATCCTAAAGCAGCGTCAGTTCTTACCCCGCATGGTGCCGCCTTTCGTGCCCGGCAAATTCTGTGCCGGTCGCCTGCCATCGAGCCACCAAAATAATCGCACGTGAACTCCCAAGACCTCGTCAAGGTCAGGCTGCACAAACACACCTTGTCGCCGGTATTTCGGATGAGAGTCCCCTCTCGGCAGCCCACAAACCAGTGCTGACGGAGAAACACGCGGCAGGCGAGCGGGTGTTTTCATAATGAGAGGGGATCAGCGATTGAAGGGGTGTTCTTCCCAATTTGAAAGGATTATCGGCGCGCCGAGGAGGCAGAACTACCCATTTGCTGGGGCAGGGATCAGTCGTCAAGCGTTAGCGTTGGCTGCGCCCGACCTCGCGCTCGAATCCCGGTAAGATGGCTTGCAACGTCGCATTTTGGATGAGGTTCATAAGTACTTGCCAGGTGCTGGCCTGGGGGTTCTCAAGCGGGCCCGAGATATCCGCCTTCGTTGCCACTTCCTGGCGGGGCACGTTCTCGAGCAGCTGGCTAACGCCGCCGACAAGGCCTTCATAGATTTTCTGAAAGAGGCCTTTTTCCTGGTCCTGCCGTGGATCGTAGACATCCATTTCTTTGAACAAAGGCTTGACATAGCCTCGCACGGCGCCGTTCTTCACCCGCATTTCCGTATAGACGGAGAAGAAACCCCGCACCACGTCCAAATTGCCATGCGCTCGGAGGACGGGATTCATGGTTTGCATATCGGTGTTCTCAATACTCGCTGCCAGTGCGAAATCCGGTCCATCGGTTTCGGGTCGAAAGGTTGCTCCTAGGACCGTCTGACCGCTGCCCATGAACTTCCCGGCGAGCCGGACGACCATGACGCCCTCGGCGAGCTGATTACTGAAGTTGGTGAGGTGGATCTCAAGCCCGGTCAGGGAGAGCCGGTAGTTTGGCGTGGCTGCCTTGTTGACAAACCCTATCTCGCTCTCGATAATGGCTATCGTATCGGCCCGCAGGGTGATGCTTGGATGATTGCTCATTTCCTGCGTGGCGCGCGTCACCTCTCTGGCCTTCTCTGGTCCGGTTTCCGTCGTTGGCCCGAAGTAGATATAGTCCATCCGAAGCCCGCGGACGGTAGCCGTCTGCAGGTGGGCGACCTTGGAGTTGGGCGTGAATTCGAGACCTCCCGTGCCTGAGAGGGTTCCCGCCCTAAGAACGACATTGTAGCGCCTCGCGACCGGCTTGACGTACGCTAAATCTACCTGCTCGAGCCCCAGTTGCGTTTTGAGGGCGACGTGAGGCACCGCGAGGAAATCTGCATGGCCGTCTAGCCATACCTTGCCCGACTCGAAAATGACCGCTTGCATCTGTATGGGAGAAGGATAGTCTCCCGCTTGCGATTGTGCGTTGCGGATGTTTTCGGCACGGAGGTTGAGCTGGGTCAGATGTAGCGGCTCAAAAGGTGCCTCGTCAACGTACGTGACCTCACCGTCGACCGCGCGCAGGAGATTGACCTTAAGGGGACTAACCGCTTGTACAGCCTCTTGCCAGCCGCGCTCCTGGAGAGGGACATCATCTGCCGCCTCTTCCCTCAATTGCTTGAGGTTGATGTGCACTTTAGGTCGCTCGACGTGGACATCGCCCACCAGATGGCCGGACAACAGGGCCCGTCCATGCACACCCGAACGCAGTTTGGGAATAAAGACGATGGGAGGTTCCGGATTCGCATCTTGGACAAGGCTCACATCGTATAAATCCACGGAGAACCGCAAAGGGTTCAGGTCCAGCCTGCCAAGGCGTACCGTATACCCCTTCAAGTGTGTGTTGAGTTGTCGCTCTGCATGACGGCGCA
>Ga0081538_10004309_pt1 | contig 13151 bp, 11 predicted proteins | sample TabmetS5T2R1_FD_71022 | JGI IMG/M metagenome (GOLD analysis project Ga0081538, IMG submission 71022) | Tabebuia heterophylla rhizosphere microbial communities from the University of Puerto Rico - S5T2R1 | ecosystem: Host-associated > Plants > Roots > Rhizosphere ...
CGGCCAGGCACTGCTCGAGGGCGGTCCGGGTCGGATTGGCCGTACGGGAGTACTCATAGCCCTCCCGCAGGCCGCCGACCCCGTCTTGGCGATAGGTGCTCGTCGCGTAGATCGGGGGTGCGACGGCGCCGGTACGGGAGTCGGCCTCCTGACCGGCGTGAATGGCCAGCGTGTCGAAGCCCACCGAGCGGGGCAGATGTGTGTTGCTCACGCAGCGAGACTAGCTCTGTCGGCTCGTCAGTGCGGCGCGGGCCGCACCTCGATCGACATGCTGTCGCTGAACGGCATCTGTTTCGCGAGGGCGAGCGCCTCGTCGCGGTCGGCGCACTCGAGGATGTAGAGCCCGCCGATCTGCTCGTTCGTCTCGGCGAACGGGCCGTCGGTGACGAGGAAGGCGTTGCCGTCGCGCCGCACGACGGCTGCGTCGTCATGGGCGTCAAGCCCGACGCCCGCGACGAACTTACCCTCCTCGCGCATCCGGGCGCCGAACGCGGCATGCTGCTCGATCACCGCCTCGAGCTCGCCCGGTGTCCAGTCTCTGACGACGCTTGCGTCGGAGTACCCCAAGAACAGGTAGCGCATCTGGTCTCCCTTCCGCCTGTGTGACGAACGACGCCGACCCGAATCGACAACCCCAATCCTCGCGTCGAGATCGCGCGTCTTACACCCTCGGGTGGGGATGACGCGCAATCTCGGTGGGAGGACGGTGCGGGCATGGCGGTCACATCCGGAAGACGCCGAAGCCGTCGGCGCCGTGGACGGGTGCGTTGTGGACGACCGAGAGGCAGATGCCGAGAACAGTCCGGGTGTCGCGCGGGTCGATGACGCCGTCGTCGTAGCCCAGACCGCTCAGGAAGAAGGGCAGCGACTGTTCCTCGATCTGGGTCTCGACCGCCGTCCGCATCGCGCTGTCGGCGGCGGCGTCGTACTCCTCCCCCTTCGCCTCGGCGGCCGCCCGCGCGACGATCGACAAGACGCCGGCGAGCTGCTGCGGCCCCATGACGGCCGACTTCGCCGTGGGCCACGTGAAGAGGAAGCGCGGATCGTACGCCCTGCCGCACATTCCGTAGTTGCCGGCGCCGTACGACGCGCCGATCAGCACCGACAGGTGCGGCACGGTCGAGTTCGACACGGCATTGATCATCAGCGCGCCGTGCTTGATGATGCCGCGCTGCTCGTACTCAGCGCCGACCATGTAGCCGGTCGTGTTGTGCAGGAACAGCAGCGGCGTGTCGACCTGGTTGGCGAGCTGGATGAACTGCGCGGCCTTCTGCGACTCCTCGCTGAAGAGCACGCCCTGCGCGTTGGCCAGGATGCCGATCGCGTAGCCGTGCAGCTGCGCCCAGCCGGTGACGAGCGACGTGCCGTAGGCCGGCTTGAACTCGTCGAACTCCGACCCGTCGACGATCCGCCCGATCACCTCGAGGGGGTCGAACGGTGTCGTGAGGTCGGTGGGCACGATGCCGAGCAGCTCGTCCGGGTCGAGCTTCGGATCCTCGTACGACGACGCCGCGCCCGGGCCGAGCTTCCGCCAGTTGAGCCGGGCGACGATCCGGCGACCGATCCGGATCGCGTCGGCCTCGTCGTCGGCCATGTAGTCGGCGAGTCCGCTGATCCGGGCATGCATCTCAGCACCGCCGAGCGACTCGTCGTCGGACTCCTCGCCGGTCGCCATCTTGACCAGTGGCGGCCCGCCGAGGAACACCTTGGCTCGCTCCTTGACCATGACGGTGTAGTCGCTCATGCCCGGCACGTACGCCCCGCCGGCCGTCGAGTTGCCGAACACCAGCGCGATTGTGGGGACGCCAGCTGCACTCGATCGAGTGAGGTTGCGGAACAGCTCGCCGCCCGGGATGAAGATGTCCTTCTGGCTCGGCAGGTCGGCGCCGCCCGACTCGACCAGGTTGATCGTCGGCAGCCGGTTCTCGCGGGCGATCTGGCCGGCACGGAACGCCTTCTTGAGCGTGTCCGGATTGGACGCGCCGCCGCGTACGGTCGGGTCGTTGGCGATGATCATGCACTCGACGCCCTCGACGACGCCGATGCCGGTGACCATGCTGGCGCCGACGACGTAGTCGCTGCCCCAGCCCAGCAGCGGCTGCAACTCCAGGAAGGCCGAGTCCTCGTCGATCAGCAGCTCGATCCGCTCGCGGGGCAGCAGCTTGCCGCGCTTGCGATGGCGTTCGACCCGGCTCGGCCCGCCGCCGGCGAGTGCCTTGGCGTGCTGCTCGGCGAGGTCGGTGAGCTTCGCCTCGAGTGCCTGTCGATTCGCCGCGTACTCCTCGGACGCCGGATCGACCCGGCTCGCGATCGTCGGCGTACTCATGTCGCATCACCACCCGAGTTGTCAGCCCCATGCCACGCCCCGGCGTGATCTGCGGCTGACAACTTCTCCGGGGCGTAGCCGAGCAGCCGGGCGGCGAGCTCGTCGAGCACCTCGGTGGCGCCGCCGCCGATGCCGAGGACGCGGGCGTCGCGATAGTGCCGTTCGATCTCCGACTCCCGCATGTAGCCCGCGCCGCCGAAGATCTGCACCGCCGCGTCGACGACGACGTCGCACGCCTCGACAGCGGTCTTCTTCGCGAGCACGGCATCGGCCGCGGCGTCCTGATCGTCGACGGCGCGCTCGATGACCGACCGGGTGTAAGTCCTCGCCACCGCGACCCGCCGATGCATGTCGACCAGCTTGTGCCGAATCACCTGGCGGGTCGCCAGCGGCCGGCCGAACGTCCGACGCTGCGCCGCGTAGGCCGCCGCGAGATCCAGGCTCCGCTGCGCGACGGAGTACGCATGCGCCGCGAGGCTCAGCCGCTCGGTCACGAAGTGCCGCATCAACAGCGCGAACCCGGCACCCGGCGCACCGACGATGTTCGCCCGAGGCATCCGAACGCCGTCGAACGATAGCTCGGCCGTGTCGCTGCAATGCCAGCCGAGCTTCCGCAACGGCCCCGAGACGGTGAGCCCCGGCCGATCCGTGTCGACGACGACGAGGCTGATCCCGTCGTGACCGCCGCCCCCGGTCCGGACCGCCGTCGTCACGAAGTCGGCACGTACTCCCGAAGTGATGAACGTCTTCGCCCCGTCGATGATCAGGTCGTCACCGTCGGCGCGAGCGCGAGTACGGATCGCGGCGACGTCGGAGCCGCCGTCGGGTTCGGTGACGGCCAGGGAGCCGATGCGTTCGCCGGCGAGCGTCGGCCGTACATAGGCGTCGATCAGCTCGGAGTCGCCGGCCGTGACGATGTGAGGACAGGCGATGCCGTGGGTGAACAACGCCGCGAGGAGGCCCGACGATGCCCCGGAGCCGACCATCGCCTCCTTCGTCGTCGTCATGTCGATCAGATCGCCGCCGCTGCCGCCGACCGACTCGGCGAACCCGACGCCGAGCAGGCCCAGAGCCGCCGCCTGGCGATGCAGCTCGCGCGGCACCTCGCCGGCGTCCTCCCACTCGGCCAGGTGCGGCCCGATCTCGGACTGCGTGAACTTCGCGGCCGTCTCGCGCAACGCGGCCCGCTCCGGTGTCGTCCAGGGATCGGTCACAGCAGCTCCTCCGGAACATCGACGCGCCGGGCGCGTAGCCATTCGCCGAGCGCCTTGGCCTGCGGATCGAGCCGAGTCGACGCAGCGACGCCCTCGCCGAGCAGACCGCGGATGACGACGTTGATCGCACACAGATTCGGCAGCGGGTACGTCTCGACGTCGAGATCCTTGGCCTCCGGGAGCAGCTCACGTACCCGATCCGGCGTCAGCAGCTCGACCAGCCAGCCGTACGCGACGTCACGCTTCGGATGCTCGGCCCCGATCCAGACACCGACGTTGGCGTCGCCGCCCTTGTCGCCGCTGCGCGCGAGTGCGATCGCGCCGAGCGGGACGCGACGGAGGTCGTTTCGAGGTGGGTCGCCGCCGGGCGGCCGTGGATGGGCCTGGCCGCTGAGCGAGGAACGAGCGAGGCTGGTTGGACCGGCGGCGACATGCTCCGGAACGACCGGTCCGGCGACTTCCACACGACTGCCGTCATCGAGCACGACGGCGTGCTGGATCTCTGACTGGTCGACGTAGGCGGCGCGGTAGACGCCGTACGGGGTGGCGTCGCCGGGCGGCGCCGTCAGGGTGAACCCGGCGTACGACGACAGGGCCAACTCGACGGCGGCGCCACTGAACCGGCGGCCGACCCGCTTCGGATCGGTGTCCTCGACGTGGCAGCGTAGCCGGGCTGTCGCCGCCTCCTGCGACGCCGGATCGGACTCCGTGAGGTCGACCAACTGCCACTCGATCGAAGCCGGCTCGCGACCGGCCAGGGCGGACTCCAGCTGCTGCCGCACCGCCGCCGCCTTGGCGTCGATGTCCAGCCCGGTCAGCAGGAACTCGACACTGTTGCGATAGCCGCCGAGTCGGTTGAGGCAGACCTTCAGCTCGGCCGGCGGCGGGCTGCCGCGCGTGCCTGAGAGGCGCACTCGATCGGGCCCGTCGTTCGCCAGCCGCACGGTGTCGAGATGCGTGACGACGTCGGGTCCGAGATAGGCCGGAGCATCGATCTCGTAGACCAGCTGCGCCGTCACCGAGTCGACTGTGACCGCGCCACCGGTTCCCGGATGCTTCGTGATCACCGCCGAGCCGTCCGACGCGATCTCCGCGATCGGAAAGCCCGGGAGCCCGGAGCCCAACGCACCGACTCCACCGGCGAGATTGCCGCCGGTCGCCTGGGCGCCACACTCGATCACGTGACCGGCAGCAGTCGCGCCGGCGAGCGCGTCGTAGTCGTCGCGATCCCAGCCGTGCCGCCAGATCGCCGGCCCCACCGGCAGCGACGCGTCGGTGACCCGGCCGGTGATCACGACATCTGCACCGGACTCGAGCGCGGCCGCGATCCCGAACCCGCCGAGATAGGCGTTGGCCGTCAGCGCATCGCCGAACCCGAGCTCATCCGAACGGTCCAGCAGGTCATCGCCTTCGACGTACGCCACTCGCACCGAAACGCCTTGCGCCACGGCGATCTCGCGTACTCGCTCGGCCAGCCCACCAGGGTTGAGCCCACCCGCGTTCGAGACGATACGCACGCCGCGCTCCGCCGCGAGTCCGAGGCAGTCCTCGAGCTGCCGGGCGAACGTCCTGGCGTACCCGAGGGTCGGATCCTCCATCCAGTCGCGGCCGAGGATGAGCATCGTCAGCTCGGCGAGGTAGTCGCCGGTCAGCACGTCGAGCTCGCCGCCTTCGAGCAGCTCGCGCATCGCGCCGAACCGGTCGCCGTAGAAGCCGGAGCAGTTGCCGACCCGGAGGACGCCGGTCACGACTCCCCCGAGTTGTCAGGCATATGTTGAGCCCCAGGTCCCATGGTGTCTGACAACTTCTCGCGTCGCTCCGGGTCGGCTCCGGGCGGACCGGCGAAGGCCTGGATGATCTCGAGCCACCGTTCGGCGTCAGCGCCCTTCGCCCGTACGTCGACGTCGTCGCGATGCCGCCGCCGGGTCGCGAGCAACGCGAAGTCGTACCCCGCACCGGACACCCACTGCGTGGCGTCCACCGGACCCCACGTCCATCGGTCACCGCTCGGCCCGATCAGCTCGACCCGGAACGGCTCGGCAGGCGGCGAGAGGCCGCGCTGGACGTACGAGAAGTCGCGGGTACGGACGCCGAGATGGCACACATGACGTACCCGGTCGGTCGGCTCCGGCCGATCGCCGAGCGCCTCCGCGACGTCGAGGCCATGCGCCCACGTCTCCATGAACCGCGCGGTCGCCATGCTGGCCGGACTCATCGGCGGTCCGAACCACTGGATCCGGTCGCCGGCCGGCACGGCGAGCAACGCCTCACGCAGCGCGCGGCGGCCGTCTCGCCAGGAATCCAGCAGCTCGTCGGGCGGCCGCCGCGCACCCTCCTCGGCGGCCGCGTCGACCGGGCTCGACTCGGCGCTCCACAGTTCGGCGATCTGGCGGGCGAACTCGTCGGGCTGGGCGATGGCGAGCAGCGCCGCCTGGTCGGTCCACGCCAGGTGCGCGATCTGATGGGCGATGGTCCAGCCGGCAGCAGGCGTCGGCGACTCCCACTCGGCTGCGGTCAGGTCGGCTACCCGGGTGTCGAGCTCAGCGCTCTCGTCGGCCAGGTCGGCCAGCACCACGCCGAGTACGCCGCCGCTCATGGCGACCTCCCCAGCTCTCGGTCCAACGCCGCCGCCCACGCGTCGAGGATCCGCTCGCGTCGCCGCCGGTCGTCGGTGAGCGTGCTGGCCAGCGCGAGGCCGCGCACCAGGTCGAGGGTGGCCTGCACCAGCTCGCGTACGCCGGGCTCCGACTCGTCGACGCCGAGCATCCGTACGGCGAGCCGGTGGGTCTCACGTCCGACCCGCTGCTCGAGTGGCGCCACCGTGGCGCGCAGATCGGCGTCCGTACGGGCGGCGACCCACAACTCCAACGCGGCCTGGAAGACCTCCCCGGTCATGTGGTCGGCCAGCAGGGCGAGGGCGCGCCGCGACCGGCCATTGTCCGGCATCGAGTCGGCCGCGGCCAGCAGGTCCTCCCGACGAAGCCGGGCCAGATGCTCGACCGCGCCGATGACCAGGTCGGCCTTGGTCGGGAAGTGGTGCAGCATCGCGCCCCGCGAGACCTCGGCCCGCTGGGCGACCGTCGCGGTGCTCGTGCCGGACCAGCCGCGCTCGACCAGGCAGGCCACCGTCGCCTCCAGCAGCCGCTGCCGCATGACCCGGGTCCGCTCGGCCTGCGGCGTACGGGTCGACGTGGTCACCCCGGCAGGATCCCCGGCCCAACCACTTACCGTCAAGCCTGACGGTTTCTGCCCCTCGCTCTGCCAAGCTCGAGAGTTGGCGTGAGATGCCCCTTTGCCGCTGCCGCGAAGGTGGATCTCACGCCATCATTCGGGCCAGCGACGGGAACATCACCCCAGGGCGATGCGGTTCACTTAGAGCGTGACGACGCCGGCGACCCATGATTCACGCGACCGGACCGTCAGTCCCTGCGGCCAGCAGCCGCAGTGCGACGATCCGGTCGAACTCACCTCGGCCCGGGGCCGCTGGCTGCTGGCGGCCGCCGTCCTCGGCACCGGCATGGCGTTCCTCGACGGCACGGTCGTCAACGTCGCGGTACGCGACATCGGCACCGACCTCAACGCGTCGCTGGCCGATCTCCAGTGGGTCATCAACTCCTACCTGCTCGCGCTCGCCTCGCTGATCCTGGTCGGCGGCTCTCTGGGAGACCGACTCGGGCGGCGCCGGATCTTCACGATCGGGATTGTGTGGTTCGCGATCGCGAGCGCCGCCTGTGCTCTGGCCCCGAACGCTGAGATGCTGATCGCCGCCCGGGCCGTGCAAGGCATCGGCGCCGCGTTGCTGACCCCCGGCAGCCTGGCGATGATGCAGGGCTCGTACCGCCAGGAGGATCGAGCCCGGGCGATCGGACTGTGGTCCGGCATGGCTGGCGTCACCACACTGCTCGGCCCGTTCCTCGGCGGCGGTCTCGTCCAGACGGTCGGCTGGCGCTATGTCTTCTGGATCAACGTGCCGATCGCGGTCGCCATCGTCGCCATCACGATCCGGCACGTGCCCGAGAGCCGCGACCCGCAGGCGGGCAGGCGCTTCGACCTGCTCGGCGCGACGCTCGGTGCGATCGGGCTGGGCGCGATCACCTACGCCCTGATCGAGGCCGGCAGCCAGTCGGCAGCCGTGATCGGGACTGCCGCCGTCATCGGGATCGCCGCCTTGGTCGCTTTCGCCCTCAGCCAGCGCCGGCCCAACCCGATGGTGCCGCCGGCGCTGTTCCAGTCGCGCGTCTTCAGCGCGAGCAACCTGTTGACCTTTGTGGTCTACGGCGCACTTGGCGCGTTGACCTTCCTGCTGGTGCTGCAGTTGCAGGTCGTCGCCGGGTACGAGCCGCTGGCCGCCGGCCTCGCGACCCTGCCGATCACGGTCGTCATGCTGTTGTTCTCGGGCCGTTCGGCGGCGCTCGCCGCCCGGATCGGTCCGCAGATGCAGATGACGGTGGGTCCGATCCTGTGTGCCTTCGGAGCGTTGCTGCTCATGGGCGTCGGCGCCGACTCGTCGTACTGGATCGACGTCTTGCCGGGCATGACGCTGTTCTCGATCGGCCTGACCTGTTTGGTGGCGCCGCTGACCGCCACCGTCCTCGCCGCGGCACCGGACCGTTGGGCGGGCATCGCGAGTGGGGTCAACAACGCGGTGGCGCGGGCTGGCAGCCTGCTCGCGGTCGCCGCGCTCCCCGTCGCTGTCGGCCTCACCGGCGACGACTACGAGGATCCGGTCGCCTTCAACGAGGGCTACCAGTCCGCCATGCTCATCTGCGCCGTGCTGCTCGCGCTGGGTGGCTTGTTCGGCTGGTACGGCCTGCGCGGATCGGCCCGCGAACTCGCGACGACCTCGTCCTGATCCGGCTCACCCCGTCTTGCGCCGGAACTCCTTGCGTTGCACATCAGCGGCGGCCGGTCCGGTCCCGTCGCTGTGTCCCGGCTCCGACTCCGGAGTCTGATGCGGGGACCGCTGCTTGCGGCGCAGCGCCTCGCGGAACTTCCGGTGCAGGTCGTCGTCTGACGATGCCGGCTTCGCCTTCTTGTCCGTCATCATGACCTCGCCACGGTCGTGGGCTGGACTCTCCACTTAAGCAAGTCCGGACCGCTTTGCGCTACCCCTCAAGACGGGTGGCGGTGTCCATCGAGCGGGGTCGCGTCGACCGCTGCCGTCGCGCGTACGCCGCCACCTTGGCGCGATTGCCGCACGAACTCATGCTGCACCAGCGCCGCCGGCCGCTGCGGTCGAGGAACAGCCAGCCGCAGTCGTCGCCGGGGCACGCCTTGACGGTCGCCAGCCGTTCGGAGGTCAACAGCTCTCCGGCCGTCCATGCCACCGCGTGCAGCGGCAGCTCGAGCCCGGTCGAGGCCGGGAACTCCCATCGGGGCGGCTCACCGGGCCGGATGCTCACTTGCGCGGCCGCCTTGCGGATGAAGGCGGTGACGCCACCCAGCGCACGGGCGTCGTCGGGCCGAAACACGGCGGTGTGCAACGTCGTACGCAATCTCCGGGCGTCGGCCAGGAGTCCTGTCGCCGGACCGACCGATTGGGCCGCGGCCCGACGCAGCCGTCGCGCGTCCGACTCGCCGATCAGGCCGGCATGCCAGGCCCAGACGGCCAGGTGGTCGTAGCTCTTCAGCCACTCGCGACGCGGATCGGGTGGCCCGTCCCATCCCGCCCAGGTGTTGCAGAAGTCCAGGGCCGGATGCCCGCCGATGCACTTCGGCATCGCCAGGTCGTCGACCATCACCCAATGCATGATCCCAATTGTGTCTTGAATCGTTACCTGGAGTCATGCTGCGGCCGCTGGTCGACACTCGTACGCCACGCGGACGGCAGCTCCACCCTGCTCCCCGGGCCGAACGGCGCGGCCGAGAACCTCTGCGACACACTCGACCGCTGACGACAAGCGCCGAATCGTGCCCTTCCCACCACCGAGTGGTGCAAGGTGCCCCGGTCTTCCGCTCGAAGCGAGGCACCGCGCGCCACTCTCGCGAACCTGGCCGGGGCACCGTGCGCCACTCGCGAGCCTCGGCGACGCTGGCCGACGACTCAGTCGTCGAGCAGGCCGCGGCGGCGCGCCAGGGCGACCGCCTCGGTGCGGCCGCCCGCGCCCAGCTTGGACAGGATGTTCGAGATGTGCACGCTGACGGTCTTCGCGCTGATGTAGAGCTGACTGGCGATCTCACGGTTGGTCCGGCCCTGCGCCACCAGGGCGAGGATCTCCTGCTCTCGTGGCGTCAGCGCCTCCTCGCGCTCGGCGACGGCGGTGCGGCGACCGGATCGGGCCGGTCCGAGCGTACGCAGTTCGGTCAGCAGCGGGGTGGCGCCGAGCCGACGGGCGGTCTCGCGGGCCGGGTCGCTTACTGCCTTGGCCTCGTCGGGCCGACCGACGGCGCGCAGCACGGCGGCCAGCCGCGCCTGGGAGCGCGCCGCCTCGAAGACGTGTCCGAACCGCTCGAAGTCGGCGACGGCGCGCTTCCAGGCCGCGACGAGGTCGGCCTCCGGCGGAGCGTCGACGCCGGTCAGCCACCGCAGTCGGGCGTGTTCGGCGGTGATTCGAGACAGCCAGGCGTCTCCCTCGGGGCCACGCCGGCGACCGAGTCGCGACGTGCGGGCGATCGCCCGGTCGGAAGCGGCGACGAGAGCGTCGCCCCGCGCGGCCAGGTCGGCATGGCCGGCGTGCCCGCTGCGAGCGGCCTCGGTGGCGAGCTGTCCGATCAGCGTGGCGCCGATCCGGGTGCGGGCCGGGAAGTCCTCCTGCCACAGCTCCACGACACTCGCGACGACCGTGTCGTGGACCGCGATCGCATCGTCGATCCGGCCGGCGTCGCCGTAGAGGTCGATCGCGGCGCCGACGGCCTGGACGCCGATCACCGCCTCGCGGGTCCACCAGGTCTCGAGATGCGGCAGCAGCTCGAGGGCGTCCTGATCGCCGCGGCCGGCCGAGACCAGCATCCCGACGGCCGCGAGCATCGCCTCGGCGAGGCCCGGCGGTGCTTGGCCGGTGACGTCGACGATCCGCTTGACGGTGTCCCACTCGCCTCGTACGTGGGCCACGATGCCGGCCAACACCCGGGAGTCGACGCCGTACGGCGCCCACGGCCGGCCCAGCTCCTCTGAGCGGGCGGCCGCGGTCTGGAGGACCTCGAAGGCCTCGGCCAGGTGACCGTGCTCGAAATGCAGATTGCCCAGGAAGTAGAGGCCGCGAATCTCGCCGAGGTACTCTCCCGCCGCCCTGGCCTCGGCGATGTTCTTCTCGAGGACGCGCTGCGAGGAGTCGGGGTCGCCCGCCCGCTCCTCGAGCTTGGCCAGGGTGGTCGTGGCGTTCGCAATCACGTCGGGCAGGCCGAGCTCGCGGCCCAGCCGGACCGCCTCGTTGGCGAATCGCACCGCCTCCTCGTTGCGCTGGCGGTGGAAATTCGCCCGGGCATGCACGTCGAGTACCTGGGCGAGCAACGGCGACGGCGGCTCGGTCGGCACCAGCTTCAAGGCGTCGGTCGTCAGCTCCAGGGAGTTGATGGTGTTGTCGCTCAGACCGGCGGCAGTGGCCACGGCATGCAGCAGGCGGGCCTGGTCGAGCGGTGGCACGCTGTCGGGCAGGGCCTGCAACTGGTCCTGGACGAGGGCCAGCGCCCGGATCGGGTGCCCCGCCGCAGCAGCCGCCTCGCTCGCCTTGATGGCGAGGTCGATCAGGTCGATGCACTTGTCGTCGGCGATACCGGTCGTGTCGTCGGTCAGCAGTTCCAGCGCCAGCTCGTAGTGCCGGGCGGCCTCGTCGGGTCCGGCGACGGTCATGGCCTCGTCGCCCGCGTCGACGCTGGCGAGCGCTGCGGTCGTCAGGTCGTGGGCCGCCCGCGCATGCCTGGCCAACTCGGCGGCGGTGCCGCCGACCTCGCGAGTACGCAGCGCCGAGACGTAGGCGGCATGCAGGCGTACCCGCTCACCAGGCAACAGGTCGTCGTAGACCGCCTCGGCGAGCAGCGCGTGGCGGAACGCGTAGCTGTCGGCGCTCACCGCGACCAACACGTTCCGCTCCACGGCTGCCCGCAGCGCCTCGTCCAGCGCACCGGCGTCGATCTCGACGACGCGGGCGAGCAACTCGTGCGACACCCGCCGGCCGGCGACCCCGGCGGCTCGGACCACGGTCCGGGTGTCGTCGTCGAGCTGGTCGAGCCGGACGAGGAGCAGATCGGCGAGGTTGGTGGGCAACGACCGCGCACCGCCCTCGGTGGCGGCGACGAGCTCCTCGGTGAAGAACGCGTTGCCCTCTGCCCGCTCGACGATGGTGTGGACGTCGCGCTCCCGCATCGGCGCCGAGTGCAACGTCCGGACCAGGCTCCGGACATCGGCATCCTCGAGCGGATCCAGCTGGAGCCGGGTGACACCGGGCAGCCGGGACCATTCCGCGACGGTGGCGCGGAGCGGGTGGCGGCGATGGAGGTCGTCGCTGCGATAGGACGCCACGATCGAGACCTGGCCGTTGAAGGGCCGGGTGAACAGGAAGCTCAGCATCTCGCGGGTCGACTCGTCCGCCCAGTGCAGGTCCTCGACGACGAGGAGCAGCGGACCGGCGTTGGCGAGGTGGTCGATCGCCCGGTGGATCGCGTCGAAGAGCTCGGCACGCTCGACACGTTCGACGGCGGCGTGCTCGGCGTCGGAGAGGATGCGACGGCCCGGCATCAGCCGGGCGACGGCGGGACTCGCCTTGACCAGGGCGTCGGCCAACGCCGGGGAGTCCGAGGCCAGCCGACCGAAGGCCTCGCTGAAGGGCAGGTACGGCAGCGCGCTGTCGCCGAAGTCCAGGCAGTGGCCGAGGACCGTGCGCCAGCCTGCTTCTCGTGCCTGATCGCGTAGCTCGGATAGCAGCCGGGTCTTGCCGACACCGGCATCACCGGCGACGACGACAGAGCCGGCACCGTTGTCTACGTCGATGCCGGCCAAAGTGGTGAGTTGCTGGAGCTCGTCGGAGCGACCGATGAGAGGGCCGGCGGCGGGCGAGTCAGGTGGCACATCCACCATGATCGCCGGTCGAGACGACAGTTCGTACTCGATTACCGCCGCCGACCCACTTTCGGGGCTCAACTTCCCGTCGCAAGTCGCCCGGACAGGATGCCGGCCGCGCGGCGAGCCACGGGGAGCCGGCGAGCCCTGCGGGCCGCCTTCCGCTGCGCGCTGGCAGCGAACTGATCACGGATCTGGTTGCGACGGAACTCGAGTTCGGTATTGAGGAAGGGTTCCTGGGTGGTAAGCATTGCGGTCTCCTGGGTGAGCGCTTGTTCTGACCCGTTCAGACTCGTTCGCTAAGGAGCCCCGGCACATCGGGACAATGCCCTATCCGCGCGGCTGGCCTGGTCTTATGTCCGTCGGGTCGGCGGCTGCGGGACTCAGAGCAAGCCGTACGTCGCCGGCTGATGCCTAGGACGAATGCCGCGTATCCGCCAGATGTGTACGCAACCTCGGCGCCTCAGCGCTCGGCGATGCCGACCACGACCCGGTCGTCGCCGCTTTGCCAGACCGCTCCGGCCTCGGCGAAGCCGGCTGCCCGCAGCATCGCGACGTGCTCGGCGTAGGTGGGCGTGTCGGACTTGGCGTGCTCGACGCCGGTGGCCGCCCGAGC
>Ga0081538_10004310_pt1 | contig 13151 bp, 13 predicted proteins | sample TabmetS5T2R1_FD_71022 | JGI IMG/M metagenome (GOLD analysis project Ga0081538, IMG submission 71022) | Tabebuia heterophylla rhizosphere microbial communities from the University of Puerto Rico - S5T2R1 | ecosystem: Host-associated > Plants > Roots > Rhizosphere ...
GTTCTCCTCCGAGCTAGAGGAACAGCTCCCTGTCGAGGTAGAGAGGGTCTTACTCGAGGACCTCGCAGACAGGGTCTCGGACGCCGAAGACCTGCCGTGGCGACTCGCCGTGACGACGTTCTTCCACATCCACGAGGTGCAGGACATAGTGGAGCCGCACGGGATAGAGGCGGTCGCGCTACTGGCCGAGGCGACGCTGGAGAGCCTGCAGAGGTTGATGGAGCTTCCGTCGGGGACTCCGGTCGGGGTCGCGGGCTGGGGCCGCACGTGCATGGAGAATCTCTCGCGTTCCATCGAAGGCGCGGGCCTCGACCATCTGAACTTCGTCCAGGTCTACATAGACGAGGAACCTGAAGAAGTGCTTGCCACCCTCGGCGGAGTCGAGAGTGTGGTGTGCGCCAGCATCACGGCCAGGCGGCTCCGCGAACTCGGTATCCCGGAAGATCTGGAGATCATCGAAGAAGACCGAATCCTGGATCAGGGCGGCATCGAGATGCTCGGCCGCATGCTCCGCCAGCAGCCGTGATGGGTATCCCCGCCATGAGGACACCACCTACACCCGAGCCAGCGTGTTCCCGTTGAACAGAGATCCTCTGTACGGCTTCAGTCGTCCTTCATCTCGATGGTCTCTTTGATCGTCCGTTGTACTCGATGACCAGCTCCTGGTAGCCGTCGAGCTTCTTCGCCATGGCAGCGTTGTGGCCGTCCTCCCTTCCGATCCGTCATGCCACGCTCGTCCTGCTCGCGCCTGGCGCGCTCGAGCAACCCGAAGATCTCTATACCGACCGTGCACCTTCAACCCTTGACCACGATCAGGGGACGCAGGCGTGCCACCTTCTTCCCAATGCCCGCCCCGTCCGTCGTGTCCACGACCTCGGTTGCATCCTTATATGCTTCGGACATCTCCTCGTCTACGGTGGCCCGGTTGGCGGCGCGGATAAGGATTCCTTTGTCCTCGAGCTCTCGCCTGATGTTGCGGCCCTTCGCCGCCCGCTTCGCCTTCTTGCGGCCCATCTTGCGTCCCGCCCCGTGGGCGCTGGAGCCGAAGGTCTCGCTCATGGCCCCTTCGGTTCCGGCCAGCACGAAGGAGTAGCGCCCCATGTCTCCCGGTACCAGAACCGGCTGTCCTACCGAGCGGTAGCGTTCGGGCAGTTCCTCATTGCCGGGGCCGAATGCGCGGGTGGCGCCCTTGCGGTGTACCAGGACCTCGCGATCGTCATGCTTCTCGAACTTGGCGTTATTGTGCGCGACGTCGTAGAGCACCCTCAAGTGCTGATGCTCCGAGTCGAATCCCGCCGACGCGAAGGCCTGCCGGGTGGAGTGGGTGATGAGCTGGCGGTTGGCGAAGGCGAAGTTGGCCGCCGCCGCCATGGCCCCAAGATAAGCTTCTCCTTCGGGGCTTCTTATGGGGGCCGCGGCGAGCTGCCTGTCCTCGAGCTCTATGCCGTACTTCTTCGCCGCTCCCATACAAAGCTCGACGTAATCCTGGCAGACCTGGTGCCCGAGGCCCCTCGATCCGGAGTGGATCAGGACGGTAACCATCCCCTGTTCGAGCCCGTAGGCGCGGGCCGCCTCCTCGTCGTAGATCTCATCCACGTACTGCACCTCGAGGAAGTGGTTGCCCGAGCCCAAAGTTCCGAGCTGGGAGACGCCGCGCTGGTAAGCCCGGTCGGAAGCTCCTTTCGGATCGGCGGCTGGCAACCGTCCTTTCGACTCTATGTTCTCGAGATCCTCCGGCTCTCCGTATCCTCGCTCCACCAGCGCGCCGGCCCCACGGGTCAGGACTTCCTCGAGGTCTTCCCTGCTAAAGCCGGTGTCTTTGCGGCCCTTGCCAACCCCCGACGGGACGCTCTCGTAGAGCGCGTCTGCCAGGCGATTCTTCCGCGAATCGTCGACCATGCGGCCCTCGCCAGGATCTACGTCCTTGCGGCTCAGTTCCGAGACCAGGAGCCGCACCCCGCAGTTGATATCGAAGCCGACGCCGCCGGGGCTGACTACGCCACCATCGTTCGGGTCGAAGGCCGCGACCCCGCCTATGGGGAAACCGTAGCCCCAGTGGATGTCGGGCATGGTCAGGGCCGGTTCGACCACCCCCGGCAGCGCCGCCACGTTGCAGAGCTGCCGCAGCGAGGCGTAGTCTTCGTCCTCGAGGTCCTCGAGGATGCCCTCGGAGGCGTAGAACACAGCGTCCACCCGCATCTTTCCCTCCTTGGGGATGCGGTACTTGAACCCGGAGACGTGCTCGATGTTCACTGCCCTGCTCCTTCTATGGTGGGACGATCGTCAAACGTCCAGGATCACCCGGGCCCGCCAGTCCCCGCTCCTGTTAGTCACTTCGAGTCCGTGGAATGTTGCGCTCTTTATCTCCCCCTGCCAGCCGTGGCCTTCGAGGTCGAGCGGGGTTCCGATCAGGTTCGCATCGAGTAAGAAGTCCTCTCCACCGGTTTCTTCGATCCGAACGTCCGCGTGGACCGGAACGAAACCGTCGTCCTGTACAAGGAAGGCGAGTTCGTTTATCCACCGAACCAGGAGGGTCTCCAGATCGGGGGCAGAGAGTCGCACCGAGCCCTCATCCTCGCCGCCCTCCGGCGGCCGCTCGAAGACCGTCATGAGCAAAGCCCGACAGGCCTCCTCGAACAGTGCCTCGAGCGTCGGGACCTCCAGTTCGAAGCCGACGTCAGCCGTGTGATCCAGCATCCGGATCATCGCGTCTCGGGTGGGAGTGGTTTGAGAGCCTGCCTCCGTAGCATCCTCGCATGCAGCCATGAGCCGTGTTGCTCGCCCAAACATCCTGCTAAGCGCCTACTCATCTGCGCGTCTTCACTCATCTCGCCCTATCTGTTGGTACCCGAGGCAAGACGATCGCTAACGTCGCTACGTTAGCTCCCGACCGAACCCGCAGCATGGCCGCGGAGGAGTCGAAGCCAACCACGTAGCCGGATGGCTTCAAACGTCGAAGCTCTGTAGCGGAGCGGCACTCAGGAACTCGCGGACCAGGCGGGCCAGATCCAGGGGCCGGTTATGGACGAGAGTGTGGGGTCCGTCCGGTATCACGACCAGCCGGCCCATCGGCAGGAGGTCCGCCACTTCCTGCGCCCAGCGCTGCGTAACGACCGGATCCCAGGATCCCCGCACCACCAAAGCGGGTACCCGAACGCTGGGGAGCTTCTCCTCGATGGGATCCTCGAGGGCATATCGGAAGGTTTTCAGGAGGGGCCGAAGACCGCAACGCCAGTATTCTCGCAGCGCGATCGGCGTCAGCGAGCCGCGCTCGCCGCGGGAATTCCATATCCAACGCCAGGTCTGCTGCCGCATCGTGCGTGCCCCCGGGTCCATGGTCGGCCCCTGCAACACTACGCGCTCGACGAGATCCGGATGCCGAACCGCCAGGCGCACCACCAGCTGGCTACCGACAGAGTTGCCCAGGAAAACGGCACGCTCCAACCGGCATGCGCGCGTCCAGGCAACCAGATAATCGGTGAGCTCGGCCAGATTCAGTACCTGCGGGGGTCTTTCGCTATCTCCGAAGCCGGGCAGGTCAGGAGCGTGGACGCGGTAGCTTGGGGCCAATGCCTTGGCGAGGGGGACCATGGACCTGCTCGCGACCCCAAGCCCGTGCACCAGGACTATCCGCGGAGCGCCCTCGGGCGAGCTTTGTGTGGAGAGGCGAGCATGCATCCTCAGGCCCCCGACCTCGGTCCACGCGCTCTCTAGTCCTGCCGTTCGACGCCCCACACTTCTCCGTTCTCGCTGACGCGCCCCTCGTTTACGACCGACCTCGGCAATACTATCAGCCTTCCGGCCACAAACACTCTCGACGGAGTGCTGGTGGGGCAGGCAAAGTCGCCTGCCCCACCAAGAAGGTGCCTCCTTCGACGGTCGCCAAACGCGAGCCCGGGCTAAGAGTCCTCTCCTGCTACGGGATCTAGATGCCGTATTCCAAAGGGACGTGGATCATGCACTAGCGCCCGGTCTCGGCCCGGCCGGCGTTGGCACGGGCCGCATCCCTGATAAAGGCGGCCAGGCCAGGGGTCTGCGTATCATAGTTGGAGCGGAATCGTTCGTCGCTGACGTACATCTCAGTCAGGCCGCGGTGGATCTCGTAGCCGCACACGTAGAACCAGCGGCTGATGTGCTCGCGGTGGGCCTCGGCCGCCGCCATGGCCTCCTCGCTATCGGGTGCCAGGCCGGCATCCAACGCCGCGGTCAGGCGGGCGCGTATCTCTTCCTCCTCGGTCTTGAGCCTTTGCCAGTCTTCCTTGGTGTAGCTCGAGACTCGTCGCTGAGACTCCTTGTACGCCTCGGTTCCGCCCCAGCGCTGCTCGGCCTCTTCGGCGTAATCCTCGGGCCGGAACTCCCCGAAGACCTCGAGGCGTTCCTCCGGCGTCAGTGGTATATCCATGGTCCTTGCCTCCATTTCGTAGTCGATGGCGTCGACCATCGCGCTCAGGCGCTCTATCCTCTCGTTCAGCAGCCCGCGCTGGCGGCGCAGGTGCCCGAGCGTATCGGTGCGCGGATCGTCGACGATGGTCGAGATCTCACCCAGGGTGAACCCGAGCTCCCTGTAGAACAGAATCCGCTGCAGCCGCTCCAGATCCCGGTCCTCGTAGATGCGGTAGCCGGCCGCACTACGTCCGCCCGGCGATAGCAGCCCAACCTCATCGTAGTGGTGCAACGTCCGGATCGTCACACCCGAAAGATCAGCCACCCTGCCGACCGTGTATCCTGCCGTCACTCGTTCGCCCACGCTTCACCTCCTTTGCACAGAGAAGTCTAAACCCTCACGCTGCGTGAGGGTCAAGGGATCTCTGTAACGAGTTGGGAAGGTAAATCCTTCCCGACTCGCGCTTTCAGCATACAGCCTTCAGCAAGAACAAAGAGCTGAAGGCTGACCGCTACAAGGTGCGGACGTTGAAGCGGTTCATCGCGGCTTCTGGGCCGTGCTCGACCAGGAACTCGACCGCGTCGGCGGCTTTGGGGATGGCGTCTTTCACGACCGGGTCCATGTGGGAGAGCACGTAGTCCGTGACCGTGACTCCTGCGGGCGGGCGGCCGATGCCGATGCGCACCCGGACGAAATCATTGCCCACTCGTCCTATGATTGACCGCAGGCCGTTGTGCCCGCCCGCGCCCCCTCCGACCTTGACGCGCACCGTCCCCGCTTCTAGGTCGAGGTCGTCGTGGACGACGATGAGGTCCTCTGGCTTGTGGTCCGAGACGGCGGAGCCCGCGTTGTTCATGAAAGTTGTAGGCTTGAGGAGGGTGGCGTTGCTGAGGCCTAACGAGACGGGGGCTGCTTCGGCCTTCTTCCTCTTGCGCCATGAGCCGTCGTGACGCTTCGCGATCTCGTCGGCGACCAGGTAGCCGGCGTTGTGGCGGGTGAGTGCATAGGAGCGTCCCGGGTTGCCGAGGCCGACGACGAAAGGGGACCGGATCGGCCCCCCTTCGTCCGACTCGAAGAAAGAGCGGACCAGCCTAAGCCTGGACGTTCTGTTCCGCGGGACCCTCTTCGGCAGCATCCTCCTCGGACGCCTCTTCACCCTCGGCATCCTCCTCGAGCTCGGCAGCCTCCTCCGCGGCCACTTCCTCTTCCGTGGGCTCCTCGACGATGCCCGCGGCCTCCATCTCCTCCTCGGTGATCTCCGTCGGCGCCGTGACCGTAACCGCGACATCCTCGGGCTCGGAGAGAAGCGTCACGCCCTCCGGTAGCGTAAGGTCGCCGAGCGTAAGGTTCTCGTGCATCCCGAGTCCCGAGACGTTGATCGTGATCTCCTGCGGTATGTCGCCGGGGAGGGACTCGACCTGGATCTCGTAGGCGACCTGCTGCAGCACGCCGCCTTCCTCCACGCCCGGCGCCTCGCCGACGACGGTGATCGGGACGGTGACCTCGATGCGCTCGCTCATGTCTACCGGCGCGAAGTCGACGTGGACGAGGACCCCCGAGACAGGGTCGCGCTGCGCGTCCACGACGCGGGCCGTGGAGGTAGCCCCGTCGAAGTCTATGTTGTAGAGGGCGTTGTCCCCGAAGTGATGGAGGGTGTAGTCCACGATCTTCGTCGGGACCGCGAGCGACGTGCTGCCACCGGCCTCGTTGCCCTCGCCGTACAGGACGGCAGGGGTCATCCCAGATGCCCTGAGGCGTCGGGCCGCGTTCTTGCCCCGCGTCTCGCGCTCCCGCGCCTGTAGATCTACGTTGTCTGCCACGTCTCGCTCCTAACGGTCTAGAAGAGTTGGTTCTCGCCCATAAAGACCTCGCTCACCGACTCGTCCGTGAAGACGTTCTTGATGGTGCTCGCGAGGATTGGTGCGATGTTGAGCGTTTGTATCTTAGACCGCGGCTCATCCTCCTTCAAGGGCAGCGTGTTCGTCACCACGACCTCCTTGAGGGGTGAGTCTTCGATCTTCCGGTAGGCGTCCCCCGAGAACTCGCCGTGGGTGGCGGCGGCGCTGACCTCCACCGCGCCTTCGTCGACCAGGCGCTTCGCGGCGTTGACCAGGGTCCCGCCCGTGGCTACTACGTCGTCGATCATGACGACCCGCTTGCCCTCTACGTTCCCTATGACGTGCGTCACCTCGGAGTGTCCCGGCTTATCGCGCATCTTGTTCACTATGGCCCAGGGGAGCCTCAGGTGTCCGGCGAGCTGCTTGGCGACCTTGACCTCGCCGGTGTCGGGGGCGACCACGACGGCATCCTCCGCGTCCAGGAAGCCCTGGTCCACGAAATAGTCGACGAACGTGTGCATCGCCGTCAGGTGATCCACGGGGAAAGAGAAGTAGCCCTCGATCTGGCCCGAGTGCAGGTCCATCGTCATCACCCGTTCGGCACCTGCGGCCTGGATCATGTTCGCTATAAGCCGCGCTGTTATGGGCTCGCGGGGTTTGGTCTTGCGGTCCTGGCGCGAGTAGGCGTACCACGGGATAACGGCCACTATCCTTTTCGCGGAGGCCCTTTTGGCGGCGTCTATCATGATGAGGAGTTGCATCAGGTTCTCATTGACAGGGTCGCACAACGACTGCACGATGAACATGTCGGCTCCCCTGACACTCTCCAGATATCTGGCGTACAGCTCGCCGTTGGCAAACTCCCTCAACTCGACCCCGCTCAACTCTATGTCCAGCCGTTCGGCGATACGCTCGGATAGTTCCGGATAGCCCTGGCCGCTGACTATCATCAGCCGCTTCTCCGTGGTCTGCGTCAGATAGCCGTTCTGCATCATCGTCGCGCTAGCCCTCCGTCTCGTTCTCGGCCGACCCATCCCGCCCAGCCCGTTTCCTACGCCGCTGGGGAGACTCCCGGATCGCACGCGCCGGAGCCCCCACGGCCAGTTTGCCAGCCGGTACGTCTTTGTTGACCACGGACCCAGCCCCCGTGTACGCATCCTCCCCTACACTGACGGGCGCGATAAGGTTCGTGTTCACCCCAGTATGGGCACCGTCTCCCACCATGGTGCGGTGCTTGTTCTCACCGTCGTAGTTCGCCGTTATGGTCCCGGCCCCAAGGTTCACGTCGGTCCCGATCTGGGCGTCCCCCACGTACGAGAGGTGAGGAACCTTGCTCCCCGCCCCTACGCGAGAGTTCTTGACCTCGCAGTAAGCCCCGACCTTGGCCCCCGGTTCGAGGACCGTGCCGGTCCGCAGGAAAGAGTAGGGACCGACGCTCGCCCCGTCGCCGACCTCGGCACCGCGTCCGACCGAGTGTTCGACGAGGGCGCCGTCCCCGACACGCGTGTCCTCGAGATCCGTGGAGGGCCCGATCACGCAGTCCGTACCGATCCGCGTCTCCCCGCGCAGCAGGCTTCCAGGCAGGATCACGGTGTCGCGCCCGATCTCGACCGAAGCCTCTATGTGCGTCGAAGTCGGATCCCTCACCGTCACCCCGTCCCTCATGTGGGCATCAAGGATGCGGCGCCTGAGGATCTCTTCGGCCCGCGCAAGCTGGGAGCGGTCGTTGACGAGGTTCGCCTCCTGCGGGTTCTTGAGCCTGTAGGTAACGGCGCGGCTGCGCTTTCCAATAGTTTCGAGTACATCCGTCAGGTACAGCTCGCCGCCCCTATTCTCCGAGGTGAGGCCCCCGATCGTATCCCTTATCTCCGAGAGCTTGAAAGCGTAGAGGCCGAGGTTGACGAGCCTGATCCGTCGCTCTGACTCGGTCGCGTCCCTCTCCTCGACTATCCTGACCACGCCGGCATCCTCGACTACCCTCCCGAGGCCGCTCGGGTCCTCCAACTCGGCCACGAGGACCGTCGCCCCGACACCGGCGGAACTGTGCCGCTCGACCAGTTCCCCGAGCGTCCTGGCCGAGATAAGCGGACCGTCGCCGTTGACCACGAGAAGTACGCCTTCGTCTTCCCCTTCGAGCGCGTCCAGGGCGACGCGCACCGCATCACCGGTCCCGCGCTGCTCCTCCTGCAAAACAGGCTTGGCGTCCTCGGGCAGGACCGCCTCGACCAGCTCGGCCTGATGGCCCACGACGACGAAAAGCCCCTCGGGTACGAGGGGCCTGGTGGCTTCGATCACGTAGTTGACCATCGGGACGCCGCACAGGGTGTGCAGAACCTTCGCCCGGTTCGACTTCATCCTGGTGCCCTTGCCAGCGGCCAGGATCACGGCGAAGATCGGCGAACTCTCAGACATGTACCCGCACCACTCCTATCGTTCGTCTACCCGGCGGCCGCATGCCACACGCTCCTCGGCTGGGGCGGCAGGATTCGAACCTGCGATCCCGGGACCAAAACCCGGTGCCTTGCCACTTGGCCACGCCCCAGTACAGGCCCGCGCAGATTATACCGGAGCGCCTATTCGCCGTCAGAAGGAGGGTCGATCTCGAAATATCAGGTGTTGGTAGCAGGTCCGGTCGGAACTCCTGCAAGCATATTGGCTCCGAGTGAACGGTCTCGTTCAACACCTTTCCCGCGAGGATATCCTGGCTTGCGTGGCCTACGGGGCGGAAATGAGCCGTGAAAGGTTTGTGGAGGTTCCACTAGAGCGTCCCGCTTGAGGTTCAAGCTCGACGAAAATCTCGGACGCCAGACTATCGACCTGTTTCTGGAAGCCGGCCACGATATCGCAACCGTCGCGGAGCAGGAACTGCAAAGCGCAGCCGATAATGATCTGATAAACGTTTGCCGGGACGAAGCAAGAGTGCTCGTCACGCTCGATTTGGACTTCTCCAACGTGCTTCGTTTTCCTCCAGAGCTGTACATGGGAATCGCAGTCTTGCGGGTGACCAGTCCGGTCGAGCTCTCGAGCATTCAAGAGCGTGTCAGAGTCCTGCTAGAAGGCGCCAAGGGGGAGGAGCTAGTAGGAAGGCTATGGATAGTAGAAGCGGATCCGGCAATACGACCCGGATCACTAACGGTGTATTTCCACTCCGCGGGAGACCGGCTCGTAGACGCTGACGAAAGGAGCATCGACCGTATCCTTGGCGTTCCCGGCTGCTTCAGCATCGTCGAAGATGCCGAAGACCGCCGTCCCGCTGCCGCTCATCGAAGCTCCCAACGCCCCTGATGCTAGAAGCGTCTGCTCGAGCTCGGCTACCTCTGGGACAATGTCCATGGTCACGGACGCCAGGTCGTTGCCTACGGCCGCGGCGAGGGCCGCCGGGAGACTATCCGAACGCAACGCCGAGACGACGGGCTCGACGGAGTGCGTGCTCTGTGTTCCTGCCTCGTCGAAGGCGTGGTAGATCTTACCCGTGTCCGCGCTACTGAGCGGTTTGGCGACGACGAGAAGATGGGCCGGTGGCGCAGGAAGTGGTGTGAGGATCTCTCCGATGCCTTCGCCCAGGGCCGTCCCCCCCGAGACGCAGAAAGGCACGTCGGCCCCGATCCCGGCCCCGATTCCACGCAACTCATCTACCCTCAACCCGAGACCGAATAGCTCGTTCAGACCCACGAGGACCGCCGCAGCATCGGCCGATCCGCCACCAAGTCCGGCCCCGGCCGGGATTTTCTTGCGCAGCGTGACCTCTACAGGGAGCTCCTTACCGGCTAGTCTCTGAAACGCCTTCCAGGCCAGGTAGGTAGTGTTCTGTTCCTGCGCTCCGATCCTCAGCTCTTCAGGCTCCAACGAGAGATCGAAACCTCCGGTGGCGCGGCGCAACTCCACCTCATCGGCGAGCGAGATACTCTGCATGACGGTACTTACCTCGTGGTAACCGTCCGCGCGAAGCCCGAGAACGTCGAGCGCGTAATTGACCTTGGCGAACGCCCTGAGCCGGACCTCCCGCATTACAACGCCCAGGATAGCGCCGCGTACAAGGCCGCGAAGTCTTCCGGCGCCAGTTCCTCGGCCCTCGCGTTCGGCCCGTACCCAAGGGTCTCCAGGACCCGTGGAGCGGGTCCGCGGGCCGGCTCCGGCAGGTTGTTGACGAACCGTTTGCGGCGGCTTCTGAACGCGCTTAGCACGAGGCGCCTTATCTCCTGGTAGTCCTCCGGCGGTTCTCTGCGATCCATCTCGACGACCGCGGAGTGCACCCTGGGCGGCGGGTCGAACACCGTCGGGGGGACCCTATGCGAGATGCTCACCCGCGCCAGAAGCTGTGCGAGCACGGCGTACGCCGCGTAGTCCTTGGAACCGCGCTCCGCCGCCATCCTGCGCGCCACCTCGAGCTGCACCATGAACCGCAACGTCCTCAACGTCTCCACTTCCTCGAGCAACCGCAGAACGAGCGGCGAGGCGATATTGTACGGAAGGTTTGCGGCCAGCCTGTTCGGTGGGGGCTCGAGTGCAGGATAATCGAAGCGGAGGGCGTCTCCTTCGTGAACGATAACGTTGTCCCTACTCCGAACGGCCTCACGCAAGCTCGGGAGCACGTCGGGATCCAGCTCCACTGCGTGCACCAGGCTCGCCCTCTCGGCGAGAAAAGTCGTCAGGAAGCCCCGTCCGGGGCCGATCTCGAGGACCACATCATCCTCCGTTACGCCCGAGGCCACTATCCTGGCGGTGTTGGGGTCCTTGAGGAAATGCTGTCCGAAGCGTTTTTTCGGCGGGCCCAGCTCGGACACCGAAGCTCACACCTCTAGAGGCAGGCCGAAGAGATTGCGGGCGTTACGGGTGGTGAGGGTGGCCAGTTCCTCATCCTCCATCCCGAGCCTCTCGGCGACGAAGCCGGCCGTGTGCACGACGTTCTCGGGCGAGTTCTTCTTGCCGCGCACGGGCTGGGGGCTCAGGTAAGGTGCGTCCGTCTCCACGAGGAGGCGTTCCTCGTCTATAAGGCGGAGCACCCTGGCCGTCTCGCTGTCCCTGTACGTGACGTTGCCCGCGAGGCCGACGTAGTAGCCGCGTTCCCTTGCTTCCCTGACCTCGCGCTCGCCACCCTCGAAGCAGTGCAAGACGACCGGTACCCTGGCGCTACCGAGGCAGGCCATCGTATCGGCGAAGGCTTCGCGGGAGTGGATCACCAGCGGCAAGCGCGTATCGTTGGCGAGGGAGATCACATCCTCGAACAGCGCCCGCTGCAGCTCTTCCGACCACTCCGAACGGTAGTAGTCGAGCCCGACCTCACCAAGGGCCACTATCCCCGGCGACTCCGAGAGTTCGGCCAGCGCTTCGAGGTCGGCCGCCGTGTACGTACCGGCGTTGTGGGGATGTATCCCCGCCGTCGAGTAGACGTTCGGCAACACCGCTGCGAGTTCGGCGCCCCTCTGCGAATCCTCGACGTCGGTCCCCACGTTCACCACAGCAACGACCCCGACCTCCGCGGCGCTTCTCACCGCGTCTTCCGGTGAGATCTCGAGCCGCAATAAGTGCGTGTGCGAGTCCACGAGCATAGCGCCTATCCCCTCTTCCCCAGAGCCATCAGCGAAGGGCATTATAAAGGTGCGTTGGGCTTCAGGCATCAGGCTTCAGGTTTCAGGTGGTCGGCTGCGGAGGCTTACTCGGTCCTTTACCAGCCGTTCGTAGACCTCACCGCGTCGCCGTCCCGATTCCCTGGCCGCCCTTGCGGCGGCCCGTGAAGGACTCTCCCCTCCTGCCACGTAGGCCCGCGCCCGCCGGACTACGTCGTCTATGCTCTCTTCGGTCCTTGCCGTTCCGCCGCGGATTACGAGCACGATCTCGCCTTTCACGTTCTCCGAAAAACGTCGGGCGGCCTGCTCGGCCGTCCCCCTGAAGACTTCCTCGTAGAGCTTGGTAAGCTCCCTGCACACGGCGACCGGGGTCTCGGAAGGAAGATCCCCTAGCGTCATCCCGAGCCGGTGTGGGGACTCGAAGAGCACGAAGGTGGACGGCTCGGTGGCGACACGCTCCAGCAGATCCTTGCGATCTCTCCCCTTGCGCGGCGGGAAGCCGGCAAAGACGACCGTATCTGCGGGCAATCCCGAGGCAACGAGCGCGGTGGTGAGGGCCGAGGGGCCGGGGAGGGCTTCTATCTCGACGCCGGCCTCGATGCAGGCGCGCACGAGCCTGTATCCGGGATCGGAGACGAGGGGCGTGCCGGCGTCGGTGACGAGGGCAACGCGCTCCGTCTTCGCCCGTTCGGCAAGCTCGGGGGTGAGCCGCTTCTCGTTGTGCTCGTGGTAGGAGATGAGGTCCCCCTTTATCTCGTAGTGGGCGAGCAGGCGACCTGTATGCCTGGTGTCCTCGCAGGCTATGAGGTCGGCCTCGCGCAGGTAGCGGAGGGCGCGGAGGGTGATGTCCTCCAGGTTGCCAATGGGAGTTGGGATCACTGTTAGGGGCATCTATCAGCCGCCGAGCAGGTACTCTCCGGAAGATGCATCCCTGGCGAGCGCCGCGGCGCCGAGAACGCCGGACCTGGGACCGAGGGTGGCGACCTTGACGTCGGCCAGGTCGCGTGAAGGGGGCCTGGCGCGGAGGATGACTTCCTTGCGGGCCGCCTTTAGTATGAGCTCCCCGGCCTCCATGACGCCTCCGCCGACGGCGACCACCTCGGGGTTGAAGATGTTTACGAACCCGGCGAGGCCGACGCCGAGCCACCGCCCTGCCTCGTCCAGGACCGAGAGCGCCACATCGTCCCCTTCACGGGCGAGCTCTGTGACGTCCTCGCCCAGTATCTGTCGTCTTGCGGCCAGGCGTCCCAGCGCCGAATCGGGTTGCTCGACCGCAAGCTCGCGGGCGCGGCGTCCTATGGCGGTGCCGGAGGCGAGGGCCTCCAGGCAGCCGTGGTTGCCGCAGGCGCAGCGGGGTCCTGT
>Ga0081538_10004311_pt1 | contig 13150 bp, 15 predicted proteins | sample TabmetS5T2R1_FD_71022 | JGI IMG/M metagenome (GOLD analysis project Ga0081538, IMG submission 71022) | Tabebuia heterophylla rhizosphere microbial communities from the University of Puerto Rico - S5T2R1 | ecosystem: Host-associated > Plants > Roots > Rhizosphere ...
TGGGATCTAGGAAGAGAAAACAAACAAAAAGGAATCGCATGATTGCATAAGAGAACAGAGATATCCTTCTGGATTATGCAACAAAATTATGCTATTGTTATATTATCGTCTCAAATGACCCATCAGTTTTGGCTTTGTAATAAATGTCTGCCCTTCTAGTAAAGATTCCTACTTCGAGCACTCCTGCAATATTCTTTAGCTCAAGCTCCATCTTTTTTGCATCAGTTACTGGTGGAAATAATACATCCAAGATGAGATTTCCATTCTCAGTTACAAATGGATATCCCTTGTCGAGTATGCGGAGGTTTGGCTTACCCTTCGTTTCTTCAAGCTTTTTCGATACAAGCGATCGCGCCATTGGATGCACTTCAATTGGTACTGACCGGCTAAAAGACTCTACAAATTTCGAGGCGTCAGCCACTATAACTACTCTTTTCGCTGCAGAGATTAGGATCTTTTCTCGCAACAGTGCTCCTCCTCCTCCTTTTATCATATTATATTTGCTATCTATTTGATCCGCTCCGTCAAAAACAATGTCCATATCAGGTATGATACTTTCATCAGCTATTCTAAGCGAGCTTTTTTCTGCTTCAAGCTTGATCTGCAGAGAAGTTGGCACGAATTCAATTGATCCTATGTTTGGAAGCTTAGCCAACTCCCTCACGATGAAACTCACCGTGCTTCCACTGCCTAGGCCAACTACCTTGGCGTCCTTAACAACTTTAACTGCTTCCTTTGCTAGCTTAAGAATCGAAGCTTCATACGACAATGGATTAATTACTGTTTGAGTCATTTATAAATAACAATTAACGGATTATTTGATAACGACAGCAAAGAATAGAGGCGGAGACAAAAATTAGCAGAGTGCTTCAGTTGTTAAGTATTTCTTTGAATGGATCTTTAGATGGCCGGGAAAGTATTCCGGCATTTTAAGTTTTTACAATATCAATTACAAACTTAGTACCAATGTTCCGACAAAAAATATAATAATATATCAATCCTTGGGCGTGTTGCCTAACCCAAATCTTGGTTGCCTGTTCATACCACGATTCAGGTATCTGCTTGAAAGATATTTTGTAATGTCGTCAATACCTGATACAGTTGTTGCATGCCTGTCCATGCGAGTTCTGCTGCTACTGGCAAGATCATAAATGCTGGCAGTGTTATCTGTTTGTCCGACAATTTCGCAAAAAATGCTGGCAGGATAGCATATGGCCTGTATTTGCGTACCCTTCTTTGTCCATCGTAAGGTACCCAAGTCCGAATCAATCGATTTCTCCCATGAGGGATCATTCTCTACAATCCATCTCGGTATTCTATTATCGCTCTGCACTGTGTAAGGTTCGTTATCAATCAAATTTATTGGTTGTCCTTAAAAATTGACAATCGTCGTCCCATCATGTGGAAAAGCTAATAGGTACAGGTTCGCTGGTCTTGTGAGAAACTACATAGACACATACCATATACATATCATATACATATATAATACCAAACAGGTATCAGAATGAGACGATGCGAAGACGCGACGTCCGAAAGACTCATGCATATAGTGCTCAGCGCTCGGGGAGCAAGAAATATGCTAAAGCAGAGAGGCGAACGAGGCGCAAACCACGGTAAGTCCTATTTACTTGGGTATTGACTGGCTCATAAACTTTATATAATAGAAGAAAATATTTATATAACCAGGCTAAGGTAGCCAAGGATTTGGTGAGATTATGGTAAAAGATATTTCCATGTTTGGTGATCGCTGCCCCCGTTGCGGCAGGGGCTCGATGGTAACTGATAATTCTAGCGGAGAGATGTTTTGTGGCAACTGCGGTTTTGTTGTGAGTGAAAGGATAGAAGAGCTTGGACCAGAATGGCGGGCCTTTTCAAAAGAAGAGCACGAAGATAGAAGCAGAACTGGAATTCCGACATCCCTTGCTATGCATGATATGGGACTTGCGACCATAATCGGTCCGGTTGACAAAGATGCTTCTGGGAAACCTCTCTCCGCCTCAATGAAGAGTACAATTGAAAGACTAAGAACATGGGATAGCAGGAGCCAGGTGCACGAACCAGTCGATCGTAACTTTCGTCAGGCATTCTCTGAGCTTGATAGACTCAAGGATAAACTCGCAGTGGGTGATGCAGTGATTGAAAAGGCAGCATATGTCTATCGCAAGGCCCTAGAGAAAGGGCTTGTGCGCGGGCGCTCTATTTCCGCCTTAGTAGCGGCTGCTCTCTATGCGGCTTGCCGAGATACTGAAACTCCTAGGACCCTAAAAGACATTGCAAATGCAAGCAATATCAAGAAAAAGGACGTAGCAAGGTGCTACCGTTTACTAATAAGAGAGTTGGATCTGAAGATGCCTGTCGTAGATCCAGTAAAATGCGTTGCAAGAATTGCAAGCAAGGCAGGATTGTCAGAGAAGACAAAGCGGAAGGCACTTGAAATTCTGAAAAAGGCTGAAGAAGGCAAGATTTCTGCGGGCAAAGATCCAATGGGGTTAGCTGCAGCCGCGCTATACGTTGCCTGCGTAATGAATGGCGAAAACAAAACTCAGAAGGACGTGGCGGAAGCAGCTGGCGTCACAGAGGTAACGATAAGGAATCGTTATAAAGGTCTGAAGACGCATCTCAGGCTCTAAGAGAATCGACTAGCTTTTTTCTTTCCTCTATTAGTTCTTGCAGTGTACGTGTCAAATCCGATAGCTTTAACGAGTTTAAAGCTGGATTAAACATCCCAAGACAAATAACGATGTCTGCGTCTATTGATAGTAAACGATCCAGTTCCTTTCGTCGCACTATGCCATTTGGCGTAAGTATCTTAGTATAACTTTCAGACATTCCCTGGGAAATTTTCAACATGAGCTCTTCGAGATTGGCATTTAATTTAAGAGATTTCTTTATTGACTGTACCTTAGTCTTGATATTGTGACTGGTCAACCTGTCAAGCGCACGCATTTCGACGTAACTTGACCTGCCGGTGATCATCCCCTTTTGCGCAATAGAAGCAATCCTTACCGTTTCATCAATATGACTCTCCAGCCGTCGCTGTCCTCTAAAGTTGTTCCTAGGCACCAAACAAACTCTAGACCGGCCGGTTTAAATGCCTTCGCGTGAAAAGAAGAGAAGCGACAGTTCTGCAAATACCATTATTTATTATTATTACTGAACCTCAATGGCTTGTTCTTTAAACCCAGCCTTGACTAGATACCCTTTGACTTCATCCCTGTGATCACCCTGTAGCATGATAAATCCATCCTTCATTGTTCCACCACAGGCAAAAGTGCTTTTAAGTTCCTTGACTATTCGGGGCATGTCACTCTGCTTTGGATTGATGCCTTCTATAATGGTGCTAGATTTAGAGAACCTCCTCGTTTCAAGTCGGACAACAATTCGTGCATCTTCTTTGTCTAATTCTCCACAAGCACACAAATCGTCAGGAAGACCGCACTTTTTACAGATAACCGCCATGAGGTAGGCATTTTTCACAACTCGTGTTAATAAATCTTTAATGAATTGAATGTATCACTTCTTTTAAGCATCTTAATTGTATTAAAAATTGCAAGCGTCCTACATTTGGCAGAAACCACAGATGAAACACACACTATACACGTACAGCACTCGTAGGCTGCACGCATGTCCATCAGGATTATCGATAAATACCATAATATCAATACATTATGAACAGTGAGAAGGACGGCTCCAGTGAATCATGGCTAAGTCGTTCATATTAATAGAGACGGATGAAGAATTCAAAGAAACAATAAAAGACGCAATTAGAAGACATTCTGCCGTTTCTGGAGTCTATACGGTCGTACCTGACCGTGGTGACGAGAATATAATCTATGACATAATTGTTGAGGTTGAAGCGGACACAAGACAAGACCTAGACAACGCTGAGTCCGAAATACGAACTCGTAAAGAGATTAGATCCACGCTTACCCTAGAGGTTATCGAAAAAGTAGAAGGAGAAGAAAAAACATTGAATCGTAGCAAGAACAAATACCTGCAATTAGGATAATAGAGTTGCTATTTCAAAGAAAGATCGTTACATTTTAGGTGAGGCCAAATAGATAATCCAATGGATCACACGATGAGGATGGTGGTGACCACAAACGTAAAATAAATCATGTGAATGTAGAGTATACCTTTCGAATTATGTCGTCTTTTAGAATAATGTTATAACTTCATCTTGCATTCTTTTTTTGACATATAATAAAGCAGACACTTTTGATTGGATAAAAAGAAGGCAAGTCTATCACCGAATGGATATTTAGCTTTGAACGTATAGGCAAGATTGGCCGCATTTACACTATGTGGCGGCCAAACCCCTTTGACCTAACCATTGTAAACATAAGAAAAAAATTTGCGAGCTGTAAGTAATATCTACTATGACTTCTTCTCCAGATGAGAATGTTAGCAGAATCAAGACAGGAGCTTCCCTTCTGGCAAACGGAGGAACGCTTACAAGCGAGCCATGTTCAAGATGCAAGGGGGTTCAAGTGCGTCTTAGAGATAAGATCACCTGCATCAACTGTGGCAATGAGGTTAATACAGAAGATGTTGTTGCTCATTTACGGCCAGAACGAGAACGAGAGAATGCGACTCCAGCTCAAAGATCTGCAGTTTTGACATCCGCAGCATCTATGATTGAGGAAAAGATAGCACTGCTTGCCTCAGAAATAAGACGTGAAGATGACATTTCAATTCAAAGGCAAAAAGCGGAACTTCTCGAAAGATATCTTGGAATTTTGGAAAAGGCAAAAAGCCTAATTGAATAAAGACAGGACTTGCGGAATGTATTTAAGCGTATAAATACATAAGTTGCTACACATGAGCAGTAAGAAGAAAAATGCTCCACTGCCTGCTTCAAGCGCAGGTCTTCTCAGGTTTTTTGAAGATGAGACAAGAGGCGTCAAGGTTAGACCGGAAATTGTGCTGGGCATAACGGGTGCCTTTATCGGAGCATCTATTATGATAAGAATTCTGTTCCCTGTCGGTTGAATATGGATGCTCGCACCGCAGCGCGATGATGTTTCGAATATTCATAGACGTTGGTCTGTTACCAGAATAAACCCCTCATCATCTAAAGTATCATATTCTATCTGGATTGCTTGCGCAGTAATCATTGTTGTTGTATCTCACACTTACAACCTTCAGGCTGGCATCACAGGCCTTGCTGTATACCTTCCCCTTAGTCTTGCAGCTCTTGTCGGTTCTCATATTCTTGATTACATTGCGCTCCGAGGAACACCTGTGCACAAATTCTCAAAAATTGCTCATGTATCTGCATTTGCCAATGTATTTTGGTCGCTTACTCTTCTTTTGGGCGTTGCTTCGGATTATTTATTCTCAAAGTCTCCATCAATAGATTATATCATCTTAGGCATGCTCCTAGCAGTAGGGTTCAGGATAGGATTATTCATATCGGTATTTGGAGCCAGTACCCTTAGAGGAATATTGGTCGCTTTCATACAACCTCTCATCTTTTTCTTTGCATTTATGCCACCTTCTTCCTACAATTTGATCGCATCTCAAAGTTATGCAGGCATTCTCTTTGGCTCTGTGCTTATAACAATTGGCATTGCATGGACCGTAATTGCAGATCGAGCTGGAAGACCAGGCGTAAAGAGCACTTTCGGCCTTTTACGTGCTTTTCTGGTCGCTTGGTCGGACAATAAAGTAGACATGATAGAAGAACTGATCGAATCAAGAGCTCACGATAATATTATAACAACAAAGGTTATTCGTTTTCTGTTTGCAGGCAAACAAGCGTCCATAGTACTCCCAGAGGTACACCCTGGTCCTTTTAGCATGGTTGGTGGAAGCAATCTCCCTTACGTCCTTTACGAGAGATTCTCTAAACGGGCATTAGTAATGCATAGCGTCTCAGACCATTCGCTCAATATCCCTTCCAAGAAAGAGCTGGAGAAATATGTAAAAGATGTAGCACAGATGACCATAAAGGAAAGGGGGAATACTTGTAGCACACCAGTGCAAGTAAGGATTAGCAAGTCGACTTCGACAGGTATCGCTTTTGGCAATAGTGCAATAGTCATGCTTTCACTTGCTCCATCAGGCATGGAGGACATCCCTCGGAGCGTAAGCAGCGAACTTGAATCCTTTGGGTCAGCCATTGGATTCTCTGACGTTTTGGTAGTAGATTGCCATAACGCAATGGGCAAGCATCTTAGCGATTCAGACAAAAATGACCTAGTTACTTCTGCAAAACAATGCCTTGATCAACTGAAAAAACAACCACAGAAGCCTTTCAAAATAGGTTTTGCAAGCCTAGATGACATCGATCACAAGATGGAACCAACAGAAGAGTTGGGGCAAGGCGGACTTGCAGTACTGGTCATAAGTCTTGATAAGAAAAACTACGCCATAGGCTGGGCAGACTCTAACAACATGGAGAATACAACCCGTGACCAAGTAGTCTCGAGGATAAACGGCAATGCAACCATGCTTGAAATTTGCAGTTCAGATACTCACTCAACGTCTGGCAAAAGAACTAGAGAGGGCTATTTTGCACTTGGAACTACTACTAATCTAGATAAAATTGCCAAAGTATACATCGAACTTTGCTCAAGGGCAATAGGGATGGCGGCCGGATCGGCATTTGAGCTAGCTTCTGCTCATTCGGCGATTAAGGTAATGGGCAAAAAGCAGTTTGAGGATTACTCTAGCGCACTTGATAGATCGGTAACTGTAACGAAGGTTTTTCTTGCAATCACCGTTGCGAGCTTTATTGCAATGCTGATCCTATCCTAGGTATGTGGGGGCGACGACGACGACGACACTACATACAATTTAGGCAAAAAACCTTTTACGTCTATAAGAAAGGATCTGAATTTAAGTATTGGCACAAGCGGAACTCCATAAATAAACCTTTCTGACTCGGCATGTAACGTAAGTACGACGGGTACGACTTGAGATATGCTTTTATCGTGCTCCATTAATCGCTTAGCCCTTGCAGCTTGTTTTTCGCAAAAAATTGACATTGAGGAGAGGTTATTTCGTTTCCAATGCTTGCAGTCAACAGCTAATGTAAATCCATCCAAGCCCGTTCCGATAACATCGACTTCCATTCTGGGTTTAGATAACCTAACGTTAGTCTTGGTCCGATAGCCAAGAGAGGCTAGAAGTTCAGATGCCAATTTCTCAAAGTCCCTCCACGAAAGGCATGTCGATACCTGCTCAATATCACCTCTACTACGGAGTGCAAGCAGCGCTGCGTAGATCTTATCCGACGCTGAAAATTTGATGGTATTTCCGGAAAAATAACCTATGTTGTTAGCTTGCAAATAATCGAGCACGCTTGCTGCAACCAAACCACTAGTAATATCACAGGCCTGTTGAAAATCTTCTAGGGTTATAACCTTCTCTGGTTCGATGGCTGCAATCACCTTGATCAATAGATTAATATGCATATACTCGAGGCACGTTTAATGGTTAGATTATAATAATATATATTTAAATTCACCAATCAATTCCTAAGCTAGCTGTCTGGTAAATTTATTTCAGGTAGAAAACTTGAACCCTTTTCAGGAAGATCGCCCAATATTTCTCTTACACCGTGGACCAAAGCGGGACAAAAAGGCGCTCTGCAGTCGGGTGTGTATGTGTGTGTCTAAGATAAAAATGACGACGAGCAAGTGTTGTCAATTATTCCCGATTAACCCAGCCACTTGCCGGTGAGCACATTGATATGCGGAGTCAAGAGGCGGGTAATGATAAATGATGTGATATTAGTGATGAATTTGATCAAAATGTATATGTTTTTAGTTTTCTCGAATAGGGGACTGAATAACCTTAGCAATGATCGATGTGCCACATATTGTGATTATATCTGCTATTGTGTGTGTGCTAAGTGGCATGGGCATAGGTCATTTCATACATTGCACACAACATTATATATGTAGAGCAAATAAAAAATGAAAAATCGATTTCAATCCATGCTGAAAATAATCATCCTGGTACTTAGAATTTTGATTTAAGAAATTTGATGCTTTGGACAGCAGTGCCCATCTCTTCCTTTATGAGTCTGAATACATCTTCAGGAGTGTCAATGTCATACATAAGACTCTTTGAAAAAAGGTACTTTATAGGAATACCAAGTGATGTGGCAGCCTTGACGTGCATATTATAACTATCAGAGTCATAAAAAGTGGCAATAACAGATGGTGGTTTCCTCAATAGCATGTTTGTGCCGTCGTACCTATGCGAAGGGGAAATCACTATGCACTGGGACTCTTTTTGAGCCAACTCTTGTGCTTTGGAGATATCGCTTTCATCCAGCATTGGCAGATCATTTGGAATAATTAAAGTTGCATCTGCAGCTTCCTTTATACAATACCTATCAGCTAACGCAACAGCTGAGTTGACACCATCCTCTGTTTCTTCGTTTACAAAGTTTGCTCCATGCTTTGTAGCCAATTCCTCAGCGCGTTTGTCTGATGAGACTATTACCACTTTTGTCAGCGAGGAAGCCATAGAAAGAGTATGCAGAGTGTCTTCTAGCATTAGCAAGGAGAGATGGATGCGTTCGTCTGTATCCAGCACTGAAGACAGTCGGGTCTTTGCGTTTTCAAACCTTTTTACCGGAACGATGGCAAAGACGTCCATTAGGATTCTATTTTTCTTTTGATTAAGTTCAAAAGGTACCTGCCAAGTCTGACTTCATCCTTTCTCGCTTTCATCGTGATATTAGTATAGTAAACTTCCATGTCAAGAGCATCAATCTGAGATTTCATGTCACGGTCCAAGCTAGAGATTACAAACTTACTAACGAACTCCCGGTAGTATTTTGCCACTCCAACTGACGAGTTTTCAAGGCCAAGGGCCCGCATGTATTTTACTGCTGGCCCGCTTACCGCCTTTTTCCCAATTAGCGGGGAGATGGCGATCACTTTCTCTCTATTTCGCGCTAGTTGTTCTCTGAGGTTTGGAAGAGCTGTGATGGGTCCTATGCTGGAAACGGGGTTCCCAGGTGCAATTAGTACAGCCCGAGATCGCTCAATAGCGTCAATAGCTGCAGGATTTGCTAAAGCACTGCAAGCGCTCTCGTATCTTATATCTCTGATCTTAAGCCTGCCGTGATATTTGACCCAGAATTCCTGCAAATGCATTTCGCCTCTTCTAGTGGTCACAATCCTTGTTGACATTTCTCGGTCCGTAGCTGGGATTATTTGGGCATTAATGGAATACCGTTTCGTAAAAAAATTGGTTGTCTCGGAAAGACTTTTGCCCTCCTTGATCATGCTTGTGCGAAGTAAATGCATAGCAAGATCTTTATCGCCCAAGCCAAACCAAGTCGGCAGTCCAATTTTTTTCATCTGATCTAGGCAGTGAAAGGAATCACCTTTGAGACCCCATCCTCGTTCCTTATCCAGCAAATCTGCAAGTCCATAAATAAGTGTGTCAATGTCAGGGCATACATAAAGGCCATATAGCCAGATATTATCACCTACATTCGATATGACAACAATATTTTTTTCAATGGCAGCAAGTCCTCTGACCAGCTTTATAGAACCCGTTCCACCTGCAAGAATCGTTATCGTCGTATAATATGACAGATAAATGATGCATTTTATTTTTTCTGCCATTAATCGAATTTATGTTATATGTGTATATAAAATGAGAAAATAATTATGCGCTATCCGTCTAAATCCAGTATCGAATATTGAACTGAATTTATAAGGTAAAAAGAAGAAACATCTCTCCCGCTTTATTCCCCCGAAAAACAAGATACAATCCTGCATTCTTCTGATTTAACCTGTCAAAAAAGCCCTTCGTTATTGGATCTTTTAATAATACTATACGAAGGACCAAGGGTCAATTTTTAAGACAGCTCATAAAAAAGCAGTTCTAAAATTATTCAAGTCGGATACCATAGAATATGACAAGAAAGAGAAAATTCTCCTTTACCAGGCAAGAATTTTACAGACTCGTAACATAGAATTAAGGAATAAAGATTATAAACGAGATAGAGAGAAGTGTATTTGTGAAGTATTTCATCACAGTACCTTCTGGAATACTCGCCGTACTTTTGATCTCTGTTTTTGTTACTCAGGCTTATGCCGCGGACCTGTCTTCAGCACTTGATCCAGGGACCGACAGCGGTCAGGCTTCGTTTGTAGGCGCCAGAACAGTGACGTTGGAGTATCCTGCAGGGAGCCCTCTGGCACAGCAGCTTGATGGTCAGACCCAGCGTGTTGAGTTTTCATTGAATGGAACAGCTACTGACCAGAATAATACTGGCATGAGGGAGTTAATTGCGGCACTAAATAGAGCTTTTATTGAAGCTCAAAGCCCAGTTCAAGCGTCACAGGCTGAGGTTTCTTATTCAGGAGTTCTGAGAGGAGGCCCTACTAGCACCGTGATATCCTACAGGGTAGACATCCGACCGACATTGGAAAGTATCGTGCTTCCAACTGGTGAAAGTGGGCAGGCAGCTCAAGTTGTTGACTTAGAATGGAGAGGAATTATAATAAACGAACCGCTGGTTGTCAATGCGCCTGATGTAGGACAGATCAACATCAATTATCCTATTGGTCTCTTGCAAGCACTCTATCCAGATGTTGCTCAGAAATTTGAAAATACACCAGCAAGAGACATCTTGAACCAACCCATCTTGAATTTAGAGCCATTTAATACGCCAATGAGTTCTTGGCATTTTCTATTTGACCCTGTCGGCGCCTATGCGGGAAGCGTAGGTTTAGAGGGAACCGGTGGGGCCAATGTGATATCGATCTATTCTCTTGGCGAGAGCAGTCTTAGAGAAGGTACCCACACAATCGAAGAGCAGGAAGCAACTGCAACCGTTGATGGAGCAAATGTGAACGTGCAGGCTACCACGCCTCCTCCGAGTGGACAAATACAGATAGCAGGGTATTCATCTGCCCAAGAATCAGGTGGAGCATGGCATGCAGTAGTGACAGCAGAGGCACCTGAAGGTGTACAAACGTCGACAGGAGGATTTCCGATTCAAGTGCTTTTGGTGCTTGGCGGGATGATGGGGGCAATAGCTATCTTTATTCTCTTCAAGTCAAGGAAATGATGAGCCCAAGATGACGGAAAAGCATTGTTCATCCAAATTATTTTGACTTCATCATAATATAATATAAAACTAATTCAATGCGGATTCAAGATAGATAGTTTGCACTCAATTTCCATTTCTTTCATATTCACCTACCGGATCGCTCCCTAAATTTGGACGCAATCATATATGACAAATAGGGAAAAGTCATATCAAAAAGGAAGAAAAGGGAGAAGAATAAAATAGAAGGCGTTAATTATCCTATAAGTTCGGCGAATCATAAGGATACAGTATATGAGGCGGCATTTGGTTCGTTGACTATTGATGATGACTAGAGATATATCCTGTAGATCATATGTTGTGATTAGCAGATTATTATAAGTGGGTGAATGTTTCTATTTGAGACTCTACCCTTCCTCTCTCAGGTAGTATCCGGCATCAGCTAGAGTGGTGACCGTTACCCTACCTTTCTGTAAGAGTGAGTTGCCAGAAAATCGGGTTCTTCCTATTGCTATTGCTTCATGGGATGTATTTAGCAATATCACGAGCTCATTTTCAGCCAGAGCATCAGATGCCTCCACTATAGATTCACCCATTATATCTCTCCCATATAACACCAGCTTTTCTCCTTTCTCACTCACAACAATGTAAAATTTATTTCTCTTGCCATAGCGTGCAAAAAGGTCCGCACCAGCTATTGAAGGAATGAATTCCTTTCTCAACTCACCAATCGCAAGACCTAAACTGTAAGGACTAATCATACCAGCCATCAACAACAACTCCTCGATCTTTTCATTAACAAGGCATACCACGATTTTTTTTTTCGTGTCATCTTTTTGAAGTACAAGGACCTTGTCCTTAAAGAATTCAAAAGTACCCCATCTGTCCAATGCTCTGTTTATCTTGGTCCTTTCATTTCTATTGGGCTTAGAATATATCAATTTACTTTTAACTTCGCTATGAAAAACCCAGTTGTGTCATGTAGGTGTGGATAGAATCGACGTGTATTGTTCAAGGGGTCACCAAATACCATATCACCAAATCGTACGAGTCCACTGCTACCATAATTCATCGGCTCAACTGTGATATTATGATAATTTTGCACAAGCCTGTCTATGACCATTTCATTTTCTTCTGGGGCAAATGAACATGTTGAGTATACAAGTATGCCACCTGGCTTGACAACTTTTACGGCGGATTCTATCATTTCCTCCTGGATTCTACAACAATAATCCACATCTTCTGGCGTATGACTTGTTTTTCTTGTGGGATCTTTAGCTATTACTCCTTCGCAGCTGCATGGCGCATCAAGCAGGACTCTATCAAATTTCATTTCAAACAAGCCTGTTCGCACCGCATCCGTCTTGAATACGGATGTATTATAAACTCCGCAACGAGCAAGGTTGAATAATATTGACCTTGCCCTCCTGGCGTTTGGCTCGAGTGCGATTACAATTCCACTATTATTCATTCTTTGAGCTATAAACGTTGTTTTGCCGCCTGGTGCAGCGGCGACATCTAGTACAACTTGACCAGGGGCAATATCCAATGCTTCTACTGCGATGCAGGAGCTTAGATCTTGGATATAGTAGTGTCCAAGTAAGTACTCGGTAGTTGCGCCAGCCGCAAACGGCGCTTTTGTAACAGCAAAGACCTCAGGGATTACCGTAGTTTTCAATTCAAATCCTTTTAATTGCAGCCTTTTCACAAGGTTAGCTACATGAGTTTTGAGCGTATTAGCTCGAATATATTGGGTGGGCGCAATTTCCATCTTTGACAGAAAACTATCCACATCTGGCACATACTTTAGAAAGCGGCTCACAAGCCATTCATCATACCCGTACTTCGCGGATAAGGTGGCGGACTGCGGCGATTTCGAGAATATTATTGTCAATATTAGTAATATTATTATTTTCCCATTCAATTATTATATTTATGTACTAGATCAGATACAAGTTAGAGATTCACTATTTGACACTCTCACATGATCCACCAAAATGAGACTTTTTGAGTTAGCATTCTGCGCACTCTGAGAGGTCTTGTCAGAGATTTTGTGTCACTGGCGATCTCTATACAGTTGTCTCTATACAGTTGTATATACATACACAAGAAATAGATTCT
>Ga0081538_10004312_pt1 | contig 13150 bp, 11 predicted proteins | sample TabmetS5T2R1_FD_71022 | JGI IMG/M metagenome (GOLD analysis project Ga0081538, IMG submission 71022) | Tabebuia heterophylla rhizosphere microbial communities from the University of Puerto Rico - S5T2R1 | ecosystem: Host-associated > Plants > Roots > Rhizosphere ...
CTCAGGGCTGGTCGTAGCAAGCATGTCGACCGAGGTGAACGCGCGCCGGACCGTCACGCCGGCCGTGACGGCGTCGGCGCCGGCGGTCCGGAAGAAGAGCCCGTACCCCTACTGGTTCTGCCTGCCCGCCGCGGTCATCTTCTTCGTGTTCTTCGTCGTGCCGACCTTCTCGTCGTTCTTCTTCAGCCTGACCCGCTGGGACCTCACCGACTGGGAGTTCATCGGCCTGGCCAACTTCGTCAACTTCTTCCAGGAGCCGGCGCTGGTCATCGGCCTGAAGAACACCCTGATCTACGCGGTCGTCACCTGCGGGCTCAAGGTGGTGCTGGGCATCCTGCTGGCCCAGCTGCTCACCTCGCGGATCATCGCCAGAGGGTTCCTGCGCTCGGTGGCCTTCTTCCCGGTGCTGGTGAGCACCATCGGCGTGGGTCTCACCTTCACCGTCCTCATGGACCCGTCGGCCGGCCTCATCAACAAGTCGCTGGCGGCGATCGGCATCGAGGGCCCGGCCTGGCTCGTGGACCCCAAGACCGCGCTGCTCTCGGTCGCCCTGGTGGACGTGTGGAAGGGGGTGGGGCTGGCCACGGTGATCTTCATCGCCGGGATCGTCTCCATCCCCCGCGAGTACTTCGAGGCGTCGGCGGTGGACGGCGCCTCGGCGTTCCGGCGGTTCTGGCACATCGTCCTGCCGCTGTCCAAGCCGGCGATCACCACCGTGATCATCCTGTCGCTGATCGGCGGCCTCCGGTCCTTCGACCTCATCTGGGCGATGACCAGGGGCGGTCCCGGGTTCACCTCCGACGTGATCGCGTCGGTCATCTACAAGCAGTACCAGGCCGGCTTCTACGGGTTGTCGACCGCCGGCAACGTCGTCCTGTTCCTCCTGGTCAGCGCGATCGTGTTCCCCCTGTACCGGTTCTTCACCCGCCAGGAGGTCGATCTGTGACGACCAAGCGGCACCTCTGGCTGGGCCTGTTCGGGATCGTCCTGTTCGCGGTCGTCTTTCTGGTTCCTTTCGTCTTCATCCTGTTCACCGCGGCCAAGACCCAGACCGAGGCCGGCGAGCTCCAGTTCTCGCTGCCCACCACCTGGACGCTGCTCCAGAACTTCGGCGACGCGCTCCGGGCCCGCGACTACATGCTGATCATCGCCTTCATCAACAGCACCGTGCTGACCGTGGCCAGCGTGGCCATCCTGGTCGTGCTGTCGGCCATGGTGGCCTACGTGGTCCAGCGCCGGCGGAGCCGCTGGAACGGCCTGATCAACTTCCTGGTGCTGTCCGGCCTCATCATCCCGCCCGCGGTCGTCCCGACCGTGTGGGTGCTCCAGAGGCTGGGGCTGTTCAAGACCCTCGGGGGGCTGATCCTGATCGAGGTCGCCTTCGGGCTCTCGTTCTGCATCCTGCTGTTCCGGGCGTTCATCGCCACCATCCCCCGCGACCTCGACGAGGCGGCGATCATCGACGGGGCCGGCCCGGCCCGGCTGTTCTTCAGGGTCATCTTCCCGCTGCTGAAGTCCGTCATCGTCACCGTCGTGATCGTGCAGTCGGTGGCCATCTTCAACGACTTCGCCAACCCGCTGTACTTCCTCCCTGGGGACGAGAACGCCACCGTGCAGCTGACGGTGTTCAACTTCCAGAGTCAGTTCTCCACCCAGTACAACCTGCTGTTCGCCGACATCCTGCTCATCACCATCCCGCCGCTGCTGCTCTACCTGTTCCTCAACCGCCGGATCGTCGAGGGCATGACCGCCGGCGCCGTCAAGGGCTAGCACGCCGGCCCGGGGTCCGCCACGGTGCTCCCGCCCGTTGGCCCGCCGATCCGCTCCCACAGCGCCCCGGATGACGGTCCAGCCGCCCAGCCCTCCACCTGAGACCTGAACGCCACAGCGCCCCGCTGTCGAGCAGCCGGGGACGTCGGCGGCCCGGCTCCTGCTGCGTCGAGGCCACGAACCGCGACCGCACGGAGGTACTGTGGCAATCCGAGCGGGAGGGAGGCGGCGATGCCGACGGCGACCAGGATCCGCGACCACTGCCTGGCCCCGGGCCGGGCCGTCGACGCGCCGGCGCCCGGTGGCGGGTACCGGCGCCTGTTCCCCGACCTGGAGCCGCTGGAGTGTGAGGACGACGCCCTGCGCGCCCTGGGCCGGGCCGGCGGGGCGTGCGACGCCGCCGCCGCGGCGGTCGAGGCCGGCGCCGGCGCGCCCGGCCCCGATGCCGAGGGGGCGGCCGGGTGGCCGGTGTTCGGGCAGTTCGTGGCCCATGACATCACCGCCGACCGCTCGCCGTTGACCCACCACGCCGAGCTGGCCGAGGTCCGCAACGCCCGCAGCCCCCGGGCCAACCTGGAGGTCGTCTATGGCGACGGCCCGGTCGGCATGCCGTTCCTGTACGACCGCGACGACCCAGCCAAGCTGCTGGTCGGCCGCAACGACGCCGGCCGGCCGGCCGACCTGCCCCGCAACCCCCAGGGCGCGGCCCTCATCGGTGATCCCCGTGACGACGTCCACCTGCTGATGAGCCAGCTGCACGTGGCCATGCTGCACCTGCACAACGGCCTGGTGGACCGGCTCCGCGGCGACGGCGTGGCCGAGGCGGAGCTGTTCGCCGAGGCCCGCCGGGCCGCGACCTGGCACTACCAGTGGGTCCTGCTGGAGGACTTCCTGCCCCGGCTCGTCGGGGCCGAGCTGGCCGGCGAGCTGCTGGCCGGCGGGGCCAGGTACTACCGCCCCGACCCGGGTGGGGCCTGGATCCCGCTGGAGTTCGCCGACGCCGCCTACCGCTACGGCCACAGCCAGGTCCGCGACCGCTACCAGGTCAACCGCCACGCCGAGCCGGTGCCGCTGCTGCCCGACCTGCTCGGCTTCCGCCCGGTCCCGGCGGTCCTTCAGGTCGACTGGTCATACCTGTTCGACCTGCCGGGGCGGCCGTCGGCCCAGCGGGCCAAGCGGATCGACGGCCGCCTGGCGGCCAGCCTCATCCACCTCCCCCAGGCCGTCTCCGGGGTCGGCGGCGGCGACGACTACGCCTCCCTGGCCATCCGCGACCTCCAGCGCGGCCAGGGGGTCGGGCTGCCATCGGGGGAGGCGCTGGCCCGCCGCCTGGAGGTCGAGCCGCTCACCCCCGAGGAGGTCGGCCTTGGCCCGGTCGGCTGGTGGCTGGAGGCGCCGCTCTGGTTCTACCTGCTCAAGGAGGCCGAGCACCGCGGCGGGGGCGAGCGCCTGGGCCCGGTGGGCGGCCGGCTGGTCGGTGAGGTGCTGGTCGGCATCGTCGACGCCGACGGCGAGTCCTACCGGGCCGTCGACCTCGGCTGGCGTCCCACCCTGCCCGCCGCCCAGGCGGGCCGGTTCGGCCTGGCCGACCTGCTGGACTTCAGCGCCCAGGTCGCGGACGCGGCCGCCTGAGCTGGCCCCGCGCTTGCCCATACCGCCTGGACCCGGGAAGCGGCTCCGGCGATCCCGGCCAGCGGTACCCACGAATGGACGCCAGCACCGATGCCAGGCGGCAGCGGCCACTGCACCATGCCATCGGCCGTTCCCTGTCACACCGCGATCACGAGGACGGTGGCGCTGGGGCGGCCGCGAGGAGGCATCCGGTGGCCAGAGCCAGCAATCCGCACCCCAATACCGGCTCGACACTCCCCACGGCGATCGCCAGCCGCTACGGGTCCATGCGCTGGCGATCGGCCGGCTACTGGCTGGCCACCGTCGCGGTGGCGGGCGAACTGGGACTCGGCGGCATCTGGGACATCGCCCGCATCCCTAATGTCCGCGACCTGGTGACGCACCTGGGCTATCCGTCCTACTTCCTGGTCCTGCTGGGAACCTGGAAGGTGCTGGGCGCGGTCGCCCTGCTGGTTCCGCGCCGCCCGTTGCTCAAGGAATGGGCCTATGCTGGCGCCTTCTTCACCTACACCGGGGCGATCGTCTCCCACCTGAGCACCGGCTACGACCTCGGCGAGCTGCCGCTGCTGGCCGTCCTGACCGCCCTGACCGTCCTGTCCTGGGCGCTCCGACCCCCCAGCCGCCGCACCTAGACGACGTCGACCGCGACCGGCTCGATGTGGCGGCCGAATTCCAGCTCGAACAGGTCGCCGTTGCGTTCGGCGGCCCACATGTCGAGGTCGGGCACATCCCGGGCCCGCAGCTCCAAGCGCAGCTGATCACCCCCGTCGACCACGGTGGCCGTCTCGACAACCTGGAAGTGGTCGGCGTCCAGCCCATCGGCCAGCCGCAACAAGGCGGCCAGGCGTCGCACCAGGGTCCGGTCGTCGTCGTCCAGGGCCATGTAGTCGGCATGGCGGTCGGCCGGCAGGGCCTTGCGGTGATACCGGGCGATGTTGGCGACCAGGTTCCGCTCCCGGGCGCTGAATCCGTCCAGGTCGGCGTTGCGGATCAGATACAGCGAGTGCTTGTGGTGGGCCGACTGAGCGACCGCGTAGCCGACGTCATGGAGCAGGCCGGCCACCTCGAGCAGCTCCCGCTCCGCTGACCCGAGGCCGTGCAGCGCAGCCGTCTGGTCGAACAGGGACAAGGCCAGGGTCGTGACCTGGCGAGCGTGGGCCTCGTCCCAGCCGTGCCGCCGGGCGAACTCGAGCACCGCCCGGCGCCGCCTCGGGTCGTCGGGCGGCGCCAGCGAGGGCCAGGGGTCGCGGCGGGCCAGCTCGGTGAGGATCACCCCTTCGCGCAGCGCCCAGGGCGCCAGCACCAGCTCACGGAGCCCGAAGGCCTGCATGACCAGGGCGGCCACCTGGGAGCCGGCCACCACGTTGCGGGCGCGGAGCTCATCCAGCCCGGCCAGGCGGCTTCGCTGGCGGGCGGTGGTCCCGGCCAGGTAGCCAGCGACGACGTCGAGCGCCTCCCTGGTCAGCACCGGAGCGGTCTGCCCGTCGACGCCGGCGAACCCGAAGGCGTGGGGCGGCGTCGGTGCCTCGGGCAGGGCCCGCGCGAGCCGACCCAGGTTGCGGAACGTCTTGGAGGTGGCGCAGGCGACCTCGTACTCCTGGCTGCGGATGCGCTCGGCGAGCGGGCCCAGCAGCGCCAGGGCGTGGACCCGGAGCGCGACCAACTCCTCGGGGTGCACCGGGTCCGACCGCACGAACCGCCGTGACAGCCTGGTCGCCCCGAGCGGCAAGCTCTCGGCGAGCTCCGGCCGGTCGGTGTCCCCGGCGGCGACCTCCAGGCTGCCGCCGCCGATGTCGACCACCAGCAGCCGGCGGGCCGAGAAGGCCGTCCAGCGCCGAGCGGCCAGGTAGGTGAGCCGGGCCTCCTCGACCCCGGGAAGCACGGCCACGGCCACCCCGGTCGCCTCCCGCACCCGACCCAGCGCGTCGATCCCGTTGCGCGCCTCCCGGATGGCCGAGGTGGCGAAGCCGACCACGGCGTCGGCGTGGAGCTCATCGGCCCGGGCTCGCATCCGGGCGACCGTATCGGTCAGCCGCTCGACCGCCTCCTCGGGCAAGAGCATGGTGGGGAAGGAGGCCTCGGCCAGCCGCAGCGTCTCGCGCTCGCGGGCGACCGGGGCGAAGGTGCCGTCGGGCTGGCCGTCGACGACGGCCAGGTGGACGGTGTTCGAGCCGACGTCGAGGACGGCCAGGCGCAAGGGCTGGATCTTCCGGGCGAGGTGGCGACGTAACGATCCTACCCGCGATGTCCGGGCTTTCCTGAGCATGGCTTGCTCGCTACGGTGGGGGCCATGCGGACGGGCGCGGATGCGGGCGGGCCTGGTGCCCTGGGGCGGGTGCGGGCGATCTGGCGGGTCGCGCTCGGTGGCCTGTGGCTGGCCGTGCGCGCCCTGGCCAGCCGGGCGGGGCTCACGCTGGCGCTGATCGCCCTGACCGCGTTCGCGGTCGGGGTGGCCGCTGCCGGGGCGATGTACCTGCGGGCGGCCGGCGAGTCCCTGCTGCAGGACCGGCTCGCCGCGACCTCGCCGTTCAGCGCCGGGCTGCTGGTCGAGCGGAAGGTCGCGACCAGCACCGAGGTGGAGCGGCTCCAGCACCTGCTGCGGCACGATCCCAGGCTCGCCGTGCCCGCGTTGACACCGCCGTTGTTCGGCCTGGAGAGCGAGGGCTTTCTGACGTACTCGCTGCCCGGGGACAGCGACGGACCGAGGGCGCGGATCGCCGCCCGTGAGGGCCTCTGCGAGCACCTGCGGCTGCGCGCCGGCCGCTGCCCGGCGGCCGGGGCGCAGGGCCAGCGGATGCAGGCCGCGGTGAGCCCGCGCATGGCGCGGCGGCTCGGCCTGCGGCCGGGGAGCCGCCTGGAGGCCACCACCCTGCGGGGCGAGGCGGTCGCTCCCGGCCTTGTGGTGACGGGGATCTACGAGCCGACCCCCACTGATCCCTGGTGGGGGCTGCGCGCGTACTTTCCCTCGCCGCCTGAGCGCCGGGCCGGCAACGACCCGCCCATCGATGCGGTCCTGGTGGATCACGCGGCGCTGCTGCGGGAGCTCGACCGCTCGCTGACCAGGAGCCTGTCGGTGACGGCGGAGCGCGCGCTCGACCCGGGACGTGTGCGCCTGGGCAACGCCGCCGCCCTGGTCGGGGCGGTTACGCAGTTCCGCCGGGAGTCCTGGGCCTCCGCCGGCGGCACGCGCGTCGAGAGCCGGCTGCCCTTCCTGGTCGACCAGGTCGGGCTGGATCGCCGGGCGCTCACCATTCCGGTGCTGCTCGCCACCGTGCAGCTCGACGCCTTGGTCATGCTCATGCTGCTCGTCGTCGCGCGCATGGCGGCGGACGCCAGGGCGGGCGAGATTGCGCTGGCCAAGCTCCGCGGCGCCTCCAGCCGGCAGGCGTTTCTCCTGGCCACCTACGAGCTCGCGGTGGTCACCCTCGTGGCGTTCCCGCTGGCGCTCGCGGTCGGCTGGGCCGGGACGTCCGTGCTGGCCCGCGCGCAGCTTCGGCCCGGGGTGCCGGTCGCGGTCACCCTGCCGGCGCTGGGCGTCGCCGCCGGCGTCAGCATGGTCGCCCTCGCGGCGGCGTCGCTCGCGGGCGCGGGACAGGTGCGCCGGCGCGTGCTCGAGCTCTGGCGCCGTGGGCGCACCGCACCGGGCGCCCGGCACGGGCTTGTGCTGGAGCTGGTCCTGCTCGCGGCCGCGGCCCTGGGGATGGTGAGCCTGCGCCTGGGCGGCCCGCGGCAGGGCGGCGGCTGGGACCCGGTCGCGCTGCTCGCGCCCGCCCTGGCCGTGCTCGCGGGCGGCCTGCTCGCCGCCCGGGCGCTGCCCGCGCTCGCCGGTGGGCTGGTGCGGGCGAACGCCGGCTCCCGGTCCCTGGCCGCCTACCTAGCTGCCAGGCAGGTCGCCCGCCGCAGCGGCGCGGCGCTACGGGTCGTGGTCCTGCTGACCGCCGCCTTCGGACTGGTCGCGTTCGCCGTGACCGTGCGTCAGGACCAGCGGCGCAATCACCACGACCGCGCCTGGACCGAGGTCGGCGCGGCCCGTGCCCTCCAGGTCCGCCTTCCCCCGGGCACGCGGGCCGAACGGATCGCCGCGGTCGCCGACCCGGGCGGCCGGCAGCTGTTGCCGGGGCTGCGGACCGGGGCCGCGGTGGCTTTCTCGGGCACGCCGCTCACGCTGCTCGGCGTCGACCCGGACCGCTACGGGCGCGTCGCGTTCTGGCGCGAGGACTTCGCCCGGCAGCCGCTCGGCCGGCTGCTCGCCCCGCTGCGGCCGCCCGCCAGGATGCCGCCGCCGGAGCTGGGACCGGCTGAGGAGATCGAGGTCCGGCTCGCGGCCGACTCGGTGGCGCGACCGGCGCCGCCTGAGCTGACCGCCGAGCTGCTCGGCGGGGACGGTCGCATCCTCCAGGTGCTGCTCGGACCGGTCCGGCCGGGCCGGCACGCCTACCGCGCGGTCGTGGGCGCGGGCGGGGCGGCCTCGACCGAGTCCCACCGGCTGCTGCGGTTGCGGCTCGACGAGACCGAGGAGCTCGCGGGCGTCGCCGGCGCCTACCGGTTCGAGGCGGTGCGGGCCCGCCAGGGCGACAGGTGGCGCCTGATCGACGGGTTCGAGCCCGGCCGCTGGTACGTCCGCAGCGGGCAGGGACGGGCGCTGCCCGCGACCGCCGCCGGTGGCGGAGCGCACGTTCTCGTCCTGGACCGTGACCCCGAGGCGAGGGTCACGGTCAACTCCGCCGCGGTCCCCGAAGAGCTGCCCGCGGTGGTCACCACCGGCCTGCTGGAGGACACCGGCCAGGCGGTCGGCGGGCTCGTGGTCGTGCGCGACGCGCAGGGCACCCTGCTCAAGCTCAGGGTGACCGGCGTCGCCCGGGCGCTGCCCGGGACCGACGGGGCGTCCGTTGCCGCGCTGGTGGACCTGGAGGGCCTGCTCCTGTACGGGCGTGACACCCGCCTCGCCGGGCGCGCGCATCTCTGGGCGGGGGCCGGGCCCGAGGCGGCCGCCGCGGTCGGCCGGCTGGAGGGGCTGGGCGCGCAGATCGAGGAGGACCTGACCGCCGCGCAGCGCCGCGCGGACCTGGGGCGCCAGGCGCCCGCCCTCGCGCTGTTGCTGCTGCTGGTGGGTGCCACAGCGGCGACGGTGCTGGCGACCGGCGGGGTGATGCTGCACCTGTACCTGGACGGCCGGCGGCGGCGGTTCGAGCTCGCCGTGCTCGACGCGCTCGGCGCGCGCCACCGGGACCAGTGGCTGCCGCTCGCGCTGGAACACGCCGTGCTCGTCGGCTGGGGGGTGCTGGCCGGCGCCGCCATCGGGCTGGCCACCGCGCTGATCGCCCTGCCGGCGGTGCCGCAGTTCCTGGACCCGCCGAGGGTGCCGCCGGCCCTGCACCTGCCCGACTGGCCGGTGCTGACCGTCGGCGCCGGGCTGGCCCTGGCGCTCGTCGCCGCAGGCCTGTCGCTGGTCGTGGCGGGGCTGGTGCGCGCGGCCCGGCCCGAGCTGCTGCGGGAGGAGGCGCTGTGACGCCGCCGGCGCGTGGCAGCCTGGTCGCCTGCCGGGACCTGTTCCAGATCTACCGGCTGCCCGGCCAGGAGGTCGTCGCCCTCCAGGGCGTCGACCTCGACGTCGGCCGGGGCGAGCTGGTGGCGCTGCTGGGCCCGTCGGGCGCCGGCAAGTCCACGCTGCTGGCGCTGGTCGGGGGCCTGGAACGGCCCGCCGCGGGCCGGGTGTGGGTGGACGGCCAGGATCTCGCGCGCCTACCGGAGGCCGAGCTCACCGCGTTCCGCCGCGGCCGCGTCGGCTTCGTGCTCCAGACCCCGGCCCGCAACCTCCTGCCGTACGCCAGTGCCGCGCAGAACCTCGAGCTGCCCATGCGCCTGGCGGGCGTGCCGGCCGCGCACCGTCGCGAGCGGGCCCGCGCGCTGCTGGCGGCGACCGGCCTCGAGGCCTCGGGCGGCAGGTCGGTCCGCTCGCTGTCCGGTGGCGAGCAGCAGCGGCTGGCCGTCGCCGTGGCGGTGGCGAACGAGCCGCCGCTGCTGCTGGCCGACGAGCCCACCAGCCAGCTCGACCGGGCCAACGTCGCGCGGGTGCTGGAGCTGCTGCGGGTCATGCGGGACCAGACCGGCGCCACGGTCGTCATGGTCACCCATGACCCTGAGGCGGCAGGGGCGATGGACCGCACCGTGAGCATCCGCGGCGGCCGGGTGGGCGCGGAGGGCCGCGGCGGCGTGGAGTACGCGGTGGTCGGCCCGACCGGACTGCTGCAGCTGCCCGCCCACGCCCTGGAGGTGCTGCCCCCCGGCGCCCGAGCGCTGGTGGAGGTCGGGGACGGACCCGTCCTGCTGCACCCGGTCGAGCCGCCCGACGAAGCCTCGCGATGATGCGGCCTCCTTCCGCAGATCGGGAGGCGGCAGATCGTCATCGCCGGGCCGCTCCCGGTTGCCGAAGGACGGTGGCGCCGAGCCATTGGCTTGCCAGCAGGGCCAGCTCAACCTGCAGGCGGTGCTCGTCGAGGGGATGGCCGAGGGCCTCCTCGGCCACGAGCTCCTCCGACACCTGATCGATGTAGGCGGCCGTGGTCTCGGCGATGCGCAGCCCGGCGGCGCTGATGATCGAGGCGTCGTCGGTTTTGCCGGGCGAGTTCTCGCAGGCACCAGTGTTGGAATCGGGTCGAGCCGATGCGATAGGCGCGCAGCAGCGCAGCCAGGGGGATGCCGCGTTGGGCCAGCCGGCGGCCGTATTCCTCGGCGGCCGCTGGGGCGCGCACATGGTCCAGGTCGATGTCGTGCTGGAGGATGTGCAGCACCGTGGCCACGTTCTCGGCGACGCTGGCCTCCAGCAGCGTGAGGACCCGGCTGTCGGTGCGCAGCTCGGGGATCTCCCGGACGATGAGCGCGTGGATGTCCGCGGACAGCTCGGCGCTGTGGGGAGCCAGCGCGCCGGCGACGTCGGCCAGCAGCTCGTCGAGCGGTGAGCCAGCGACAGAGGGAGCCTGGGCACCGACTAGGGTCCTCCCATAGTTCGACCCGTGGGCGCGCCAGGGTCCTCCACTGGTGCGATGGGTCGCCCCAGCCGCGACCATGACCAGCGAGCGGAGACTCCGAAGAAGCTACCGAACATAAGAGGCGCTATCCCATGGCTGATAGCGGTGAACAGCGATGAGCGTGAGCTAGCAGCAAGACGGGCAAGCGACCCACAGCAAGGAGGACCCATGGACTTCTCTACTCAACTCGACGACCTCCAGCAGCGCGCCGCCAACGCCAAGCAGGCCGCCCAGGCCGCCGTTTCCGAGTCCCGCGAGCAGCTGCGCCAGCGCATCGACCAGGCCAAGGTGGACGTGGACCTGGCCGCCAAGGACGCCCGCCAGGACGCGAGCGCGGCCGCGGCCAGCGCCAAGAGCACGTGGGCGCAGATGAAGGCCGACGCCGCCGCCAAGATGGACGACCTCCAGGCCAGGATCGACAAGCGGGCCGGCCAGATCGACGCCAACCTGGCCGCCGACGACGCGGCCTGGGCCGAGGACGACGCCGCCGCCGCCATCGACTACGCCTCCTGGACGGTCGACAACGCCCGGCTGGCCGTGCTGGACGCCATCGACGCCCGCGCCTACGCCGACGAACTGGCCACCAGAGCGGGCACCTAGCCGCGGCCGTTGCCATGGTCCGGCGGCCCACCGATCGCCGGACCGTGGCCACCGCCGCAAGCAACCCTGGGACGGCCCTCCAACGAGCCGGACCGTCCCGACATCGCGTCGCGGCCACGGTGGCCGGGACTGGTCGAAGGGAGGTTCACATGCTCGCTGGGGAGCGGTTGATGGTGCGGGTGGCCTCGCGGGCGGTGAACCCCTACTGGTGGGCCAACCTGATCACCGGGATCCTGCTGGTCCTGCTGGCCTTCTGGGTGTCGGGCTCGGATCGGGTGTACGCCCTGGGCCAGCGGACCTTCCTGATCCTGTTCTGGGTGGGCTTGATGGCCCTGTTCCGGGGCTTCACCCAGATCGTGCTGGCCTTCGGCGTCCGCCACGCCGGAGAGGAAGCCGCGGCCCCGCTCAGCGACCCGGCCCGGCAGATCAGGGCGTAGCCGCGGGCCGGGGTGATCGGCTCCTTAGAACCGCGACACCGGTCAGGATGAGGAGGACGGCGGCCGCGTCCAGGATGTCCAGTGGTTCCTTGACGAGGATCCAGCCGATGGCGAGCGCCGTCCGGGACGCCGGCTGGAGGCGAAGCTGCCCTGCCGCACTGCGCCCGTCTCGGTAGGGCCGCGGTAACGCCAGCGAATGGCTCCGCTAGCTCGGTTCGAGGCCGGCGTTGGTGAGCATCCGGCGCAGGTCAACGATCAGCTGTCGGTCGACGTCCTTGTCGACTGGCGGCTGGAAAACCTCGGTCTGGCCGCCGAGCTCGACCCTGACCTTGCCGTTGTGCTCGTGGGTTGTCGTCCCGACGGCCTCCAGCAGCGACAGCACCTGGCGCCACTCGACGTTGCCGCTCAACGGGTGGCTGAAGATCTTCTCGAGCGTGACGCGATGGTGGTGGTTGAGGTCCGCTGCCATGAGGCGTCCTCCTCAGGTCTGCGTCGTCACAGGCTACCCGCATGGGCGAGGCCGAGGAAGGTGGCGGTGCCAGTGACATGGTATGCCGGGATGGTGCCGGATGGCCGGGCACCGGCGGCTGAACGCCCTGCCGCAGTGGGTCGTCACGCAGAGGTCGCCTTGGCGTCAGCCGCGATCCCGTTGCCCGTGGCTCGCGCCACCAGGCCAGCCAACGCCCTGCTGTCGGGCGTTTCCCTCGGCTGTTGGGCTTGCGGGACTGCTGGCGTGTGAAGGCTGCACCAGGCGGGTAGGCGAGGCCAAGGGGATGGCCAAGCCAGTCTGGAGGGGATCGGCATAACCAACTCCTTCGAGGGCAGAACGGCGCTGGTTCCTGGCGCCGTCACCGGAATCGGACCGGCCACGGCGCAGGCATTCGCGGCACGCGGGGCAACGTCGTAAGCGGGGTTGTGAACGTCGAGGGTGCCGAGGAGACTGCTCAGCTGATTGCCGACGCCGGTGACATCGCCACGGCCACCGAACCGGAGGAGGCAACACCCATGTCGCTCAACACCGAGCAACTCGAACAGGTCAAGGGCGCGGCGGTCACCACCAGCGACGGCCAGCAGGTCGGCGTGGTCGAGGGTATCTACCTCGACGAGACCAGCGGCCAGCCGGAGTGGGCGCTGGTCAACACCCCATGGGTCGGCAAGCGCGACACCTTCGTGCCGCTGCGGGAGGCGACTTTCGAAGGCGGGAACCTGAGCGTCCCCTATCGCCAGGAGCAGCTCCAAGGCGCCCCGATGGTCGACCCCGACGGCGCCCTCGAGGACTGGGAGGAAGCCAAGCTCTACAGCCACTACGGGATGCCCTATCCCGGGAAGGCTGGCCTTCGCATGACCAGGTACTACGACCTGTTCCCGAACCGGCGCCAATGGCACCCGTCGCCCCTACAAAACCGGATGCACAAGGAGCAAGGAGGAGAGCGATGAGCCACCTGGTGGTGCGGGGCACCCTGTTGGGATCCTGATCGGGCTGATCCTCTCACCCGCTTGCCGGACTGGCCGTCGAGGCGGCCAGGGTCTGGCGCCCGTGGCCGGGTGGCCGCTGCGGTGGCGGCTCAGGTGGCGTAGCGCAGGATGGCTGCGAGGTCGCCGCCGCCGGGCACGTCGCCCCGGCGGACCGCGAGCAGGCGCGCCCCTGACAGCCAACCCCGCCGCGTGATCTCATCGACGACA
>Ga0081538_10004313_pt1 | contig 13147 bp, 12 predicted proteins | sample TabmetS5T2R1_FD_71022 | JGI IMG/M metagenome (GOLD analysis project Ga0081538, IMG submission 71022) | Tabebuia heterophylla rhizosphere microbial communities from the University of Puerto Rico - S5T2R1 | ecosystem: Host-associated > Plants > Roots > Rhizosphere ...
CCACCAGCGGGTACGCGGCCCGGACCCACTCGTGGTCGACGCCGTGGCCGGCGCCCCGCGTACGCCGGTCGACCTCGTCGCACAGGTCCACGTCGGCCGCCGAGCCCTCCCGTACCCGGTGCAGGGTCGGGATCGCCGTGCGGTCGACGACGCCCCAGCTCAGCATGGCCGGATACAGGCTGAACCCGGCCAGCCGGTAGCGCCGGAACGCCCTCGGGTCGTGGCTCGCGCAGATCATGCCGCGCTCGGCGCCCTCGGCGTGCCGCAGCGCCGCGTCGAGGAGGGCCGTGCCGACGCCGGTGCCCTGGGCCCGGGGGAGCACGAAGTAGCTCGACAGTCCCCACCAGGACTCCCGTCGCAGCGAGGTGGCCATGCCGACCGGGCCGGAGTCGTCCTCGGCGATCCAGCAGCCGCCGGCGTCGTGCTCGACCAGGTGGGCGCAGCGCCGGCGCCACAGGGCACTCCGATCGGGGTCCCGGCGCGCGGCCGGCGGCCAGTCGATCCGCTGGGTCGCCGCCTCCAGCGCGTACGCCGTCTCGTCCGAGACGTACTCCGCGGCCTCGATGTCGTCCTTCGTCAGGGGTCGGATCGGCACCCGCGTCACGGTAGCCAGGCGACCCGGGTCGGGCCATCGACTTTCGGTCGGGTACGGACCGCCATCATGACGGCATGCGGATCGTCGTCGCGCCCGACAAGTACGCCGGGACCCTGAGCGCAGTCCAGGCGGCGCGGGCGATTGCCGAAGGCTGGCGGCGGCAGGCGCCTGGCGACGAGCTCGTCCAGTGCCCGATGGCCGACGGCGGACCCGGCTTTCTCGACGTACTGCACGCGGCCCTCGGCGGCGAGCTGGTCGCGGCGACCGTACGCGGACCGCTCGGCGACCCCACTCCGGCCGGAGTGCTCGTCGTCGACGGCACGGCGTACGTGGAGTCGGCCCAGGCCTGCGGACTGCATCTGGTGGCGCCGGAGCGACGCGATCCGGAGCGGGCGTCGACGTACGGTGTCGGCGAGCTGCTCGACGTGGCCCTGGGAGCCGGTGTCGATCGGATCGTGGTCGGTCTCGGCGGCAGCGCCACCAACGACGCCGGTGCCGGGATGTGGGCGGCCCTCGGCGCTGCCGCCGACGGCGACCTCGCCGGCGGACCGAGCGGTCTCACGACAGTCAAATCGGTCGACGTCGGCCCGGCGGCGAGTCGGCTCGCCGACGTGGAGCTGGTGATCGCGAGCGACGTCGACAGCCCACTGCTCGGCATGTTCGGGGCGACCAACGTCTACGGCCCGCAGAAGGGCCTGGCCGACGAGCGGAAGGGGCCGGTGGACCAGATCCTCGACGGGTTCGTCGTCGCCGTCCTCGGGTCGACCCCCGCCGAGCGCCGGCTGGCCGACGCGCCGGGGGCGGGCGCGGCCGGCGGCCTCGGTTTCGGGCTGCTCGTGCTCGGCGGCACCCGCCGGTCCGGCATCGACCTGGTCGCCGAGGCGGTCGGGCTCGCCGACCGGGCCTCGGCGGCCGACCTGGTGCTCACGGGCGAGGGCGCGTACGACTTCTCCTCCCGGTCCGGGAAGGTGGTCTACGGCGTCGCCGAGGTGGCGGGTCGCGCGCTCCGGCCCTGCGTCGTGTTGGCCGGGCAGGTCCTCGTCGGAGCCCGCGAGATGCGGGCCATGGGCGTGGAGTCGGCGTACTCGATGGTGGACGCGGTCGGCCGCGACGCCGCGTTCGCCGAGCCGGCGGCGAGCCTGGCGACGCTGGCCGAGCGGGTGGCGCGGACCTGGTCACACTGAGGCGCGGTGTCGGCGGCGCTTGGGTCGCTGTGCGATCATGGGAATGTTCCGGGCGACGCGGTGTTGCACCGGTTGACAGCTGTCCCCCACTCACGGGAGCGCGAGATGACGGTTCAAGGCGACACGCAGGTCACCGCCGATGGCGTGACGCTCAGCGATGCCGCGGCCGCCAAGGTGGCAAGCCTGCTCGAGCAGGAGGGCCGCGACGACCTGCAGCTGCGGATCGCCGTCCAGCCGGGCGGCTGCTCCGGGCTTCGTTACCAGCTGTTCTTCGACGAGCGGTCGCTCGACGGCGACGACGTGCGCGAGTTCGGCGGCGTCCACGTCGTGGTCGACCGGATGAGCCTGCCGTACCTCCACGGCGCCAAGATCGACTTCGTCGACACCATCGAGAAGCAGGGCTTCACGATCGACAACCCCACCGCCACCGGCTCCTGCGCCTGCGGCGACTCCTTCCACTGAGCCGACGCGGGCCTCGGGAAGCCGACGCGCCCGCCTCAGTCCAGATAGACGTGCAGCCGGCCGCTCAGGTCGACGGCGTCCGACGGGACGTCGAAGCCATCTGTGGCCGACGGCTCGCCGGGTTCGACGTGAGCCGCTGAGGGGACCACGACCAGCTCGACCTGGTCCGCGTCCGCGCGCATCCGGTCGAGCGCGTCCGGCTCGTCGTACGGCGCCTGGCCCATGGCGGTCTCCTTTGCGTCGTTCCGCACGCTACGGCCCGAGGCGTCCGAGCGGAACCGATACCGACGGGTAGTCTGTGGCGGCGTTGTCCAGCCGGCCGGAGGGCCGAGCGCGAGGGCGGGAGCTGCCGTGATCATCGCTGTCACCGGATCGATCGCGACCGACCATCTGATGACCTTCCCCGGCCGGTTCGCCGACTCCCTCGTCGTCGACCAGCTCGACAAGCTCGCGCTGTCCTTCCTCGTGGACGACCTCGAGATCCGGCGAGGCGGCTGCGCGGCCAACATCGCGTTCGCCCTCAGCTGCCTCGGCCAGCGCCCGATCCTGGTCGGCGCGGTCGGGGAGGACTTCGCCGACTACCGCTCGTGGCTGGAGCGACACGGCGTCGACTGCCAGTCCATCCACGTGTCGCCGACCAAGCACACCGCCCGCTTCATCTGCACGACCGACGAGACGATGGCCCAGCTGGCGTCGTTCTACGCCGGGGCGATGAGCGAGGCTCGCGAGATCGAACTGGCCCCGATCGCCGGTCGGGTCGGAGGGCTCGACCTGGTCGTCGTCGGACCCAACGATCCCGAGGCGATGCTGCGCCACACCGAGGAGTGCCGCCAGCGCGGCTACCCGTTCGCGGCCGACCCGTCGCAGCAGCTCGCCTGGGCCGAGGGCGACCTGATCCGCCAGCTCATCGAGGGCGCCGCGTACCTGTTCAGCAACGACTACGAGGCCGCGCTGATCGAGAAGAAGACCGGTTGGGGTCCGGCCGAGATCCTGTCGCGGGTCGACACCCGCGTCGTCACCCACGGCCCCGACGGCGTCCGGGTCTACCGCGCCGGCGAGCCCGACATCGACGTGGCGGCGATCCCGGGCGTCGAGGCGGTCGACCCGACGGGCGTGGGCGACGCGTTCCGGGCCGGGTTCCTCGCGGCCGTCTCGGTGGAGCTGTCGATCGAGCGGGCGGCCCAGGTCGGGTGTGCCGTCGCGGCGAGCGTCGTCGAGACCACCGGCACCCAGGAGTACGTGCTCTCGCGGACCGGGTTCCTGGGCCGCTTCGCAGCCGCGTACGGCGCCGAGGCGACGAACGAGATCCAGTCGCGCTTCAGCTTTCCCCGACCGTAGGTACGCCCCGGCGGACGTCGAAGGTCGCGACGCGGTCGTCGGCCTGATCCATCCGGACCAGCTCCTGGTCGCGCATCCGGCACCAGGCCGGGACGTCGGCGAGCGCGGCCGGGTCGTCGGCCAGCAGCCGTACGACCTCGCCCGGCGCGACCTCGCGGATCGCCTGGGCCAGCCGGATCACCGGGACCGGACAGCGGACCCCGGTGCAGTCCACCACCCTCGCGGGCTCCGCCGCGGTCACAGCGGGCCCAGCCGGGCGCGGACCTGCGCCACGACCTCGGTCAGCGCGTCGGCGAACGCGTCGAGCTCGGCCTCGGCGGCGTCGACGGGGAGCGAGACCCGGACGTTGCCGTGGGTGAGGACGCCCATCGCGGCCAGCACGTGGCTCGGCTCCAGGCTGCTGGCGGTGCACGCCGATCCGCTCGCGACCGCGAAACCGCGCCGGTCCAGCTCGGTCACCAACACCTCGCCGTCGACGAAGAGGAACGACGCGGCCACGACGTGCGCGAGACGGTGCTGCGGCGGTCCGATCAGCTCGACGTCGGGGATCGCGGCGATCCGGTCCCGGAGCCGGTCGGCGAGCACGCGCTGCCGCTTCGCCCGCGCGGCGGCGTCGGCCGCCATGTCCTGCAGCGCCGCGGCGGCCGCCAGGATCGCGGGGACGTTCTCGTACCCCGGGCTGCGCGGGTCGAGCCGCTCGTCGGCGATGCCGCGCGGTCGCCAGCGGACGCCGCGCCGGACCGCCAGCACGCCGACGCCCGCCGGTCCGCCCCATTTGTGCGCACTCGCTGCGGCGACCGACCAGCCCGGCGGCATCGGGGCCCGCCCGACGACCGCGGCGGCGTCGACGAACCAGCCGGCTCCGGCGTCGGCGCAGGCGGCGGCGACCTCCTCGAGCGGGTGGATCGCGCCGGACTCGAGGTTGGCCGCCTGCACGGCGACAACCCCGTCGGGCCCGGCCGAGAGCGCCTCGGTCAGCGCCGCCAGGTCGAGCCGGCCGTCGCGACGGACGTCGAGCGGGACGCACTCGCCACCGTCCGAGACGTGCGCCTGCGCGACGTGGAGCACGCTCGAGTGCTCCACCGCGCTGTGCAGCAGGCGTACCTCCCGACGGCGGAGCAGCCCCGACAGCCCGGTGTGGACGGCGGCGGTGCCGGAGGAGGTGAAGCTGACCTCGTCGGCCCGGCAGCCGAGCTCGGCCGCGACGACCTCCCGGGCGTTGTCGTACATCATCCGGGCCCGCCGGGCCTCGCTGTGCAGCCGCAGCGGGTCGGCCCAGCCCTGGTCCAGCGCGGCCAGCAACGTCTCGCGGGCGACCGGGCGCAGCGGCTCGCTCGACCCGGCGTCGAGGTAGGTGCGCACGGGCGCCGTCGGAGTCTCCGGACGGTCGCCGGGAGCGTCGGTCACACCTCGACGGTAGGGCCTGTCGAAACCCGGCTGACAGGCCGGACCCGACGACGTGTAGTAGGTCCCGCTGCAGTAGGGTTCTGCAAGCGACAGGCAGTCCGCGCGTCCGCCGCCGGCACCCCGGTGAGACGGTCCCGTGGACGCGAGGCTCGACGAGGAAGGCGCCCGTGGATTCGGACTTCGCCGCGCGCGACACGTCGACGGACGAGCGGCGCTCTCGCCCGCCGCGGCGAGGCCGCCGTCGGGCCGGGTTGGCCGCGCTCGTGGCCGGCTCCGGCCTGCTGCTGAGCGGGTGCTCCGAGGCCGACTGGGACCAGGTCAAGCGGCTCGCCCAGCCCGAGGCGGCCAGCGACCGCGCCGAGCCCATGTTCGACTTCTGGATCGGCAGCTGGATCGCGGCGTTCGCCGTCGGGATCCTGGTGTGGGGACTGATCGTGTGGTGCGTCGTGCGCTACCGCCGTCGCTCCGACGACGAGATCCCGACCCAGACCCAGTACCACCTGCCGATCGAGGTGCTCTACACGATCGCGCCGCTGATCATCGTCGCGGTCTTCTTCTTCCACAGCGTGCAGACGCAGGACAAGGTGATGTCCTGCGAGCCCAACCCGGATCACGAGATCACCGTCGTCGGCCAGAAGTGGGCGTGGACGTTCAACTACATCGACGAGCCGGCGGTCGGCGGCCAGACCGTCTACGACGTGGGCACGCCGGACCAGTTCGCCGAGCTGTGGCTGCCGGTCGACGAGTCGATCACGTTCAACCTGCACTCGCCGGACGTCATCCACTCCTTCTGGGTGCCGGAGTTCCTCTACAAGGAGGACGTCGTACCCGGCCGTGACAACTGCTTCTCGCTGACCCCGACGCGGGAGGGCAGCTTCGAGGGCCGGTGCGCGGAGCTGTGCGGCACCTACCACTCCCGGATGCTCTTCGACGTCCGGATCGTGTCGCCGGAGGAGTACGAGCAGCACCTCGAAGACCTCGAAGCGGCCGGACAGACCGGCCTCGCGACCGGCGGGCAGTACGCCGACACGGTCGAGGGAGTCGACGAGGGTGAGGAGGCGGATTCGTGACCGCGACGATCACTCCCGAATCGAAAGCCGCCGCGCCCGAGCCGAGTCGTCGACCACTCGGCAAGATCGTGGTGAAGTGGCTCACCACCACCGACCACAAGGTGATCGGCCACCTCTACCTCATCACCTCCTTCGTGTTCTTCCTCTTCGCCGGCGTGATGGCGCTGATCATCCGTGCCGAGCTGGCCCAGCCGGGCGGTCAGGTCGTCGGCGAGGAGATGTACAACCAGCTCTTCACCATGCACGGCACGATCATGCTGCTGCTGTTCGCTACGCCGCTGTTCGTCGGCTTCGCGAACGCGGTCATGCCGCTGCAGATCGGGGCGCCGGACGTGGCGTTCCCGCGGCTGAACATGTTCAGCTACTGGCTGTTCCTCTTCGGCGGCATCATCACCTCGCTCGGGTTCGTGATGCCGGGCGGCGCCGCCGGATTCGGCTGGTTCGCGTACGTCCCGCTCTCCGACGCCACCAACTCGCCCGGCGTCGGCGGCGACCTGTGGATCATGGGCCTGTGGATGGCCGGACTCGGCACCATCCTCGGTGGCGTCAACTTCGTGACGACGATCTTCACGATGCGGGCCCCCGGCATGACGATGTTCCGGATGCCGATCTTCACCTGGAACGTCCTGGTGACGAGCCTGCTGGTGCTGATGGCGTTCCCGATCCTCGCGGGCGCCCTGCTGATGCTCGAGGCCGATCGTCGACTCGGTGCTCACGTCTTCGACCCGGCCAACGGCGGCGCGATCCTGTGGCAGCACCTGTTCTGGTTCTTCGGCCATCCCGAGGTCTACATCATCGCGTTGCCGTTCTTCGGCATCATCACCGAGATCCTGCCGGTGTTCAGCCGCAAGCCGATCTTCGGCTACATCGGGCTGGTCGGCGCGACGCTCGGCATCGCGGTGCTGTCGATGGCGGTGTGGGCGCACCACATGTTCGTCACCGGCGCGGTGAACCTGTCGTTCTTCTCGTTCATGACGTTCTTGATCGCCGTGCCGACCGGGGTCAAGTTCTTCAACTGGATAGGCACGATGTGGGGCGGGTCCCTACGCATGGACACCCCCATGCTCTGGGCCGTCGGCTTCCTGACGACGTTCCTGTTCGGCGGGCTGACCGGCATCATCCTGGCGTCGCCGTCGCTGGACTTCGCGATCTCCGACTCGTACTTCGTCGTCGCGCACTTCCACTACGTCGTCTTCGGCACCGTCGTGTTCGCGATGTTCGGCGGCTTCTACTTCTGGTGGCCGAAGCTCACCGGCCGGATGCTCGACGAACGGCTCGGCAAGATCCAGTTCTGGATGCTCTTCGTCGGATTCCACACGACGTTCCTGGTGCAGCACTGGCTCGGCGTCGAGGGGATGCCGCGACGGTACGCCGACTATCCGGCCGACGCCGGGTTCACCACGCTCAACCAGATCTCGTCGGTCGGCGCGTTCCTGCTGGGCGCCTCGACGCTGCCGTTCTTCTACAACGTCTGGAAGTCGATCAAGGCGCCCAAGGTCGAGACCGACGACCCGTGGGGATGGGGTCGCTCGCTGGAGTGGGCGACCAGCTGTCCGCCGCCGCGGCACAACTTCGTGTCGCTGCCGCGGATCCGCTCGATCAGTCCCGCCTTCGACCACCACCATCCGGAGATCGTGGCGATGACGACGGCCGCGGCCGAGGACAACCCGAGGCCCATCGAGGGCTCTGACGAGGTCAGGGAGGGCCGGTGAGGATCGAGACCTTCGTCATCGGGGGCTGCTGCGCCTTCTTCGCGATCGTCACGCCGATCTACTGGTGGGTCTCTGAAGACCCGACGGGGACGGCCGCCCTGATCATGACGACCCTGCTGGCCGGGCTGATGGCCTTCTTCCTGGGCGTCGTCGCCAAACAGATCCCGGAGCGACCCGAGGACCGCAAGGACGCGGAGATCGCCGACGGTGCGGGGGAGCTCGGTTTCTTCCCGCCGTTCAGCTGGTGGCCGCTCTTCTGCGGTCTCGCGCTCGCCGTCTGCGTGCTCGGCGTCGTGTTCGGCTGGTGGCTGTTCATCATCGGCGTTGGGGTAGGATCCATTACTCTGTCCGGTTTTGTCTTTGAGTACTACCGCGGCTACCACGCTCACTGACGAGCGAGGCGTACGCCGTATCGTGACGGGCTCGTGACGGCCCTCACGACCGATGAATCGGGATTCCTTGGCCGCCCTTGTTAGGCTGGGCCGCCGATGAGGGTCCTGTGGGAGGAGAGCATGATGCTGCGGGGGTGGACGCTGGCTCGGGCCGGCGGACTACGAAGGACAGGGCGGATCGGCCTCGCACTCGCTGCCGTTGCCGCGTCGGGCGCGCTCGCGGCGTGCTCGGAGTCCAACGCCTCGGACGACGACGACGCGTCCGGCGAGTCGAGCAATCCCTGGGACATCGCCGAGGACATCGCGCAGGTCGCCCTGACACCGAGCGTGGCCCACGGCAAGCGCAATGTTCCCGTCGACACCGAGGTCTCCGTCGAGGCCGCCGACGGCACGATCGACGAGGTCGTCCTCAGCTACAACGACGAGGGCCGCAAGCGAGAGGTGCCCGGCACCGTCAGCTCCGAAGGCACCGTGTGGACCGCCGACGACCTGCTCGAGCCCGGCGAGCGCTACCGCCTGGTGATGCGCGGCGAAGGCTCCGACGGGCAGCCGCTGACCGAGCGTTCGCGCTTCCGCACCGAGAACCTCACCCTCGACGAGCAGACCTACATGGAGTACATCCAGCCCTACGACGGCGAGACGTACGGCGTCGGCATGCCGGTGGTGATCCAGTTCGACATCCCGGTCACCGACAAGGCCAGCTTCGAGCGCAACCTCCACGTCACGTCCACTCCCCAGGTCCAGGGCACCTGGCACTGGTACAGCGACACCGAGGTCCACTACCGGCCGAAGCACTACTGGCCGTCCGGGACCAAGGTGCACGTCGACGCCGACATCAACGGGGTGTCCGCCGGCAACGGCATCTACGGCCAGGAGAGCGAGGAGTTCGACTTCCGGATCGGCCGCAAGGTCGTCAGCAAGATCGACCTCGACAAGCACCGGATGAAGGTCTTCATCGACGACCAGCTGGCCAACACCATCCCGGTCACCGGCGGCATGCCCGGCTACGAGACCCGCAGCGGCACCAAGGTCATCATGGAGAAGTACGAGACCAAGGACATGGACGCCGCCACGACCGGTGTGAGCGAGAACGACCCGGAGTACTACAACATCGCCAACGTGCCCAACGCCCTACGCGTCACCTGGAGCGGCGAGTTCCTGCACGGCGCACCGTGGTCGGAGGGCTCGCAGGGCTTCGCCAACGTCAGTCACGGCTGTGTCGGCATGAGCGTCGAGAACAGCGAGTGGATGTACGCGAACACCCGCATCGGTGACGTCGTCCAGGTCACCGGGAGCAACCGGTCGATCGAGCCGGGCAACGGCTGGACCGACTGGGACGTGCCGTGGGAGCAGTACGTCAAAGGGTCGGCGCTGAACTGAGCCGTGCTGCGGGGGTGAGTCGAGGTTGGGCGTAGGTTCGCCGCGTCCAACCAGCCTCGCTCGTTCCTCGCTTCGGCGGCCAGGCCCATCCACGGACGCGGCGAACCTACGCCCAACCTCGACCCCGGCAGGCGTCAGTTGCTGGGGTCAGGGATGGGGCGTGGCTGTCTTTGGTACAGCGGCGGCTGGTTAGTCGTCGCGGCGGCGGGGGACGCCGGTTTCGGTGGCGCCGAGGAAGCCGTCCTCTCGGCCCGACTCGAGCTCGGGATGCTCGCCGTCGGTATGGTGCTTGGCCTCGGCCAGCTCCTCGGTCGTCGGCTTGTTGACCGCGTCCGCGAAGTAGAACGCCGACGCCCTGGCCCGCAGCTTCGCTGGTAGCCGGGCGGGGGAGCGGACCCCGTTGTCGTCGGTCTCCGGCGGCAGCCCGACCGGCGCCACCCGCTCGTGCTGGGTGAGCCGGTAGGCCTCGGCCGTGGCGACCGGGGTGTGCCGCTCGGTGTACTCGCCGTCGGGCGAGCGCACGATGATGCCCGTCTCGTACCCGTGCAGGACGATCTCGCTGTCCTTGTGCTGCAGGGCGATGCAGATCCGCTTGGTCACGATGAACGCGATGATCGGGCCGATGAAGACGGCGAACCGCATGAACCAGGTGATCTGGTAGATGCTCACGTTGAACCAGACCGCCAGGATGTCGTTGCCGCCGGCCGCCCACAGCAGCCCGTAGGCGGTGATGCCGGCGACGCCGAGCCCGGTCCGCACCGGAGCGTTGCGGGGCCGGTCGGCCAGGTGGTGCTCGCGGTCGTCACCGGTCACCCAGCGTTCGGCGAACGGATAGATCGCCAGGATGGTGAGCAGCACGCCGAACAGGATCACGCCGGGCACGAAGATGTTCCAGCTGAAGGTCCAGCCGAGGATCGTCGTCTCCCAGTTGGGCATGATCCGCAGGCCACCCTCGAGCCAGCCCATATACCAGTCCGGTTGGGAGCCCGCGGTGACCTCGGCCGGGTTGTACGGCCCGTAGTTCCACACCGCGTTGATCTGGAAGATCGCCGACATCAGGGCGGTGATGCCGAAGATGATGAAGAGGAAGCCGCCGGCCTTGGCCATGTAGATCGGCAGGAACGGAGCGCCGACGACGTTCTTCTCGGTCCGGCCGGGGCCGCCGAAGTGGGTGTGCTTGTGGTAGACGACCAGGATCAGGTGCACCGTGATCAGGGCCAGGATGAGCCCCGGGATCAACAGCACGTGGACGATGAACAGCCGCGGGACGAGGTCGTCGCCGGGGAACTCACCGCCGAAGACGAAGTACGAGATGTACGTGCCGACGATCGGGATCGAGCGCATCAGCCCTTCGGCGATCCGGAGGCCGGTGCCGGACAGCAGGTCGTCGGGCAGCGAGTAGCCGGCGAAGCCCTCGACGACGGCGAGCATGAAGATCACGACGCCGATCAGCCAGTTGATCTCGCGGGGCCGGCGGTAGGACCCGGTGAAGAAGTGCCGCAGCATGTGGATCGTGATCGACGCGATGAACAGCATCGCCGACCAGTGGTGCACCTGCCGCATCAGCAGCCCGCCGCGTACGTCGAACGAGATGTCCAGCGTCGAGGCGTACGCCTCGGACATCTCCAGCCCGCGCAGCGGGGCGTACGAGCCGTCGTAGATGATCTCGCCCTGGCTCGGCACGAACCAGAACGTGAGGAACGTGCCGGTGAGCAGGAGCACGATGAAGCTGAACAGCGCCATCTCGCCGAGCAGGAAGGACCAGTGGTCGGGGAAGACCTTCCGGCCGAACGTCTTGACCAGCGTGGCGAGCCCGATCCGCTCGTCGAGCCATCGCACCGGACCGGCGGCGGCCTTGCCGGTCTTGGTCTCCTGGATCGGCTTCGACGTCGTCGGTGTGGTGGTCATCGTCGTCTCACCCCAGCTCCGGGAAGCTTGGACCGACCTGGTCCTCGAAGTCGCCCATGGCGATCAGGTAGCCCTCGTCGTCGACGCCGAGCTGCAGCTGCGGCAGCGACCGGTGCGCCGGACCGAAGGTGACCTTGCCGCCGTCGGCCAGGTCGAACGTCGACTGGTGGCACGGGCACAGCACCTTGCGGGTCGTCTGCTCCCAGAGGCTGATCGGGCAGCCCACGTGGGTGCAGATCTTCGAGAAGCACAGGATGCCGTCGACACCCCAGTCCTCCCGGCCTTCGGGCGGCGTGATCTCGTCGGGTCGCATCCGGACCAGGATGACCGCGGCCTTGGCTTTCGCGTTGAGCCGGTCGACGCCCTCGATCTCGTCCTCGGCGTGCTCGGCCTCCTCCTCGGGGGTCATGACGAGGATCTCCGGCTCGCCGTTGACCAGCTGGCCGAGCTCCATGTCGGAGGGTCGGATCGGCGTGCCGGAGACGTCGTTGACGACCCGCATGCCCTTGGTCCAGACCGTGGTGCGCAGGCTCTTGTCCGTCGGCAGCGGACCCAGGTCGCGAAGCAGCACGACTGCCGGCAGGCCGAGCACCGCGAGGGCGCCGAACAGGCTGTTGCGGATGAGCCGGCGGCGGCCGAAGCCGGACTCGGCGGCGCCGGCCGTCATGATCTCGAGCGCGGCCGCCCGGTTCGCCTCCGACGACGCCACCGCGTGCCGCTCCTCGGCGATCTCGTGGTCGTCCATCAGGCGCTTGGCCCACTGGACGACGCCGAGGCCGATCAGCAGCAGCGACCCGCCGAGTGTCATCCCGAGGGCGAAGTTGAGGGCGTCCCAGCCGAAGATCGTCTTGTCCTCGGGCACGGCGAAGTACGCGACGCAGAACCCCAGGCCGAGCAGCGTGGCGAGGCCGAACATGGCGGCCACCTGGAACTCGGCGCGCCGCTCGAGCGCCGGATCGACATCGGTCGGCCGCGGCTGGTGCTCGGGCAGGCCGGGATCGGGGATCGGCTCGGCCGCGGGCGTCGCGCCCTCGTCGCGACGCTCGAGCTCGCCGTCGCCCCGCTCGAGCTCGCCGCCGGGGCGGTCCTCGTCACTCATTCGACCTGTCCGCTCTCACTCCGTGGGACGTGATCCAGATGGCGGCGGCGATCAGCGCGGCCATGCCGACGAGGAACACCACGACGCCCTCGCCCACCGGCCCGAAGCCACCGAGCGAGAAGCCGCCGTGGTCCGGCTGCTCCTCGACCGTCTTGATGTAGGCGATGATCGCCCGCTTGTCCTCCGGCGTGATGACCTGGTCGGAGAAGACCGGCATCTGCTGCGGCCCGGTCAGCATCGCCTCGTAGATGTGCTTGGCCTCGACACCGGTCAGCGGCGGCGCGAACCGACCGCTCGGCAACGCGCCACCGGCCCCCACCGAGTTGTGGCAGGCCGTGCAGTTGGTGCGGAAGAACTCGCCGCCCTCGGTCAGCTCCTCCTGCGTGATGCCGGAGATGTCGGTGTACTCCTCGTCCGGGATCGCCGGCCCCGGCCCGAGGGAGGCGACGTAGGCCGCCAGCGCCTCGATCTCCTCGTCGGTGTAGACGACCTTCTTCCGCTCGGCCTGCGGCCCGACCTGCGCCAGCGGCATCCGGCCCGTGCCGACCTGGAAGTCGACCGCGGCGGCGCCGACCCCGACCAGCGACGGGCCGTAGTTCT
>Ga0081538_10004314_pt1 | contig 13146 bp, 8 predicted proteins | sample TabmetS5T2R1_FD_71022 | JGI IMG/M metagenome (GOLD analysis project Ga0081538, IMG submission 71022) | Tabebuia heterophylla rhizosphere microbial communities from the University of Puerto Rico - S5T2R1 | ecosystem: Host-associated > Plants > Roots > Rhizosphere ...
CACCTCCTCCTCGAGATCGGCGCGGCCGTCGATCCCGTACATGAGCTGGAGCGGGCCAAGCCCGCCGGGATGGTCCTCGCCGAAGCGCTCGCGCAGCCACTCCATGAATGCCGTGGCCTCGTCCGTGAAGCCGAGCCTCAGGAGCGCGTAGAGCGAAAACGCGGCGTCGCGGATCCACGTGTATCGGTAGTCCCAGTTGCGGCCGCCGCCGATGTGCTCGGGGAGGCTCGTCGTGGGTGCCGCGACGATCCCGCCGGTGGGGCGGTAGGTGAGCAGCTTGAGCGTCAGGGCCGAGCGGTGCACGACCTCGCGCCAGCGCCCCTGGTAGCGGGACTTCGCGAGCCAGCGGCGCCAGTATTCGATTGTCCGGTCGAACGCCTCACGCGTCTCGTCCTCCGAATAGGGACGCGGTACGTAGTCCGCGGTCACCCGCTCGAGCACGAACGTCACGCTTTCGCCGGGAGTCAGCGTGATCTCGCAGGCCACGCCCGTCTCCCCGGGAGTCAGCGGCGTGGCCGTTTCGAGCGCCAGCGACATGTCCTCGGTGCGGAAGACCACCCCGTTCTCGTGGAAGACCGTCGTGTGCGGATCGCGCCCGTAGTTGAAGCGCGGCTCGACCTCGATCCTGAACGTCAACTCGCCCCTCACGCCGAGAACGCGCCGGATCAGGCGATGTCGAAAGACGCTCCCCGGCGCCTCGTGGATCGGCATGAAGTCCTGCACCTCGCCGACGCCGGCGCGGGTGAGGAAGCGCGTGATGAGGACGTTCGTGTCGGGGAAGTAGAGCTGCTTCGGCGTCCAACCCTCCATCGCCGGGGCGATGCGGTAGTAGCCGCCGCGCTGCCGGTCGAGGATCGCGCCGAAGACGCTCGGCGAGTCGAAGTGGGGGCAGCAGTACCAGTCGATCGTGCCGTCCGTGCCGATGAGCGCCGCCGTGTGGAGGTCGCCGATGATCCCGTGCTCGGCGATCGGGAGGTAGCCCGGTAGCGCCGCGTCCGCGCGGACGGCCGGCTCCTGCTGTGTTTGCGTCAGGTCGGCCACTCGGAAGCGGTTCTCAGCCTTCGAGCCTCGGCTTTCAGCATCCGGTAGGTCACCTGCGGGTGGGAGATGAGGAAGGCGGGGACCTCCGAGCCGGGTACGACGAGGCAGCTGAGAGGTGTCCTCGTGACGATCGACGCGCTCGCCGGCTCCCCCAGGAGAACGGACACCTCCCCGAAGAAGGCGCCCTTGGACAGAACGCGGCGGTCCTCGTCGTCGATCACGACGGCCACCTCGCCCTCGATGATCACGTACATGTCCGACTGGGCGTCGCCTTGGCGGATGATCCACTCGCCCTCGCCGAACGAGACCTCGTCGCTGCTCCGCACGATCGTCTCGAGCTCGGCCTTCGGCAGGTCGGCGAAGAGCGCGAGCCGCCCGAGCTCGTCGAGGAAGTCGACGTCGACGGTCTTCACGCGCCCAGCCTAACCGGTCGAAGGACCCTTGAGGGGCCATCCAGGACCCCGATAGAGTCGCCCCTCAGCCGGTCGAAACGAGAGGCGCTGGTCCGTTGCAAACCGTCAAGCCGCTCGACGCGAATTCATGGCGAACGCTCTGGCGCCGTCTCCGCGGCGCCCGCGAGGCCGAGCTTTTCGGGCCGCGAGGCAAGCTTCCTCGGCGCGGTGAGCCGGACACCAGCCGCAACGTCGCCCTGGCCGTCCTGAGCGCCGTGACCCTCGCCGGACTCGCCCTTCGGCTGGCCGTGCCGCGCGGCATCTGGCTGGACGAGGCGATCAGCATCTTCCAGGCGAACCTCAGCTTTCACGACATGTTCGAGAACCTGCAGTACGGGGATCGCCATCCGCCTCTCCACCACGTCGTGCTCTGGCTGACCGTGCGCGCGATCGGTGACGGTGAGCTGGCCGTCAGGATTCCGTCGCTCATCGCGGGAACGCTCGTGATACCCGCCCTCTACCTGCTTGGTCGCGAGCTGTACGACCGTCGCACCGGCCTGATCGCGGCCGCGTTCGGCGCGGTCTCGCCGCTCCTGATCTGGTACGCGCAGGAAGCGCGGATGTACGCATTCGTGACCCTCTTCGGGCTGCTCGCTCTGTGGACGCAGCTGCGGGCGATCCGCAACCCGAGCGCGGGCAACTGGGCGGCATACATCCTCGCCACGGCGGCGCTTCTGTGGTCCCACTACTTCGGGCTGCTCCTGATCGGGGTGCAGCAGCTCATATTCGTCGGAGTCCTCTTCCAGCGGCGGCGCCTGGGCGAGCCCATCAGGGCCCTGGCGCTGGGCTTTGGCTACTCCCTCGCCGTGCTCGCCATGCAGCTCGTGCCGCTGCTCGTGTTCGCCCAGAAGCAGTTCGAGTCGACAGGTGCGGCGGCCGGTTCCCCGAGCGGCACCTACGACTCCGTGGGGTTCTACGCGGTCATGTCCAACATGGCCTGGGCCCTCTGGGGCTACCACCCCGACGGCGTGACCGAGCTGCTGGCCGCGGGCTGGCCGCTCCTGCTGCTCCTATCGCTGCTGCTGCTCGGCCGGGGCGGCTCGCGCCAGACCATCATCCTCGCCGTCGCCGCCATCTCCCCCATCGTGATCCTGCTCGCGGTGGCCCTGTACGACCGCGAGCTGTTCGAGGTGCGCTACTTCCTCGTCGCCGTGCCGCTGCTGTTCCTCCTAATCGCCCGGCTCGTCACCGGCTGGATACGAAAACCGGCGGCGCGCTACGCCGTGACCGGCGTCATCATCCTTACGCTGCTCATCGGTCTGGTCGACCAGCAGACGAACGACGACAACCCGCGGTTGTACGACTTCCGCGGCGCCATCGAGGAGATCGAGGCGGACGCGGCGGGCCCGCGCAGCCTCCTTCTCTACGAGCCGCGAGACATGCGCTTCGTGCTCGACTACTACGCGCCCCAGTTGCGCAGGCGTCAACTCCGCTTCGGAACTCCCAGGCGGCGTGAGGGAAGCCCCGTGTTCGTTCTTGCGTCCTTCCAGGACAACGGACTCTTCTTCGACAGGACGAACAGGGTGGTCGGAAAGCTGGACTTCGAGCGCAGGCGGCTGAGGCAATTCGAGACGCCCCAGACCAAGGTCTGGGTGTTCCGATGACGAGTCGGCCGTGGGACGTCCGCCTACGTCGCCTGACGTGGGAGCCCATGCCGAAGACCGTCAGCGTCCGCACGCGCGTGCGCATCATGGCCGTGCTCGGGCTGCCGCTGGCCGTCTGGTACTTCGGCTGGCTGCTCAACCCCGACCGCATAGGCACGCCCTACCTCTACGGCCTGCTCATCGCGGCCGAGATCTTCAACCTCATACAGGCCTTCGGCTTCTGGTGGACGTGTGCCAACGAGCGGGTCCGCGAAAAGCTCCCCCCGAGCGAGCGGGTGGCGGTGGACGTGTTCGTACCCGTCTACAAGGAGCCGACGGACATCGTCGACCTGACTGTGGCCGCGGCCGCGGGCATGCGCGGCGCCGAGGTCCGCGTGTGGGTGCTGGACGACGGCAACGACGACGCCATGCGCGACCTAGCGGCGCGCCACGGGGTCGGCTACATCCGCCGGGAGGAGCACACCGGCGCGAAGGCGGGCAACATCAACCACGCCCTGGGCCTGACCGACGCGCCCTTCATCGCGGTCTTCGACTCCGATCACGTGGCGGACCCCGGATTCCTCGAGGCCACGCTCGGGCACATGGACGATCCCAAGATCGCGTTCGTGCAGACGCCGCAGTACTACGCGAACGGGGACTCGAGCCGCGTCGCCGCCGCATCCTGGGCCCAGCAGGCGCTGTTCTTCGGCGCCATCGCGCGCGGCAAGGACGGGCTCGACGCCGTCTTCTGCTGTGGGACCAACGTGCTGTTCCGCCGCGCGGCGTTCGAGAGCGTGGGGGGCTTCCCCGAGAACTCGCTCACCGAGGATTTCGAGCTCTCGATCTGGCTGCACGAGCGGGGCTGGAAGTCGGCGTATGTGCCGGACGTGCTGTCGCGCGGCCTCGGGCCCGAGGACATGGCGTCCTACGTCTCTCAGCAGCAGCGCTGGGCCAGGGGCTGCCTGTCGGGGCTCCCGCGAGCGCTGCGGGCGAAGCTGCCGCTCAAGCTGAAGGTGCAGTACGTGCTCTCGGCCTCGTACTTCCTGTCGGGATGGACCGTGCTCATCTACATGAGCTTCCCGGTGGTCCGGCTTCTCACGGGGGGCCAGCCCATCGACGGCATCGACGCCCCCGAGTTCCTGCTCCACTTCGCGCCCTACTTCGCAGTCGCGCTCACCACGGCGGCGCTCGCCGGCGCGGGCTCGTACACCTTCCTGGCCTTTGCGCTGGCCGCCGCAAGCTTCTGGATCCACGTGCTGGCAAGCGTGTACACGGTGCTGCGCAAGAGTGGGTCCTTCGTCGTGACCCCGAAGAAGGGCGCCGAAGCCCGCCAGCCGGGCGCGGTCATGCCGGCGCTTGCGGTCGTTGCCATTCTGGTCGGGGTGAGCATCTACGGCCTGGTGCGTGCGCAGGACGCAGCCACGATCAACAACGTGTGCTTCGCCGCCGTCCACGTCTCGATCCTGATGACCGGATGCTGGCCGGCGCTCGCGAAGCCGCGCGCCCCGGACCGCGAGTCGGCCGAGCTCGCCGAGGTCACGGCCTGAGTCGCCCGGTGCGAGAGCCGCTCGTCGCAGTCCTCGCGCTTGCGCTGGCAGTGGCCGCTGTCTTCCTTGCCGTCGGCTGCGGTGGGGACGATGACTCCTCCGACGGCTCCACGGCTCCCAACACGGCCAACCGCCCCGCTGTTGCAGCCGCGGAGCGGTTCCTGGACCGATACGTGACCGGCGAGGGGCGCGTGCAGCGAATCGACGAGGGCGGCGACACGGTCGGGGAGGGACAGGCCTACGGCATGCTGCTCGCGGCCGCCATCGGCGACGAGGAGCGCTTCGACGCAATCTGGGACTGGACGAAGGCCAACCTGCGGCGACCAGATGGGCTGATCTCTTTTTTGTGGCGCGACGGCCGCGTCGAGGATCCCGAGGCGGCATCCGACGCCGACGTGGACGCCGCGCGGGCGCTGCTCGTTGCCGCCTGCCGCTTCGATCGCCGGGCTCTGCGAAAGGAGGGGCTGGAGCTGGGCAGGGCGATCCTCACCCATGAGACGGCCTCGTTCCAGGGCGGCCCGGTCCTGACCGCCGGCCCCTGGGCCCGCTCCGATCCGATCACGCTCAACCCGAGCTACTTCTCGCCCGCCACGTTCGCGGCGCTGGGCGCGGCGACCGGGGACGGCCAGTGGGGCAGCCTGTCGGCGAGCTCACGCTCCGTCACAGAGACCTTGATGCCGGATCCGGGAAGCCTGCCGCCGGACTGGGCGAGCGTTCAGGGAGACACCCCCGTGCCGGCCGGCCCGCCCGGCCAGCCGGAGGCGCCTCCGCGCTACGGCTTCGACGCCCCCCGCACGCTCGTGCGAATGGCGGAGGACCCCGACCCGGCCGGCCGCCGAATCGCCGCCGGGGCCTGGCCTGCCTTCGAGGGTCGGGACCCCGCCGACATCCCCGTCGAGCACGACCTCTCGGGCGAGCCGGCGGGCGGCACCCTTCATCCCATGGCCCTCGTCGCCGCGGCCGCGGCCGCCGATGCCGCCGGTGAGGCCGCCGCCAAGCGCCGGCTGCTCGACGCCGCCGAGGACCTCGACCGGCAGACGCCCACCTACTACGGAGCCGCCTGGGTGGCCCTCGGCCGGGTCATGCTCGACACGAACGAGCTCGACGTCTGTCCGTAGACCTAGCGAGCCGCCGAGCGGTGGGCCGGCCGGGGCCGGCGCTCGTCGGGTTGGCGGCGGATCCGGCCGCGCTGGGGCTGGGTGGGGGACGGTCCGGGCCGCGGGGCCTGCACCGTCCCACCTAGGGCACCGTATACGTGCCCTATCCGGGATGGTTCGCCACTTCCGTTGCGGTAAACCCCTTACCCAGCAACAAAGCCCGGCCGGCGGAGACCAGCCGGGGGTGAGCCCAACGGGCCCCGCTGATGCGTGGCGCTAGGGCACTTCGCCCACGGCCTCAAGCACGGCCGTCCCGAACGCCGTCGCGGAAGGACGGCTGTCGGGTTGCTTCGCGAGGCCGCGCCGGATCAGGTCGTCCAGCGCCTGGGGCACGTCCGGCCGCTGTTCGCGCACCGACGGCGGCTCGGCGTTGAGATGGGCCCACATCTTGGCCATCCCGCCGCTCTGGTCCGCAAAGGGAGCGGCTCCCGTCAAGGTCTCGTAGAGCACGCAGGCGAGCCCGTAGACGTCGCCCCGATCTCCGGCCTCGCCGCCCTCGATCTGCTCCGGGGCGACGTAATCGATCGTCCCCAGCATCTGGGCCGGAGCCGTGTACCCCGACACCGAGTCCGCCCGCTTGGTCAGGCCGAAGTCGGTGATGTACACATGATCCTCGGCGTCGACGATCACGTTGGAGGGCTTGACGTCCCGGTGAATGAGCCCCTTCTCGTGAGCCACCTCGAGCGCCGAGGCGATCTGCGCCGCGATGCGGGCCGCACGTCGCGGCTCCAGCGGGCCTTCCTCCCGGATGAGCGTGCCGAGCTCGGTGCCGTCGACCCAGCGCGTGACGATGTAGACGGTTCCATCCTCCTCGCCGGCCTCGTACAGCGGCACGACGTTGGGGTGGTCAAGGGCGGCCACCGTCCTGGCCTCCCGCCGCAGACGCTCGCGTACGAGCGGCTCACTGGCCACCTCGGGCTCCACCAGCTTGAGAGCCACCGGCCGGTCGAGCCGCAGTTGGCGGGCCCGGTAGAGGACACCGATCCCGCCGGAGCCGACGACAGCCTCGACCTCGTATCCGGCGATGGTGGATCCGGGAGACAGCACTTACAGATCTCGTTCGGAGATGATGCCGCTGTAGAAGGCCCGTTCGACCAGGCGGATCCGCTTCTGGTTCTGGGGCAGCTGCTCGATGCCGAACTTCGCGAACAGGACCCTCAGGTGGGTCTTCACCGCGTCGACCGACAAGAAGAGCTCGTCGGCGATCTGCTGATTGGTGGCCGGGCTGGCGAACGCGCTCCCGTCCTTGTAGGGACGGCACAACGCCACCAGCACCCGGCGCTGGGTGGTCGAAAGGTCCACCGCGGTCGGGATCTGGCTCGCGACGGCCGTGCCCGCCTGGTCCTCGACGCGCGGAGAGCGGAACGTCATGGTGGTGGCGCCGAAGCGCACGCTGTCGCCGTCGGCCAGCCGGCGGCGGCCGTTCAGGCGCTCGCCGTTGACGAACGTGCCGTTGCGCGAGAGGCCGTCGTCGACCACCGTCCAGTCCTCTTCAACCCGCTCGAACTGGGCGTGAAGGCGCGACACCTGGTCATCCCAGTCGAGCACGAGATCCGACGAGCGCCGGCGTCCGACCGAAGCCTGCGTCAGGCCGGGGTCGAAGGAGAAGAGCTGCTGCTGGTCGTTGCCGTCCCTGTAGAGGAGAAACGGCCGGCCCGTGCGCTCGGCCTCGATACGGGCCTTCAACTCGGAGACGGACTGACCCCGTGCGGGAGCGTTCTCAGGCACGTCGCGCATTATCGAGCGGGCATCGGCGATCGTCTACCCGGGCTCGGACCCGGACGGCCTCGGCGGAAAGGCCGGGCGCTGACCCATGTACGTCACCTGCTCGGGCTCGAGCGAGACCGCCTGCCGCTGCTCGTCGGAGACCGGCGCCCGGAACAGGACGACCGTGTCGCCGAAACGGAGTACGTCACCGTCCCGTAGGAGACGCCTGTCCGTGATGCGTTGGCCGTTCAGGTAGGAGCCGTTGCGAGAGGCTTCGTCCACGAGGATCCAGCCCTCCTCCTCCTGCAGCAGCCGTGCATGCGCGCGCGAGACCTCGCTGTCCCAGGACAGCGCGACATCGTTCTCGAGTCTCCGGCCCACGGTCACGGCGGACTCGTGATCGTCCAGGTCCACGATGTGCTGCTTTCCGGTCTGGTCGTGGAAGACGACGAATGCGCTGCCGCGCCGTTCGGCCTCTATTCGATCGTGGAGGAGCGCGCCGGCGCGTGACACCTGGCCTGCTTCGGCCAAGGCGATGCCCAGCTTGACCGTGAGGTCGCGCCTGGCCGGATCGTCGTCGTCGAGGAGGGACACCGCTCGCTCGAGCAGGTTTACGGCGGGTCGAATGTCTCCGCGAGCCAGGGCGCGTCCTCCGGAAGATCCGAGTCGAGCGGCGGCCCGGCCGGCCAGCTCGCGGCCTTGCTCGTCGATGGGCCCGAGCTCCGACAGGTTGCGATAGGCACGCTCGAGGTGGTACCCGAGGATCTCCTCGTATTCGCTCACCCGCTCGCCCGCCGTACGCTCGAGCCAGTCCGCGAAGCGCGCGTGAAGCTCGCTGCGGCGGCCCTTGAGAATCCCCTGGTAGGCCACGTCGCGAAGCAGGATGTGCTTGAAGCTGAAGCTTTCCTCGCCCACGAGGCGCCCGCCGTCCGGCCAGACGAGCTGCTTGCGCACGAGCGTGCTCAGGTGTCGATCGACCTCGGACCGGTCGTCGCCGCCTCTCAGCTCGAACACGGCTCCGGCTCCAAAGGACTTGCCGACGACCGCCGCGGCCTCTACGACGGCACGCTCGGCGGGATCGAGCCGATCGAGTCGAGCCAACAACAGGGCGTGCAGCGTCCGCGGCACGGAGACCGCGGACAACTCCATGACCGACGAGACCCCCGCCTCGTCCTTCTCGATGTGACGCTCGTCGATGAGCATGCGCACCAGCTCCTCGATGAAGAGCGGATTTCCCTCCGCCCCGGTGAAGACCCGCTCCGAGAGCTCGGCGGCCACTCCCGGGGCGCCGATCAATTGCTCGATGAGCGCGGTGCTCTCGGCGCCGCTCAAAGGCTCGAGCTCCATCCTCGCCGCGCTGCCCAGGTCCGCGGCGAATTCGGGCCTGACGTCGAAGAGGTCCGTCCGGGCGACCGCGACGATCAGGATCGGGACCTCCCGGATCATCTCGGCGAGGTGCTCGATCAGCTCGAGGAACGTGGGCTCGGCCCAGTGGATGTCCTCGAAGAGAACGACGAGCGGCTGCCGGGCGGCCACCGCCTCCAGGAGCTTGCGGACCGCCCAGAAGGTCTCTTCCGGGTATGCGGCGGCATCCGACAAGCCGAGAGCGCCGGCAACGCGCTCCACGATTACCGGCGTCTCGTGGTCCGCCGGGAGAAGACGCGCGATCTTGGCCTGTGACTCTTCGGGGCTCTCCTCATCGCCTGTGCCCGCGAGCTCTGCGACGACCTCGCGCAGCGGCCAGAAGGTGAGGCCCTCTCCATAGGAGAGGCAGCGGCCCACGACCACCGCTGCCTCTTCGCCCAGCCGACGCCTGAACTCCTCCGTCAAGCGGGACTTTCCGATCCCGGGCGCGCCGACCACGGTCACCAGCTCGCAGGTTCTCGCTGTGACCGCGCGGTCGAAGGCCTCACGAAGCATCGCCAGTTCGGACTCGCGCCCCACCAGCGGCGAGGCCTGGCGCGGCTCGCGGCCCGCCGGCTTATCCGCAACATCGACCAGCCGGAAGGCCGGCACGGGTTCGCTCTTTCCCTTGAGCGCGAGCGGGGCCACCGGCTCGACCCGAACCGCGTCTCGGACGAGGTCGAGCGTGTGCTCGCCGAGCAGGATCTCGCCGGCCTCCGCTGCCTGCTCGAGCCGGGCCGCGACGTTGACCGCGTCTCCGCTGGCGAAGCCCTGGCCCTCCGAGGAATCGCCCGCGACGACCTCGCCCGTGTTCACCCCGGTCCGCGCCTGCAACCGGACACCCCATCGCCGGTCCAGCTGTTCGTTGAGGTCTGCGAGCGCCTTGCGCATCTCGGACGCGGCGCGCACTGCGCGCAAGGCGTCGTCCTCCCGCGCCGTGGGAATGCCGAAGATGGCCATGACCGCGTCGCCGATGAACTTCTCGATGGTCCCGCCGTGGCGCTTCAGCGCACCGCTCACCGTCTCGAAGTAGCGAGTGATCACCTGCCGGAGGGACTCGGGATCGAGGCTCTCTCCCAGGCTCGTCGAACCGACCAGGTCGCAGAACACGATCGTCACGACCTTCCGGACCCCTGGGGGACCCGGCGTCGCGGCGAGCGCCATCCCGCAAACGGGGCAGAATCGCGCCCGCTCGGGCGTCTCTTCGCCGCAGTTTGGACAGGTGCGCACCCCTTGAGTCTAAGTCTGGCGACCGCGGCCGGGGAGGCGTAGGGTTCGGCCTGATGGCAGGCGAGCAGCTGCGGGTTACCGAGGGCGACGCGCGCGGCGAGCGCCTGCTGGTGGAGACGGATCTGCTCATCGGCCGCGCCGCCGAGAGCTCCGAGGGAAGGCTCGGCGACGATCCCGAGATCTCGCGCCGCCACGCCAGGGCCTCGCGCGGGGCCGAGGGGGAACTGATCATCGAGGACCTCGGTTCGGCCAACGGGACCTTCGTGAACGGCGAGCGCATCGATGCCCCGCGAACGCTTTACCTGGGCGACGTCGTCAGGGTGGGCCAGACCGTGATGCAGGTGACCGACGGCTCCGGACGCGTTCCGGAGCCGACGCGGCTGGGCGCGGCGGAACAGACCCAGGCCGCCGCGGCCGGTGAGCAGCTGCTGGTCACCGAAGGCACCGCCGAGGGCCGCCGGATGACGCTGGGAGACGAGTTCGTCATCGGACGTGCGGTGAGCGGGGAGGGCAGGCTGGGCGACGATCCGGAGCTCTCACGCCGCCATGCGCGCGTGTCGCGCGACGCCGATGGCCGGCTCACCATCGAGGACCTCGGGTCGGCGAACGGAACGTTCGTGAACGGCGTGCCGGTGGACGAGCCCCAGGTGCTCGAGGTGGGAGACTCGATACGGGTCGGCCGCACCACCTTGGAGTTGACCGCCCCCGAGCGACCGTCCCCGGTCCCCGCGGCGGAAGCGGCCCCGCCGCCGGCTGCGCCACCGTCCCCGCCTCCGGCCGCCGAACCGTCGCCGCCTCCAGCCGCTCTCCCACTGGGAACCGTGTTCGCCGGGTGCCGTGTCGAGGAGGTAATCGGCCACGGGGACATGGGGGTGGTCTACCGAGCCGAGGAGCTCGCACTCCAGCGCCGAGTCGCCCTCAAGCTGATCCGCCCCGAGCATTCGGAGGACGCTCGCTTCCGCGAGCGCTTTCGGCGCGAGTCGAAGGTCGCCGCCTCGATCGACCACCCCAACGTCATCCCGATTCTCGAGGCCGGCGACGAGGACGGCGTGCTCTTCATCACGATGCGCCTGGTCGAGGGCACCGACCTGCGCGAGCTGATCGCGAACGAGGGCCCCGTCGATCCGCTCCGGGCCGCGCGGATCGTCTCTCAGGTCGGCGCCGCGCTCGACGCGGCCCATGCCCGGGGTCTGGTGCACCGCGACATCAAGCCGGCCAACGTGCTGCTCGCGCGCGCCGAACACGTGTACCTGAGCGACTTCGGTCTCGCGAAACGCGCCGACGAAGTCGGCGGGCTCACGCGAGCGGGATCCATCGTCGCACGCGCCGAGTACGTGGCGCCCGAGCAGATCGTCGACGATCGCGCCGACGCGCTCAGCGACGTCTACGCCCTCGGCTGCCTTCTGTTCGAGGCGCTGACGGGGGATCCCCCATACGCCGAGTCGAAGGAGCCCGCAATGCTGGCCCATGTCAACGAGCCGCCGCCGTCGCCCCTCGAGAGTCGCTCCGACCTGCCTCGCCAGTTCGACGAGGTGGTGCGCAGAGCGATGGCCAAGGAGCCGAGCGAGCGCTATCCATCGGCGGGCGACCTCGGGCAGGCGGCCCTCGTCGCGGCTGGGGGGTTGAGGCGCGCGGGCGAAGAGTCCGTCGTCGCAACGGGCGAGGCGGCGCCGCAAGCGCTCCGGGCGGCGCGACCGGTCATCCTGGCGCCGGACGAAGAGCCGGCGGAGGCGCCCGCCGCCGGCGCCGAAGGCGAGCGCCCGCGCGACCGCGCAACCACGGTTCGCTGGGGATTGGCCCTGGCGATCCTGGTGATCCTCGCCGTCTGCATGGTCGCCGCGCTGGGGGCGCTGGCGAAGCTCTAACGCGGTGCGCCGCGGGGCGCGCCGGGCCGGTCGGTGCCAGCGCCCCCACCTAGGTGGGGAATGCCTCCACCTTCGGGGGCGAGGTCGACCCCTGGGGTCGGTTGTCGCTCAGGGGTTCTGGCGGCACGCTGCTCTCATGAGGTCAACGATCAGAACACGGGAACTCTCCGAGGCGGTGCCGAAGGCTGCGAGCACCCCAGGGCAGTTCGCCAGGTTCTGCATCGTCGGCGCCTCCGGCTACGCGGTCAACATCGCTGTGTTCACGCTGGCGCTGGCGCTCGGCGTCCAGTATCTCGCGGCGGCGGCCGCAGCCTTCGTGGTCGCCGTGGCCGGCAACTTCTGGTGCAACCGGCGTTTCACCTTCGCCGCCCGCGACGGCGCTCCGGCCGGCCAGGCGGCGCGGTTCTTCACAGTAAGCGTGGCGGCCTGCCTGTTCGCGGCCGCGGTCCTCGAAGCGCTCGTGGGCGGCGCGGGGCTTCCGGCGCTGGCCGCCCAGCCCGCCGCAATCATCGCGGCGACGCCCCTCAACTTCCTGGGGAACAAGGCCTGGTCGTTCGGCGATCGGACGCCGGCGAGCGCCGAACCGGACCTGCCCAGCGACGATGCGGCGAGCCCCAACACCTGGCTGGTCGTGCCGACCTACAACGAGGCCGAGAACCTCGAGCCCTTCGTGCGGAAGGTACTTCCCCAACTCGCCGCCGCCACGAGCGAGCACCGCGTGCTGATCGTCGACGATTCCTCGCCCGACGGGACCGGCGAGATCGCCGATCGGCTGGCCGCCGAACTTGACTCGGTCGAGGTGCTTCACCGCCCCGAGAAGGACGGCCTCGGACGAGCCTACGCGGCAGGCTTCGAGCGGGCGCTCGCCGAAGGAGCGGAGCTCGTGCTGCAGATGGACGCCGACTTCTCCCACGACCCGAAGGACGTCCCCGCGCTCATCGCCGCCGCCGCGAACGCCGACGTTGTGATCGGATCGCGTTACGTCGCCGGCGGTGGGGTGACCGACTGGGGCCTCGCGCGCCGGCTGCTCAGCCGCGGCGGCTCCTGGTACGCGCGAACGGTCCTGGGGGTGCCGGTCAGGGACCTCACCGGCGGGTTCAAGTGCTTCCGGCGCAAGGTGGTCGAACGGCTCGCGTTCAGCGGCTTCCAGACGGCCGGCT
>Ga0081538_10004315_pt1 | contig 13146 bp, 11 predicted proteins | sample TabmetS5T2R1_FD_71022 | JGI IMG/M metagenome (GOLD analysis project Ga0081538, IMG submission 71022) | Tabebuia heterophylla rhizosphere microbial communities from the University of Puerto Rico - S5T2R1 | ecosystem: Host-associated > Plants > Roots > Rhizosphere ...
ACTATTCCCTTGCTGTTTAGGTGGCTGGTAGCATTATAAGCGTTTGCCATCAGCAGCTATGGGCTTTGAAAATAAGCATTATTTCTCGTCAGCCTTCTGCTGCTCTAGCCTGTGGCGCCGGATAATTTCTTTATCAATCTCTTCGTGCTTTATCTGCCTCTCTTCTTCTTGGCGTCTTCATTGCCTGCTGCTTCTTTCGCAGCTCCTGAGTGTAATTCTCCCGAAAAAGTTTCTCCTCTTCTGTATCTTCTTTATCAACCATATTGTATCTGTTGCTACTTACAAATGTTCCAGCAAAGGAATATTTAATGACTTGCTGCACATATATCCACAGTATTGTAGATGCTGTTTGCGATGTTGTTGAGATGAAAAATTGTAAAAAGGAAAAGAAGTAACAAGAGCATGAAGGTCGAGTACTTTTTGAAACAACCATAACAATACCGACACAGATTCTACACCGAGCCATGCGCGGCTAATTGCTATAGTAGGACGATGCAGACAAGGCGACCGCATTGTAAGAGTACAGGGGTTTGTAGTCTTTGTAAAGAACAAAGTTGGTCAAAACAGCAAAGGTCACCAACGTAGGTGCCAGATTTGCTACAGCAGAACTAGTACAGCAGCAACAGTAAGAAATGCAAATCCAAAGAATAATGTGGCTACTGCCTTTTGATGGAAAGTACCACAGATGTTTTTTCTCTCTATCTCGGTGTATAGTATTAATTATGATCATTTGCCTCTTATTACTGATTGAAAAAGAAATATTCCATGGGCGGAATGTGCGAGTGTCTATGTCACAGAAGACCAAACACCGATTATTGTGGCTACTGTTCTCAGTCACACACTAGACAACAACCTTCTTTTAGAAGGTAAAAATTGTAAGAGAGAACGCCTCTTTCTTTTCTGCTTTCATCCAATATATCTAATTCTAAAAAGAAAATGGTTCCCAAGAAGCCTATCACAATTTTCATCTGGAAAAAGGCAAGACATTAGTTTCCTCGAATTCCCTGCGCCACAAGGATAGAGTAACATCCAAGGCCGCAGTCTTCGCAGATAGGCTTCATGCTATTTTTGGCATCTGCGCTCCCTATGCAGCACGGCTGCTTTATCCGGCCCATGTGGTCAAGCGAAAGTATGGCCCAAGACGGACAGCCTACTGGTACCGTTCCAACGCCGCCCCAGTTGCCCTTCATAAGAGTGATCTGTCGGACGGGATTGACTACATAGTCAGAATACTTTTTCTTTAGCGCAATAAGCTTGTCGACCACGTCATTTCTCTTCTCTCCGTATGGCAGCCAAAGAGGGTCTCCTTTGACAAAAGGAGTATGGAACTGGAACCCAATCTTGTTTGCCTTGCCGCGCCACTCTTCGACCAGCTCTTCGACAGTCGTGTAGTTTTGCGAATTTATAGTCATTGATATCCAAATCTCTTTCCAAGCAGGCTTGCCGTTACGGTCCGGCCCTGCAATATAATCGAGGATGTTCCTCCTCGTCTTTCCATACGTTCCTTCTCCTCTAATCTTATCATGTATGTGTTGTGTTCCATCCATCGACACCCAGTAAAAGTATAGGCCGTCGTACCTCTTTAGTGGAAAAGTGGCGTTTGTGACAACGCAGACCCGCTTGGGCATCTCCTCACAAAAGACCTGAATGATTTCTGGTCGAAGCGTTGGCTCGCCACCCACCAAGGTTGTGAGGAGTATGTGCTGCTTGTTGAATTTCTCCCGGATTATGCGCCGCCAATCCTCCACCGACATGTCCTGCTCCTTCTCCTTGCGGTTGAGCCACCAGTAGCAATGCGTACAATGAAGATTGCAGACGTTGTTTACGTCGACAGAGCCGTACATTGGCTGCTTTGTCTTGAACAGCCTGTACGCGGTCATTTTCTTGAAGATGCTAATGTAAAAAGGCATTTCGCGCAAGAGGTCGGTTATGCCGCGGCCATAGATTAGGTCTACCATTCGTCTTATCAGCGTTACCGCATTAAATAAACATTAGAGTTGCTCAGTCCGCCCAAGTTGTTCTGCTACAATATACTAGTAGATAGTTAGTTATTGCCAGAGACTAGCTACTTCATATCAGCTTTTCCCCATAATAGGAAACGTCTAGGACATCCTAAGCCGAAGCCTGACCAAGGAGGATCTAGAGAGGTGGCTCTTTGCCGCAAAAAGCCGGCCTGCGCCCATCCTACACAGGCGGCCGCGCATCATCGAAGCGAGGTCGCGCAGCGGCCCCCGGTACCATTGCAGGATAAACTGGGACGTTGCCAGGCGGTTCCTGGAAGTGAATTTACCGCGAAGGCACAAGGTAAGGAGGACAAAGCTTGCAATGAAGGCCGGCGGCACCAACTATACGGCGTGCAACAGGTACGTCGCGTGGCTGGCAAAGGTCAACTGGGTCAGCGCTCAGGAAGGCGAAATCGGGCTTACAGAGGCCGCATACAAGTGTGCACGCGCCTTTTTGTCAGCCAATAAAAACCCCTTTTTTATAATACAAATTTTTTGTCTTGCAAGTGCATATTGCGCGCTGCTTACCGGATGCTGAACAAAGATTATTACAGTTAGAACCCGCAGGATGCATGGCAGCAGAAAAGGACGAAACGGTTGCTGGCGGTCAAGAGGGCAGCAGCAGCAGCATGATGCTCACAGGAGTGGCCTTGACCGCTGCATTCGCTGTTGCATTGCTGTGGCGGCTCTGCTTGCTTTCGTGATGTTTGAGGATGTTGCTCAGCCTGCAAGAACAGTAGTAGGTAGTCATCAAAGCCAACGCATTGTATTCAGAAGACAATGATGTGCCAGAATTTACTGTCCCTTTGATCGTCATTTTAGCTGCTTCCGCTGCCGGCCTTGCTGCCATGATAAGCGAAATGAGAAAGGCAAAGGGGATCTGGTTCTCCAATCCTGAAAAATTCAGGTAGCGGCATTTGGCGTCCAACGTATAAATTATGCTAAGTAGGAGCGTATTTTGCTCAGGGCCCGTAGCTCAGCCAGGTAGAGTACCGGACTTTTATCTTCTCATAGAAAGAAATCCGGCTGTCTCGGGTTCGAATCCCGACGGGCCCGCTATGATATCACTCCTCAAATAGGATTCTTGCGAAAAAAGGAGTGAAATAGTTGCAAGAAACGAAAATGGATCCTTGGTCAATATTCCTCTACGGAATGAAGGCCCCGATGACTAGGGAAAAAATACAGAGGAAGGCTGGCGAAATTTTTTGACTTTGTGGGGTTGGAGGGTCCGATAGAAGAGCGCGCCCAAGCCTTCACTGAAAGGGGCTTGACCCCGCAGAAGGCGCTAAAGAATAACATTATTGAAGCCATAGCAAAGGATCCGAGTGAACTTCTTCAAAAGGCTCACAACTCTACCGTCAATACGCTGAAAGGTCCAAAGATCCTTGACACCGTTGACGCAAACATTGTAGTTCATGAGCCGAGTTTGAGGGTTTCACTTGTCAATGTACTGGCTAATCCTGTCCTTTCTATAACATTGCTCACTATTGGATTCTTTGCCCTGATCTATGGGCTAACTTCTCCAGGTTTTGGAGGGGAAATAGCTGGTGCCGCCATGATCATCCTTGCATTGATAGGACAGGGGTTTGATGTGAACTGGGCAGCCTTTGGGCTATTGGCATTAGGGGTAGGCCTTCTCGCCTATGAGCTGTTCAGTCCCGGCTTTGGGGCTATTGGTGTTGGAGGAATAATTGTTCTCATACTAGGCTCAACCCTCATGATTACCCAGCCCGTAAAGCCCACCCTGATCAGTGAAGAGCATATTGGAAATCTTGCAGTGCTATCTACAGTAATTGTGGCCCCATTTGCTGGATTTTTTGGTTTCATAACATACAAGGCATGGAAGGCAAAAACTACAAAGCCTATGCAGTTTGCCTTTCAAGATGAACTTGGAACCGCCTTGGATCCCATATCTGACATTAAACCGGGATTTGTACTGGTAGGCGGCGAATACTGGAGAGCCAAAACCCATGGAGTCGAAATCAAAAAAGGCGATAAGATAAAGATAGTTGGGAAAGAGGCTGATATGTTGGTGGTAGAACCGTTGCTAGAAGGTAAGTGAGTACAGACCTACATACCACATGATTTACCTCTTTCTACCACAGTCATATTCTTAGTCATCCTCAGATACATCTCTGAATGCTCTGTAAGGATTGAAATAGCATCTTTGCACCGGTTGTAGTTCTGTTTCGCAGAGGCGGGTTTTGGTAGGCCGTTGAATTGTAGAAGTTTTTTCAAATATCGGAAGTTATATTTCAACTCAGGTGATGATACTTTTTTAGGCCGGAACAGTTCCAGCAGTGCTGCTGCTTGGTTCCGAGACATCTTTGCGATATGCAATTTTGAGCCAAATTGGGGTGATAATAGTCGTCAGAGCCACCATTATGATTATTGTAGTGTAAATGTCGTTAGTCAACACTCCTGAAGATACTCCCACCCCTGCCACAATCAGGCCAACTTCTCCGCGAGATATCATTCCTATGCCAACTCTCATGGATCTAGTCCTGTCTTTTAGAAATAGCAATGAAGGCAGCCCACAACCAGCTAGTTTTGTCCCAACAGCTATCGCTATCATTACTCCTGCAAGCGCAAGGACATTAAGGTTGATGCCACGAAGATCAACCTGTGCACCTATAATTGCAAAGAATAGCGGCCCAAAAATAATCTGTAATTTATCGACATACTCGTGCACTTGCTTGATTATCCTTGTACTTGCGACAGCCATGCCAATTGCAAAAGCTCCAACTATTGGTGAAAGACCGGCAAATGCAGCGATGCCAGCAGCTGCAAAAAATGACGCCGTAACTATGCCCTCTATGCTGCCCTTGGACTTCCATAGCCGCTCAGAATGGACGACCCGGGGGAGCAGGAACACTGCAATAATCAATATCGCAGCAAAGATTCCAAGAACTTGCATTATCAGTAAAGTTATGTCGATGATAGCGGGCTGCGTATTGCCGGTTTGTACCATCGTCAAGACCACAGATAACGCGGCTATTGCCAGGATATCATCCACTATTGCCGCTCCTAGAATAAGTCTAGCCTCCTTTGATTGCATCTTGCCAAACTCTGTCAACACCTGCACTGAAATTGCAATGCTTGTGGCTGTTAATGCAGTGGCAACCAGAATAGACTGCAATGTTTCAAGTCCGAATGCTTCAAATGCATAGTATCCAACAAAAAATGGGACGATAACACCCAGCGACCCAACCACAAAAGCTGCCGCTCCGCCCCTGAGAAACTCCCTTGGAGTGATTTCAAGCCCTGCTATGAATAATATGACAATTGCAGCTATTTCGCCAATGTGTCTAACTGTCTCGTCTAGGTTAACTATCGGCTCGCCATCTAAAAGATAAAGGCCGCCGATGGCGAATGGTCCAACTATGATCCCTGCTAATAATTCGCCTAAAACAATTGGTAGCTTGACACGGTGGAACATTTCTGCCATCAGCTTGGCGGCAAAGAGCAGAATGCCAAGTGAAATTATTACATGAAGAAATTGTGTCTCTGCCGCCATTGTCCAACAGACTCTTTACGGGACAATAGAGAATAAAAATGAAAGCAGCAGACTTGCGCGTTTGAAGGGTAAATAAGGCTGGAAAGAGCTTGTGAACCCAGAACGAATATTATAAGCCTGAGAGGTATCAGCATGATATAACATCCACGATTTCGATCAAAAAGCAGCCTGAATTATTAAAGCATCAAATTCGCAGAGATACCGAACTAGATGACGAGACTTTCCGCATAGGCGTTGAAATCGAAGGCTGTTTTGTCGACGACAAGGGTAGGCCTGTCAATGCCAAACCACTGATAAGAGAGCTAGCAGGGACGAGGGCTGAACTTGACCTTGAATATGCAAGATGCCAGTTTGAATACAAAACAGAGCCAGTATCAATGGATAAGCTTGCACATCTAACCAACAGTTGGAAGACTTCATTGAGACCCTTGATAGAAAGTTAAGAAAAGTCTGTAGCTCGGCTCAGGTGGTACCTGTTTTCCTTGGAGTCAATCCTCCCCCCGAGATTCTCAATGACGACTGGATTACGGACAAACCAAGATACAAGAGGCTTGCTAGGTGGCAAAGCAGGATGCAAGATGTTGAAATTGAAGGACATAAATTTAGGGCACTTCATGCTCCATTTGCTATCCAGGGGTTTCACTTTCACCTTCAAGGAAAGGATCCTAAGTACAGTGCATTGATGTTCAATCACATTTTGAAGTTGATACCTTCAGTAATTTTACTTGGTGCAAATAGTCGATTATTTGTAGGTAGAGTATTTTCAATGCATGAGTCTCGAATTTACTTGTATGACCAGACTGAGCAGCAGAACTCAGGGTTCCCGAGCATTCCAAGGTACCTTAGCGGTGTTGAAGATTATATTGACTATATTGTTTCAAGAAAGCCGGTGGTTGCAAAGGATTATTTTGATATGGTAAAGGAGAGACGTGATGACGCTCGCATTCGCTTAAGGGGCGGGGGCTACAGGGTGGAGACTAGAATAATGTCTGTCCAACCTACGCCAAAGTCCATGATGGCCATGATCGAGCTCTTCATCAGATACCTTCATCGAGCTATACATGAAGAAAAAGAGCTGCGCCCTCTTGCTTCGTTAAGAGAAGAGAGGCAATCCATGATTAGATCCGGTTTTCATTCCAAAACACACTTTAACGTAGTTGATACAACCGCGCAATATCTCAGTTTTGCACACAAGGGGTTGCATGACCTTGGCATGAAAAGGAATTCTTAAATATTCTGAATCAACGCCTTGAAAATAGGACAGCTCCGGAGGACTATGTGGCCAACCTGTGGCAATCAAGATCTAATGGTTCAGTGAAGATGACACTTGCCGAACTAATCCAAGACATCTGGAAAAGGACAAAGAAAAACTCGCCTATCATCTAGAGTCACATCAATAATCTTCAAGGGTTATTAGTGAATTACATGTTATATGGCTATTTTTCCAAAGTTTCTCTTTACCAAATATACGATCTGACCTTTTACATACTCCTCGGTAAGAGACTCTAGATCAATCATGTGACCTCTTGTTAATCCCGGTCTACCAGGCATCCCGTCTCTCACTTCTATCCCAATTTCACCAATATCGGGCTCGGCTATGAAAGTTATTCTAGGAAATTCATGCTCTTGGATTGGAAAATCAGGAGATGTTTTGGGGTAGATTTCCATTTTAAGACTGGGGTTGTCATGATATATGGTGGTCTCATCCTTAATCTGATATGCATGTCCTTTTTTCTCCATATACTTGCCAATCTTTACCATCATGGGCTTGATTACTTCTACCTTGATACGTTCGAATTTCTCCAAGAATGCATGTTGTTCTTGTTCATCGGCTTCCTTGATTTGGTTTTTTAGCTTTTGATTGTATAGATTTAGGATTTCATCCAATTCCTTGGCAATATCCTCATTCTCATTCCCTGTAGACAATCTAATCTTATATGTTACAACACATTCTAGTATCTTTTAGAGTTTTGGTCGAGACAGTTCTGAAAATTGGATTGTCAGTAATCATTGCATATACAGCGTCATACTGATGGCTTTTGTTGGCCAAGAGCTGCTTCATAACGGGCTTTGAAAGGACGAGGGTACATTTCCGTCTATTTGCTCGAACAACTTGTTGCTCTATGATCTTAGTCCAATTAATTGGAGATTTCGTAAATGACTGATGGCTGGCGACCAGTGCAAGCTAAGGCGGTCTATTTTACAACCACTGGATCACTGTGGCATTGATGATGTGACTGGCCTGCCAAAAGAGACCGAACAGGATGTCATCGAAAGCATCGAGTTCATTGACAGGATATAAAGCATCAAAACATGTTTGTCTGGGTGTTTCCGCTCATATGCCGCTCAGGGCGATGCTCAAGAACGCGGCCAAATGGGCACCCGAGTACACGCCGCTGCGCCAGGAGCTGTGATACTGAACGCCACGAAAATCTCTGTCGACATGATAGAAAGGCAGTCATCTGACATCATGAAGGGCATGCCAAAGCGAACGCGCTTTGCGGCAGAGCAGACAATAAAGTACGTCGTCCTGTGGTGGGCGAGGCGTTACTTCAAAGACACCGAGCAGGCTATAGAGTGTGGCGAGGACAGGCTGAACCTGTACAAGGGGCTGCAATCGGGCTACAACGATGATGCAGGCGAGGCGGTGATGCATGCTTGTCTCAAACGTGGTCAGGGACCTGATCCAGATAAAAAAAGGCAGAACGACCTGGCATCAGCAGCAGAGAGCTAGAGAGACAAAGGGATCTTTTCGTACATGCCGGGAAATTGTTTTTCGTTTTCCTTTTCCGTCGCAGTTAGATCTTTCTTTTAAGAACAGAAAATACAGCATTTACTTTAGGCCACCTTGGATGTTGACAGGAAATATACACATTCATGGCAGTTGAATGGATCTGCTACATTTCACATGATCTTATTCGATATACAGAGACATCGAACTTCTTTCGTCTCAATAAAGCTAAATAGGACACATGGTATCATCAGGATGCTATTGAAAACATTCTTTATCCAAAAAAGAATGAACCCCCAAACAGCGCGACGGGTTTCAAATCCCAACCCTCGTCTTTTGGTGTAACATATCAAAAACTACAAAGCTCGGCTAGTGTATGAACCCACCACTATGACAACACCAAATCCCACCGAATCCGCAAGGCATGATACTCTCTTATGGTAAGAAGGTCCCTTGTTGCTATTGGCCCTCAAAATTCTTATGTCTTACAATAATCCAAAATTGTCTTAGATGACGTGAAAATGCTATCTTATAATTACTAGAATGGTGTGGATCTAACTATGAAAAAGTTGAGGCAAGATAGTAAAGCTTATTAAAAGAGTCGAATAATTCGAGTTGTGAAGCAGGTCGACATGTATATTCCGCAGGATAATGTTTCTGAGGTAACAGATATTCTTCGCAAGCATGAGGTTGCAGGTATAAGCATGGGAGAGGTTAAGGGAAAAGGTAAGACCCCTCATGAACCCGTTCCAGAGCTGGTTCGTATGTATCATTACGGAAAAAAAGTGACTCCAGAATATGTAACCAGGATACACGTTTCGACTGTAGTACATGACTCAAAAGTAAAACCGATAATCGATGATCTTCTTAAATTAAAGCCTATGCGAGGCAAGGTCTTTGTCCGTGATATTCTGGAAGCCTATGACTTGCTATCAAAGGATGTAGGAGAAGCTGCTATTTGATAGGCTGCTAATTAATTAATTTCATCTTCCAATTTCATATTCTAATGCAAAGACCTGCCAGTAATTGCAGCAATAGTCTGAGCCTACATACTTTCTGCGAAATATTTGATCAGAATAGTTTTGCATAGAAAAAGCCGCCAGCTGTTCCAGCATTGACTTTAATGCCATTCCTCTTTCACTAAGAGAATATTCTACTCGTGGCGGTAGTTCTGGATATACCTTCGTTCCGATCAAGTCGTTTCGCTCAAGCTCACGTAGCCTAGCCGTTAACATTTTGGGATTTGCTCCGTCGATAGTGTCCATGAATTAATTAAACTGTGTCTGCTTATAGACTATCATGTTGTGAAGTATCTCATCATTTGGTTCCTTTGCAGCCTACTTCCATTTGTAGATTCATCTTAGTTTTCAGCTGCGTCCACTGAATCCGCTTTACTAATGAATTAGTTAGAGCTCTGGTCCTTTCTGATCTCCTTCAGCTGCATCCCAAAGGATTCGGACCAAAGCTACTGAGTCCTTAAAGAGCTAGAATTTGTAGTAAATCCGGCCAGGCATGCACGAATGATGCATACATAACCTTTAAAGCTCAAGGAATCCGATCCACTTTACATGCAGAGTTCTGGTCCTGCGAATTCAGTCAACCAAAAACTTTTTGTCTGCCTATACACACTTCTAAATTGAAACCTCCATTATGGCGCTTCTAAAAGCATGGGGACCCTTGGACCCGCCTTCTACTTGCATTGAGCACATATTGTGAAGTTTTTTCGCCGAGTCCCTCTGAGCTCTCCTCTTTTATCTAAATAACAATCGAGATACCGCTCCACTGATCAATGTCTTGCAACAGTTAAGGAGCGATACGATAGCATAGGAGTTGAAGAATGAAGGAAGGGGGAGTGATAAAGATCCCATTCCACTTCAGTTTCCTCCTTCCTATTCTTCATGACTTTATTACAATATGATTTCCTCAGGTTTGACGATCACTACCCATACTATTGTTATAGTAAGAAGCTGCTCGCTTTTTGATTTCTTCAGGTGACAAGTCTTCCTTATGTGTTGCGATATGCCAGATATGTCCAAATGGATCTTCTATGCTTCCTGCCCTGTCACCATAGAACATATCACTTACGGGCTGCACTAACTTTGCACCAGCAGCTACAGCTCGGTCTGCAATTTCGTCAACATCATCTACATACATATGCAAAGTCACGGGTGAACCACCTATCGATTGCGGGCTGCGAAAGTTCATTTGTGGAGATTCGTCAGCTAGCATGATAAATGCATTGCCAATCCAGATCTCAGAGTGTCCAATCTTTCCATCAGGAGTCGTCATCCTCATTGACTCTTCTTCTCTTGCTCCAAAAGCATTTTTGTAGAATTCTATGGCTGCAGCTGCATTTTTACAGCAGAGATAGGGAGTAAGGGCTGGATAGTTCTCGGGGACAGGTTTGACCTTGTTGCCAGAATCTGTAATCCTTGTGCTCATGATTGTCAATATTCAGTAGACGTTATGACAATGACGTAGCTCTTTTACGTAGAGAGAATACGCTTGAACGTTGCAGCTGCTATTGTCTTAAAGATGTATGATATGATAGGTAACAGGAGTTGGTATAGTAGTAATTCTGGCTGCAATTATAAGCCGAATCTGTCTCGGTGATTCCACCGAACTCACATCAATGGCAAGCCATAACTAATACGAAAACCCATATCTAAAATGAAACTTAGTATTGTCATTCATACTGTGCTTTTAATTCACTGAGTCCCAATTTTGAAGTTTTTTCTCTCAGAACCCTCTGGGCCCATGGTTTTACTTAACCGCTAGCACAGACCATCTTGTCATTAAAGGTACGCTCATGAATATTTCAGACTGCATTTCCCCGTAACGGGTTGTGGTTATTTACATTCCGATTTAGGTTCTGCAAGATGGGAAAATCATATACAATATACAGCAATTGCAGTTATTAACTTGCTAGAACACATCATCAGTTGTCTAGGCCAACGGGGTTTTTGTAGCAACATTTGTCCATTCAAATGAACCTTTGTTCTCAATGTCCTTGGATAGCGGTCGGATTGCCCAGAAGTCATATGACCCATATTTTCTGTCGCCTGCATCATTTAATTCGGTTCTTCCAGTTACACCGATATAGGAATTGGCAGTGTTGATAAAGGCTTCTCTTAAAGAGTCTATGTCATCTTCCTGTGTTCCTGCATGATTCGTAAGGGTTAGGGCCGCGACCCAAAATTCATCATAAGCAACCTCTGCATATGACCTAGGCACCCTTCCTATCTCTTCAACAATTCTTGCCTCTAATTCCTTAAAGCTATCGGTTGCATCCACTCTATAGATAGGATTTAAAAGATTTGTCTTTACTGCAAATTCTGCGGCTTCAATATTTTTTATCAGACCCTCATGTTGAGCAGAAGCATCGCTTCCATACCATCTTACTGATTGGAGTTCTTGATGTCTATTTGCTTGAATCATGATGGGTACAATTTCATCAAAGGCTACGATATACACTCCTACTTTATCAGCACCATATTGCTTGACAGCATCATTTACTTTGGAGGTCAAAGACCTCAATTCTTGTTCCCAGACAATAAAGTTGATTCTGTGAAGGCTTGCAGCAAAATTACCAACTGGAGGGTCATATCCTATGCCATCAACCACCTTGCCACCAAGTTTTTCAAACTTTTCTTTAAGTAAGGATTGAAGATTGTTTCCAAAAACATCAGTTCGCCATATTGGAATGACAACTCTTGTGCCTTCATCCCACATCTGTTTTGCTAGTGCCTCTGCTTGATGAGTATCGTCAGGAACAAATCGGAACAGATTGTCATTGGGGATTGCCAAAGCTGGAGCCGTACTACTACTACTAACTATCAGAATACCATTTTGGTCAGCATAGTCTCTCACAGCGGCGACGTTTGCACTAGTCGCTGGGCCTATAACAATTTGCACTCCTTGTGATTTCAGATACTTTAGTTTTTCAAGTGCTATTCCGGGATCTGTTTTTGTGTCTTCAATTAAGAGTCCGACCCTTGATGATGATCCAGACTTTGCCAATTGATTGTTTACGTCGTCGACTGCTAGCGTCAGTGACGCTTCAGCAGACTCCCCAAAGGAGGAACGTGTACCAGTAAGCGGCAATAAGGCTCCTATCAATATGGTATTTTCGCCTTCTACAGGACCAAAATATCTTGTAGACTCTGTGGCGACCGAAGTCATAAAGCCGTAACTTAGTATTCCTCCGATCAGAATTGCAGCTACTAGAAGTTGCAGATATTGGATCCTATTAGGAGTATTATTTCTTCTATTTTGAAAGCCATCTGTTATTTTCAAGTGGTCTTGACTAGTGTTTGTTGCAGAAGCTGTGCCCTGGTTTATATAGATAGCAAGAAATTTGTTAAACCACAAAAGACCGGCAGCCAATATAAGATACTCAGCCGCAAAGAACATAGAGGATAACCATACCTGTTCGTAAAGGCCTGAAAGTATTATGAATGCGAACCAGCTGTCTGTTATCACTACGCAGAACAAAGACAGCGATTTGAATGTCCAAGGTATGGACCAAGGTCTTTCCTTCCATAGTCCAATGAGGATTGGGAGAGCAAAAATTGTCATTAGGACATTCATTACTGGATAGGCAACAAGGACTGCAAACAGAGAAACACTTCCTTGGCTCGAAAAATCTGCTAAGCCGATGGTAAGGGAGATCAAGTATGCTACAAAGATGATATTTCCGATGGCGCTTGCAAGTAATACTCTCTTGTTGAATTTATTCTGAAATAGCCTGTAAGTGGCAATAAGGTTATACACAAGAAAGGGATATCCAGCTAACCAAAGAATGTCTGATAAAGATGGGATTGGTGCTGCTACATGAAAAACTAGCTCATAGCTGGCCCAAATTATGTCAGCACAGAGCCAAAGCACAAGACCTA